>JADMIO011107741.1_pt1 | contig 50962 bp, 45 predicted proteins | sample 8958161 | NCBI WGS metagenome assembly JADMIO01 (sample SAMN16585339, study PRJNA669376) | soil metagenome | isolation source: Crop rotation soil | place: USA: Cullars Rotation, Alabama | collected 2011 | reverse complement strand
GCGACAACTTGTCCACGTGGAATTCTAAGCTTAGGATCCCAATGTGCTGGAAAGTGAGCGATGCGACGCTGTATGACGGCTCGATGGTCGGCGCCTGGAAGACGCGTTTCGATGAAGCGCGCGCCGCCGAAAAGGTTGCCGCCGAGTTGGCTGCCGCTGAAAAAGCGGCTGCCGAGAAAGCCGCTGCCAGCGGCGATGCCGCGAAGAAGGGCTGAAGGTGAACCATGCTCGCTGACAAGGATCGCATCTTCACCAATCTCTACGGCTTCCATTCGCCGTCTCTGAAGGAGGCGCGCATGCGCGGCGCCTGGGACGGGACGAAACATCTCCTCGACCAGGGCGTCCCTTGGATCATCAACGAGATGAAGGCGTCAGGCCTGCGCGGCCGTGGCGGCGCCGGCTTTCCGACCGGGTTGAAATGGTCGTTCATGCCGAAGCCCGATCCGGCGCGCCCGTCCTATCTCGTCGTCAATGCCGACGAATCCGAGCCTGGCACCTGTAAAGACCGCGAGATCATGCGTAATGATCCGCATCTGTTGCTCGAAGGCTGCCTGATCGCGTCCTTCGCCATGGGTGCGCACGCTTGCTACATCTATATTCGCGGCGAATATATCGCCGAGCGCGAGGCGCTGCAGCGCGCCGTCGATGAGGCCTATGCGGCCAATCTGCTCGGCCCTAACAATGTTCATGGCTGGCCGTTCGATCTTTACGTCCACCACGGCGCCGGCGCTTATATCTGTGGTGAAGAGACCGCACTGCTCGAAAGCCTTGAAGGCAAGAAGGGCATGCCGCGCATGAAGCCGCCGTTCCCGGCGAACATGGGCCTTTATGGCTGCCCGACGACCGTGAACAATGTCGAATCCATCGCCGTCGCGCCGACGATCCTGCGTCGTGGCGCCAATTGGTTCCTCGGTTTCGGCCAGAAGAACAATGCCGGCACGAAACTGTTTTGCGTTTCCGGCCACGTCAACAAGCCGTGCAATGTCGAAGAGGCGATGAGCATTCCGTTCCGCGAACTCATCGACAAACATTGTGGTGGCATTCGCGGCGGCTGGGACAATCTGCTCGCTGTTATTCCCGGCGGCTCGTCGGTGCGTTGCGTGCCGGCCGATCAGATCATCGATTGCCCGATGGATTTCGATAGCCTATCGAAACTGCGCTCCGGCCTTGGCACGGCAGCGGTGATCGTGATGGACAAGTCGACCGATATCGTCCGCGCCATCGCTCGTATCTCTTATTTCTACAAGCATGAAAGCTGCGGCCAGTGCACGCCGTGCCGTGAAGGCACGGGCTGGATGTGGCGCGTGCTCAACCGCATGGCTGAAGGCCGCGCCCGCAAGCGTGAGATCGACATGCTGCTCGATGTTTCCAAGCAAATCGAAGGTCACACGATCTGCGCGCTTGGCGATGCGGCGGCCTGGCCGATCCAGGGCCTCATCACCCATTTCCGTAGCGAGATCGAAAAGCGCATCGACGACTATTCCGCCAATCCGCACAGCGAGCCTGTGCGCATGGCGGCAGAGTAACGGTGTGAATTAGGATTGTGCGGGGCAGTCACTGTCGCGCGAGATGAGAAAGACAGGATGACACGATGACCAAGATCATCGTTGACGGTTCGGAAGTCGACGTCCCGGCGGAGTACACCCTCCTGCAGGCTTGCGAAGCTGCGGGCGCGGAAGTGCCGCGCTTCTGCTTCCACGAGCGTTTGTCGGTGGCCGGCAATTGCCGCATGTGCCTGGTTGAAGTGAAGGGTGGGCCGCCGAAGCCTGCCGCTTCATGCGCCATGGCCGTGCGCGATCTGCGCCCTGGCCCGAACGGCGAAGCGCCGCAGGTCTTCACCAACACACCGATGGTGAAGAAAGCGCGCGAAGGCGTGATGGAATTCCTGCTGATCAACCATCCGCTCGATTGCCCGATCTGCGATCAGGGCGGTGAATGCGATCTGCAAGATCAGGCCATGGGCTTCGGTCTCGATTCCTCGCGCTATGCCGAGAATAAGCGCGCGGTCGAGGACAAATATATCGGCCCGCTGGTCAAGACCTCGATGAACCGCTGCATCCATTGCACGCGCTGCGTCCGCTTCACGGCGGAAGTTGCCGGCACGGGCGATATGGGCGCCATCGGCCGCGGCGAAGATATGGAGATCACCACCTATCTCGAAACGGCGATGACTTCGGAATTGCAGGGCAATGTCGCTGATCTGTGCCCGGTCGGCGCGCTGCTGCCCAAGCCGCAGAATTTCAAGGCGCGGCCGTGGGAAATGCAGAAGACGGAATCGATCGACGTCATGGATGCACTTGGCTCGGCCATTCGCGTCGACACGCGCGGTCGCGAAGTCATGCGCATCCTGCCGCGCGTCAATGACGCGGTGAACGAAGAGTGGATTTCCGACAAGACGCGTCAGATCGTCGATGGCCTGCGCACGCAGCGTCTCGACCGGCCTTATCTGCGCGAGAACGGCAAGCTGCGTCCGGCCAGTTGGCAAGAGGCTTTTGCCGCTATCGCCGCGAAGGTGCAGGCGACAAAGCCTGAAAAGATCGGCGCTATTGCCGGCGATCTCTGCGCCGTCGAAGAGATGTATGCGCTCAAGGCGCTGATGCAAAAGCTCGGCTCCGGCAATGTGGATTGCCGCCAGGACGGCACCAAGCTCGATCCGAAATTCGGTCGCGGCTCTTATCTCTTCAACGCCACGATCGCGGGTATCGAAGAGGCGGATTCGATCCTCATCATCGGCGCCAATCCGCGCAAGGAAGCGCCGGTTCTCAATGCCCGCATCCGCAAGCGTTGGCTGCGTGGCGGCTGCAAGGTCAGCGTCGTCGGCGAACGTGCCGATCTGACCTATTTCTATGATTACCAGGGCGCCGGCGTGGAATCGCTCGCCAATCTCGTGGACACGCCGCCGCAAGGCGCGCAGCGGCCGATGGTCATCGTTGGCCAGGGCGTGCTGTCGCGGCCCGATGGCGCGGCGATCCTGGCGATGGCAGCGAAATATGCCGGGGCTGTTGGCGCGGTGAAGGATGGTTGGAACGGTTTCTGCGTGTTGCACACGGCGGCGGCGCGCGTCGGCGGTCTCGATCTGGGCTTCGTGCCGGCCGCAGGCGGTCTCGATGCGGCGGCCATGGCCAATGGCGGCGTCGATGTCCTGTTCAATCTCGGCGCCGATGAAATCGAGATCAAGCCGGGTGCCTTCGTGATCTATCAGGGCTCCCATGGTGATCGCGGCGCCCATCGCGCCGATGTCATTCTGCCGGGTGCGGCCTATCCCGAGAAGACCGGCACTTATGTGAACACCGAAGGCCGTGTGCAGGTGGGCGCTCGCGCCGCCTTCCCGCCGGGCGATGCCCGCGAGGATTGGGCGATCTTGCGCGCTCTCTCGGACGTGCTCGGCCAACGGCTGCCGTTCGACTCGCTGGGTGCTTTGCGCAAAGCGTTGCATGCGGACTATCCGCATTTCGCCGGCATCGAGCAGATCGCGCCAGGCGCTACCATGAACATCACCGCGTCGGGCACGCCGGGCAAGGATGCTTTCGTGTCAGCGGTGACGGATTTCTATTTGACCAACCCGATCGCGCGCGCCTCTTCGGTCATGGCCGAATGTTCGGCGCTGGCACGCGGGCGCATGCAGCAGGCGGCGGAGTAGGGACATGGATTTCTCCTGGGTTCTGCCCCTCCTCATCATTCTCGGCAAAAGCCTGCTGCTGCTGGTCGCGGTGCTGATTTACGTCGCCTATATTCTCTATGCCGATCGTAAGATCTGGGCGGCGGTGCAATTGCGTCGCGGCCCCAATGTCGTCGGGCCGTGGGGCCTGCTGCAGTCCTTCGCCGACATGCTCAAATTCGTGCTGAAGGAACCGGTCATTCCGGCCAGCGCCAATAAGGGCGTGTTCCTGCTGGCGCCTTTCGTCACCGGCCTGCTGGCGCTGGCGGCCTGGGCCGTCATTCCGGTTGCCGATGGCTGGGCCATCGCCAATCTCAATGTCGGCATTCTCTATGTCTTCGCCATCTCGTCGCTGGGTGTCTATGGCATCATCATGGGCGGCTGGGCGTCGAATTCGAAATATCCGTTCCTGTCGGCGCTGCGTTCGGCGGCGCAGATGGTCAGCTATGAAGTGTCGATCGGCTTCGTCATCATCACCGTGCTGCTGTGCGCCGGCTCGCTCAATCTGAGCGATATCGTGCGGGCGCAGGATAGCGCCTATGGCTTGCTCGGCTGGTATTGGCTGCCGCTGTTCCCGATGTTCATCATCTTCTTCATCTCGGCGCTGGCGGAAACCAACCGTCCGCCGTTCGATCTTGTCGAAGCTGAATCGGAACTCGTTGCCGGCTTCATGGTCGAATATTCCTCGACCCCCTACATGCTGTTCATGCTCGGCGAATATGTCGCCATTGTCGGCATGTGCGCACTGACGACGGTGCTGTTCCTCGGCGGCTGGCTGTCGCCGCTGCCGTTCGCGCCGTTCACTTGGGTGCCGGGCATCATCTGGTTCGTGCTGAAGGCGACCCTGGTCTTCTTCATGTTCGCCATGGTGAAGGCCTTCGTGCCGCGCTACCGCTACGATCAATTGATGCGGCTCGGCTGGAAAGTGTTCCTGCCGATCTCCCTGTTCATGGTCGTCCTGGTGGCAGCGGTCTTGCAATTCACCGGCTGGGGAGGGCGCATATGAGCCTCGACCTGTCGACTGCCGGCCTCGTCGGCGCACTGATCGGCCTCGCTTTCGGCCTATTCCAGTTCGCACTGACGCAACGCATCATCGGACGTATGCTGCGGCACACGGCGCGGCTCGAGCAACCAGAGCCCGAGGCCATTGCCCGTGTTGAGCGGCTGATGACGCCGATCCGTTATGCGCTGCTGGCGGCAGCGTTCCTTGCCTATCCCTTGGTCGGCTATGTCGTTGGCGCGCCTTACGCCACGCAAAGTAAATGAGTGGGACATGAAACTCGACCGCGCTGCCAAAGCCCTGTTCCTTACCGAGTTCGTTGCCGCCTTCGGGCTGTCGATGCGCTATTTCTTCAAGCCCAAGGCGACCTTGAACTATCCGCACGAGCGCAATCCGCAGTCGCCCCGCTATCGTGGCGAACATGCGCTGCGCCGCTATCCCAATGGCGAGGAACGCTGCATCGCCTGCAAATTGTGCGAAGCGATCTGCCCGGCCCAGGCCATCACCATCGAGGCTGGCCCGCGCGGCAATGACGGCACCCGCCGCACCACCCGCTATGACATCGACATGGTGAAATGCATCTATTGCGGCTTCTGCCAGGAAGCTTGCCCGGTGGATGCCATCGTCGAGGGACCGAATGCCGAATTCGCGGTCGAAAGCCGCGAGGAGCTTTATTACGACAAGCAACGCTTGCTCGATAACGGTGCGCGCTGGGAGCGGGAGATCGCCCGCAACATCGCGATGGACGCACCTTACAGGTAATTCCTCCTTCCGCGCGCGGAAGGAAGCAAAGGACGAAACGATGACTGTGGCCGCCGTCTTCTTCTATCTGTTCTCGACCGTCATGCTCGCCTCGGCGTTCATGGTGATCGCGGCGCGCAATCCCGTGCATTCGGTGCTGTTTCTCATCGTCGCCTTCGTCAACGCCGCTGGCCTCTTCATTCTGATCGGCGCGGAATTCCTGGCGATGATCCTGATCGTCGTCTACGTCGGCGCGGTCGCAGTGCTGTTCCTCTTCGTCGTGATGATGCTCGACGTCGATTTCGCCGAATTGAAGCAGGGCTTCCTGCAATATCTGCCGCTCGGCGGGCTGCTCGGCATCATCGTCGCGATTGAATTGATCATGGTGGTCGGCGGCTGGTCGATCGCGCCGGGCGCACAAGCCACCAATGCCCCGGCGATCACCGCCTTGTCGAACACCGAGGCATTGGGCCTCGTGCTCTACACGCGGCATGTCTATTTTTTCCAGGCGGCTGGTCTCGTGCTGCTAACGGCGATGATCGGTGCGATCGTCCTGACCCTGCATCACAAGCCCGGCGTCAAGCGCCAGGATATTTCGCAACAAAATGCGCGCACGCGCGAGGAAGCCGTCGAGGTCAGAAAAGTGACCTCGCGGACCGGCGTCTGACAGAGGTTCGCATGGAAATCGGTCTCACCCATTATCTGATTGTCGCCGCGATCCTGTTCACGATCGGGGTCGCTGGCATCATTCTCAACCGCAAGAACATCATCATCATCTTGATGTCGGTGGAATTGATCCTGCTGTCGGTGAACATCAACCTTGTCGCCTTTTCGAGCTTCCTTGGCGATCTCACCGGCCAGGTGTTCTCCCTGTTCATCCTGACTGTCGCGGCCGCTGAAGCTGCGATCGGTCTGGCCATTCTCGTCACCTATTTCCGTAACCGTGGCTCCATCGCGGTCGACGATATCAATATGATGAAGGGCTGAGGGCGCATGTATACCGCTATCGTCTTCCTGCCTCTGATCGGGTTCCTGATCGCCGGCATCTTCGGCAGGCAAATGGGTGCCCGCCCGGCTGAGCTCGTCACCACGATCCTGCTGTTCGTCGCCGCTATCTTGTCATGGATTGCCTTCATCAATGTCGGCCTCGGCAATGCCGGTACCAGCGTGCCGGTCCTCGGCAATTGGATTTCATCCGGCACGATGAAGGTCGATTGGGCGCTGCGCATCGACACGCTGACGGTCGTCATGCTTGTCGTCGTCAACACCGTGTCGGCGCTCGTGCACCTTTATTCCATAGGCTATATGAACGAGGATCCGCATCGGCCGCGTTTCTTCGCCTATCTGTCGCTGTTCACCTTCGCCATGTTGATGTTGGTGACGGCCGACAATCTGGTGCAGATGTTCTTCGGCTGGGAAGGCGTCGGTCTCGCTTCCTATCTGCTCATCGGCTTCTGGTATGAGCGCCCGTCGGCCAATGCCGCCGCGATCAAGGCGTTCGTCGTCAACCGCGTCGGCGATTTCGGCTTCGCGCTTGGCATCTTCCTGCTGTTCGCGCTCACAGGTTCGGTCGCGCTCGACCAGATTTTCGCCGCCGCGCCCGGCCTTGCCGGCAAGCCGCTGCATATTTTCGGCCTCGATGTCGATGCGATGACCTTGATCTGCCTGCTGCTGTTCATGGGCGCCTGCGGCAAGTCGGCTCAGTTCCTGCTGCACACATGGTTGCCGGACGCGATGGAAGGCCCGACGCCAGTGTCGGCGCTCATTCATGCGGCGACCATGGTCACCGCCGGCGTCTTCATGGTGGCGCGCCTGTCGCCGCTGTTCGAATACGCGCCCGTCGCCCTTTCGGTCGTCACCATCGTCGGCGCGACGACGGCTTTCTTTGCCGCCACGGTCGGCCTCGTTCAAAACGACATCAAGCGCGTCATCGCTTATTCCACCTGTTCGCAGCTCGGCTACATGTTCGTTGCCCTGGGCGTCGGTGGCTACAATCTGGCGATCTTCCATCTGTTCACCCATGCCTTCTTCAAGGCTCTGCTGTTCTTGGGCGCGGGCTCGGTCATCCATGCCATGCATCATGAGCAGGACATGCGGAACATGGGCGGGCTGGCGAAACATATCCCGACGACGTTCTGGATGATGACCGTCGGCACTTTGGCGCTGACCGGCCTGCCGCTGACGGCTGGCTTCTTCTCCAAAGACGCGATCATCGAGGCCGCTTTCGCCTCGCAGCGCCCGGGTGCGCTCTATGCCTTCCTGTTGGTGGCGATCGCCGCTGGCCTGACGTCATTCTATTCCTGGCGTCTGGTGTTCATGACCTTCTTCGGCAAGGAGCGCTGGGCCGCCCAAAGCCATGACGATCACGGGCACGATGCACATGGTCATGATGACCACGGTCACGACGGCCATCATGCGCTCGAGCCGCATGAATCGCCGGCTGTGATGCTGATCCCGCTTTATGTGCTGGCCGCTGGCGCGTTGTTCGCCGGCCTTCTGTTCCGCGATGCTTTCATCGGCGAAGGCGTCGAGAGCTTCTGGAAGAAGGCGATCTTCTTTGGCAAGGACAATCACATCCTGCACGACATGCACAATGTGCCGGAATTCGTGGCGCATCTTGCCACTTATATGATGCTCGGCGGCTTCGTCGTGGCGGTGCTGATGTATGTCTTCTACACCGATGCACCACGTAAGCTCGCGGAACGGCACAACATCCTCTACCGATTCCTGCTCAATAAGTGGTATTTCGACGAGCTCTATGACCTCATCTTCGTGCGTCCGGCCTTCTGGCTCGGCCGCTTCTTCTGGAAAGAAGGCGACGGTCGGGTCATCGACGGCATGGGACCGGACGGGGTGTCCGCCCGGGTTATCGATACCGCCGGCCGGGTCGCGAAACTGCAGACTGGCTATGTCTATCACTACGCTTTCGCCATGCTGATTGGCGTTGCAGCGTTCATCACCTGGTATCTGCTGGGCGGAGTGCAACACTGATGTTCGGCTTCGGGATCCTCTCCGGCCTGATTTTCCTGCCGCTTGTCGGCGCGGCCTTCATTCTGCTTCTGCGCGGTGACGACGAGGCGACCCTCGGCAATGCCCGTTGGGCGGCCTTGCTCACCACGCTCGTGACGTTTGCTCTGTCGCTCTACGCCTGGACATTGTTTGACCCCAGTTCGGCGGCTTTCCAGCTTGTCGAGGAAAAGGGCTGGCTCGGGAGCGGGCTGCTTTACAAGCTCGGCGTCGATGGCATGTCGATGCCGTTCGTGCTGCTGACCACGTTCCTGATGCCGTTCTGCATTCTGGCGTCGTGGGATTCGATCACCTTCCGCGTCAAGGAATATATGATCGCCTTCCTGGTGCTCGAAACACTGATGATCGGCGTCTTCTGCGCGCTCGATCTGGTGCTCTTCTACCTGTTCTTCGAAGGCGGCCTCATTCCGATGTTCCTCATCATCGGCATCTGGGGCGGCAAGCGTCGTATCTACGCCAGCTTCAAATTCTTCCTCTACACGCTCATCGGCTCGCTGCTGATGCTGCTCGCCATCATGGCGATGTATGGCGTTGCCGGCACCACCGACATCACCGTCCTGCTGAACACGCCATTCCCGTCGTCCATGCAGAAATGGCTGTGGCTCGCCTTCTTTGCCTCCTTCGCGGTGAAAATGCCGATGTGGCCGGTGCACACCTGGCTGCCGGATGCGCACGTCGAGGCGCCGACGGCTGGCTCGGTCATTCTGGCCGGCATTCTCTTGAAGATGGGTGGCTACGGTTTCATCCGTTTCTCGCTGCCGATGTTCCCGGAAGCCTCGCAATATTTCGCGCCGCTGGTATGGACCCTGTCCATCATCGCCATCGTCTACACGTCGCTGGTGGCTTTGGTGCAGGAGGACATGAAGAAGCTCATCGCTTATTCGTCCGTCGCGCATATGGGCTTCGTGACCATGGGCCTCTTCTCGATGAACCCCCAGGGCGTGCAGGGCGCTATCTTCCAGATGGTCAGCCACGGTCTGGTCTCCGGCGCGCTCTTCCTTTGCGTCGGCGTCGTCTATGACCGGCTGCATACGCGCGAGATTTCCGCTTATGGCGGTCTTGTGCGCAACATGCCGCTCTATGCCGTGGCCTTCATGCTGTTTACCATGGCCAATGTCGGTCTGCCGGGCACATCGGGCTTCGTCGGTGAATTCCTGACCTTGGTCGGCACGTTTGTCGCCAATCCCTGGGTGGCTTTGTTTGCCACCACCGGCGTCATTCTCTCGGCCGCCTATGCGCTCTATCTCTATCGCCGCGTCATCTTCGGCGTGCTCGAAAAGCCGACGTTGATGAAGATGCAGGATTTGAACGCGCGTGAGATCGCTTGCCTCGCGCCGCTCGGCCTGCTTGTCATCTATTACGGCATTCAGCCCGGCCCGATCCTGAGCGCCTGCGCGGCCTCGGTCGACCTGCTCATCAAAAATTATCAGACGGCGCTCGGCCTTACCAAGGCCGCCTCGCTGGCGCTGCACTGAGGATATAGGACATGACCCCGCTTTCCTTCGCGCTGGCCCATTCGCTGCCGGAGATCGTGCTGGCCGTCGGCGCGCTCGCGTTGTTGCTGCTCGGCGCGCTTCGTCGCCTGAAGGGCGATTGGATCATCAGCGAATGCGCCATTGTGCTGCTCGGCCTTGCCGCGCTCAGCATGTTGTTTCAGGCCGGGCCCGCCGTGGTCATCTGGGACGGCGCTTTCATCGATGACGCGTTCAGCCGTTTCATGAAATTCCTGGCGCTTGGTGGCGCGCTGATTTCGCTGGTTCTGTCGCGCGAATTCATGGCCCGCGAGCGGATCGACTTTTTCGAATTTCCGATCCTCATCCTGCTCGCCACGCTCGGCATGCTGATGTTGATCTCGGCGCAGAGCCTGATCGCGCTCTATCTCGGCCTCGAACTGATGAGCCTGGCGCTCTATGTCATCGCCGCCTTCCATCGCGATAACCTGCGCGCCTCCGAAGCTGGCCTGAAGTATTTCGTCCTCGGCGCCCTGTCATCGGGCATGCTGCTTTATGGCGCTTCGTTGATCTATGGTTTCGCCGGCACGGTGTCGTTCACCGGCATTGGCGCGGCGCTGAAGGGTGGCCCGTCGATCGGCGTCGTCTTCGGCCTGGTCTTCGTCATGGCGGGCCTCGCCTTTAAAATGTCGGTAGTGCCGTTCCATATGTGGACACCCGACGTCTATGAAGGCGCGCCGACCCCGGTGACGACCTTCTTCGCGTCGGCCGCGAAAATGGCGGCGGTCGCCGTCACGGTGCGCATCGTCATCACCGCTTTCCCCGGCATGAAGCTGCAATGGCAGCAGATCGTTTTATTCATCTCGATCCTGTCCATGGCGATCGGTGCTTTCGGCGCCATCGGCCAGACCAATATTAAACGCCTGATGGCCTATTCCTCCATCGGTCACATGGGCTTCGCGCTGGTCGGTCTTTCGGCTGGCACGCAGGACGGTGTGTTCGGCGTGCTCGTTTATATGGCGATCTATCTGGCCATGACGCTTGGCACGTTCGCGGTCATCCTCTCCATGCGTGTCGGTGATCGCTATGTCGAAAACATCGGCGATCTCGCCGGTCTGTCGCGCAACCACAAATTCATGGCCTTTGTGATGGCCATGTTGATGTTCTCCTTGTCCGGCATTCCGCCGCTCGCCGGCTTCTTCGCCAAATGGTATGTGTTTCTGGCGGCCATCAAGGCGAACCTTTACTGGCTGGCTGTCATCGGCATGCTCGCCAGCGTCGTGTCGGCTTTCTATTATCTGCGCGTCGTCAAGATCATGTATCTGGATGAACCGGCGCGGCCGTTCGATAAGGTGAACTGGGAAGTCCGCGCCGTCGTCGCGCTTGGTGGTCTGTTTGTCGTCTTGTTCTGGGTCTATCCGGCGCCACTGGTCAATGCGGCCAGCTTCGCCGCCAAGTCCCTGTTCTGATCCTGTCGCACGCATTGCCCAGCACCAGGTTTCGCTTCGAGCATTTCGCTGAAATCGCTTCAACGAATGATGCGGCCATGGCGCGGGCGCGTGATGGGGATGCGGGACATTTGTGGATTTCCGCTGATGTGCAGACATCGGGGCGCGGCCGCCACAACCGGCCCTGGACGTCGCCGGTTGGCAATCTCTACGCTAGCCTGCTGCTGATCGATCCCTCGCCAGCGGTGCGTGCGCCACAGCTCGGCTTCGTGACGGGTGTCGCGCTTGTCGATGCGCTGCGTCGCTTCGCGCCCGACACGGGTTTCGCGCTGAAATGGCCGAACGACATTCTCCTCGGGCAGGCAAAATTGGCCGGCATCCTGCTCGAAGGCTCCACTTTGCCCGATGGCCGTTTCGCTTGCGTCATCGGTTGCGGCGTCAATTGCGCCAGTCATCCGCAAGATCTTGCCTATGCCGCCAGCGATTTGCGGGCGCAGGGCCTGGATGTCACGCCATCTGCTTTGCTGCAGGCCTTGGCTTCAACGCTCGCCCATTGGCTCTATGTCTGGGCGGCGGGAAAGAACTTTGCCGCCATCCGCGCTGCTTGGCTCGAACGGGCAGCGGGCCTCGGCGGCCCTATCCGCGTCAATCTTCCCGGCAGCGTCCGCGAAGGCCGCTTTATTGATCTCGATGCCGATGGTCGCCTTATTCTTGAAGGTGCCGATGGGCACGTGACAATTGACGCTGGCGATGTATTCCTCGGTGCGGTCAACCGGCCGCCACATGAAACAAAACAACAGGAGCGCCGGTCACATGACTGACAGCAACACCGATCTGGTTTTTGCCCCGCTTGGCGGCCTCGGCGAGATCGGCATGAATGCGGCGCTTTATGGCTTCGGCCCGAAAGGCCGTCGCAAATGGCTCATGGTCGATCTCGGCGTTGCCTTCGCCGGCCCGGACTTGCCGGGCATTGATCTCATCATGCCGGATCTGACGTTCATCGAGCGCAATCGCAAGGATCTCGTCGGCTTGGTCATCACCCATGCCCATGAAGATCACATTGGCGCGGTGGCGCGGCTGTGGCCGCGCCTCGGCTGTCCGCTTTATGCGACGCGTTTTGCCGCCGGTCTTCTGGAAGTGCGGCGGCTCAATGAAGAGGGCGCGCCGAAGGTTGCGATCCATGTCGTCAGCCCGGGGCAACGCATCGATCTCTCGCCGTTCGAAGTCGAGATGATCCCTGTCGCGCATTCGATTCCCGAAAGTTCGGCACTGGCGATCCGCACGCCGCTCGGCACCGTGTTGCATTCGGGCGATTGGAAGATCGATCCGACGCCTGTCGCCGGATGGGCGACCGACGAAGCGCGCTTGCGCGCCATCGGCGATGAAGGTGTGCTGGCTCTGATCAGCGATTCCACCAATATCCTGCGTGATGGCGAAAGCCCGTCGGAAGCCGATGTCGCCGCCAATCTCGAAAACCTCATTGCTGAAGCGCCGAACCGCGTGTTGGTGACGACATTCGCTTCGAATGTCGCGCGCATGCGCGCTGTGGCGCTCGCGGCGGCGCGCGCCGGGCGGCATGTGGTTGTCGCCGGCCGCGCCATGGACCGCGTCTCGCAAGTGGCGCGCGAATGCGGTTATCTCGAAGGCGTGCCGGATTTCCTGCCGGCCGAAAGCTTCGCCAATCTGCCGCGCAACAAAATCGTCATCATGGCGACAGGCAGCCAGGGCGAGGGCAGGGCGGCCATGGCGCGCATCGCCAATGACGATCATCCGCAGGTGCATCTGGCTTCAGGCGATCGCGTGATTTTCTCGTCGCGGCCGATCCCCGGCAATGAACGTTCCATCAATGACATCATCAATGGCCTTGTGCGGCAGGGCATCGAAGTCCTCACCGACAGAACCCATCTCGTGCATGTCTCCGGCCATCCGCGCCGCAGCGAAGTGAAGCGGCTTTATGAATGGATCCGGCCGCGCATCGCCATTCCCGCCCATGGTGAAGCGCTGCATCTGGCCGAACATGCGCTCTTTGCCAAAGCGCAGGGTGTCAGCCAGACGTTGGTCGCCTTCAACGGCGATCTCGTCCATCTTGCACCAGGCGAAGCCGGCGTTGTCGATCAGGTCGATCATGGCCGCCTCTATACGGATGGCGATCTGATCGTTGGCGTCACGGATGAAGCCTTGCGCGAACGCAAGGGGCTGTCCTTTGCCGGCATTATTTCCGTCGGTATCGCCATCACCGCAAAAGGCGATCTCGCTGGCGATCCCGATGTGGTGATGTCGGGCATTCCGCAACGCGCTCGTGATGGCCGCGCCATGGATGCGATCATCGACAAGGCTGTGTTCGAAGTGTTGGAAAATCTGCCGCGCTCTCGTCTGCGTGATGCCAATGCGGTCGAGTCTTCCGTCGAACGCGCCGTGCGCAGCGCGGTGCGCGCCGTCTGGGGCAAGCGCCCGATGGTGCATGTGCTGGTGATGGAGGTCTAGTGCTCGGGCGGCTCAACCATGTGGCCATTGCGGTACCCGACCTTGCCGCCGCCACGCGCCTCTATCGTGAGACGCTGGGTGCGACAGTATCAGTGCCGTTAGCGCAGCCCGAACATGGCGTCACTGTGGTGTTCGTGGAACTGCCCAATACCAAGATCGAATTGCTTGAGCCGCTGGGCGCAGACTCTCCGATCGCCAAATTCCTGGAGACGCATTCCGCTGGCGGCATGCATCATGTCTGCTACGAGGTCGACGATATCCTCACCGCTCGCGACCGCCTGAAGGCGCAGGGTGCCCGGATCATCGGCGATGGCGAGCCGAAGATCGGCGCCCATGGCAAGCCGGTGCTGTTCCTGCACCCCAAGGATTTCTGCGGCACCTTGATCGAGATCGAACAGGTGTGAGCAGGCGGCAACCCGTCACCTTGAGGCCAGCCTCGGTTCGTGGCACCTAGCGGACGGGATGCGGAATGGATGCCGAATTTTCGCGGAAATCCCGTGCTAACCGTATCGATCGGGCGCAAGCCATCGTGATCTGAGGAGAAAAGCGTCTGCCATGTCGATCCCGCTAGGCATCGCCGTCTTCATCACCATTTGGTGGACCGTCCTGTTCGCCGTCCTGCCGTTTGGCGTGCGCTCCCAGCACGAACAGGGCGAAATGGTCGCCGGCACCGATCCGGGCGCCCCGGTGGTACCGCGCCTGCTCGTCAAGGCGCTGTGGACCACGATCATCTCGGCGATCCTTTTCGGCGGATTGCTGGCCTATATCGAATATGCCTGAAGCGGCGAGGAAGCCGGGGAGAGCGCACGCTCGCTATTGACCCGAAGGGCCCCGGCAGATACTCAAACCCGGCCTCGGATAGATTCCGCAGGCCCCACGTCGGCCAAAAGGCCTTCGGGAGCGCGTAGCTCAGCCGGTAGAGCATCTGACTTTTAATCAGGGGGTCCTGGGTTCGAGTCCCAGCGCGCTCACCACTTAAGGTGGTGATTTTATTAGATAAAATCTGAGAGCCTGGAAGCGGGAGAGCGGCCGGATTGGGCGTGGTGACCAAATGGTGACCAAATGGAAGCCGGTCGGGATCGAGAGCGAAAAGCGCGACGTCGACGGATTCGCGCCCTTTCAGTGCGCCAAATTTCAACTGTTCAGAATCGAACGGCGAACTTTCGGTTCCCCGAAAGGGAGGTTCGCGCAGTCGTCTCGTGACGGGGGCGTCGGCCCTTTTTAAATGCCTCACCAAGGATCCGAGCGAAGCTCGATTAGCTGATGGTCCGACTCTGGTAGGTGAAATCACGTTTCGATACGGGAATTTAAAATGAACCAAGATCGAAACGATCCATGGAAGTCGGTCCGCGCACGCAGTGGGGGCGCCCCCTCACGTAGGGGCGTGGATCGAAACTTTGATCCAGGCTGTGGCCAGCCCCCATCCGGTAGGAGGCTGTGCTGGGGCAGGCCAATACCGGCGCCGATCGTCGAATTGGTTCGACAAGGATTGGTTCAATTCGTCGTGAATCGGGCAGGCGTTGGCGGCGAAGTCAGATACTTGGAACCGACTCAAACGTGGTGGTCAGGCTGGTGGCCAACGTTTGTTGAGTCGGGAAGCCTCCTGCTCGAGAATCTCAAGGAAAGCGGAGGCCGCTGTCGACAGAACCTGGCGAGAAGGCTCTATCTGTATGAGATCAAGTCCGAACCGTGGTTCGATGATAGGATTGACGTTGAACGATCGCTTCTTGTCGGTGTCAGCCATCATGATGCCAGGTAGGATACATACCCAATCCGACTGAGCTACGAAATCAAGAGCACCGAGCATTGCATCAAGCTCCAGATGCCGATTGATTTTGACCTTGTTGGAAGACAGGTATGTTTCGATCAAATTTCTTCGCGTATTGGCCTTACTTGGAACGACTAGATTTATTGGTTCCAAGGTGCTCAGCCGTACAGGCTTTGCATGAGTGAGCGGTGACTTGAGGGACGATACCAAAACCTCAGGCGTGCGCAAGAACAGGCGGCTCCTCAATCCCATTGCTCCAGGAAAGGCGGGCACAATTGCAAAATCGAGATCGCCATTCCGCACCTTTTGAGTGAGGCCGGCGCTGTACCCTTCGACGATGTGGATCGCTGAGTTGGGATGCTTCTTGATGAACTTCATGAGTGCAGGCGCCAAGACGCATCTCGTCATCGTCGGCATCAACCCCACTTTAATTGCCCCTTCGATTCCAACGCCGAACACGCGCACGGCGCGGCCGGCAGCCCCGTGCGTGCGTAGAACGTCGATGCAGTGGTTATAGTAAAAGTCCGGACTGTTGCCGAAGGCCCGGGCCAGAATGAGTGCGATATTTTGAAATGCTCAATGCGGCGGTCGAAGACTGGTGCGAGGAGAGACTTGGGATAAGCTTCGCCGATATGCATCTGAAGAGACGGCTCGGTACTCCGACGGTGCACATAGAAGCCGACTTCATGATAGCAGCAACCCTTGGAATGGTTCTGAGTATTGTCATTGCCATAACTGAAGTAGGGCGATCGAGCTGCAAATTGAAGATCGATTTTCGATCCGATGGCGACGTTCATCACTTGTCGTGCCGGGTGACGCTCGTGCTCATGGATCTGGATCGGCGAAAATCAGAGCCTTGGCCTGACGATTTGCGCGCCTGCCTGATAGCTGAATCCGATATCCTGAGCGCTTGACCGTTGGCGCGACTTGCAAAGCCTGAAGCGACCTCATGGCAATGCCCGAGCGCATCGCGTCTATCGCACTCCGTGGATCGGCAAAGATGTCATGCTTTTTGGCGGTTTGTATAATTTAAGGCCTGCAAGCAGAATTGGTTTGCAAAGTCCATGCATATGCATATAAAATCGACCAGCCTTCTAAATTCGGATACGAATAGGTCGATATGGCAGAGCGATCTTTTTCCCGTGAAGTCAAGGATCTGGAGCTTGGCCAAGGTGAAACCTTCAAAGGCGAGGGTATCCTTGCGATTACGAAGGCTCTGCTGCAATCAGGTGTCGGATATGTTGGTGGCTACCAAGGCTCGCCAATCTCGCATTTGATGGATGTCCTGGCGGATGCCGACGATCTGCTCAAATCGCTTGGGGTGCATTTCGAGTCCTCCGCTTCGGAAGCGTCGGCGGCCGCGATGCTCGCCGCATCGGTCATGTATCCCATTCGAGGCGCCGTCACCTGGAAGTCGACCGCTGGAACCAACGTTGCCTCGGATGCGCTCTCCAATCTTGCTTCAGGTGGGGTGAAGGGTGGGGCGCTGATCATTTTGGGAGAGGATTACGGTGAGGGTTCCTCCATCATGCAGGAGCGAAGCCAAGCATTTGCGATGAAGTCCCAGATGTGGCTCCTCGACCCGCGGCCGAACCTGCCCAGTCTCGTCAACGCCGTCGAGAAGGGCTTTGAACTCTCCGAGGCATCGAATACGCCGGTCATGCTGGAGTTACGAGTGCGCGCCTGTCATGTGTACGGGCAATTTGAAACGAAAGATAATCAGAGGCCGATGTTTCCTCTCAAGAGAGCGCTTGAGGAGCCGGTCCGCGACTTAAGTCGTATCGTTTTGCCACCTGCAAGCTATATTCACGAGCATGAGAAGATCGAACAACGGTGGCCGGCCGCTGTTAAATATATTAAAGACAACAAGCTCAATGAGTACTTTGGGCCGCAAGACGGCAAGGTTGGAATCATTGTGCAGGGTGGGCTGTACAATTCACTTATGCGCGCGCTTCAATTGCTTGGACTCGCTGATGTCTACGGCAATAGCGCCCTACCGGTCTACGTCTTGAATGTCGCTTATCCAATCATAGACGATGAGGTTTTGGAGTACTGCCAGAACAAAGAATCTGTACTCCTGCTCGAAGAAGGGCAGCCTGAATATATAGAACAGATCATAAGCGCAGCACTTCATGGCCACGGACTTAAAACAACGCTATTCGGGAAGAACATACTTCCCCGCGTGGGAGAATACTCCGCCAGTGTTCTGGTATCTGGCATCCAGACATTCCTAGACAGGACTGCGTCCGAGTATCTTGGCAATATGCCTGCGGTACCGACCGCCGATGATACGCTCAGGCATCCAGAGGTTGACGCGTTGAAGAGCGTTGTACCTCAACGTCCGCCGGGCTTCTGTGTCGGATGCCCGGAGCGCCCGATCTTCGCTGCGATGAAGTTGGTCGAGCGTGAACTTGGCCCGCATCACATCGCGTCGGACATTGGCTGTCACCTTTTTTCGATTTTGCCGCCCTTCAATATCGGTGCCACAACTATGGGGTACGGATTGGCTGGCGCATCGGCATCGGCGTTCAATGTTGACGCATCCAAGAAGCCGATTGCTATTCTGGGCGATGGCGGATTCTGGCACAATGGCTTGGTATCTAGCGTTGGAAACGCTGTTTTCAATAAGCAGGACAGCGTGATCCTGGTCGTGGACAATCACTATGCGGCGGCGACAGGTGGCCAGGACATCCTGTCTTCAAGAGCGCAAAATGAACGACGGTCAACCAACCACCCGATCGCCAAGGCTGCTGCAGCGCTGGGGGTCACGTGGATCCGCGAATTACCGCGCACCTACGACGTCTCGCGAATGCGTCAAACGCTTAAAGAAGCGCTCACGACCAAGTCTGACGGGCCTAAGCTTATCGTGGCATCGTCCGAGTGCATGCTCAACCGGCAGCGCCGAGAACGCCCGCAGAAAGCGAAGAATATCAGTGAAGGAAAGCGCGTTCTGCGTCAGCGTTTTGGAGTCGACGAGGATGTGTGTACCGGCGATCATGCGTGTATCCGGCTATCGGGTTGCCCCTCCCTGTCGGTAAAGAAGCTCGACGATCCATTCCGTGATGACCCCGTTGCATCCATCGACGAGTCTTGCGTGGCTTGTGGCAACTGCGGTGAAGTGGCGGATGCAGCGGTGCTTTGCCCTTCATTTTACCGCGCGGATATCGTTGTGAACCCGACCCGTTTTGACCGAATGCTCGCCGCGATCCGCAGCAGGTTCATTGGCTTCTTGCAGCGCCGCCGCTCCGCGCGGCTCAAAGCGATGTGCTCCTGATGGCGACGTCGGCGATTCAGGCGCGTACGCGCCTTAACACGGACCGGCCGCTCTCAGTCGCCATCCTTGCCATGGGCGGACAGGGCGGCGGCGTTCTCACCGACTGGATTGTCCACACGGCTGAAGCGGCTGGTTGGATGGCGCAGTCAACGTCGGTTCCTGGCGTTGCCCAAAGAACCGGCGCCACGATCTATTACATCGAGATGTACAAGGCTGAGCCGGGCAAGCAACCGATTTTTGCATTGATGCCGACTCCTGGCGATGTCGACATCGTTATAGCCGCTGAGCTGATGGAGGCGGGGAGATCAATCCTCCGTGGGCTAGTGACTCCGGATCGAACGACACTGATTGTCTCCGACCACCGGGCGCTCGCCGTTTCTGAGAAGGAGAGCCCGGGGGACGGAATTGCAAATGGTGACGCTGTGCACGTTGCATCTAAAATCGCGGCCAAGCGTACGATCAGTTTCAATATGCAAGCGCTTGCCGAACAGAATGGCAGTTTCATCTCCGCAACCTTATTCGGCGCGCTCGCGGGTAGTAACGCGTTGCCGTTCCCTATTGACACTTACCGTGAAGCAATTCGTGCCGGTGGCATCTCGGTGCGAACGAGCTTGGTCGCCTTCGATGCAGCCCTTTCTTACACGATGGCTCCGCCGAAAGTTCCTGTCGAACCGGCTATCGTGTCGCTTCCGCAGGTAGGTCAGATTCCGCGATTCCTTGAGCTGCGATTGCAAGCGTTTCCGGAGACGGCGCGCGAAATGATCGAGGCAGGGCTTGGCAGGCTCATGGATTATCAGGACCAAATCTACGCCAAGGAATACCTTGATCGGCTTGAAGAGGTATCCGCCGACGATCAACGATATGCACCCGCAGAACGCGCAGGCGAACTGACGCGCGAGGCGGCAAAATACCTCGCAAATGCGATGGCATATGACGATCTCATCAAGGTCGCGGATCTCAAAACTCGTGGCGCGCGGTTTAATAGAATTTCAAAGGACCTCAAGGTCCAGGGCAATGAAGTGATGAAGCTTACGGAGTTCATGCACCCCCGTGCCGAAGAGCTGATCGGCTTCATGCCTTATCGGATTGGGCAGTTCTTCGAAACCCGACAGGGGGCAAGCGCGGCTCTCGATCGAACAGTGAATAAAGGACGACGTGTTAACACCTCGAATGTGTTTTGGTTCATGCTGCTCTACGTGCTTGGCGGCAGTCGCAGATATCGACGCATTACACTTCGCCACGCACAGGAAACCAGACATATTCAGACATGGCTTCGGGCTGTCCACGCGACAGTCGTAGTCAACTATGATTTGGCGATCGAAGCGGTGCGTTGCCGACGTCTGATCAAAGGTTATTCGGATACCTTCTCGCGCGGCACTACGAAGTTCGCTCGCGTCATGGGCACTTTGCCGATGTTGACCGAGAAACCTGACGGGGCAGCCTGGTTGTCGCGGCTGCGTAACGCGGCGCTCGCCGAAGAGGGTAACGGGAAACTTGAAGGTGCAATTAAAACGGTTGAAAGCATCTATGGTTAGGTGGACGGCGGTTCGGCTGCGTCTTCTTCCATGTTCTGTAGGATCCGGTGAAGGCAGGTGATGAATGTCTGAATCTGAGTCTCGTCCAGTCCCACAAACATGCGTTGATGCTTCATGTGCATCATCGGCCAGATTGTACCAAATAGCTCGCGTCCCTGCTCGGAGATCCGGATTTCGCGCAACCGCTGATCGGTTGTCGACGTGTTACGTCGTACCAGACCTTGTCGCACCATCGCGTCGATAGTGCGGCTCATGGTCGATTGCTCGGTTACAGCGTGGAGGGCGAGTTCGGACATCGTGGTCGGTGACATAACGCTGAGTACAGCGAGTGCGCGCATCTTAGTCGTCGTTATGCCTTCACGTTCGAGACTGATCTGGAGGTCCGCGTTCCATCGTCCGGAAATGCGGTTCATAAGATAGGGAATGAAACGACTTAGGCCGAGTTGTCCAAGCGTCGGCAGAGAAGGCCGACGCCGTGCAGGCATAAAACTGTCGTCAGCAACCGGCTTGGTCAAAGATGGCTTTGAATTCGTCGTAGGTTCTGGGAGGTGGCGTTGCTTCTTCAAGATTCAAGCTCCGATCTTGCTGTGCCCTGTAGAGACCCAGTGTGCATAGGTTTGATGCAGGGCTGCCCCGTGAATTGCCCTGACTGCCGGCCAAGACGCTTTAGACCTAAAATAATTTTCGGACGCTGATGTCCTTGCTGGAGACGGAAAATGCGCCGACTTCTAAGTGCCATCGTCATCGCAACGCTTTCTCTTGGGCTTCTAAGGCCGTTAGCCGCGCAGGACGTTGCTAGCGGGTATCTTCCATTCATAACGAGTATCGACCCGACGACCGGGTATCTTGGGCTTTATAAGAAATATGGCCGAAGTGCCAAGCTGAGAATGTCCAGTAATGGCCGGGTGGAGAAGACGAGGTTCTTCTATTTCCGCGCAACGGCTGTCAGCTAATGTCGAGGATCCGGGCATCTGCAATCTGATGACATTTGGCTTGATGGTGAGCAAAAGCATGCCCCGTGACTTGGTGCTGGGGCGACAGGGAGGATGCGTCTCATGACTGAGTCGGTGTCGGTTATCGTAAGTGGCGCCGGTCCGGCAGGACTGGTGGTCGCCCTGCGTCTGGCGCAAGCAGGTATACCGGTGACGGTTCTTGAACTTGAGAAGTCGCTGCCACAAGATCTACGCGCAACGACGTTTCATCCGCCCACAATGGATTATTTGGACAGTTTCGGCATTGTACCGACTCTCAAAAATAGGGGTAACTGGTCTGCGCACTGGCAGTTTCGTGATCGCAAGCTTGGTAAGATCGCGGAATTCGATCTCAATACGATTGCCGACCACACGCGCCATCCATACCGACTGCAGTGCGAGCAGTTCTATTTGACCGAGGAGCTGCTCAAGCTTTTGGAGGCCTCGCCAAACGCCGAGATTGTGTTTGGCGCTAAGGTTGAGGTCATTGAGCAAACATCCGCCGGGGTAAACGTTGAATTCGAACGCGAGGGGACACGCCACCGCCGGAAAGCGCGCTTTCTTATTGCTGCGGATGGCGCGCGTAGTTTCATTCGGAAAACGCTGCCAGTCACGTTCGATGGCTTCACTTACGAAGAGCGACTGATCCAAACTGGAACGTCGTTCGATTTTCGCGCGCATATGCCGGGGGGCATCGCGGACATAAACTATATATCCGATGCAGAGGAATGGTGCGTTTTACTGCTGATTGCCGGATACTGGCGTGTTTCATTCCCGATCGGACCTGAAGAGTCCGAGCAGCACGCTCTTTCCGAACAGGAGTTTCAGCGCCGCCTCAGAAACCTGTTTGATTGTGGAAAGCCCTATGATCTCACGCATCGAAAATGCTGGCGAATTCATCAACGTGTGGCGAGCACATTTCGGCATGGCAATATTCTTCTGGTTGGTGATGCAGCGCACATCAATAGTCCACATGGCGGGATGGGGATGAATAGCGCGATTCACGATGCGTTTAATCTGACCGACAAACTTATCGGGATCGCACATGGCGGACGCCTCGAATCCGATCTTGATCAGTATGTGCGGCAGCGACGGTTTGTTGCGCTCGAGGATGTTCGACAACAATCGATGCGGAACGCGAAGCTGATGAACGAGCGCGACCCGAAGAAGCGGCTTGAAGCGCTCGACGACATGCGCCGGATGGCTGACGATCCAGCAGCTGCGCGGTCCTTTCTCGTAAAGTCGTCCATGATTGAAGGCCTTATGCAAGCCAGCGCTGTTCAATAATAGGACGGCTGAAAACGGACCCGCAGGGAGAAGAACGGCTATGACGGTGGATGTGCCTGTGCTGATCGTTGGCGGTGGAGTCGTGGGGATGACTGCATCGATGCTACTCGCAAAGATGGGTATCGAAAGTCTTCTTGTCACCTACGGAAAGACAACCTCTCCTAATCCTCGCGCGCATATTCTCAACCAGCGCACGATGGAAATTTTCTGCGATCTCGGAATTGGTGAGACCGTATATGAGGTTTCGACACCACTAAATGGCATGCGTTACGCGGGTTGGTATACGGGCGTTGCCGGTAGCGACGCCAGATACGGTCGCGAGATTGGCCGTGTCGAAGCGTGGGGTAACGGATGGCAAGATCCTGACTATATCGCTGCCAGCCATTGCCGCCCCGCAAACTATCCGCAGATGTACCTTGAACCCATTCTTAAGGCGCGTGCCGAAGCGCTATCGCCTGGTCGGATCAAGTTTTATCATGAGCTTGTCGCGATTTCACAAGATGCAGACGGGGTTCATTCGACCATTCGCGATCGCTCGAATGGGGAGACCTTTTCGGTACGTTCCAAATTCGTGATCGCTGCTGATGGCGGCCGTACCGTAGGCCCGATGCTTGGTATTGCGGTCTCTGGGATCGAAAACATGATGTCAATGATTTCGGTGCACTTTCGGGCTGATCTTAGCCAGGTGCTGCCGGGGTCCGATGTGCTAACCCGCTTTTTCCTGAACCCGGACTTCGGTGGTTCGTGGGCGAGTGGTGCCCTGCTGCCGGAAGGTCCTACTCAATGGGGCAACCATTCCGAGGAATGGGTTTATCATATGAAGAACCTCAATGATCCGAGCGCACCGGTAACGAGAGAGGATGTGCTTGCGCGCATGCGTGCCGTTTTTGGGCTGCCGGACTTCGATCCTCACATCTATCACGTGAGCAAGTGGACCATGGAAGGCGTGATCGCGGAGCGTTTTCGTGAGGGCCGCATTTTTCTGATGGGGGATGCTCTCAAGCGGCATCCGCCAACGGGAGGACTCGGCATGAATTCGGGCGTCCAGGAGGCGTTCAATTTTTGCTGGAAGCTGCAGGCGGTTCTCAATGGAAAGGCGGGCAGCGGGCTTTTGGACACTTATGAGGTTGAGCGTCGTCCCGTCGCCGCCAATAACGTTCAACGCGCGATCAACAATTCACAGCATCACTTCATCATTGACCGCGCATTCGGGTTGGATCCCGAAGCGCCAAAAGAGGAGAACTGGAAAAAGATCGAGCTTTTATGGGATCATGGAGCTGCCGGCGACGATCTTCGCGAGCGGGTCGCCGAGGCGATCAGCGCCCAGCGCATCGGATTTCGCCATCATAATCTGGAGGTCGGCTACGCCTATGAGGCTGGTGCCCTTGTCCCTGACGGATCGCCCGCACCGCGTTGCATCGACCCGGTGCTCGTCTATGAGCCATCGACACGCCCCGGTCAGCCCCTGCCACACGCATTCCTTGAGCGCGGTCGTGAGCAGATCGCCCTAGCAAACCTTCTGACCGGCACCAATTTCCTATTGATTTGCGGTCTTGAGGGCAATGCTTGGGTGGAGGCTGCGCAAGCCGTCGCCCGTAAATTAGGTGTCGAGATTACAACCGCGGTGATCGGGCTGTTCAAGGGGCAGTATCGTGACAGTCGCGCGACCTGGATGCGTGTACGTGGGGTCGACGATAGCGGCGCAGTGCTGGTGCGCCCGGATCGCTTCATCGCCTATCGCGCTAAATCAGGGATTGATGCGGTGGAGGACACCCTGATGAAGGTGATGAAGGAGATCCTCGACCGGTGAGGTCGAGGATGGCAAAGCAAAGCTACTTACGAGCAGGCGGCATGTTCTTGATGGTCTCTTGCCATTCAGCCGCTTCCTTCGCGAAAATGTCGGGCAACTGGCTTGGGCTGTAATCGTTCGCGATAAATCCGAGTTCGAGGTACCGCGCCTTGACAGCCGGTTCTTGCAAGGCGGCAGTAAACGCGACGTTGAGCCGCTCGATAATCGCCGGTGGCGTACCCTTCGGAGCGGCGAGACCAAACCAGTTGGAGGAAATGAAATCCTTTACGCCGCTTTCTTCCATGGTCGGAATCATCGGTGCGCTCTCGAGGCGATCTGGCCAGCTCACTGCCAAGCCGCGGAGTTGCCCCGTTTTCAGGAATGCCTGTCCTAAGGAAATGCCTCCAGCGTAGAGTTGCACTTCCTTGTTTAGCAGATCTTGGAGAGCCTGCGGAGCACCTGGATACGCGACGTGCTGAATGTGGAGGCCGAGCCGTTGCTTCAAGCGCTCTATCGACAAATGCGGCGTGGTGCCAGTGCCGGGTGAGCCAAAATTCAGCTTGCCGGGGTTGGCGCGCGCGTAAGCAACGAATTCCTGAAGGTCTTTGGCGGGAACGTCTGGATGCGTGTAGAACACCGAAGGGATATCGGCGAGCTTCTTGATGGGCACGAGATCAACAAGCGGATTGAACGAAAGATCAAAAAGATACTGATTGATGACGAAATTGTTGGTGGCTGCGCACAGCAGCGTGTAGCCATCGGGCACAGCGCGAACTACGTTTTGCGTACCGATGTTGCCGCCGGCACCTGCCATATTGAGGACCACGAACGGGCGTCCCAATTCGCGTTCAACATGATTGGCGAGCAGACGCAAAACGACGTCGCCGGTGCCTCCGGCGGTATACGGCACGACGACTTTGATTGGGGCATTTGGATAGTCGTCGGCCAAGGCTGGTATGGCGCTCACCGCAGCCAAGCCTGCGATGACGGCACGACGGGATACGGTCTGCATCGAAACCCCCTGGCTTATTTCAGACTTAGCGTGGCTTGATACCGAGGCGAGCAATCGTACTCGCCCACTGGGCCGCTTCCACCTGATAGGCTTCGGCCAGTTGTTGCGGCGAGGATGGATCCGGCATGAAGCCGAGCTCGATATAGCGTTCGCGCATGCCCGGATTGTTCATGGCTCGAACGAATTCCCGATTGAGAAGCTCAATAACGTTTTTCGGCGTGCCGTGTGGAGCTGCAACCGCAAACCAATTAGGCGCAATGAAATTGGGAACGCCGCATTCCGCTGCTGTTGGCAGATTTGGCGCGCCTGGAAAGCGTTCCCCCCAAGCGATTGCAAGCGCCGTTACGTCACCTTTCTCGATCAGTCCGGCGGCCGTCGACAGACTTCCTGCATAGAACTGGATCTCGTTGCGCATAAGATCTTGCATTATTTGCGGCGCGCCGGGGTAGGGTATGTGCAGGATATCCATTCCGGTCAATTGCTTGAGGCGTTCGACCTGCAGATGCGGGGTGGTGCCAAGGCCGGTGGATGCGTAATTGAGTTTACCGGGCCGGGCCTTTGCGTACTCGATAAATTCTCGCAAGTCCTTAGCTGGCACCTTGGGATTAGAAAAAAGTGTCAATGGAATATTGGCGAGGCGAACAACCGGCTGAAGATCCTTTAGCGGATCAAATTGCAGTGGCATCATGAATTGATTGATGACGAAGTTGTTGGTTGCCGCGCAGACAAGCGTGTACCCGTCAGCAGGGGACCGCGCGACGTTGGCTGTCCCGATGTTCCCAGCTGCACCGGTCATGTTGACGACAATAAATGATACGCCGATGCGCCGCTCGACCTCATTGCCCAACAACCGGAACAGGATATCGGCAGTCCCGCCGGCAGGATAAGGCACAACGACCTTGATCGGACCGTTCGGGTAGTCTGCGGCTTCACCGCGCGTGATCGTTAGTGCGCCCATGCCGGCCAGTACTATTCGCCGTGAAACACCTGCAAACATGGAGCGCTCTCCTTTTGCCGTATGAATTCATTTGGGACTAAGGCAGTTTGCATACCAGCTGGGGCTGTGGGCTGAAGCAGGCAGGCGTGTGTTAAATCTTAGAAGAATGCCTGAAGACCCGTCTGCGCGCGCCCGAGGATCAGCGCGTGAACATCATGCGCGCCCTCATAGGTGTTGACGGTCTCAAGGTTCTGGAGATGGCGCATGACATGATATTCGCCATGGATGCCGTTGCCGCCGTGCATGTCGCGCGCGACGCGGGCGATATCCAGCGCCTTGCCGGCATTGTTGCGCTTGATGAGCGAGATGGCTTCCGCCGCCGCCTTGCCTTCATCGAACAGACGTCCCACGCGCAGCGCAGCCTGTAGGCCAAGTGTAATTTCCGTCTGCATGTCGGCCAGCTTCTTCTGCACCAGCTGGGTCGCAGCCAGCGGGCGGCCGAACTGCTTGCGGTCGAGCGTGTATTGGCGCGCCCGATGCCAGCAATCCTCGGCCGCGCCCATGGCGCCCCAGGCAATGCCGTAACGCGCACGATTGAGACAGCCGAACGGGCCTTTTAGGCCGCTGACATTCGGCAGCAGATTTTCCTCCGGCACAACGACACCATCGAGAACGACCTCACCCGTTATGGACGTGCGCAGCGACAGTTTGCCCTCGATCTTCGGTGCGGAAAGGCCCTTCGTGCCCTTCTCGATCAAAAAGCCCTTGATCTGGCCCTTATGCGCATCCGACTTCGCCCAGACGATGAACAGATCGGCAATCGGCGAGTTGGAAATCCAGATTTTGGAACCATGGAGACGATAACCGTCGGACACTTTTTCAGCGCGCGTCTTCATGCTGCCCGGATCGGAACCGGCATCGGGTTCGGTCAGACCGAAACAGCCGACCATTTTGCCGCTGGCGAGTTGCGGCAGATATTTCTGCTTCTGCTGCGCATCGCCATAGGCATAGATCGGATGCATGACGAGGGAGGATTGCACGCTCAACGTCGAGCGATAGCCCGAATCGACCCGTTCGATCTCACGCGCCACCAGGCCATAGGAAACGTAATTGGCGCCGGCTGCGCCATATTCTTCCGGGATCGTCACACCGAGCAGACCCAACTCGCCCATCTCCGGAATGAGATCATGGTCGACCGTTTCCTTCGCGTAAGCATCGACCACCCGCGGCAGCAATTTCTCCTGCGCATAGGCGTGGGCGGTATCGCGAATCATCCGCTCGTCTTCGCTGAGCTGATCATCGAGCAGGAACGGATCGTCCCAGGCGAAAGCGGCACGGTCGGTATGCGAGGCCGAGGTGGCGGGCATGACGTTCAATGATAGCTCCTATGCCAATGTGATGACTCGACAGGGGGCATTTAACTTATGCAGGGACTGTTCGGCCGGGATCTGTGACTGAGATAGAACTGTGCCAGGTCGTCGACATTGTCGTGCCAGGCTGGGCAAGCAGAGCGCCCGAAGCCCGGATGCTCAGTCATGATGACTTCGAACGGCGTCGCTTGGTCAGCCATGAGTGGCGCACAGAGCATGGGGTCGTTTGTCCCGTGTAGGAAACGCAACGGCGGGTACAATCTCGTCCGTGTGACGCTGTTTCTGCACCCTTCAAGTTCTTCAGACGCCTGAACGGGGTTGGTCACAATCACCTCCGAGGTTGCGGGAGCCCAGGGGTCTAAGCGCTTGCAGCCCAGATATTGTAGATCGGATAGAAGCATGCATTTACAAATAAATGCAAGTGTGCATGTGTTAAAACGCGCGATATAGCCAGCGGTATCGATATTTATTATGTGCATTTGCATCAGAATATGAGGCGGCGTTGAATGCTGGAGTGCCGGGGAAGCTAAGCGCTACGAATTGCCCTTGCACTTGACCAAGGCCTTGAACTTAGCAAGTAGCGTCTGCTGGCGTCATCCGAACGATCGGAGTAGGCCAGCAGACGCCGAGGCGTGCAGCCTCAAAACTTGGCTAGAGCGGTTTCGCTTTTGATTGAATCGAATCAACCGCTCTAGCTTTTTGTTTTGTCGCATTTTCTTCACGCGAACCGGTATCCACTTCGCTTGAAAATGCTTTAAAGATCGATCCGCATCAGATCCTGCGCGAGCCGCAGCGAGCCGCGATAATGCTTACGGATATCATTGGCCATGAAATCGAGCTGATGCGGTCCCATGAGATCGACAGGAAGATGCTTGCCGGCTGCACGCTTCAAGACTGGACTCAAGGAATCGAAATGGCCGAAATGTGTGGCGACCAGTGATTTCACGTTCGCGGATGCCGCGATCTGCCCCAGTTCCGTCGGCGAAGTGTGTGCGGCCGTTCCCACGCCGGACTTCTTACGGTGTTCAATCATCGCCTCGGGAAAGGTGCATTCATGGATCAAAAGATCGGCATCCTTCGCGAGCATTTGCATATTTTCGCATGGCGTCGTGTCACCACTGAAGGTGACGACCTTGCCTTCAGCCTCGATCCGGAAGCCATAGCAGCGCGTGATGTTCGTTGGAATGTGATTCACTTCCATCGCGATGACCTTGACGTCGCTGTCCTCCAGGATGACGCCGCTTTTATACTCAACGATGTTGGGGCGGATTGCCTCGATATTTGCCTTGCGCGCCGGATATTCAGCGCGTGCGCGAATATCGATATCAAATGCGCCACCTTCCAGAACGCTGTTAAGGAAATGGGAAATACCGGCCGGTCCGATAATATGCGGCGCGCCCACGCGATTAAGGATCCAACTCTCGAGAATGAAGAATGGTAGATCTGAAATGTGATCATGATGGAGATGCGTGATGAGAACCGTACCAACATCGGCCGGACTAACATTGGCCTTGATCATATTGATCGTCGCACCATGACCGCAATCCATTAGAATATGACGTCCGTTGGACAGTGTCAGGAGAATTGCGGTATGGCGGCGATCCGGATCCGGGAGTGCGGCTGCGGTTCCAAGCATAGTCACGTGCATAGGTATGTCCTTATATTTGAGGGTTGCTAGCAGATTACACAAAGGGGTCGACGAAGCCGTCCGGAGCTTCTTGAAACTCGATGATGATATTGTCCGGGCCGCGAACGTAGAGATTCTTGCCACCTTTTCGCGGGCCGAACGGCACGACCTGCGGTGCGCTGAAAGGCATATAGCCAGCGCACTGGATGCGGCGATTGATGTCGTCGATATCATCAACTTCGAAAGCGATATGCGCGCAACCGACATCGCATGGGCGGAGCTCGTACGTCGTGCGGCCGGGGGGCTCGAAATACTGCATGAGTTCTACGACGTGACCGCCACCATACGCGAATAGGATCGTCAGTTTGGCGCCTGTCATACCCGTCATGCGTTCGACCGCAGGGCCGCTCTGCTGAACAGGGGCCGTGATCGTAAACCCTAAAACATCCCGGAAGAACGCTGCCGCCGTATTCAGATTCGATACTGTGAAGCCTGTATGGTTGGCTTTGCGAATGATTGAAGCGGTCATTGGAACTCCAAGAGCCGCGCGACATAGTCGGCGATGCTGAGGCTGGCGGTAAGACCAGGGGTATCAATGCCGAAAAGGGACACAACTGCAGCTCCGCTCGAGCGTTCGCAACGAATGTCCCAATCTGTGGACGGCCCTATCGGTGCCACGCGTGGTCTGATGCCGCTGTAGCCAGGCTGCAGAACAGACGCATCAAATGCCGGATAGTAGCGACGGATGGCGGCGGCAAACTGCGAGGCTTTGCCTGGTGGTACCGAGTAATTGACCTCTGGGACACATTCGAGATCGGGGCCAAACTTGCCTTGTCCACCCATATCGATGGTGAAAGCCCCACCCATCGCAAGCGTATCCGCAAGGGGCACGATTAGCTGGTTGAAAGGATTACGCCCCGTGATGCTAAAAAAGCTACCTTTCATATAGGCGAGTGAAGGTACAGGGCTGGCCATTGAGCGGCTCGCCAGAGAGGCTGAATGCAGACCGGCGGCGTTCACCAGGATCGCGCATGCAATTCGATGCTCATCCGCCCCTGATTTGGTCTCGACGATAATCTGGTTGCCAAGCTGGCGATACCGCTCGACGTTCGTTCCGAAGGCGAACGTAGCACCCGATGCCTCAGCATCACCCTGTAGAGAAAGCATATAGGCGTGACTGTCGACGATGCCGGTCGAAGGCGACAGGATTGCGCCCAGACATTGCAAATTTGGCTCACGAATGCATGCTTCCTCGCCGGACAGCATGCTCAAATCATTGATGCCGCACGCGCGCCCCAGCTCAATAAGAGCGTAGAGTTGGTGTACTTCTTCTTCGGTGACCGCAATGACGAGCTTTCCGAGGCGGCGATTTGGAACTCCACGCGTGGCGCAGTACTCGTACATGAGATCACGGCCGATACGACAGAGACGCGCCTTTAACGAGGAAGCCGGATACAAAAATCCCGCATGCATCACCTCATTATTGCGCGAGCTCGTATGCGAGCCGATCGTGTCCTCGGCCTCGATGACGACAACCTCGCGCCCAGCTAGCGCCGCGCGGCGCGCGATTGCCAATCCTACCGCGCCCGCGCCAATCACAATGCAGTCAACAAAATCCATGTAGGTCCTATGCCGAGGTGCCGAAATGCTCTTTCAGGAAGGCGATGGATCGACCGTCCGCGAGTGCCGCATTTTCCTGACTGAAGTTCGCAGAACGAGGCAGCGCGAATTGATGCCCACACCCTCCGTAGCTGAAGATGCGAACCTTCGGGTTTGGTGACAGTTCCTCCCGAGCGCGGGCACGCTCAGACTCCGAAACGTGCTCATCGGCACCCGCAAAATGCATGAGGAGCGGCTGAGAAATCGGAATGGATTGGCCCAAATAGCGGTTGAGGTCGACCCCGTAATAAGAGACCACCGCAGTGAAACTCGGTTCCTTTGCAAGCAGAAGCGCAAGCCGTCCGCCGAGGCAGTAGCCGAGAAATCCAACACCGCCGACGCATCGCTGATGTCGGGAAAGCCAATCAGCCGTGCTCCGTACGTCGCCGACGCCAGCGGCATCGTCGAAGCCGGCATTGAGCTGCATCGCCATCGCACCGTCCGCAGGGGAGGGGCGTTGCGGATTATTGTTCAGCTGGACACCTGGCTGTTGGCGCCAAAATAGATCGGGCACCACGGTCACAAAGCCCTGCCGTGCGAATTCGTCGGCAAGTTCCCGCATCATGTTGTTTACGCCACAAATATATTGGCCGAGCACCAAGCCTGGAGCCGTAGGCGCGTCCGGATACGCGACATAGGCACCAAAGGTGCCACCGTCGGCCGCTGCAATCTGCACATTGTATCCCATTGAACAGTTATCCTCATGCCGATGCGCTATTGAACTTCTGTCTCCGCGTACCATGGGCATAGCCAGGTGCGCGCCATGCGTAAGATCCGATCGCCGATAAGGCCAATGACCGCGATCGTCACAATGCCTGCGAATAGATCGACGGTGTGGAAGGTTTGTTGGGCGGTCAGAATCATGTAGCCAAGCCCGGTATCCGCGGCGACCATTTCGGCTGCGATGATGACGATCAACGCAACCGCGAAACTGATCCGAGCTCCGGTCATGATGAGTGGCAGGCTATGATTTAAGACGACCCGGAGCAGGATTTCATCGGCTTGTGCTCCGAAAATACGCGCTGCCTCGATAGATGATTTCGGTACGCTGCGGACGCCGGCGTAGGTATTCAGCATGATCGGGAAAATGCACGCATAGGCGATGATGAACAGCTTTGATGCCTGACCAATGCCGAACCACAGAATGGCGAGCGGCAATATGGCCAGCGGGGAGATCGGTCGAAAGATCTCGATGATCGGATCGACATAGTCATCGATGGTGCGAAACCACCCCATGATGATCCCGATCACAACGCCAAGGATCAAGGCGATGCTGTAACCGAATACGATCCGTGTCATGCTCGCTGCGACATGCGTCTGCAGCTCGCCGGTGCCGAGCAGGCGTACGATGTTGAGCATAATAGCGCTCGGTGCGGCCAGAGTGAATGTCGGCACAAATTGCAGGCGAACCGCGGCTTCCCATATGAGCAGGAAGGAACCGATCGAAATAAATCCTCGGACACGCGCCGTCATTGTGCAGCCTCGCGAATTCCTTCTTGGATCGCGTTGCGTAGTCGCGCCGCCATTCGAACAAATGGGACGCTGTCGGTGTCGCGGGGGCGAGGAAGGTCAATTGTGATGCGGTCCCGGATCGTCGCGGGACGCGCGCCAAACACATATACTTCGTCGCCCAGTAGAGTGGCCTCCTCAACACTATGCGTCACGAAGAGGACCGTTTTTCCGGTTTTCTGCCAGACTTCGAGCAGCTGTCGCTGCAAGCTCTCACGCGTGATCGCGTCGATCGCTGCGAAGGGTTCGTCCATCAGCAGCACGTCGGGATCGACGGAAAGCGCGCGCGCAATGCCGACCCGCTGACGCATTCCGCCGGAAATTTGGTGCGGATAGGCGTTTTCAAAGCCGGTCAGGCCAACAAGCGCCAAAAGGTCCTGCAGCGCCACGTCGTGGGGCTTGGAATTACGGCGCCGAATGTGCCGGAGACGTAGTCCAAACAATATATTATCGGCAACGGTGTACCAGGGAAAAAGGGCGTAGTCTTGGAAGACCATCGCGCGATCCGGCCCAGGTCCCCTAACGGGTACGCCTCCGACCGTAATCTGGCCTGAGGTCAAGCTCTCTAATCCGGCGACGCAGCGCAGAAACGTGCTCTTTCCGCAACCGCTCGGTCCGAGCAGGCAGATGAAGCGACCACGCTCGATCTCGGCAGAGACATTGGCCAGCACCGAGAGGCGCTCACCGCGAATGTTGAATTCCTTGCTTGCCTTCACGGCGACAATTTGCATCAGCGGGATTCCAAACGAAGATTATTTTTCCCAAGGGCCGAGATAGTCAGTCATTGGACCCGGCAAATTCTGCAATTTGATCTTGATAAGATTCTCGGCGATCGTGTCTTTTTCCTTTCCGATCGCTTCAAGAGCGGGCTTGATGAACCGTTCAGCGGGTTCATGCCAGTACTGGCGAATGACGGCTGCGGGATCGTTGAAGGGCTTCAGCTCGCCAGACTTGATCATGAGATAGTAGTAATCCCAGATGCTCGGCATCGGCTGGTACCCGTTGCGCGGAAAATAGAACATGCGCATGTTGCGATATACCGGCTCTGCAAGGTTTAAAGCCTTTCCCATCACCTCCCGGGCCTCGTCCTGATGATCGTTGATCCATCGGTTCGTCTGGATCGAGGCGCTGATAAGCCGTTTCACGAGCTCTGGGTTCTTGTCGGCCCAATCGCGTCTGACGATCAGGCCATTGACGACAGCGTAAGGGTTCCATGCCACATCGGTAGTGAGGACTTTCGTTTGTCCAGCAAGGTCAAACATCGTATCGAAGGGAGGCCAAGCGTAGACAGCGTCGACCTGTCCGCTCGCGAGAAGACCTCCCATCTGGGGGAAGGGAACCGAAACTTCCTGCAGATCGGAACGTACCATCCCGTTGACTTGGACAGCATTGGAGAGCCACAGATTGGTAATGGTGCCTTTGGGCAGCGTACCGAAGCGGCGGCCTTTTAGGTCCTTGAAGGAACTTATCGCGGTCTCATTCTTGCGTATTAGAATGGTTCCGGCCGGATACTCCGGGGTGTTGATGCCGCCCGAGACCAGGAAGTAGACGGGAAGATTTTGCGCAGCAAGATTCAGCATCGGGCTGCCACCGGCTTCCACGGCCTGCAGATCTCCCGACAAAAGACCCTGCAATGCGGCTGGACCTGTCTGGAAGATCTTGGTCTGAACGTCGAGGCCGTTCTGCTTGTAAAAGCCCTTCGCGGCAGCCACGGATTCGTTCTGATTGATAACCGGCATGTGGCCGATGACGATCGTCTGAGCGACCGTCGGTTTTGCGATGCAACAGGCGACCAAAAGCGCAAGCAATATCCGCATAGCCTTGCCCCTTGAACTGCTATCAATGCGTGATAAAGTCACCTATTCGTTTTTGTGTCAAGGCTATAAAATGAGCAGCCGTACTGCTTCACAGTGCGCATCGGATCAAAGAAGGATGCGGTTTTGCTGTCGCTATGCCAACGAATTGGTTATCAGAGGGAGGAGAACAACTAATCTCTCGAACGAGATGGACCTGATGATCGAGATGAAGCGCGGTAAGAAGGAGCAAGCAAATCGCGGCAGCGCGAAATTCCTTGTTACCGATTATCCTTTCTATTTCATGCACACGATCATTGTGCGCAACAATCAGAATATCGCAGACGCGATCCGCGACCGCGGACTGACACCCCATATATGGCGCATTCTAGCAATTCTGCAGGAGAAGGATGGCCTCACGGTGAGCGAGCTTGCGGACGCGTCATCGATCGATCGGACTTTGCTCAGCCGGATCCTGGCTGACCTAGAGGCGCGTAAATTTGTGGTGCGCCGGTCGCGTCCAGACGACAAGCGATACAGTGGCGTTTTCATCGCGCAAGCCGGCCAGCGAGCATTTGCCGAGCTGCTCCCTCGTGCCAAACAGGAGATTGATCGCGGTATCGCTGGGTTGTCGGAGCAGGAGCTCGATCAATTGATGAGCTTGCTGAAGCGGGTTCTTTCGAATTTGAACCAACCAGAATGAGATATTTATATAAACGTGCGAGCTTCTGAGACTATAGTATTTTGCAGTTTGACGGAACCGTCAAACGTCACAAAGACGCGTCAAAACAAAGGTCCTAGGCAAAATTGCGTTTCTATCGAAACGCAATTTGCTCTAGCACTCTAAATGTTGTCACGAACGGCCTGCTCGTGGCGCCAGTGGTTCTCTTCGTTCATGCCCTGGGTGCCGACCGTCGCATGTGGTACTTGCAATCAAGTTTTAGCGAGGAGTTGAAGCATCGCATTGGATTTACTGGCCATGGCGGTTCACCCGCCTAAGCTAGACTAGCGACGAGCAATTTCGGTCATTCGCAAAGACCATTGATCGATTCCCTTCAATGCATCGATCCGTAGGGAAGCCGAACGGTAGTATGTTTTTCTAGATGTTAACTATTGAAGATTTGACGAGACGATTCCTCGGTTTGAGCCCGTCCGCTCAATAGGATCGCGCCACCGTCAAGTTTGACGCTCGTGGCAGAGTTGCCTTCTTTGCATTCTCATTCGCCAATTAGTCGAGCACTTTACCTAATCCCCATAAACCAGCGGTAGGCTCGATTGGTTCAATTGCGACCACCTAGTTTGGCAACCTGGGCATAGATGCGCCAATCTTCGATGCTTTTTTCCAAGAATGCTTGGGCTTCATCAGGCGTATTAACGAAAGCATCGGCGCCATTTTCGAAAAGAAACTTGCGCGTTTCCTCGGTAGCAAGGATTTGGTTAAACCAGCCGTTCATCTTGTCGACGATAGAGCGGGGCGTTTGTTTGGGAACGGCGACCGCCCACCAGCCTGTCAGGTCCAGTTCTATGCCAGCTTGCTTGAACGTCAGAACGTTTGGCACTGAAGACATTGGCTCGGGCGTACTGAGCGCGATGATTTTGATGTTTCCTCTACGGGCTTGAGCCAGTGCCAATAATGGATCGATTAAAACATAGTCGATCTGATCTCCGCCTAAATCGCGGAGACTATCGTTATTTGTGCGATAGCTGACGAGTGTCACGTTTAGGCCCGTCACCTTTTTAAACATTTCGCCAACGATGGTCCCTGAGGTAGATGAGGTCCCGTATTTCGCGGCGCTCCCCTTTTTCTGCAATGTGCCAATCAAGTCAGATAAATTTTGAATGCGGCTGTTGCCAGGAACAACGAGAAGCGTTCCTTGCTTATTTATCGTCGCCACAAGCTGCAAATCTCGGGCGGCGTTCACTGCTGAACTTTCGTAGAGCTGCATGTTGCCAGCCAGTCCGCTGCCAGCGTGAATCAATACCGTATAGCCATTGGGTTTCGAGCGGGCGACGAACCCAGCCGCGATATCACCTGTAGCGCCTGGCTTGTTCTCCACGACAATGGTGGCACCGGAAAGTGCCGCGAAACGTTCAGCGAAGTAGCGAGCAAGAATATCGGCGCCGCTTCCAACCGCATATCCTGAGACGAAATGGACGATGTCTTGGGGGTAGTTATCTGCCGCATTGGATACTTGGATGCCAAAGAGAACAGAAAATAGCGTAACGCTAAGGCGTCGGCCAAAATGGCTAAGGTAAGACATGTTCCCTCCCAGGAATGTCGTTAATTCCGAATTTTAGAAATGTTGACACACTCCCGGCGAGCCCACAATAAGTTATGCAGCTGCCAAAGAGCGGCGGAAAAAGGGGGAAGCGATGTCTCACTCGATAGCGCAGATTTTAGCTGAAGAGGCCGTCGCCTGTAACTATGAGATGCTGGGCAAGGATGTTACCCATCAAGCCAAGCGCCATATTCTCGATTCATTAGCTTGTGCCATCGGAGCCTATGCTGCCGAGCCCTGCGTCGTTTGCCGCGAGGTCGCTAAGGAACTAAATCCCTCACCACAGGCGACTTTATTGGGCGAGAACACTAAAGTCTCGTTATCGTCGGCGATCATCGCCAACGAAACGATGATCCGCTACCTGGACTTTAACGACGTACTCTATTTTCCGAAAAGTCCGGGAAAGATTGGTGGGGCTCATCCTAGTGATGCTCTGGCGGCGGTATTCGCGCTCGGCGAATGGCTCGGAACGTCGGGCCGTGAGATCATTACCGCGACTGTTGCTGCTTATCAGATAATCGGTCGGATCGTTGACGGTCTGGCCGAAGGTCTAACCCCCATGGGTTTCCATCATGGATCGGTGATGCCTTATGCTGGTGCTGTAATTGCCGGCAAACTTATGAACTTGAATGCAGAACAAATCACCCATGCGATGGGAATTGGTGGGTCAGCTGCGGTTGGTCTGGCGATCAATGATGCCGAAGGGGAGGAGTATAACAATACGAAGAATCTCGCGGACGGATTGATGCTGGAACGCGGAGTTCTTGGAGCCTTCCTTGCTCGGCGCGGTTTCACCGGTCCTGAGCGAATTATTGAAGGCAACAAGGGATTTGCGCATTCATTGTTACGTGGTGTCAACAACTTCCATTTGAAGCCATCACCTGGCGAGCCATATATCATGCAGGCGCGTACGAAATTTTATCCGACGGAATCGACTAATCAGGGGCATCTGTCTGCGACAAGCGAGTTGGTCAATACATACGATTTGAAGCCCGACGACATCGATGTCATTACCGTTCGCACCAACAAGCGCACTATTGAACACAACGGCGATCCTGCAAAAAAATATCCAAACAATAAAGAGACAGCCGACCATAGCGCCTATTTCATGACGGCATTGTGTATCGTTACGCGCGGGCGTGTCACACCGTTTTCCTTCACAGAGGCGGCCTACAGGGATCCAATCATTCGGGTGCTCACGGACAAAGTCGTTCTTGAACATCTGGCAGAATATGATCCCATTCCTCCAGCGGCGGAAGTCGAGATTAAAACGCGATCCGGGAAGATCCTGAAGCGGCGCGTCGATCATCCAAAAGGCAATACGAACAACCGTATGAGCGATGATGACTTGCGGCAGAAGTTCATTGATTGCGCTGATGGGCGTCTTGACGATGCTACGATCGATCAGATTGTCGAAACGTGTTTTTCTATAGAGAAGCTAGATACTGTTGGATCATTTCTGTCATGCTTAGCGGTTTCAAAGTAATACCGAGCGGCATTGATGCCCTCATCATCAAGATCAAGACCTAGGAGAAATCATGGGACGCGCGTTACTAGATAAGGTGTGGGATACTCACCTGATCGGGCGCCGTGTAGATGGTCGCGATCTCATCTTCGTTGATCGCCACATCTTGCATGAGCTGCATGCTCCCCACGCTTTCAAGAAGCTCAAGGCAGTGGGACGGAAAGTACGTCGTGCCGACCTAACCTTTTCCACTCTTGATCATATGCTGGCATCGCGGCCAGGGCGTGATGAAAACACTAATCCAGAAGAGCGTACCAATATTTTTATGCTTCCCCTGTCGATTCTGCCATATTTAGATTCGTCAAGAAAATGAGGCATGTGCCTTCAACCATTTGATCAATTGTTCCGTGACTGCCACCACGTCAGATTCATCGCCATTGAGCGTTCAGATGGTTCGCTGCCACGCTCTGCGATTGATACCTCCTTTACCCACGGGGTAAACTAACATGAGGTTGAAATGCCCCGCATGAATTGCATTGCGCCATCGGCGCTGAGCCGCCAACATCTTTTGGCTGACTATTGCGAGCTTCCTCGTATTTTTGCCCTTGTCCGGGCCGCTATTGCTCGCGGGGAGCGATCTGACGATAAGTGCAGTTGAGTTGGAAGAGCTTTCGCGTAAACTAACTCACGTAACGAACGACAATGGAGGAAATGGAAATGACCGGCCACGCACGTTTAAGTTCGGCTGCTTTTCTAGCTCTATTGATGGGCATCGTAGCTCCAGAAACCAGCCATAGTCAGGCTTATCCTTCGCAGGATATTCATTTCATTGTCGGCTTCGCGCCAGGCAGTGGGCCCGACGTGATTACGCGATGGGTAGCGGAAAAGATCCGTCCTTCGATTGGCCGCACCATTGTCGTCGAAAATAAAGTTGGGGCGGGGGGCAATATAGCGACCGAATATGTTGCGCGCACCAAGCCCGACGGGTACGTCGTCTACGTGACTGGCGGCAGTGCGTTGGCGGCAAGTGGACATCTCTATAAGAATCTTTCTATCGATGTCAGCAAGGGTTTCGAGACGGTTGCGATGCTGGCGCGACAGCCGACGCTCCTCGCTGTTGGACCCAATTCACCCTACAAGACAGTTGCCGATCTCCAGGCAAGCTTGAAGTCCAAAGGAAACAAAGCGAGTTTTGGCGCAGCGTTTCCGACTGCCCGCGTGCTGGGTGCCATGGTCCGAGACTCGGCTGGCGGCCAAGCTGTAGAGGTTCAGTACCGCACGTCAGCTGACTGGATCAACGATCTTGCAAGCGGGAGACTCGACTTCGCCTTCATCGATGCTGCATCGGGTACCGGTCATGCCACGCAGAACCGTATTCGAATCATGGCGGTCAGCATGGCCGATCGCTTTGCGACCATGCCCGATATCTCGACGCTGAAAGAGGCCGGAATAGATGTCGACGTTTCCGGATGGTGGGCGGCTTTTGTGGCCACTGGTACCCCGAAGCCAATTATTGAAAAGCTGCATGCCGTATTTACGCAGGTCGTTAAGACCGACGAAGCACGTGTGTTTTTTAATAGCATTACCAATGAGCCTTGGCCGATGAGCCAGGCCGATGCGCAAAAATTCTACTTGCGAGAGTATAAGGACTGGGGCGACTACGTCCGCATTGCTAAGATCGAACCGCAGGGCTGATCGCTGCTGCCCAGCTGTAGGACCACCAATTCGAAGCGCTTCAACGCCATCGGCTGAGCTTAACAGGCGGATATCAGACTCGGATCGACGGTCGGATCGTCGAAGCAGCATTTCCCGATCACGTAGCCGTTGCTTAACTTCCTCTAAAATCAGGTTAGCTTCGCCCTCGCTGTCTGCAACACGAAATTGGCTTTCAAGACGCGCGATGATCGCACGCTTGTTACGTTTAACGAGCTCCTCCTGATTGAAGTTCGGATCAGGAGGAGGTGACATGTACTCACGCTCAGCGCGCTTGAATAACTGATATGCGAAGTTATCTCCGCTACGGAAGGAAGCAGTTCGAGGATCTCGGGCTTCTCTGAAGCAGGGTATGCGAGGCCTGAGCCGGCGGCGGATACCGCCGGCTTTTGATCACTCAGCTATAGCGCGAAAATTCGTAGCCTTCCTTGGCCGCGATCTCGAGCAGGAAGGGTTTGCCCGTCTTGGTGACTTCGATGGCCTCTTTGATCTTCGGCGCAATCTCCGAAGGCTTCTCAACGCGGTAGGAAGCGAGTAGCGAAGCTGCCGTTTATGTGGACGTCACTGCGGAATAATATTTGCTGCTTTGACGATAGGTGCCCACTGATCGATGTCAGACAAAATTCTAGCGGCAACTTGTGGGCCGTTTTCGTGATGAGGCACAGAGCCAACCGACTCCAGGAATTTTGTAGTTTCAGGCATTTTGCCAATTTCTATCAGCCACCCAGCAAACTTATCGACTATCGGCTGCGGGGTTCCTTTTGGGAAAAAGGCGCCCCACCAAGGAGCGAATTCGTATCCTTTGAACCCGGCTTCATCCATCGTCGGAACTCCGGGAAATGAAGCTGAGCGTACCTTGGTCGTGACTGCCAGACACTTTAGGCGCCCTGATCGAACGTGGGCAGCTGCCGACGTTCCGTCCATAACCATAAAGTCTACCGTTCCATTCATCACATCTGGTAAGGCATCTGGGGAGGTTCTATAAGAAACGGGCTCTGCCTTGACACCAGCCATTGACTTAAAAAGTTCTGCCGCCAGCTGACCAGTTTGGTTGGAGTAGGCATATTTGGCTCGGTCCGTAGTTTTCAAGAAAGCGCTTAGATCCGCAACGGAGTTCACCTTCGATTCGGGAGCGACAACAATAACGAAAACGACTTGGGCAAATGAAGCAGCGGGAACAAAATCTTCAATTGTATCAAACGGCAACGATTTGAAGAGGTAGCGTGAACCCGCCATGTTCGAGTTCGCGACGAATAGAACCGAATACCCGTCTGGTTTGGCCTTAGCAACGAGCCCCAACGCAATGTTACTCGTCGCCCCCGGCTTGTTTTCCACGATTATAGGGCTGGGGGATATTGCCGCCAACTTATTTGAAAAATAACGTCCAAGGATATCCCCGCCACTTCCTGCAGGGAAGCCGATATAGATATGGATTGGCCTATTCGGAAATCCGGTCTGTCCGAAAGCCTCACTTGATACCCTTAGCGCTAGTGTTGCTGTTCCAAGGCCCTTGATTAGCAATCGGCGATCCATATTCGCTTCCTTCCACAACTCGGTGCCTTCGTTCAGCCCCGAGCTTTCTTGTTGCAGACCTGAACAGATCATGTGCGTGAGAAATTGACGAGTCGGTCCAACGGGCATGTCCACAGCCTGCCCTCAAGGTTTTCCCGCCCACCCAATGGGGCCCAGTCAATTCCGAACCGAATGGGCCGATGAAGGTTTCTTACAATTTCATTGAGACCAATCTACCGACACGGTCGGCTTCTCGCTCTTGATAATCCGACGGTGGACTACAAGGTCTGGAAACTATGCCTGTAAGGACTGCCGTCTGCTCGCTGGTATTATTCCCTCCCTGATTTTGAGTATCGATTTTGATCCGTCTATTGCAGAATGATTCCTTCGGCCTTAGCAGAGGTTATGGCGCTGTTCGGTTGGCGCGCCACAAGCGCAGTAAAGTCCACGGTACGCTCAAATCATCCGATGGCCAGCTTAACCAGTAGCAGCTTTTCAGCATTTTGAGGCTTCCCATGTCGATGCTGGCATTTTTAGCTCCGTCAAGACAATGGCGCATCTGTCTTCAACCATTTGAACAATCGTTCCGTGACGGCCGTCGCGTCAGATTCATCGCCGATGCTTTCGCGCTCAGATAGTTAAGTTCGTAGCCACGCTCTGAGATTGCTACCTCCTTTGCCCAAGGGGTAAATTAACATGATGTTGCAATGACCCGTATCAATTGCATTGCGCCATCGGCACTGAGCCGCCAACACCTTGTGGCCGAATATCGCGAGCTTCCTCGTATTTTTGCCCTTGTCCGCGCCGCTATTGCGCGGGGGGAGCGACCTGACGACAAGCGCAACCCGAAGATTTACACATTGGGACGTGGGCATGTTCGATTTTTCTATCCCAGACTTGGATATCTAGCGCGGCGGCAAGCGGCCCTTGTGGCTGAAATGCAATCGCGCGGCTACCACCCAACCTTCACCGAAACGTCCGGTCTTCTTGACGGCATTCCGCCAGAATGGTGCGCTGACTGGCATCCAGATGAGGCTGCCATCGTCATCAACCAGCAACGCATCTGGGAGCGCGAGGTGGCTGCAAGGCTGCAGGCGAATGAGCGATAGTGAGGTGACACGGGAGAAGTGGTCCGGTTTTAATGTTAGTTTTTCGGCGGATTTCCCCCTTCACGGATGAGGAGATTGGCCATGAAGAGAAAGCGTTTTTCGACCGAGCAGATCGTTGCGGTCTTGAAGCAGGCGGAGATGGGTCTAGGCGTGGCGGACCTGATCCGGCAGCTCGGCATATCCGAACAGACCTTCTATCGATGGAAGAAGCAGTATGGCGGGCTTCAGTCCGAACAGGTCCGCGAGCTGAAGCAGCTTGTCGATGAGAACACCCGCCTGAAGAAGCTGGTGGCTGAACTCAGTCTCGACAAGGCCGTGTTGCAGGACGTCCTCTCAAAAAAATTCCCAGGCCAGCGCTCATGAAGGACGTTGTCGCCTATGTGACGCGTGTCACGGCTACAGCGAGCGGCGGGCCTGTGCGTTGACGCGCCAGCATCGTTCGACCCAGCGCAAACCCAGCGTCCGGAATCCCCGGATGGAGATACGCCAGCGCATCCACGACATTGTGAGGACGCGCATACGCTATGGCTATCGCCGTGTTCATGTCATGCTGCGGCGCGAGGGCTGGACGGTTGGCCGGAACCTTATCTATCGTCTCTATCGCGAGGAAGGTCTGTCGTTGCGGAGTAAACGGCCCCGCCGACGCAAGATGGTCGTGCATCGCGAGGCTAGATGTCGGCCTAAATGTTCGAACGAGGCCTGGAGCCTGGACTTCATCCATGACGAGCTGAGCAACGGCAAGAAATTTCGGGCTCTGACCGTCGTCGATGTGTTCAGCCGTGAAGGACTGGCCATCGAGGTAGGATACCGGCTGCGCGGCGAACATGTCGTTGACGTGCTCAATCGTCTCGCACGCATCAGGGGCGCGCCCAAATATCTGTTCGCCGACAACGGCGCGGAGTTCACTGGTCGTCTTGTCGATCTGTGGGCCTACCATCACAAAACCCGGATCGACTTCTCACGCCCCGGCAAGCCCACCGACAACGCATTCATCGAGACGTTTAACGGATCTCTGCGCGACGAATGTTTGAATATCCACTGGTTCGAAACGATCACGGAAGCGCAGCGGCTGATCGAGGCCTGGAGGATCGAGTATAATGAGAGCCGGCCTCATATGGCTCTTGGCAATATTCCGCCGAGCGAATACGCTTGCCGGGCAGCGACTTCGACGGATCCCCAGGGTTCAAATGCCGTCGAAAACTAACGCTCGAAGTGGACCACCAATCCCAAGCGCTTCAAGGTCGTCGGGAACTAACGCTCGAAGTGGACCACCAATCCCAAACGCTTCAGCCTGAACATGGCAATCCGGAACGACGGGCGTGCTAGGTTCTGTCAGCACCGATCGACGCAATGCGAGATTCCGACGACATGTGATGATGATGCGACCCTGACCGCGGACATCATCGTGCTTGCTCTCCAATATAGCCGCTACGGCTATTGCCGCATCAGGATGATGCTGCACCGTGCGGGCTGGGCGGTGAACGTTAAGCGGATCGAGCGCATCTGGCGACGTGAGGGGCTGATCTGAATGCTTGGAGCCATCATGGCACCAAGCTCATGCAGGATTGGCGCGGACATGGCGCGGTTCGTCTGGATGCCGTTGGCGGCACGACATTGTTGGTCAAGGCAATGGTGGCGACATCATGAGCTATACGCCATTCTAGATATCGTTTGAGATGGCACTTGAGCGCTGCCGTCGGGCGGTCGCCTTCGCCCGCGCCCGGTTCGGTTCGGTTCGGTCCGGTGCGCCGGCCGAAACAATTCAGCCCTCGGGTCAGGCGAGCTCCACTTTGGCGAGTGCCACCGGCCTGGATGATACTCTGGTCGAAATGGCGTTTCTGGCCCAATGCCCGGCGCTCATCCGCTACCCCGGCGGAAGCTTCTTTCCGTTCTTCGCCGCGATCATGAGTCCGGTCCAGGGCGCTGATCCAGCCGATGTCTACGGCCTGCAGCGGCCCTTCGATCCGAACCACGCGATGGCGATCCTGTTTAAGGGCATTTCCAGCGAACCTGATGCCGGTTGGGGAAAGAAAATTTGGAAAAAAGCAGAACGGCTTTTCCTATTCAATCAAAGTAGATCGCTTTGGGCGGACTTCCTGGGAAAATATCGTATATCGATGTATTCTTTAAGGTGAACTGTCGCATACGAGATTTTAAACTACCTGTCGACATTCACAATTGCTATATTGATAGTAACGGATGCTATATCGTTAGTAACAGATACATGTTCGGTCTATTTTTTTGGTTAAGCTATTGCTTTTTAGGCTGCTGAAATAAGGACCGTTTAGGGCTGCTTCGGCCTGCAATCGATTGAACGCCTTAAGTGGCGCTGCCTATTTATGCCGACGGAGAGACTGGTGCAAAATATTGATATTGCAGCAAAATATATCCGCCCTCAAAAACTTCGTTGGATTTCCTCCACATCGTCACTCGCTCTCTCGGTCGCCATGCTGGCGGCGCCCGTGCCGTTCTTGGCGATCACGAATCGGGCGCTAGCTGCGAACGAATGTGGCGTTGGATCGAATGTCACTTGTGACAATTCTGGAACGCCATCGACAAACGCCAACCCCTATGCCGCCGGCATCACTTACGACAATGCGGTTTTTCCCTCTCCGACCACCCCCCAGATTGTCACCTTCGGGGGCGGAGTTGCGGTGGATACGCCGGCTGCAACGCCGGCGAACGGCCTTTCCGTGCAGAACTGGGGTGGGGCGGTCACAATCGACACGCGTGCCGGCAGCATCACGACACGCGGTGATTTTGCCTACGGGATCACGGCCTCTACAGCCGCAAATCCTGGAAACCTGACGATTCAGACAGGCAATATCGAAACCTTCGGATACTTTGCGGCGGGGGTGTTCGCCGAGAATAGCGGCAGCCTTGGCGCTACTACGGTCGATACGACCGGTGGAGCGATCATCGTCCATGGCGATTACAGCAGGGGGGTCAATGCACAAAGCTATGGCGCTGGGTTGCTCTCCGTCACGACCGGCTCAATCACGACTTTCGGCAGTGGTTCCATTGGAATTCTGACCTACAACGATGGCTCTGCGGACACGGTGATCGATACGAGGGGCGGGACGATCACGACCAAGGGCGACTCATCTCATGGCATATTGGCCGAGCCCCTTGGCAGTACCCCGGGTACGGCGACCATCAGGACGGCTGGTATCGATACTTCTGGGGTAAGCGCCCACGGCGTGTTTGCACTGACCAGGGTGCCTATATCGCTGATCGATACGACCGCTGGCCTTGTGCACACGCGCGGAGATAGCGCGTCAGGCATTCAGGTCTATCCCTTTGCTTTCGCCGTCCCGGTGACAATCACAGCCGGCAATATCCTGACCGAAGGCCAGAATGCTTCCGGCATCGTCGTGACCCAGGCCAGCAGTGTCAACATCACGACCACCGCGGGGACTGTCAGGACGCTGGGGGCTGGCTCGGCCGGTATCTTCAGCACGTCGAGCGATCCGGCCCATGTGGCGAATATCACGACCGGCGCGATCAGCACGCAGGGCGTGGGCGCCTATGGCGTGGCCGCTGCTGCTTTGAGCCAGAATCTGGATTCGCCGGCGGGCTCGATCACGATCACCAATCAAAGTGAGATCCGCTCGAGCGGCGCTGAGGGCGGTGGCATCGTTGCCTTGAGCTATGCGCCTGTTAACAGTACCGGCAACTACGGCCCGTCCGGGGCTGTGACTGTCAATGCCAATGCCAATGTTTTTGCCATGGGTCAGAATGCGCCCGGCATCGCCGCGGCTTCCAGCACCGGTCAGGTCGTGGTCAATGTCGCCAGCGGCGTGAGCGTGCAAGGTGGTTGGTCGGTAAACCCGACCGATCTCTCCACAGCCTTCAGCAATGGCAGCAATTTTGGCGCGATCGGCTCGCATCTGCCGGCCGCTGGTGTCGTCGTCTATAGCGGCGCGACGTCCCCGACACCGGCGATGCTCATCACCAACAAGGGCTTCATCGGCGCCTTGAACGATCAGGCCATCACGATGGGCTATACCTGTGCCGGTGAAAACGGCCCGTCCCTCGCAACACGCGCCTTCAGCCCGTGCGCTGGTGGCATGCCGCCGATCCAGCAGCTGCAGGTCGATAATATCAACACGGTCACCGGCTATGTGAACTTCCTCACCGGTGCGCCGCATGTCTTCAACAACAGCGGCACGTTCGAAGTACGTAATTTCGCCGACACCAATGGCGATCAGCTGCGTGACACCAAGGCGGTGTCGATCTCCAATTTCGGTGGCCCGAACGCGACCTTCAACAATCTCGCGAGCGGTACGGTGAAGTTCCTACACGTCACCGGCGCCCCCACGACCAATGCCGCCGGCTACTACGTGCCGACGAGTGGCGTGACTGGCCTGCCGCTTGAGTCAAGCTTCTATGACCTGAACCGTGATGGCCTGGCTCAAGGCCAGTTCGTCAATCTGCAGACGTTCAATAACTCCGGTATCATCGATCTGCGTGGTCCGGCGGTTGGCAATACGCTGGTGATGACCAGCAACCCAACGGTGGGCGGTGCGCCCGGTACGGGCACGTTCGTGGCCAATGGTGGTCGTCTCTTGGTCAATACTGTCCTCAACGACGGCATTCCGTTGGGCGGCCAGGGCAATTCCTATTCCGACATGCTGATCGTCGACCGTACGCAGGTCGCCAGCCCGCCAACGACGATTGTCGTCACCAATGTCGGTGGCGCCGGCGCTTTGACGCCGGGCAATGGCATCGAGATCGTCGAAGTGCGCGACAAGGCTAATTCGACGCCGGGCGTCTTTGCGCTGCAAGGCCAGTATGTGACGACGACCGGTCAGCAAGCGATCGTCGCCGGTGCCTATGGCTACGCGCTTTATCACAATGGCGTTGGTGCGGATGCTGCCGACGGCAATTGGTATCTGCGTTCGCAGCTTGCGCCGGTCACGCCGCCGCCCGTCACGCCACCAGGCGAGCCGCCGGTCACCCCGCCGCAACCTCCGCAGCCGCCTATTCCGATCTACAATCCGGGCGTGCCGCTGTACGAGACCTATCCGCAGGTGTTGTTGTCGCTCAACGGCGTGCCGACCATGCAGCAGCGCATCGGCAATCGCTATTGGAACGAAGCCGCCCCCTCGCGGCCGACCGAGACAGTGTTCTGTAAGGACGCGTCGAAGAACTTCCGCTGCGCCGTCTCGGACGCTCAGGCGAAATATTACGCCGATTATGCCGGCAGCACCGGCGGCTTCAAGACCACGCTCGACGGCAGCGTGACCTGGGCGGCCATCGACGGCACGATCAATAAATACACGCCAGCCTTCTCGACCAGTGGCTCAAGCTACACGGGTAACACCTGGCAGCTGCGCGCCGGCATTGATGCCCAGCTGATGGAAACACAGCGCGGCAATCTGTTCGGTGGCTTGAACGTCTTCTTCGGTCGCGCCACCGCCAAGGTCAATTCGATCCACGGCCTCGGCTCCATCGCCGCCAATGGCTATGGCATCGGCGGCACATTGACCTGGATGGATCGCAGCGGCTTCTACGTCGATGGTCAGGCCAAAGTGACGTGGTATCGCAGCGATCTGTCCTCACAGACCGCGCAGCGCCAAATGGCCGGCAACAATATGGGCTTCGGCTATGCCCTGTCGCTCGAGACCGGCAAGAAGATCCAGCTCAATGCGGCTTGGTCGATCACGCCGCAAGCGCAGTTGATCTATTCGGCGGTCAGCTTCCGCAGCTTCATCGATCCGTTCGGCGCGCGCGTGTCGCTGAAGGATGGCGACAGCTTGCGCGGTCGTCTCGGCCTGTCGCTCGATCGCGGCGAGAGCTGGAAGGATGAGAGCGGCAAGATCCGCCGCGCTCACGTCTATGGCATCGCCAACCTCTACTATGAGTTCCTCAACGGCACGCAGGTCGATGTCGCCGGCGTCGGCTTCACCAGCCGCGGCGATCGGCTCTGGGGCGGCGTTGGCCTTGGCGGCACCTACAGCTGGGACAATGACAAATACACCTTGTTCGGCCAGGTCGGGGCGAACAGCAGCCTGCAGAACTTCGGCAAGAGCTATGCCCTCAACGGCACGCTCGGCTTCCGCATGAAGTGGTGATTAAGGCCGGCTATGGCCCTACAGAGGCCATAGCTTCGACGAACGTGTCTGCATGAGCTTACCCGGTAAGCCTAGTGCTTTAGACAGCCTCCATTCGGCCACAGTCTCGTTCGATTCGCTTATCGATCGGTCTGTGGTTCGTCCTCTTTCTATCCTGGTCACTTGGAACGCTGTAGCCACCAGTCCTATGATCGAGAATTCATGGATAAAACGACTGTCAGATAATACTTTCTGCGTAGAAGACGGTGGCGGCTTACGGGGTATCGAGACGAGCGGGGCGAAAGCGATTGTGGAACGCGCTTGTCTCTTCATCCTGCGAAATGGACTTAAGCTCTACAAGAAGAATGCATTTGATGCTTGATGAGCGCCGTCATCAACATCAGCATGAGCATTATACCTAGTTGCTAAGATCACGCTCTGCACAAGGTATCGATTCTGGCTAAGTCAAAGTTATGGCTGTTACCCAGTCATAACCTCTCCTGATTGCCGATTGATTCAACCAATTTTGAATCCATTGACAGTAAATCTACGGAGCCTCATTCAGCGTAGACCGACGTAAATTGCGCGTATGGGGGATGGGGGCGTGCTGCGGGTAAACGCCGCGTACGTTAGCTGATAATGCGATTTCTTTTTTCGAGTGGCCTTGTGGTCGCTCCTTTCGTTTTGTTCGTTTTCGAACGCGAGGGTGATGGCTCAAACCGCCACGCCACCGCAGTCGCCTGCGACCATCACACGTTTTGCAGATTGGGAATGAGTTTGCTCGCGCTCTGCCCGTGATCTTGCACATGAATTGAGATTTATATTGGATTCAGTTTTCTAATTTTTTGGAATTCGGGGGGATGAATGATTTACCGTAATCGATGCGAGGCGCCCGACTTTGCAGCGTGGCACATTGCCTTAATAGCGAGACGCGTTTCGGCTGCATCGGCCTTCCTTTGCCTTATTGGAAGTGTATCGGCTTGCGCGCCCCGCCTCTCCACGTTTGAGGTCAACGAGATGCTGGCGAAGGGAGCGGTCGAGGTTGGAGCTGAGACCAGCCGGAATTCGGTGCATGTTTCGACGAAGGGTGAAGCATTTGGCACCAGCGTCATGAGCAACGGCCAGGGGGGATTGGCTGGCGTCCTTATCGGGGCCGCGATTGTCGCAGCCACGGCGGAGGATGCTATCCCGAATATCGATAACATCACGCAACCCATCGCGGACAATCTGGCCAAAAAATTCCCGCGCCCGAACATGTCGACGGAGAGTTTCTATAAGATTCTGATCGCCGGCGGGCCGCGATTGGCCCCAGCTGCCGAGGAACAGTACCAGCTGAGCTATGAGGTCGGGATGCAGATCTCAAACCTCAGGACGAATGTCGTCCTGTCAAACGATATGTGCCGGGAGACCGAGGCGTCGTTGATGCCTCTTGAACAATGGCGGGCGTCGGTTTCTTTGATCAAGGCCTTCCGGAGCAAAATGATCGCGACGTGCACGGCCCGGTTTGCAAAAACGCTCAATCGGTGAGAGCTGCAACCACGGCGACACGATCGACTTCTACTTTCGCAGACTCGTAACGCCAAAGCCGGCCAAGCGCTTTTTGAGTAAGGCGCTTGCTGACCTGAAGGAGTGGGAGAAGCCTCATAACAGCAATACCGACAAGGCACCCACCTATGGCGTTTGTCTTATTCCTAACTATTGAAATTTCTTCGGTGGAGAACTCGAAGAAATGCGGTCATCCGCGATATCGAAGAGCCTCGACCACCAGAGAGAAGGCGGCTGAAGGTTGCCTCCGGCTGGGATAATAGAGGTGATAGCCGGCGAAAGGCGGTGTCCAGTCTTCCATCACCCGCAGCAGCCGGCCTTCTTGAATGTGTTCGGTCACGACGTTTTCCATGACGAAGGCCAGGCCAAACCCCGCAAGAGCAGCTTTTAACAACATGTTGGAATTGTTGAAGGCCAGTTGTCCTTCGACCCTGACACGGATCTCCCGCCCGTCCTTTTCCAACTCCCATGCGTAGAGACCACCGCTGCTTAAAAGCCGAAGATTGAGACACTGATGCTGCGCCAGATCTTGCGGTGTGCGCGGTACTTCACGGGTTGCGAAATAATCAGGCGATCCAACAATCGCCATGCGTAGGTCGGGACCGATCCGGACGGCTACCATATCCTGCGCGATGGCCTCGCCCAGTCTTACACCAGCGTCAAATCTCTCGGACACGATATCGGTGAAACTGGAGTCGACACTCAGTTCAACGTGCACATCGGGATATTCCGGCAACAGCCGTTCAAGCGTTGGCCAAAGCACGCTCACACATGCATGCTCGGATGCTGTGAGACGAATGGTGCCGGCGGGCTTCTCGCGCAGCTCGCTCAATGAGGAAAGCTCCGCGCTAATGCCTTCGAGAGCAGGGCGCAGCGCACCGACCAGGCCTTTCCAGCACAGTGGGATCCGAAGCTTGGAATTCACGTGACTTGAAGTCGCGGC
>JADMIO010921775.1_pt1 | contig 50987 bp, 41 predicted proteins | sample 8958161 | NCBI WGS metagenome assembly JADMIO01 (sample SAMN16585339, study PRJNA669376) | soil metagenome | isolation source: Crop rotation soil | place: USA: Cullars Rotation, Alabama | collected 2011 | reverse complement strand
GCCGTGTCATTCTGAGCCGCCGGAGCGAAGCGGAGGACGGTCGAAGAATCCGGTGAGTTGCGCGAGAGTCGCTCCGTCGGCAGGGGGTCCTTCGCCGTCTACGCGGCTCAGGATGACACTTCACCAGGCCGTGTCATTCTGAGCCGCCGGAGCGAAGCGGAGGACGGTCGAAGAATCCGGTGCAAATGCGCGAGAGTCGTTCCGCCGGCAGGGGATCCTTCGCCGTCTACGCGGCTCAGGATGACACTGCACCCTTCAACGCCGTGTCATTCTGAGCCGCCGGAGCGAAGCGGAGGACGGTCGAAGAATCCGCTGCAATGTGCGAGAGCCGCTCCGCCGGCAGGGGATCCTTCGCCGTCTACGCGGCTCAGGATGACACTCCGCAACGCCGTGTCATTCTGAGCCGCCGGAGCGAAGCAGAGGACGGTCGAAGAATCCGCTGCAAGTGCACGAGAGTCGCTCCGCCGGCAGAGGATCCTTCGCCGTCTACGCGGCTCAGGATGACACTCGCGAGGCCGTGTCATTCTGAGCCGCCGGAGCGAAGCGGAGGACGGTCGAAGAATCCGGTGCAAATGCGCGAGAGTCGTTCCGCCGGCAGGGGATCCTTCGCCGTCTACGCGGCTCAGGATGACACTCCACGACGCCGTGTCATTCTGAGCCGCCGAAGCGAAGCGGAGGACGGTCGAAGAATCCGCTGCAAATGCGCGCGAGTCGTTCCGCCGGCAGCCGTTACACCGCTCAGGACGACACAGTGGGTACGAGTCGCGCGACCTCCGCGTCCATCCGGCCGGCGAGCATCAGGAACAGCATGCGATAGTCGGCTGCCAGTGAATAGAACGGGTGGCCGAACGTCGCGGGCTTGTTGTGCTCGACGAAGAAGTGGGCGTACCAGGCGAACGAGTAGCCGATCAGCGGGACGGCGATGAAGAGCCAGCGGTTCGTCGTCAGCGCGAGGCAAAGCATGACGAGCGCGAGCACCGAGCCGATGGCGTGCAGCACGCGCGTGCGGGGCTTGGAGTGGGCGCGGACGTAGTAGGGCCAGAAGTCGGCGAACGTTCTGATCTCCATGGCGCCGTCGATTCTCTCAGAACGCGTAGCCGAGTGTCAGGAAGTACGACAGCGGCCGCTCGCGCACGGCCTTCCCGTCCGCGTCGAACCGCAGGATCCGGCGGTTGAGGTTGTAGCCGACGTCGAAGCGGATCGGTCCGACCGGCGAGAGGTAGCGGATGCCGGTACCGACGCCGTAGCGCAGGTCGTTGAACTGCACGCTCTGGCGATAGACATTGCCGATGTCGGTGAACACGGCGCCGCCGACCGAGGCGAAGATCGGGAAGCGGTACTCGGCGTTGAGCAGCAGCAGTCCGTTGCCGCCGATCGGCGCGACGGTGTCCTTGTTCTCGCCGACGATGGCCAGCGTCGGCACGCAGTCCTTCGGCTCGCGCGGGTCCTTGCAGGTGGTGCCGAGGAGGTCGAGCGGGAAGGCGCGGTGTGAGGTGTCGCCGCCTGCGGTGAAGCGCTCCGACAGCGGCACCGCGACCTCGCCGAACTGCTGGATGAATCCGGCGCGGCCCGACAGCACGAGCGTGGTGCGCGGCGTGAAGCCGAGGTACCAGGCGCCCTGCGCGAACTCCTTGAGGAAGTCGGCGTCGGCGCTGAACGCGCGGAAGGCGTATTCGATCGACGCGCTGGTGAAGAAGCCTTTGTGCGGATCGATGGCGTCGTCGCGATGGTCCCAGAAGAACGTCGGCGAGATGCTGGAGATCTTGATGTTGAGCAGCGAGCGGTCGAGTCCCGGGATGAGGGCCTCTTCCGCTTCGGTGCACACCTTTCCCTCGGTGCACTTGCTGATCTTGTACTCGTAGCGCACCGACCACCGCGTCTGGTAGCGCGACACCTTCGAAGCCTCGATGAACGTGCCCTTCTGCTCGATGTGCGTCTCGGTCTTCGTCGCATCGTCGGTCTGAAACACCGTGACCTGCACCGGGATGTTGAAGTTGAAGATGAACGGCTCGCGGTAGGTGAGGAAGGCTTCGTGGTCCTTGCGCGCGCGGACGATCTCCAGGCCGAGATAGCGTCCGCTGCCGAAGAGGTTGCGATGCGCGACCGAGGCGCTGACGCGCGGCGAGAACTTCGCGCCGCTCTGCTTCGTCGCACCGACCGATCCGGAGACCGTGACGTCCTTCCCTTCTTCGACCGAGATCACGACGTTGCGCGTGGCGACGGAGGTGCCGGCCTGCTCCGGCTGCACGTCGACGCGCTGGAAGATACCGAGGCGGTAGAGGTTGCGCTGCGCCTCGAAGATGTTCGTGTAGCTGAACGGATCGCCCTTGTCGAGTTCCGACTTGCGCAGCACGACGCTCGGTTTGGTGTACGTGTTGCCGCGCACCACCACGTCGCCGACGCTGATCTTCGGCCCCTCGGCCACGACGTATGTGACGTGCGCCGCGGTCTTGTCGGGCGAGATTTCGGTGCGCGGCGTCACCTGGATCTCGGCGTAGCCGCGCTCGCCGTAGAACGTCTGCAGCGCGATGAGGTCGGCGCGCTCGTTCGCGGGATTGAGCGGCTCGCCCGGCTTCGCCAGCAGCACCGGCAGGTTCTTCGACGGGACCTTCTCCATCCCCTCGACCGTGACCGCCGTGATCAACGTCTGCGGTCCCTCGGTGATCGGGAAGTCGACCGTCATCGTGCCGTCGGCCTTCGTGTTGACGACCGGCGTCGCGACCTTGGCCTCGGAGAATCCGTTGAGGCGATAGAACGATTCGATCGCGTCGCGGTCGCCGCTCAGGTCCACATGCGTCGGTGCGGTCGGGCGGTGGAACAGCTTCGAAAGGAGACTGGTGAAGCCGCCCTGCGTCGTCACCGTGACCAGCTCGGACAATTTCTTGTCCGGTACCTTCTCGTTGCCGGTGAACGTCACCGCAGCGAGCTTGTACTGCTGCCCCGGATTGACGACGAACGTCGTGACCCACGTGTCGCCGTCGAGCTTTCCCTCGGTGTCGACCGACGCGTTGTAGAAGCCGCGCTGCTGGTACGCCTTGACGATGTCGTCGGCCGCGCGATCGATCGCATCTTCGCTGTACTCCTGGTTCCGGCCGAACGGGATCAGGCGCCGCACGGCGCTGCGCGGCACGCCCTCCACTTCGACACGCACCTTCGGTCCGACACTCGCGGAGTAGCGCAGGAGCACGGTGTGCGCCGTCTTGTCGTACGTGTCGCCGAGATAGCGGATGTCGGCCTTGCGGTAATCGCGGCGGACGAGATAGCGCTGCATCCGTTCGGCGTCGCTGCGCGCGTCGTTGACGACGAACGTCTCGCCCGGGCCGCGCCGCATCTGCTTCGCCAGTTCCTGCGGATCGAACGGCGCGGTGGAGCCTTCGAACTCGACGCGTCCGATCTTCGCCTCCGGTCCCGGCGTCACGTAGAGCTTCACTTCCGCGAGGTTCTGTTCGCGGAGGAAGTCGGTGGCCGGATCGACCGTCGCCTCGAGATAGCCGGCGCGGCTCAGCATCTCCTGTACCGCGACGCCGCTGTGATCGACCGCGTTCAGCGAGAGGACGTCGCCCTCGTGGATCGTCAGCTCCTTGCCCGCCCGCACCTTGTCGGCGTTCTTCAAACCTTCGAACGCGATCTTGCCGATGCGGTAGTTGAGCGAGAGGTTGAACGTGACGGCGACACCGCTGCCGGACGGCGCCTGGTCGACGCGTACGTCGCGGAAGTTGCCGGTGGAGAAGAGCGTCTTGATCGAGTCCTGCACGTCGCGCAGCGAGAGCGGCTGGCCGGTGTGGATGGAGATGTATTGATTGAGGAGCGAGGTGTCGAAGCGGCCGTCGGCGTTGAAGGAGATCTGTTCCACGAGGGGGGCGGAGATCGCGCCCGCCACGAGCGGACGGAACGTCTGCTCTCCTTTCGGGGCGACGGTGCCGCTCACGGCGTTGCTCACGCCGTAGCTGAACACCTCGAACGGATTGCGTCCGCGCGAGCCCCACGTCCAATGTCCTTCGTAGCGGCGGCGGAAGCGCGCTTCACTGCGCCATTCCTTGCGCGGCTGGTCGCGCGTGAACTGCACGGTCCATTCGGGATTGATCGACCACTCCACCACTTCCTTACTCTGGTGGTCGTTGAGGTTGTAGACGACGAGGAGGCGGATGTCGTTCGAGATGCGCTTCTCGATCGTCACCTTCGTGCCCGATCCGCTCGTCGTGTCGAGGAGGCCGGGGTCGATGGTGAACGAGTCGGCGAACGGGAGGATCTTCGAGCCGATCAGACCGCTGAGGCTCGTGGCCAGCAGCGACGTGCCGGTGTTGAGCGCGCCGGGCGACGAGGCGCTGGTACCGCTGCGCGTGGTGCCGAAGTTGCCGAAGCCGAGGAGCGAGAAGAGGGTGATGTCGGAGGCGGGGGGATCGCTGGTGATGGTCGGCGTCATGCGGTCGATCGTGCCGGTGAGGTTGACCGTGATGTCGACCGGACCGCTCTCCACCTCCGACACGCTTCCCGAGATGCGTCCTTCCACCGTGATGTCGAAGTAGGGATCGATGCGGAACGGGTTCTGGAAATTGATCGTGCCGCGCACGAGGTGGTAGTCGATCTTCTGGAAGCGGATCGTGCCGCCCTCGTTCAGCGTGACCAGCCCGAGCACGACCGGATTGGCCAGCGTGCCATTGACGTCGATGTCGGCGCTGCCGGTGACGTCGGCGATGTTGTTGCGCACGGCGATGGTCTCGGGCGCGGTGAGGTGCAGGCGCAGGTCGACCCGGTCCTGCCATGACGCGGCGACGATCGGCGTCACGCGGCTGCGCGACAGCAGCACGTTGACCAGCGCCTGGTTGATGTCGAAGTCCTTGAAGTAGACCGCGCGGTTGACCGCGACGTCGCCCTGCACCACGACCCGGTCGACGCCTCCGCTGACCAGCAGGTTGAAGTTCCCCTCCACCGTCAGTCCTTCGAAGTAGCGGATCGCGACGTCGGTTCCCTGCAGCGTGAGGCGCACGTTCTTCGGCGCCATTCCCTCCAGCGTGATGAAGCCGCCGGCGAAGATGTTTCCGCCGCCCAGCGTGGCGCGCAACTGCTCGATGTCGATGCGGTCGCCGCGGAAGTTGAGGCGTCCGTCGACGTGGTCGATGACCTGCGGGAAACCTGCGAAGCGGAACTGCGCGTCCTGCATCTCCGCCGTGCCGGTCATGCGCGGATCGGTCAGCGTGCCGGCGACGGAGCCGTTGACCGTGATGTGGCCGTCGGCGCGCAGGCCGGTGACGAAGAGCTGCAGCAGCGCGGCCTCGAGGCTCCCGTTGAGCTGGATGGCCAGGCGCTGCGCCCCTCCCAGCTCCGCCGTGCCGCTCATGGCGAAGGTCGACGTGTCGTGATTCAGCTCGAACGACGCGATGCGCAGCACACCGTTCTGCAGGATGACGTGCGGCACCTGCGGCGCGGTGAACTGGTGCTCGGCGAACTGCAGGTTGAGCGTCGGGATGGTGGCGTCGACGAAGAGCGACTCGAGCGATGAGAGCTTGCCGCCGAGTCGCGCCTCGATCGTGATGTTGCCCGCCGCGGGGAGCGCCTGCGTCTGCGGGAAGAACGAGACCAGCCTGGCGATGTCGGTGACGACGACCTTCACGTTGCCGTCGACCGCGAAGTCGGCGCCGATGGTGCCGTCGCCGTCGATGGTCAGCACGTCGGCGATGGAGCCTTTGATCGTCAGCCGTCCGTTGTGGATCGAGATGTAGAGCGTCGGCGGAGGCGTGCCGGGCGGCAGCGACAGTCCCTTGATCGTCGCCTCGTTCAGCGTCGCCTGCACCATCAGCTCGGGCTGGTCGAACGTGCCGCCGCCGCGCGAGACGAGCGTGATGTGCCCGCCGAGCAGGTTCTGCATCGACTGGAGGATCTTCAGCTTCGACAGGTCGAGATTGCCCGACGTGATCTCGTACGTGAACTGGTTCGTGTTGAGGTTCAGCTCCGCCTGGCCGGTGATCGTGCCGGCCGGCGCGGTCACGCTGACGTTCGTCGCCTTCAGCGTCCCCTTGGTGAAGACGATCTCCGCCGACGCCGACGTCACCGGCTCGCCCGCGATCGTGCCGTTGCGCACCGTCACCGCGCCCGCCCCTTCCAGGCTCGACTTCGGTCCCTCGAGATGCAGCGTGCCCGTCACCTCGCCGGTCACCGGAAGCGTGCCGAGGTCGAGGAACTTCGCGATGTCGGCGACGGGGAACGCGCGCGCCGCGACGTCGAGGTTGAACGCGATGTTGCCCTTGCCCGGCGACCAGCGCACGTCGCCGTTGAGGCGCATCTCGGACGACGCCTGGCGCACGACGAGATTGACGAAGCGCGCCGTGCCGGCGTCGGGCGTGCCGGTGACGATGAGGCGTCCGGTGCCGATGCCGCCGATGGCCAGCTTGAGCGAGACCGCTTTGACGGCGCGATCGACCGGGTAGTCGACCGCGTCCGCCGCGATGTCGAACTTCACCGCGCCGTTCTCCGGGAACGCGACGGTGCCGGTCAGCGCGATCCGTCCGCCCGCTGCGCGGAACATCGCGCGGTCGAAGGTCAGCGTGCTGCGATTGCCGTCGTACTTCAGATCGAGGTCGCCGTCGCCGAGGATCACGTTGTTGTACGCGAGCTGCGTCCCGGCGATGTGCGCGACGACGTCGGGCGTCTTCAGTTTTCCTTTGACCGTGGCGTTGATGTCGCCCGCGCCGCCCAGTCCGAGGAGCGTGTAGTCCTTCTTGCCGGCGGACTTCGCGAAGTTGTACGCGATGCGGTCGAGCTCCGAGAAATCGCTGCTGTGGATCTTCAGCGCGAGGTCGGTGAAGACGTCCTCGATGCGCAGCGAGCCGTCGAAGTCGATGTGCGACTTGTCGGTGTCGAGATGCGCATTGCGGAATCGCACGGTGCCGTGGTCGAGCGCGAAGTCGGCGGAGCCGGCCAGCGGCATCGGGTACTTCGCGTCGGAGAACGCCTGGGCGTTTTTGGCCAGCGTCGCGTTGCCGCTCCCCTCGCCCTCCAGCACCCGGTCCTTGTTCCAGCGATACGTCAGCTTGCCGCTCGCGCCGCCGCGCAGACCGGTGCCGGTGATGCCCCAGTCGTCGAACAGCTTCTCCAGCGAGACGCCGTTGTAGCGAAGCTCGATGGCCTGCGGATACGGCTCCGCGTATTGCGGCAGCACGTAATGCGCGCCGATCGTGCCGCCGCCGTAGCGCGCCGTCTCGACGTCGACCACCGCGCGCTCGCCGGTCACCGCGAGCTGCCCGCGCAGATTGGCGAGGTCGTAGGTGTCGGCCGTCAGCTTGTTCGCGATCCAGCCGCCGCTCAATGTGAAGTCGCCGGCCTTGCCCTCGAGATTCGCGTCGAGCGACACGACGCCGTCGAGCACCTTGTTGATGCGGAAGATCTCTTTGACGCGATCGAGCCCGAGGTTCGAACGGACGCGCAGGTTGTAGACCGCATCGGCCAGCGGATCGAGGCGGCCGCTGAGGAACGCTTCGATGTTGCGTCCGCGCAGCGCGACCGATTCGAGCGCCAGCACGTTCGGCGTGAAGCGGAAGCCGCCACGCAGGTCGAGGTCGAACGGGACGTAGTCCTGGATCTTCACGTTCAACCGCGAGCCGGCAAACGTGCCGGCGTAGACGTTCTCCGCCAGCGTGACGTTGATCGTCGAGGCGAGGCCGGTCGCGTCGGCGGCGATCGTGTGCTTGCGGTCGAGGAAGTTGAACGCGCCGTCCTTCACGTACATCGTGCCGAGGTCGAGGTGGACGATCTCGTACTTGCCGCGCGGCCCCGACTTCCAGTGCGGGAAGTTGTGCACCAGCGGCGCGCCGGCGGGATAGACCTCGAACCAGAGATGCGGCTCGCTCACGTCGACGCGGCTGACCTTCACGCTGCGTCCCCACAGCGATTCGACGCCGCCGGTGAGCACCACTTCCTTCACCGTGGCGAAGTACGGATTGACCGCGCCGGGCGAGTTCGCGATGCGGAGGTCGCGGATGATGACCTTCTGCGGACGCGAGCGGACGAACTCGACCTGGCCGATCGTGACGGTGCGTCCGAGCCGGTTGGAGAGCGTGTTCTCGATGCGCAGTTTGACCAGGCCGGCGAAGCTCGACGAGCCGAGATAAAAGTAGCCGCCGCCGATGACGAGGAAGAGGAGCCCGAGGGTGACGAGACTGCCGATGAAGATCGCGCGCAGACAACCCCACATCGGCCCCTTGCGCTGGCGTTCGCGCGCCGAGCGGTGATGGCCTTCGTGATGTTCGGGCGGGGTCGGCGAATCCGTCATCGGGACAAACAGTGGCGCTTGCTAAGCGCGGGCCAGTAGCACGAGGTCGCGGAGATTGTTCCCCGTGGGCGGAATCATAATCGCGCGGCCGAGCATCTCCACTACTGCCAATGAGTTGGATCGGGCCAGCTCTGATTCGATTCTGTGACGGTCGACGCGCGGATTGGCCGGAATGAGCGCCGCGGCGATGCCGCTGTTTCCGTCGACGCCGTCGGAGCTGCCGAAGAGCGCTTCCACGCCGTCGACGCCCTGCAGCGCGAAGCGCGCCGCCAGCTCGCAGCAACGGCCACCTTTGCCGTCACCTTTGTGCGCGATCGTCGGCTCGCCGCCGGCCACGAGAACCTGTCCCGGCTTCAACGCGCGCGCGGCGCTCGCGAGCTGTTCCGCCGCGGTCTGCACGTCGCACTCGATCTGCTCGTGCCAGACGTGGGGCGGATCCTCTGGCCCGCCCGGCGGGTTGGAGAGCCCGCCCCACGACTCCGCCGCGGTGCGGACCAGCGTCGCGTTGTCGGCGATGAGCCGCATGTTGCGCAGCACCGGACCCGACGCGACGTCGCCGAGCGCGCCGGTCGAGACGTCGGAGTAGATCAGCGCGACGCACTCGCCGCGCACGCGCCGGCCCAGCTTCCCGCCCTTGATCGCCGAGTACTTGCGCCGCTCCGCGTTGATCTCGCCGATCGGCCGGCCGCTCGCCACGAGGTCGTGATTGATCTTCGTCAACTGCTCGAAGGTGAATCCCTCGAGCGGCCACTCGACGCACGCGGAGCCGCCGCCGGAGATCAGGAAGAGGATGTCGTCGTGCCCGTCGACGAATTCGAGCAGCCGCTTCCCCGCGGCGAAGCTCGCGGGCGTGAAGTCGGGATGCCCGCCCGCGATGCACTCCACGTCATCGACACGCGGATAGCCGTCGGGAACGATCACGAGCGCGTGGCGCACGGGCACTCCTGTTTGTGCCACGCCGCGGAAGAGCGCCGCCGCGCATTTGCCGATGGCCACGACGTTCGTGGGAGAGACGCTCTTGTCTATCCGCACAGACAGGAGTGTCTGTGCCACGAGGTCCTCCGGGCGGCAGCGCTCCAACGTGCGCAAGTAGGTCGTTTCGAGCACGCCGGTTATCCTTACATCAATGCCTCGCGATTTGCCGATCTCCAACGGCAATCTGATGATCAACTTCGATCACGCGTACAACATCCGCGATGTCTATTACCCGCATGTGGGGCAGGACAACCAGACGGTCGGCGACGTCTCGCACTTCGGACTCTGGTGCGATGGACGCTTCGCCTGGATCGACGGCAACGACTGGTCGCGACATCTCGATTACGACGCCGACACGCTGGTGACGTCGATGACGGCGCATTCCGATGCGCTGGCGCTCGACATGACGATCAACGACACGGTCGACTTCGACCGCGATGTCTTCGTCCGCCGCGTCGAGCTGAAGAACCTGCGCGAGCAGGCGCGCACCGTGCGGATGTACGTGCACTTCGATCCGCACCTCTGGGGCAACAACATCGGCGACACGGTCTTCTACGACCCCGAGCATCGCGCGCTCGTGGCGTACAAGTCGTCGCGCTACGTGCTGATGAACGTCTCGTCAGACGATCAACACGGCTTCGAGTCGTTCGCCATCGGCAACAAAGAGCGCGACGGCATGGAAGGGACCTGGCGCGACGCGGAGGACGGCAACCTCGGACGCAATCCGATCGCGCAGGGCTCGGTCGATGCGACCGGCATGATCGAGCTGTCGCTCGCGCCGTCGGCGTCGCGCGTGGTGTGGGTCTGGTGGGCATTCGGCAAGACCTACGTCGAGGTCAGTGCGCTCGACGGCATGCTGCACGAGCGCGGCGCCGCATCGTTCTTCAGCCGCACCCGCGACTACTGGCAGCTCTGGGTTCAGCGCTGCGGCTCGAGCGGCATCGACCAGTTGTCGGAAGGAGTGAAGCGGCTCTATCGCCGGTCGCTCCTGATCATCCGCACGCAGATCGACAACGGCGGCGCCGTGATCGCGGCGACCGACTCCGACATCGTGCAGTTCGGCCGCGACACCTACACGTACATGTGGCCGCGCGACGGCGCCATCGTCACGGCGGCGATGACACAGGCGGGCTATCCGGAGATCACGCGGCGCTTCTTCCAGTTCTGCGCGTCGCTGCTGACGAACGAAGGCTTCCTGCTGCACAAGTACAACCCTGACGGCTCGGTCGGCTCGTCGTGGCATCCGTGGATGTCGTCGGACGGCAAGCGCCAGTTGCCGATTCAGGAAGACGAGACGGCGCTCGTGGTCTGGGCGCTCTGGAACCACTTCGAGAAGTTCCACGACGTCGAGTTCGTGAAGCCGCTCTACAAGCCGCTGGTGAAGACGACGGCGAACTTCATGACCCGCTACCGCGAGCCGCACACGCAGCTCCCCGCGGCGTCGTACGACCTGTGGGAGGAGCGGCGCGGCATCCAGGCCTTCACCGTCGGCGCGGTGTGGGCCGGACTCTCCGCCGCGGCGCGGTTCACCGAGGCGTTCGGCGAGGCGCCGATGGCGGAGAAGTACCGCAAGGCCGCGGCGGAGATCCGCGAGGCGACGATCCGCCATCTCTACGACGAAAAGCTGGGACGCTTCCGCCGCATGGTCAACGTCACGCGCGAAGGCGAGGTACAGGCCGATCCGACGATCGACTGCTCGCTCGCCGGACTCTGGATGTTCGGCATGTTCGAGGCGGACGATCCGCGCATCGTCTCCACCATGCAGCAGGTGGTCAACAGGTTGACGATCAAGACGCCGATCGGCGGCGTGGCCCGCTACGAGAACGACTACTACCACCAGGTCTCGCACGACGTGGACAACGTCGCCGGCAATCCGTGGATCCTCTGCACGCTGGCGGTCGGCGAGTGGTACGCGCGCTGCGCCGGGACGGAAGCGGAGCTGCAGAAGGCGATCGACGTGCTGGAGTGGACGGTGTCGCACGCGCTGCCGAGCGGCGTGCTCGCCGAGCAGGTGCATCCGTACGACGGCAAGCCGATGTCGGTCTCGCCGCTGACCTGGAGTCACGCGGCATACGTCATGACCGTGCACGCGGTCGGCGAGCGGCTGCGCCAGTTGCGGGGCATGAGTTGAGCGAACGCCCGCGCCTGCGCACGCGCGTGCTGCTCCTCACCTGCGCGTTCGGCTTCGTCCTCTTCGCCATCACGTTCGGGCTGTCGTGGCGCGCGAAGCTGGCGCAGGAGCGCTGGACGCGGCTGCTCGCGGTGGAGACGCAGGCCATCTCGCGGCTGGAGGAAGTGATCCGCGCGCAGAACGGCGTGTGGGGCAGGCGCCCTCGCCTGCCCGAGCAGCCCGGACAGGCGAGGCGCCTGTCCTACACCGTCGTCGCGCAACTGCTCAACGATCCGGCGCTCGACGAGATCGACGTCGCGCGGCTGCGCGCGCGGATCAGGGCCTTCCGCGCGCTGCTCGACGATCCGGAGACGCGTCCCGAGGATCTCGACGCGGCGTCGCTGGCCATCATCACCGATGCGCAGCGCGTCATCGACGCGCGCAAGCAGGTCATCGCGAACCAGGTCCCGGCGCTCCGGCGCGACGCGAACGCGATGATGTCGAGCGGCCTCGCCGTGGCGTGGATCATCGTGCTGGTCAGCTTCGCCGTCGTGCAGGTGACGCTGCGCAAGGTCGTGCGTCCGCTGGAGGAGTTGTCCGCGGCGGCGGATCGGATCGCGTCCGGCGACCTCACCGCACGCGCCCCCGTTGCCGGCGACCGCGAGATCGCGCGCCTGGGCGTGGCCTTCAACCACATGGCGGACGAGCTGAAGGCGCGCGCGCGCACCGACGACCTCACGTCGCTCCCGAACTTCCGCGCCTTCCGCGAGCGGATCGACGGCGAGATCGACCGCGCGTCCCGCTACGAGTCGCGCGTCGCCGTGCTCGTCCTCGACCTCGACCGCTTCAAGAGCTACAACGACACGTACGGCCACCTCGCGGGCAACGACGCGCTGCAGCGGGTGGCGCGCTCGATCCGCGAGACGGTGCGGTCGGTCGACTTCCCCGCGCGCTACGGCGGCGAGGAGTTCGCCGTGATCCTGCCGGAGATCGATGCGGCGTCGGTCGAGGTCATCGCCGAGCGCGTGCGCGCCGGCATCGAAGCACTCCCCGCCCCGGCCGGCGGCGCGAGGGTGACGGTGAGCATCGGGGCCGCGATTTACCCGGACGACGGCGCGAACGCGGAGGCGCTGTTCAAGGCGGCGGACGAGCGGCTGTACGAGGCGAAAGAGGGCGGACGGAACCGGGTCGTCAGCCGGCCTCGCCCAGCTCCGCGATCAAGCGGTCGACAGTCCGCGTGAGCGATTGCATGTCGCGCTCGGAGACGTCCTTGCCGAGCGTACCGATCCACTCGGTGTACGACGGACGGAGCTTGTCGACCAGCGTGCGGCCGCGGCGGGTGAGCTGCACGCGCGAGGAGCGGAGGTCGTTCGGATCGTCGCTACGCTCCGCCAGGCCGAGTTGCTCGAGTCTCGCAGCCATGCCGGTCATGTTCTGCTTCGAGACCAGGAGCTTGCGGGCCAGTCCGGCCAGCGTCATGGCGTCGCCGGCGTCGGCCAGTACGGAGAGGACGGCCCACTGCTGCGGCGTGATCTTCGATTTCTCGAAGATCGGCGACATGCGCCGGGTGAGCAGGTTTGCGAGCTGAATGACGCCGACGATGAGATCGCGTTCCGTAGTTCCCGGCATGCAACAGTCAATCTATTGACTATCGCAGGAAGCGTCAAGCGCATCGTGTCATTCTGGGCCGCGAAGACGGCGAAGGATCCCCGCAACGTGCGACACCTGTGCTTCGGCAGGGGATCCTTCGCCGTCTTCGCGGCTCAGGATGACACTGTCGTGAGAACCGTGGAACTGGTCGGCTATGCGGTTGAGCGGTTGAGTGGTTGAGCTGCTGAGCCGTTGAGGCTGCTCAATAGCTCAATCGCTCAAAAGCTCATGAAGTCATCGCTACACCAGAGTCATGTCGAGCATCACCGGCGCTCGGCGCCGTTCCACCGCTCAGGATGACAACTGGCGGTAAATGCCCCGTCCGGCGAATTCCGCCGCGTCTCCCAGCTCTTCCTCGATCCGCAACAGTTGGTTGTACTTGGCGATGCGGTCGCTGCGCGACGCCGACCCGGTCTTGATCTGCCCCGCATTCGTGGCCACCGCCAGGTCCGCAATGGTCGAATCCTCGGTCTCCCCCGAACGGTGCGAGATCACGGAGCGGTAGCCGGCGCGCTTGCCCATCTCGATCGCTTCCAGCGTCTCGGTCAGCGTCCCGATCTGGTTGACCTTGATCAAGATCGCGTTGGCGATGTTGCGCGCGATGCCGCGGGCGAAAATCTCCGTGTTCGTGACGTAGAGGTCGTCCCCGACGAGCTGCGTCTTCGCCCCCAGCGCCTTGGTCAGCGCGGCCCAGCCGTCCCAGTCCCCTTCCGCCAGTCCGTCTTCGATGGAGATGATCGGGTACTTCGCGGTCAGTTGCTCGTAGTACGCGATCATGGCCTCGGCGTTCTGCGGCTTCGACTCGAACGTGTAGCCGCCGTCCTTGAAGAACTCCGACGCCGCGACGTCGAGCCCGAGGTAGATCTGCTCGCCCGCCTTGTAGCCGGCCTTGTCGATCGCGGTGAGGATCAGGTCGAGCGCTTCGGCGTTGGAGTGGAGGTTCGGCGCGAAGCCGCCTTCGTCGCCGACCGACGTGGTGAGCTTGCGGTCGTGCAGCGTCTTCTTCAGGTGATGGAAGGTCTCGACGCCGGCGCGCAGCGCATCGCTGAACGTCTCGAAGCCGGCGGGGATGATCATGAACTCCTGCACGTCGAGGTTGTTGTCGGCGTGTGCGCCGCCGTTGATGACGTTCATCATCGGCACCGGCAGCGTCCGCGCGCCCGGTCCGCCGAGGTAGAGGAAGAGCGGCAGTCCGGAGGCCTCGGCCGCGGCGCGCGCGACGGCGAGGGAGACGCCGAGCATGGCGTTCGCGCCGAGCTTCGACTTGTTGTCGGTGCCGTCGAGCTGCTTCATGACCAGATCGATCATGACCTGCTCGCGCGCGTCCATCCCTTCGATCTCGTTGGCGATGCGGGCGTTGACGTTGTGCACCGCGTCGGTGACGCCTTTGCCGAGGTAGCGCTTCTTGTCACCGTCGCGGAGCTCCAGCGCTTCACGCGAGCCGGTCGACGCGCCGGAGGGGACGGCGAAGCGTCCCAGCGCGCCGGATTGCAGCAGGCAGTCGACTTCGAGCGTGGGATTGCCGCGCGAATCGAGAATCTCGCGGGCGAAGATTTCGTCGATTTTGAACATGGCCCCGAATTCTATTCGAGGCCATGTTCCGTAGGACGGGTTCTCCAACCCGTCCGATCCGATCGACTTACTTCGGGTTTGGTCCGGTGACCGTCGGCAGGCGCGCCGCGGTCCATTCGTTCCAGCCGCCGGCCAGCGCCGCGGCGTTGTTCACGCCGTGCGCCGTCAGATCGACCACCGCCAGCGCGGCCGTGTGCTCACGCACGCAGGCGCAGTAGGTGATGATCAGTTTTCCCGGCGGCACTTCGCGCAGGCGGTGAATCAGTTGGCTGCGCGGGATGCTCAGTGCACCTTTGATGTGTCCCTTGCTGTACGTCTCGAAGGAACGGATGTCGACGAACACCGCCTTGCCGGAATCGACCATGTGGATCGCGGCGTCGCGCGGGATGCGGCGGGCGCTCTCCCACGAACCGACCTGCACCGGGGTGGGCGTCATCACTTTCGTCTGCGCGCCGGCCGCCAGCGTGGCGAGCAGCGCGGTCGCGATCATCGTCAAACGTCGCATTTACTTTGAACCCTTTTCCGTTGGCATGTTGGCGGCGGTCCATGCATTCCAACCGCCGAGTAGACAAGCTGTGTTCTTGATGCCTTTTGCGTTGAGGTCAAGCACCGCCCGGGCGCTCGTGTGTTCCTCGTGTCAAGCACAGTAGGTGATGATCATCTTGCCCTTGGGCAGCGAGTCGAGATGACTCATCAGCTCTCCCAGGGGGATGTTCACGGCACCTTTGATGTGACCCTGCTCGTACGAATCCTTGGGACGGACGTCGACGAACACGGCCTTGTGTTTGCTGACCAGACTGACTGCTTCCTTCTGATCGATCCTGCGCGCGGACTCGAGGGTCGGTTCACCCGGAGCCTGTGCGCTCGCGAGACCGGTCGCGAAGAGTGCTGCAACAGCGAATGTTGCCAATCTACGCATCAGGCGAGCCTCCTTTGATTTTGGACACCTGAGCCGACAACGGGGGCGCGGCAGCGGTTAATCCCGCGCCGGCGCCGCCACGATCGCCTTCGACATCGTCTCACGCATCTCGCGGAAGACGTTCTCCGCCGGGATGTTGAGGTCGCGGAACGACGACGCGCGGCGGAGCAGGTTCTCCGCCGTCTTCTCGTCGAGGACCCGCGCGTCGACCGACTTGTTGTTGATCTCGCAGAAGGCGAAGAGCGAGGCGAGCGCGACGCGGCGGTTGCCGCCGCGGAACGGACGGTTCTGCAGCAGGGCGAAGACGAACGCCGCGACCTTCTCCGGGAACGTCGGATAGGCCTCACGGCCGAGCGTAGTCACCTGGGGGCGCTGGACCGCCTGCACCAGTCCGAACTGCGACTCGACGACGCCGGGATGCGCCTGCGTGCCGCCGAACTCGACGCTGACCGCCTTGTGCAGGTCGACGACGTCCTGCACCGTGAGGTAGCGGATGCCGCCGCCGTCAGTCTGTGAGCCGGCGGAAAGCGTTGGGATACTTCTTGACGGCGCGCTTGAAGGAAGCGGCGACGGTGGCGTTGTTGAAGGAGGGGCCGCCTGTGTCGCCGGCCTTGGCTTTTCCGTTGCCGCCGGCTTTGCCGCTTTCGACGGCTTTGACTGGGGCTTTGGCGCCGGCTTTGGCTGGGGCTTCGGCTTTGCCGCTTCCTTTTTGGGCGCCGGCTTTGGGGCCGGCTGCTTTACTGCTGGCTTCGGCTTTGGTGCTGCCGCTTTCTTTGCTGGCGGCTTTGGCGACGGCTTCTTTGCTGCTGCTTTTTTTGCTGCCTGAGGCTTGGACGGCTTTGGCTGATTTTTTTGCTTTGTCGCCATGCTTCATTTCAGTCCTCAGCCCTATATCGTAAGGCTGTTAAGTCTTTGAGTCAATGGGATTTGCGGTCCATCTCAACTCTTGACCCATCCGAAATGGAAAGCGAGCGCAACAGCTAAGTCGCTGAAAAGCGACTAGTTACGGGATTGCACTGGTTTTTGTGCAGTCTATTCTTCGCCGGAGTCGGCCGAGCCTGCTTCCTCGAATTCAGGCTTCACGTCCAAGGCAAGGAACTCCTTGGCTTTCTCAGTGAGGGAGTAGCTCTGCGCGCCGGAGTCGGCCGCGAGGTAGCCTTTCGACACCAGCGAGACCGCCGGCGCCTCGCCTCCGCCGGACGGATGCTTGATCGCCTTGATCGCCGCGGTCGATAGCGTCTCGGCCGCGACGCGCCGGAACTCCTGCAGGACGCGCATCTCCTGCGCGGTCATCGGGTGGGACATGATGATGGCCATGCGGTGATTATAGACAGCGGACAGCAGACAGCGGACAGCAGACTCGTCCTCCCGCCGTCTGCCGTCCGCTGTCCGCTGTCCGCTGTCATTCCTGGCAACGGGGACACCAATACGTCCCCCGCACGTCCTCGCCCTGCTTGCGGTACTCGATCTTCGTCCCGCACTTGCGGCAGAGCTTTCCCTGGTAGACGGCGAAGCGCTGGCGGGCCGTCGCGTTGACGCTGGCCCGGAGCTGCTTCCGGGCGATGGTCAAGATGTTGATGATCGTGGTGTCGTCGAGGTCGGCCACGCGCCGGAACGGATCGACCCCCGCGGCGTGCAGGGACTCCGACTTCCAGATGTTCCCGATCCCCGCCACGACGCGCTGGTTCAACAGCACGTTGCCGATCTCCTCGCGCGGAAGCTCGCGCACGCGGCGCAGCGCTTCGTCCATGTCGAACGACTGGCCGAGGAGGTCGGGGCCGAGCTGCGGGGTGTCGGTGGTGAACTCGGCCACCGGGATGTTGAAACCGACGGCAACGAACGTGTCGGTCTCGATCACGATGCGCATGTCGTCGCGCGGACGCTGCCAGCGCTCGCCGGTCCGGTAGATGTGCCAGGTGCCGTTCATCCGCATGTGCGTGCGGAGCGTCAGTCCGCCGGAGAAGTCGATCAGCAGATGCTTGCCCATCGCGTGCACGCGCTCGATGGTCTGTCCCGCCAGGGGGGACTGATCGTCGACCCGCGCGAGCTTCGGCAGCACCGTGACGAAGCGCTTCACCACGTGTCCGCCCAGCGCGCGCTGCAGCGTGCTGGCGGTGCGGAAGATGGTGTCGCCTTCAGGCACTACGGCACTCTGCTGAAATGCAGCCGCTCGAGGCGCGCGGTGCCGGAGGCCATGCCGAAGTCGGCCTTCACGCCGAAGCCGTCGCCGTTCATGGTGAGGAGATGGCTGTTGCCGATGCGGAACGCGTTGCGGAATGTCGGCGTCAGCTCGTCGTCGTCCTCGTCCGGATCGAGGTGGAGGTAGAGCTTGCCGTTCTTGAAGCGCAGCTCGTACGTCGTCCAGATTTCGTCGCTGCGATAGTGGCCGGCGAGCTTCTTCAATTCCGCGGCGGACGGCTTCCACTCCGCGACGCGCTGGTACGTCGCGTCGTAGCCGTTGGCCGTCGTGAGACGCACGTGATCGTCGTCGACGAAGTGCACCTCGTCCGGATCGATCGCCTGGCCGTTTCCGCCGAAGCCGAGGCGCAGCTCGTCGTCTTTGACGAAGACGCGGAGGAGAGCGTCGGTGCGTGGATCGCGATAGAGGCCGGCGAGCTTCGCATCGAACGGCTGCCTGGTCGACGCCGGCAGCGGACCGACGAAAGCGTTGCCCAACTCGCGAATCAGCGGCGGCATGTCGCTGCGATTGCACAGGATGGCGATCGCGATTTTCTTCTCCGGATACGTCGTGAGATAGCCGCGCCAGCCGGCGGTCGCGCCGGTGTGCCAGAGCTCGGGAGTGCCGCGCGACGCGCTCAGAAAAACGCCGAGACCGTACGGAGTGGGACCGCCGTTCGTGAGCTTCGACGGCACGGCCAGCTCCGGCCAGGCGGTGAGCATGTGATCGCTCCAGCGCAGCAGGTCGCCGACCGTCGTCAGCACGCAGCAGTTGCCGTAGATGTTCTCGAAATGGACGTCGGTCTCGAAGCCGCCGCCCTGGCGCGGATCGTACGCGGCGGCGCGGTTCTTCACGATCGTCGTCCAATCGTCGCGCACGCTGCTGTGCGACATCGCGGCCGGCGTGAAGACGCGCTCCTTCACGAACGACGCGAACGGCTTGCCGCTGACCCGCTCCACGAGCATCGCCGCGAGGTTGTAGTTGCTGTTGCTGTACGACCATTCGGTGCCGGGCGTGAAGTTGAGCGCGCGCTGCTTCGCCAGTAGTTGCAGCACGTGCCTGTGCGAGTCGGCGCGCGTGCCGCGGCGCCAGCCCTGCAGCGACACGAGCGTGCCCCAGTCGCGGATGCCGCTGGTGTGCGCGAGCAGTTGACGGATGGTCACCGCGTCGTACGCGCCGGGGAGCTCGGGGATGTACTTGCGGACGCGATCGTCGAGGGAGAGCTTGCCGTCGCGCGCGAGCTGCACCACCGCCGCGGCGGTGAACTGCTTCGACACCGATCCCGCTTCGAAGATGCTGTCGGGCGTGAGCGGGATGTCGTACTCGAGGTTCGCCATGCCGAACGCACGCGTCGTGACCTCGCCGTTCGACGACACGCCGACGGCACATCCCGGCTCGTTGGCTTTCGCGTATCTGGCGATGATCTCGTCGAGTTGCGGCGCCGTCGCGAGCAGCAGCACGAACAATAGTTCTTTCATCTGGCCCTCATCTGATGACCCAATGATGTGGCGACGAATCCCGCTTCCACAAGAAACGGCGCGATCGTGCTCTTCGCCACCTTCTCTCCGTTGACTTCGGTGATGAGCAACGCGCGCCGCGCACCGCTGCCGACCAGCGACGCCAGCGCCTTCGCCACCGCCCGCGCCACCTTCGATCTCGCCGGCTCATCCTCGGGGATGAACGTCACGATCTGTTTCTCGCCCCGTCCGATCCAGCACGCCATCGCGCCGTCGACCAGGATCACGCTCGCGCCGACGCTGCGCGACATCCCCTCGCCCGGCCATTTCAGGATTGCGCCGTATGGATTGGCCGGATCGGTCGACGCCAGGAGCAGTGTCTCCGGTTCATCGGTCTCATCCCGCATGGAGCGGAGCAGATCGACCGCGCCGGGCATGGCGAACTGCGTCGCGCCGAGTCCGGCGACGAAGTAGCCGCGGCGCAGGCGTCCCGCGTCTTCCATCGCCTTGAGCACCGGATAGACCGCGCTGAATCCGCCGGCCACATTCTCCGCGCCCGGGGCCTCGCGCGTCAGCACGCCGTAGCGCATGAGGAGCTGATGCGCCATGGCGTTCGCGCGCTGCGTCGTGTTCGCGCTCACGGGGCGGATCACCGACCAGCGTCCCTGGGTCGACGGCGGCACGATGCGACGCGAGCGGTACGAGCCGCGCGGCGTCGTGGTGCGCTTCGCCGCCGGCGCGCGTCGCGTGAATGCGCGCAGCGCGTGGAACGTGTCGTTCGTGACGGCGCCGCGCCAGACGAGGTCCCACAGCGCATCGACGGTGTCGTTGGGGAAGCCGCTGACCGCGGCCTGGATGTCGTCGAAGAACGAGGCGCCGTGGGCGCGGAGGAAATCGAGAACAGGCGAGGGCGCCTGTTCCCCCACTGGACTGTGGAGCAACGGCAAGTGGTCGGTGAGGTAGAGCGCGATGCGGCCGTCTTTTTCGCCGAGCGGCTCGAGGCCGACCCAGACGATCTCGCCCGCGGCGCTGAGTGTGTCGAGGTCGGACGGCTTGTACTCGTCGATGCGCGCGGCGAGGATCTCGCTCTCGAAGATCGACGCGGCCATCGGATAGCCCTGCAGCGTCTCGATGACTTCGAGCAGTGCGTCGAGTCCGCGGCGCTTCTTCGTCACGCCCTGCCACGACGTCATCAGCCGCGCCAGCGCCGCCTGCTCGACCGGCTCCGCCTCCTGGCGCAGTTTCGCCAGCGAGCGGCGGCGGATCGAGCGCAGCACTTCCGACTCGCACCATTCGCGCTGCGTCCCGCCAGGGCGGAACTCGCCCTCGACCAGGCGGCCGCGCTCGACGAAGCGCTCCAGCGAGCCAAGGACGACGGCTTCGCCGAGTCCGTAGCGATGCGCGACGTCGCGCGGAGTGAACGGTCCGTGCGTGCGGGCGTAGCGCAGCACGAGATCGCCGACCGGGTCCTCGACCGATTGGAGCAGCCGCTCCGCGATGCCGTGAGGGAGCGGCGTGCCGAGGGCGTCGCGGTAGCGCGAGGCGTCTTCGATGGCGATGAAGCGGCGCTCGCCGGCGACGCCGATCTCGATGGCGCGGCGCGACCTCACCAATTCATCGATTGCGTCGAAGACAGACAGGAGTGTCTGTCCCACATGTTGCCCAGGCAGGAGTGTCTGTCCCACATGTTGCCCAGACAGGAGTGTCTGTCCCACATGTTGCCCAGACAGGAGTGTCTGTCCCTCATGTGGTCCAGGCAGGAGTGTCTGTCCCGCATGTGGCCCAGACAGGACTGTCTGTCCCGCATGTGGCACAGACACTTCTGTCTGTGCGCGGGCTGCGATCTCATCGCGCGTCAGGTCGCCGAGTCGCAGCAGCAGGTCGTGCATCGCGTCGACCGACTTCGCCTTGCGCTTCGGGTCGAGATGCTGCAGCTCCAGCTCGAGCTGTTGCAGCGCGTCTGCGTCGAGCAGCTCGCGCAGCTCCGGCTCGCCGAGGAGCTCGCGGAGCTGGGCGTGGTCGATGGCCAGCGCCTGGGCGCGGCGCTCGGCCAGCGGCGCGTCGCCGTCGTAGATGAAGTTGGCGGTGTAGCGGAAGAGGAGCGAGCCGGCGAACGGCGACGGCTTCTGCGTGTCCGCCGTGACGACGCGGATCTGGCGCTCGCGGATCTTGCGCATGGTCGCCACCAGCGCGGGGAGGTCGAACACATCGCGCAGGCATTCGCGGTACGTCTCGAGCACCATCGGGAACGAGCCGAAGCGCGACGCCACCTGCAGCAGGTCGTACGCGCGTTTGCGCTGCTGCCAGAGCGGCGTGCGTCCCTGGATGCGGAGGCGCGGCAGGAGCAGCGCGCGCGCCGCGGCCTCGCGGAACTTCGCGGCGAAGAGCGACGACGAGCCGAGCTGGCGGATGACCAGTTGCTCGATCTCGTCCGCGTCGGGGACGACCAGCTCCGCGCGCGGCGGCGAGTCGGTCTCGGGGAAGCGGACGATGAAGCCGTCGTCGCTCCACATCGTCTCGACGTCGATGGCCAGCTCGTTGCGCACCTTCGCCGCGACGGCCATGGCCCACGGCGCGTGAATCCGTCCGCCGAACGGCGTGAGGACGCAGACGCGCCAGTCGCCCAGCTCGTCGAGCACGCGCTCCACCAGGATGGTGCGGTCGTCCGGCACCGCGCCGGTCGCTTCCTCCTGGTCGCGGAGGTACTGCAGGAAGTTTTCGGCGGCGCGGCGGTCGAGGTCGTGCAACCTGGTCAACTTGTTGACTGCCGCGCCCGGCTTCATCTCGCGCACCTCGCGCACGAGTTTTCCGATCTCCTCACCGAACGGCACGCTCCGCTCCGCGGCGTCGGCGCGCCAGAACGGCATCTTCCCCGGCTGGCCCGGCGCGGGCGAGACGATCACGCGGTCGTGCGTGATCTCCTCGATGCGCCAGCTCGACGCGCCGAGGAGGAACGTCTCGCCGACGCGCGACTCGAAAACCATCTCCTCGTCGAGCTCGCCGACGCGCGCGCTGGAGATCTTCTCCGCGCCCGCCAGGAAGACGCCGTAGAGGCCGCGGTCGGGGATCGTGCCGCCGCTGGTGATGGCGATCCGCTTCGCGCCGGGGCGCGCCGTCAGCGTGTTCGCCACGCGGTCCCACGTCAGGCGCGGGCGGAGCTCGGCGAATTCGTCCGACGGGTAGAGCCCGGAGAGCATGTCGAGCACGCCGTCGAACGCGGAGCGCGACAGCTCGGCGAACGGCGCGGCGCGGCGCACGGTGCCGAACAGCTCGTCGCCGTTCCAATCGTCCATCGCCACCATGGCCACGATCTGCTGCGCCAGGACGTCGAGCGGATTGCGCGGGTAGCGCGTTGGCTCGATCGCCCCTTCATGCATCGCGTGCGTGATCGCGGCGCAGGCGATCAGGTCGCCGCGGAACTTCGGGAAGATCATCCCCTCGCTCGTCGCGCCGACCTGGTGACTGGCCCGTCCGATGCGCTGCATGCCTGACGCGATCGAAGGCGGCGCTTCGATCTGGATGACGAGGTCGATCGCCCCCATGTCGATGCCGAGCTCCAGCGACGACGTCGCGACGAGCGCGGGCAGGCGTCCCGACTTGAGGTTGTCCTCGATCTCCATCCGCTGCGGCCGCGCGATGGAGCCGTGATGCGCCTGCACCAGCGTCTCGCCTGCGAGCTCGTTGAGCGCCGCCGCGAGCCGCTCGGCAAGGCGTCGCGAGTTGACGAAGATCAGCGTGGATCGATGCGCGCGGATGATCTCGAGGAGCCGCGGATGGATCGCCGGCCAGATCGACTGCCGCGGCGACTGCGCCGCCGCGCCGCTTGGGATGTCGTCGTTCTCCCGCAGCTTCGCCATCTCCTCCACCGGCACTTCCACACGCAACGTGAGCTGCTTGCGCTCGCCCGTGTCGATGATGTGCGTCTTGCGCCATTTGGGTTTGGTGTGGTCGGTGAACTCGGAATGCAGTTGCGTGGTTGCGCGGTCATGCGGTTGCGCGGTGTCTGGTTTGCCCGCGTAACCTCGCAACCGCGAAACCTCGCAACCCCCTAAGAAGCGGGCCACCTCTTCGAGCGGTCGTTGCGTCGCCGACAACCCGATCCTCTGCGGCTCCTCGTCGCACAACATCCCGAGTCGCTCCAGGGATAGCGCGAGGTGGGCGCCGCGCTTCGTGGGGACGAGGGCGTGGATCTCGTCGATGATCACGGTTCGGACGCCGCGCAGGACTTCGCGCGCGTTCGAGGTCAGCATCAGGTAGATCGACTCCGGCGTGGTGATGAGGATGTCGGCGGGGTCGCGCTGGAATCGCGCGCGCTCCGATTGCGGCGTGTCGCCGGTGCGGATGGCGATCTCCGGCATGACGAACGACTCGCCGCGCGACGTCGCGAGGTTGGCAATGCCGGTGAGCGGCGCGCGGAGGTTCCGCTCGACGTCGACGGCCAGTGCTTTGAGCGGCGAGACGTAGATCACGCGGCAGCGGCGCGACTTCTCCGGCCGCGCCGTGAACATCAAGCGGTCGAGCGCCCAGAGGAAGGCGGTGAGCGTTTTTCCGCTGCCGGTCGGGGCGGTGATCAGCGCCCAGTCGCCGGCCGAAATCGCGGGCCAGCCGAGGCTCTGCGCGCGTGTCGGCGCGCCGAAGGAAGCCTGGAACCAGTCACGAACGGCGGGATGAAAAAATGTGAGCAATCTCACACCTGTTCAAGCGCGCGCGATGAGATGGTCAACATGTGAACCGGTTGCCTTGCATGAACGGAGTCGCTGGACATTAACTCTTTCCACTGCAAGAATAGTAGCCAGTCTCCACGCGACGACGACAGGGTGTAAGGACGGGAATGCGGCTTAAGGTGCTCGGCGCCTATGGGGCGTCGGATGCGGAACACAATCTGACCGGCTATCTGCTGGACGACTGGTTCGCTGTCGACGCCGGAACGCTCACTTCCAAACTGTCGTTCGCCCAGCAGGCGCGCATCCAGGCGGTGTTCATCACCCACTCGCACGCCGACCACATCCGCGACCTCCCGCACCTCATCCACAACCGCTTCAGCCAGGCCACGGGGCCGCTCACGATCTTCGCAGCGAAAGAGGTCATGGAGCTGCTGGTGGCCAATGTTTTCAATGGTTTGGTCTGGCCCGACTTCTCCACCCTGATCTCCCCGCTCACCAACAAACCGGCGGTCCAGTACCGCCCCCTCGGACCGGGCAAGAAGATCGCCTTCAACGGCGTTTCGCTGACCCCCGTCGCAGTCAATCACCAGATCCCGGCGTCGGGCGTCATCATCGAGATGAACGGCCAGGCGATCACGTTCACCGGCGACACCGGTCCGACGGACGAGATCTGGAAGCGGACGAACAAGACGGCGAACGTCGTGGCGGTGGTGACCGAGGCGTCGTTCCCGAACGATCAGCAATCGCTCGCCGACGAGACCGCGCACCTCTCGCCGCAGACGTTCGGCGACGAGCTGCGCAAGATCAGCGTCGACGCGCCGGTCTACGCCAGCCATCGCAAGATCCCGTTCGAGCGCGACATCGAGTCGCAGATCAAGAACCTCCGCGACCGCCGCGCGCGCGTCCTGCTGGAGAAAAATTACACGTTGTAAATCGGTGCTAGGTGCTGAGTGCTGAGTGCTGGGTAGTCCTCAGTGCTTAGTCCTCAGTCCTCAGTACAACCTGCCAGGCACCAAGAACTGAGGACCAAGCACCAAGGACCCAGCACCCAGCACTCAGCACCCAGCACCCAGCACAGATTCTCATGCGCGTCCCCGTCACCGCCCTCATCCACACCCTCGACGAAATCGATTACATCGAAGACTGCCTCCGCTCCGTCGAGTGGGCGGACGAGATCTATCTCATGGACTCGTTCTCCAGTGACGGCACGGTCGAGTTCGTCCGTGAGCACTACCCGCGCGTCCGCATCGAGCAGCGCCAGTACCTCGGCGCCGCCTCGCAGAAGAACTACGCCATCGACCGCGCCACGCATGACTGGATCTTCGTCATCGACGCCGACGAGCGCGTGACGCCGAAGCTGCGCGACGAGATCCTGCGCACGCTCGACGGTCCGCTCGACAAGTGGGCCTACTCGGTCGGCCGCTTCAACTTCATGCTCGGACGCCCGGTCCGTTTCAGCGGACTGCAGCGCGATCGCGTCACGCGGCTCTTCCATCGCAAGCACGCGCGCTATCCGAACAAGCGCGTGCATGCGGATCTGCTGGTCGACGGCGAGGCGGGGCGGCTCCACCACAAGATGGACCACCTCTACATCCGCTCGTTCGATCACATGATCGCGAAGATGACGCGCTACGGAAACTGGGCCGGGACGCAGATGTTCATCGAGGGGAAAGAGGCGTCGGTCTTCGACATCATCGGCCATCCCTTCGCGAAGTTCGTCCGCGACTACATCGTGAACCTCGGCTTCCTCGACGGCGCGCCCGGCCTGATCTCCGTCGGCATGCACGTCTACTACACGTTCTGGAAGTACGCGAAGCTCTGGGAGTTCAACCGCCTCAAACGCCTCGGCAAGCCGGTCCCGCTGCCGGAGCTGGACAAGGAAGAGGAACGGTGGGAGCTGCCGTGGAGGAAAGAGAATTAAGAATTTGGAATTTCGAATGAAGAACTAAAGAACGCGCGCGAAGCGCCACCACACTTCTTAATTCTTAATTCTCAATTCTTAATTCTCAATTCTCAATTCGGTCCATCCGCCGGCTCGACCATCACGTGCAGTCCGTCGACCGACTTCACGCGCACGCGCGCCCCCTCGGCCACCGTCGTCTTCGCCACCGCGTTCCACAGCTCGCCGTGCACGAACACTTTCCCCTCGGGCTCCAGTGACGTACGGGCGACGCCGATCTCGCCGACCATTCCTTCCTGTCCTGTCACGACCGGGTTCTTGCGCGCCTTCAGCACGAGCGACATCAGGAACACGGTGATGAAGCCGATCGGGATGCTGACGGCGAGCGTCGTGGCGAGCTTCACGCGCATCTCCGGGATCGGGCTGTCGATGAGCAGCAGTCCGCCGAGGACCATGCAGATGACGCCGCCGATGCCGAGGACGCCGTGCGAGGTGAACTTCGCCTCGAGCGCGAAGAGTGCGAACGCCGCGAGCAGCAGCGCGAGCGCGGCGAAGCGGGTCGGCAGGATGTCGAGCGCGAATGCCGCGAGGAGGATGCAGATCAGTCCGACCACGCCGGGCACGACGGCGCCCGGATGATTGAACTCCGCGAAGATGGCCAGGCCGCCGACCACGAGAAGGAAGAAGACGAGGTTCGGATTGAGAATCGCGCCGAGGATCTTCTCCTTCAGCGACATCTCGTAATTCACCACCGCCTTGCCCGCGGTGTGCAGCATGACGTGCGATCCGTCGAAGCGCGCGACGTTGCGTCCTTCCAGCGCATGCAGCAGCGACGGCACGTCGGCCGCGATGACGTCGATCAGCTTTTGCGCCAGCGCTTCCTGATCGCTGAACGACTTCGACTCCCGCACTGCGCTCTCCGCCGCCGTCACGTTGCGCTGCCGCTTCTGCACGACGCTGCGCATCAGCGCGGCCGCGTCGTTCTCCAGCTTCGTCTTCATCACGTCGTCCATCTTTTCCCCGAGGAGGACGGGATGCGCGGCGCCGGTGTTCGTGCCGGGCGCCATGGCCGCGACGTCGGCCGCCTCGAGGATGAAGAAGCCGGCCGACGCGGCGCGGCTGCCGCTGGGCGAGACGTACACCGCCACCGGCACCGGCGACTTGAGGATCTTCTGCACGATCTCGCGCATGGAGTCGGAGAGTCCGCCCGGCGTGCGCAACTCGATGAGCACCAGCTCCGCCTTCGTCTTCGCCGCTTCCTCGATGCCGCGGGCGATGAATTCGGCGCTGATCGGATGGATCACGTCGTCGACCACGAGGCGGACCACCGCGGCCTGTGATGTCGATGCGAGGACGAGAAGCGCGAGGAGGACCGTGAGGCGGCGCATGCAGACAGTGTAGGACAATGGTCGCGATGGGGAAGGCCCGCTGGGCTGCCGTCGGATGCGCCACGCTCTTCGCGCTGCCGTTCTGCGCGGCCGGCATCGCCACCATCTTCAGCGCGCCGCGGTTCAGCGGCGAAGACCTGGCCATGCGCATCGCCGGCGGCTCCGTCTTCCTGATCGGCGGCCTGGCCATCATCTTCATCGCCGTCGCGCTGTCGCGCGCGACGAGCGACGCGTACCAGTTGCGCCGGCAACATCCCGATGAGCCGTGGATGTGGCGCCGCGATTGGGCAGCGAACGCGATCCAGGATCGGAGCGGCTACGGCATCGGCGCGCTGCTCTTCTTCGCCGTCATGTGGAACCTCATCTCGTCGCCGCTGCTGTTCGTTTTTCCGTGGCGCGAGATGCGCGGCTCACTGGTCGTCGTGCTGCCGTTTCTCTTTCCCGCGGTCGGCGTCCTGCTGTTGATCGGCGTGATGTATCTCGCGGCGCAGCGGATGAAGTACGGCGTATCGATCTGCCACATCGATCATCTGCCGATCGTCCCGGGCCGGCCGTTCCACGGCGAGATCGAGGCGCGCATCCGGGAGATGCCGGCATCGGGATTCGATCTGCGCCTGAGCTGCGTGCGTCGCGTGACGGGCGGCCGCAGCTCGACGGAAACGGTCGTGTGGGAGGAGACGCAGAAGATCGCGCTCGCCACGCCGGCCTACGAGGGAGCGCACATCCCGTTCACCTTCGCCATCCCCGCGGATGCGGAGCCGACGAGCACCGCGATCGGTCCATCGAAGATCGTGTGGCGGCTGCAGGCAGCGGCCGAGGTGCCGGGCGTCGACTACAGCGCGAACTTCGAGGTGCCGGTGTTTGCGACGGGCGAGACGCCGGCGGTGATCGAACCGGTGTGGCCGGCGCCCGACGTCGACTTCGCGAACTGGACGCCCGATCCCGCATCGCACATCAAGCTCGGGATCACGCCGACCGGCGGCGAGGAGATCACCGTCGGTCCGGCCACGAAGGGACGCGTCGGATTCGTTCTCTTCACCGTGATCTGGTACGCCGCGCTGGCCGGGATGTACGCGATGCAGGTGCCGCGTTTCTTCCCCGGATTCTTCGCAGTCGTCGGCCTGATCATCGTCGTGATCGGCTGCGACTGGCTGTTCGGACGCAGCGTGATCCGCGCCGACCGGCGGTCGCTGTCGCTGCAGCGCACGTGGCTCGGCTTCGGCAGCCCCCGGTCGATCGCGCCACACGACGTCACGGCGATCACCACGTCGATCGGCGGCACGCAGAACGGCGCGGCGGTGTACGACGTCGTGGTCCGCTGCGGTGAGACGAAACACAACGCCGCCAGGTACGTGCAGTCGAAGCGCGACGCGGAAATGGTCGCGGCACGCGTGCGGCGGGCGATCGGACTCACCTGACGGCGCGACGTCGCGGTAGTTGCGTCTGCGGCGCGGGCGGCGGCGGATCGTCGAGATACGAGATGCGCGCGATGGAGAGGTGTCCGTTCGTGTCCGAGAACATCGCCATGCGCACCGCGCCGAACGACGCGCTCTGGTTGTAGTCGCCCGCGGCCTGACGTGACGGGAAGGGACCGGCGACCGGCTGCGCGGACGGAAAGGTCGTGCCGCCGTCGAGCGAGTGCGTGGCGAACAGCGTCGCGTCGTTGCTGTTCACGTCGCGCGCGATCCAGGTCAGCAGCACCTCGCCGCTCAGCGGATCGATGGCGACGTTCGGCAGTCCCGCTTCCTGCGTCGGCAGCGACAGTCGCGTCGATGCGAGCCACGTCGCGCCCTGATCGAGCGACCGCGTGAAGCAGACGGAGCTCGGCGGACTGTTCGCGCCGTCCGAGGCGCACGGGAACACGACGTAGAGGTTGCCGCGCGTCGGCCGCGACGAGAGGTCGGCGGCCATCTGATGCGCGGACGTGCCGTAGCCGATCGCCCCCGAGACGAGCGTGCGCTCCGGCGCGATGCCGGCCGGCGCACCGAACGTCACGCCGCCGTCGGCCGAGCGCACGGTGGCGATGCGGTTGGCGATGGCGTCGAAGAAGCTCGCGTAGACCGAGCCATCCGCGCCGACGGCGATGAACGGCCAGCCCGACGCGCCCGCGATTCCGTTCGCCTCGGTCCAGGTCACACCGCGGTCGCGCGACCGCGCCACGTGCATCACGGCCGGCACGCCGCCGCCGAACGTGAACCAGGTCAGGTAAAGCGAGCCGTCGAACGGACCGCCGCTGTTGTCGATGGCCAGCCACGGCTTGTCCGCGTTCCCCTTCGTGTTGTTCGCCGCGTCGACGCCGCTCCAGGTCGCGCCGCCGTCGGTGGAGCGGAAGACGGCGATGGTCCACGGTCCTTCGGGCGGCGCGCCGACGACCGTGATGTACGCCGTGCCGGTGCGGTCGAACAGGAGCACCGGGTCCCAGTGCTGTTTCAGCACGCGGCTGCCGGCGATGAGCGGCAGCGCGCCGACCGCGGTCCAGGTCGCGCCGAGGTCGCGCGAATGCCACGTCTCGACTTTCGACATGCCGCCCGTGAAGCGGATGCCCGCGGCGACCGCGACGCGCGCGTCGACCGGCGAGATTGCCACCGCGCCTTCGTTGACCGAGCCGTCGGGCGCGAGCACCGGCGCATGCGGGACGTACGCGTCGTGGCTGCAGGCACAGAGAAGGAGGACTGCGATCAACGCGTTGCGCATCGTCACTCGGGCATGAAGTCGGGCTGCGGCTCGTAGTTGAAGAACTTCGTGATGTCGTTGCGGAACACGAGCTTGAAGTCGCCGATCGGACCGTTGCGCTGCTTGGCGATGATGATCTCGGCGATCCCCTTCTCTTCCGTCTCCTTGTTGTACACCTCATCGCGATAGATGAAGGCCACGAGGTCGGCGTCCTGCTCGATCGATCCCGATTCGCGAAGGTCGGAGAGCTGCGGTCGATGATCGCCGGTGCGCTGCTCCGGGCGGCGCGAGAGCTGCGAGAGCGAGATGAGCGGGACGTTCAGCTCCTTCGCCAGGGCCTTCAGGCCGCGCGAGATCTGCGAGATCTCCTGCTGCCGCGATTCGATCTTGCCTTTGATCGACATCAACTGGAGGTAGTCGACCATGACCATGTCCAGTCCCGCTTCCATCTTCAGCCGCCGCGCCTTGGCGCGCATCTCCAGCGGGTCGATGCCGGGCGTGTCGTCGACGAAGATCTTCGCCTTCGCCAGCCGTCCCGACGCTTCCGCCAGGTCGCGCCAGTTCCGTTCGCTCAGCATCCCCGCGCGGATCAGGTGGTTCGGCACGCCCGACTCCGACGAGAGGATGCGCAGCCCGATCTGCTCCTTCGACATTTCGAGCGAGAAGACGCCGACGGAGTAGAGCCGCGACCCGCCGTTCCGCGGCCCGCCGTCTTTCCCCGGCAGCGCGATGGACTCGGCGATGTTCATCATGAAGCTCGTCTTCCCCATCGAGGGTCTCGCCGCGAGGATGATCAGGTCCTGCGGCTGGAAGCCTGACGTGAACTCGTTGAAACGGTCGTAGCCGGTGGGGATGCCGGTCACGAGCTTGCCGGCGGTGTTCATCTGCTCGATCGCCGACATGTTCGTGCGCGTGATGCGATCGAGTCCGACGAAGCCTTTGTCGATGCTCCCTTCGGCGATCTCGTAGAGTGACTTCTCGGCGATGTTGAGCACTTCGCCCGGCTCGCTCGGGACGTCGAGGGCCGCGCGCATGACGCTGTTGCCCATCACGATCAGGCGGCGCAGCGTCGACTTCTCCTTGATGATCTTGGCGTAGCGCTCCACGTTGGCGATGTCGGGGACGCCGTCCATCAGCGCGGAGACGTAGGCATGTCCGCCGACCTGCTCGAGCAGTCCGTTGCGCGCCAGCTCTTCCTTGACGGTGAGCGTGTCGATCTCGCGGCTCTCTTCCGCGAGATGGCGGATGGTGGCGAAGATCGTGCGGTGCGCGTCTTTGAAAAAGTCCTCGGTATTGATGATCCCGATGACGCGATAGAAGGCGTGCGCGTTCGTGAGGATCGAACCGAGGACCGCGCGCTCCGCGTCAGGATTCTGAGGCAGAGGCCGATCGAGCGTGACGTCGAGTTGGGCTACCGACATGAACTGATCGGCGCAGTCTGCGCGCTCAGCTCCCCATTTGCATCAGCAAAAGTTCCACAGCGATTTCCACAACTCGTAGACTGCCGGTAGCCTCGCTGCGACGCAAGAAATCTGAATTCCGCAGAGGGTGCGGAAGAGCTGTTTCTACAGCGTGTGGATCGGACTACCGCCGTCCCCGATGCTCGTCCGACTCGGGATTCTCCTCCTTCACGATCTCCGGCGTCTGCGGGTTGTTCCGTTGCGCGGAGAACGTGTTCGGTTCGCTTTCAGTCGTACCGCCGGGCTGGAGCGGTTGCTGGTCGGCGACGGGGGAGCCGGGGGCGCTCGGCTTCGGTTGGTCAATGGTTCCCATGTTGAGCCTCCTCAACACTTGCGTCTCAAGAACGGTGCCGGAGTCGGAATCGGAATGGGGTGGCGCGGCGTTGCTCCGCCCGTTTGCGTGCAATACCTTGCGCGCTTCGATTCGTCACACCTCACGTACATCTGGAGGCCTTTTCGATGAAGCACTTTCTCGCGGCGATCGCCGCACTGGCGACGCTCCCGCTTTTCGCGCAGACGGCGTCCGCGCCTGTCGACCCGGCGAAGAAGCCGGTCGCCATCATCAACGGTCAGACCATCACGGCCGGCGACCTCGACCTGCTCTACGAGCGCCTCGGCACCAAGATGCGCTCGCAGTACGAGAGCCAGGGGGGCAAGGCCGCGTTCCTGGAGAACTACCTTCGCAAGCGCCTCGTGGTGCAGGAAGCGATCAAGCACAACTTCGATCAGCGCCCCGACGTGAAGGCGGACATGCAGGCGTCGGCCGAATCGACGCTCTTCGACCGCTATGTCCGCGACGTCATCTCCGAGCCGATCGTCACCGACAGCGAACTGAAGAAGTTCTACGACGAGAACCCGAAGGAGTTCGAGATCCCGGAGAAGGTCAAGGTGCGGCACATCATCATCGTGCCGACCGACAACGGACCGAACCGCAAGACCGAGGCGGAAGCGCTGGAGCGGATCCAGGCCATCGCCGCGGAGCTGCATCAGAAGAACGTGATGCCGGCCGGCACCGACATCGAGACGGCGCATCGCGTGGTACTGAAGAACTTCATGGACGCGGCACAGAAGTACTCCGAGGATGCGGCGCGGGAGTCCGGCGGCGACCTCGGCTGGGTCGGCCGCAACGTCCTCGATCCGCAGTTCGAGCAGGCAGCCTTCGCGCTGAAGAAGGGCGTGATGAGCGGCATCATCAAGACGAAGTTCGGCTATCACCTCATCCTCGTCGAGGACCGCAAGGACGCGACGCAGATGACGTTCGACGAAGCGAAGCCGCAGATCCGCGAGTTCATGATGACGCAGCACGCCACCGAGGTCGTCGAGGCCGTGGCGCGGCTGACCAATCAACTGCGCGCGAACAGCAAGATCGCCACCTTCCCCGAGAACATCAAGTAGATCGTCAGGCGGCCGCCACTCGCGTCGCATCGGTGACGCGAGTGCGCGGCACCGGCGTGTCGAAGTACCGCCGCGTGTAGAGCAGCGCCGCGAGATACGCGGCCCACACCACGATCACGATGGCCCAGAGCGCGGGACTCCGCCCCAGCTCGTCGAGGCGCATCGCCTGGATCTGTTCGCGCGGCATGTTCATCTGCGCGTAGACGCTGCCGACGTCGCCGCGCGCCAGCGTGACCATGGCCACGATGCCGCCGATGACGTGCAGGAGCAGCGTCGTCCACCACGCCGACTTCCGCAGCACGATCCACTGCACCGCGAGGAAGCCGAAGAGTCCCGACATGGTCAGCATCGTCAGTGCCGCGCTCGCGCCGCTGAGCGCCATGCCGAAGAACGGCACGACCGGCGCGCCGACGTTCGCCAGCGTGGCGAATGACGCCAGTCCCATGAGCGTGGCGACGGCGAGCACCGGCCACGGCACGCGATCGGTCCAGCGGATCGTGAGGTCGTGCGACTCGCACGTCGTGCGGACGTCGTCGCGCCGATAGAACAGGAAGAGCACGAGCGGCAGCACGAGGAACGCGGTGATGAGGATCGCCGCCGTGATGCCGACCACGAGCGCGGTGTCGGACGGCCGCACGAAGACGAGCGTCCGCGAGATGAACAGCGTCGCGCTGAGGATGACGGCCACCCCGACCGCCAGCCACATCGCGGAGAACGCGACGCTCATCGCGCGCGCCCAGCGGCGCAGCCGGATCGAGCCGGTGCCGACGGTGATGAAGTAAAACGCGGCCGCGCCGTAGATCACGAAGGCCGGGGCGATGTTGGCCGGCGGCGCCATGCCGCGGCGCGAGGTCAGCTCGAGCGCCGCCGCGAGGATGAGAACGAAAAGCGCGCAAACCAATCCGACGACGATCTGCAGCACACCGAACGCAACGAGTCCGCCTCGGCGGTCACGAAACTCATTCATGTTGGAGCGGACGCCGCAAGAGGCATGCCTCAGGCGGCTAGACTCGGCGCGATGCGGGCCCTGCTGTTCGTTCTGCTGCTGCTGGCCGAGCCGGAGTCGTACGAGCGCGGCAAGGTGGTGGAGCGCCTGGCCACGATGGTCGATCCATCGATCACGTACGCCTACTACCTGCCGGCGAACTACGAACCGTCGAAGCGCTGGCCGATCGTTTACGTCTTCGATCCCGGCAAGCGCGGGCCGCTCGCGGCGGAGCTGTTCCGCGACGCGGCGGAGGCGAATGGCTGGATCGTCGTCAGCTCCAACGACACGAGCAGCGCGGCGGACTGGCGGCCGAATTCGAAAGCGATCAACGCGATGTGGCCCGACGCGCAGCGCCGCTTCTCCGTCGATCCGAAGCGCGTCTACGCGGCAGGCATGTCGGGCGGCGCGATCATGGCGTGGTCGCTGGCGAAGACGAGCAAGGCGGTGGCGGGCGTGATCGGATGCAGCGGGCGCCTGGCGAATGACGACGACACCGACGGCATCACGTTCGACTGGTTCGGCACCGCGGGCCTCGACGATTTCAACTACAACGAGACGCGGCTCATCGAGTCGAAGCTCGCGGCGACGAACGTGCGGTATCGCGTCGAGATCGCGGAGGGCGGACATCGCTGGCCGCCGGCGTCGACGATCGCGCACGCGGTCGAGTGGATGGAGCTGCAAGCGATGCGTCGCGGCACGCGTGCACGCGACGAGGCATTCATCGCGCGCATGCTCGACGCCGACCTCGCGGCTGCTGCGAAGCTCGATGCGCTGGACGCGCTTCGTCGCTACGACGCGATCGTCCGCACGTTCGACGGCCTCGCCGACGTGACCGTCGCGCGAAAGAAGGCAGAGGAGCTGCGCGAGTCGGCGGACGTGAAGCGCGCGCGGCGCGAGGAGAGTCGCGGCGACGCATTTGAGAAGAGCGCAAAACAGCGGATGGTGCGCGCGATTCAGGAGTTCGTCACGAACGATGCGGAGCTCGGGACGACGCTGGCGCTGGAGCTCGACCTGCCGCACCTGAAAAAACAGGCGGCGGGGGCGAATTACGAGGCTGCAGTCGCGCAACGCATCATCGCGTTGACACGCTTTCAGTTGCGGCGTTTGACCGAGGATCTGGAGGCGCATGGGCGCACGTCGCGCGCGGAGGTGGTGCGCGCGGTGGCGCGTCAGGCCGAGCCGTAGGACGTATACTTTCTTCCATCCCCGAAGGTTCGACATGCGCCGGTTCTTCGCTCGCAGCCTGGCCGCCGTCGCGATCTGCGCACTCGCCGCACACGGCGGACAACCGCCCGAGCCCGCCTGGTTCGTGCCGTGGAAAGTCCTCACTCCCGGTGAAGCGCCGCCGCACGCGCAACTGGTCGTCTACTGGCTCCCCGCATCGCGCGACGACATGCGCCATTCCGAGCTTCTGACCTCGCGCACGCTGACCTTGTACTCATCGCAATGCGTGGCCATGCATGTCGTGCGTCCCGATGATTTCGAGCGCGTGGCGAAGCTCGGCGCGAACGGCCGCGCGCCGACGGTCCTGCTGCTCGACGCCGAGGGCCGGGAGCTGACGCACATCGACAGCGAAGCGGGGGCGCTGCGCATCGCGACGGTGGAGAAGATCGTGCGCGACGAGGTGCGGTCGCGCGAGGACGAAGCGGAGAAGCTGCTCGACGTCGCGCGCGACAAGCTGGAGTCGGGAGAAAAAAACGCGGCGGTCACGATGTACCGCCGCGTGTTCGATCAACGTTGTCTTCTGCCGCGTCAGGCCCGCACCGCGCAGCGCGCATTGCGCAAGCTGGGTCTCGACGCGGAGTAAGAGAGACGACGAGGGCGCCTCCGGTCGTTCTCCCCTACGCCGCCGCCGGGATCCGGCTCACCATGCGCACCGCCGTCCGCCATTCGCGGCGCGACTGGCGCACCTTCTGGCGGGCATGACGCCGCGTCTCGCGCCACGAGTTCGACATCCCCTGCGCTTTCTCCTCGGCGTGCTGGCGCCAGAGGGCGAAGGCGGACTCGAGATTCGTGATCGCGTCGGCGATCTTCTTCCGCACTTCGTCGCCGACCTTCTGCGGTGCGGCGGCGATGCGGTTCTCGACCACGCGGAGCGCGGCGCTCATGCGCGCCTGCTCGATCTGCGGCTCCGGAGTGGCGACCAGCGACTTCGCCAGGCCGCTCCAGCGCAGCGCGCCGATGAACCACTTCGCCGGATCCCACTGGTACCAGCGGATGCCGTTGCGGAAGTCGGCGGGGAAGCGGTGATGGAAGCTGTGGTAGCCCTCGCCGAGGGTGAGGAGCGCGACCATCCAGTTGTCGCGGGCGGAGACTTCGGCGTTGAAGAGAGGCTTGCCGAGGTAGTGGGCCAGGGAGTTCACGAAGAAGGTCGTGTGGTGAATGACGGCGATGCGGAGGAAGCCGCCCCACAGCAGTCCGGCGATCGGGTCGCCGAACGCGGCGCCGATCAGCGTCGGGAGGCCGAAGCCGCCGACGATCAGGATCACCTTGTGCCAGCGGTGCTGCCACATGACGACCTTGTTCGCCTGCAGGTCGCGGGCATTCTCGAACGTCTCGTCGCGCTCTTCATTCTTGTAGAAGATCCAGACGATGTGCGCCCACCAGAAGCCGCGCTTGATGTTGTACGGATCCCAATCGCGGTCCACGTACTTGTGATGAACGCGGTGGCTCGACGACCACCAGAGGATCGAGTTCTCCGCCGCCAGGGCGCCGAAAAAGGCGTAAAAAACCTGCACCAGCGGGGAGCACTCGTAGCTCTTGTGGGAGAAGAAGCGGTGATAGCCGGCGCAGATCGACATGCCTACGCAGAGGTAGAGACCGATCGTCAGCAGCGGCATCCAGAGATGAAAGCCGTTGCGCCACGTGTAGAGCGCGGTGCCGATGACGCCGACGACTGGGGTGAGACTGAGGAAGGCGATATTCACCCAGTCTTTCTTCATGACTTGTTGCACCATTTCCTCCCGATGCTCCGGACGAGCGCAAACATGCTACGCGTGTCGGAGCGAGGCCCACAACACCATGGTCACCACAGGTATTCGACTGCTTCTTCTTTTTCACCTCGCCACGGCTGACGCCGCGGCGACGTTCGAACGGGCTCGTGTGCTGCTGGAAGCGGGAGACGCTGCAAGTGCCTCGCCGCTCTTCGAGCAGGCTGTGGAGCAGGCGCCGAAACGGGCCGAATACCACGACTGGCTGGCGCGCAGCTACACCGCCGAGGCGAAGAGGTCGAGCAATGCGGTGCGACTGGCCTTTCTGGGGTGGAACATCGGAACCGAGCTGGAGGAGGCGGTGCGGCTCGACCCGAAGCTGCTCGACGCCCGCGTCCGCCTCGTGCAGTACTACGCAATGACGCCACGCATCGTCGGCGGCAGCAACACGAAAGCGAAGCAGCAGGCCCGCGAGCTGGCGAAGCGCGACCCGGCGCTGGGAGCGTGGGCGGAGGGGTATCTGGCGTATCGCGCGAAGCAGTTCGGCGTCGCGCGGACGAAGCTGCAGAAGGCGGTGGCGGCGGCGCGCGACGCGAAGACGAAGCTGCTGGCGCTGACGTGGCTCGGCTGGCTCTCGCAGGAGTCGCAGCAGTACGACACCGCCTTCGCCACGTTCGACAACATGTTGACCACCGACCCCGCGGCCACGCAGGCGCTGTACGAGATCGGCCGCACCGCGCAGTTCTGCCACTGCCAGACAGAGCGCGGCGAAGAGGCGCTGCGGCGCTACATCGCGTCGAAGCCGCGCGCCGATCAGCCGAGCGTGGAGGATGCGACCAAGGTGCTTTCGCTGCTCACTCGGAGCGGTCTGAAGTAGGTAGTCTGACGTCTAGGGGACACCGCACCGCAGACTTCAGACGAACTACTTCAGACGAACTACTTCAGACCAACTACCAACCACCAACTATCGCACCATCGGCAGATCCACGCCCCGCTCCCTGGCCACCTCGACCGCGATGTCGTAGCCCGCGTCCGCGTGACGCATCACGCCGGTGCCCGGGTCGGCGGTCAGGACGCGCTCCAGCCGCGCGGCCGCTTCGTCGGTGCCATCCGCGACGACGACCATGCCGGCATGCAGCGAGTAGCCGATGCCGACGCCGCCGCCGTGATGCACCGACACCCACGTCGCGCCGGCCGACGTGTTCAGCAGCGCGTTCAATATCGGCCAGTCCGCGATGGCGTCGGACCCGTCGCGCATCCCCTCGGTCTCGCGATTCGGCGACGCCACGGAGCCTGAGTCGAGGTGATCGCGGCCGATGACGATCGGCGCCTTCACCTTGCCGCTGCGCACGAGGTCGTTGAACAGAAGTCCGGCGCGGTGGCGCTCGCCGTAGCCGAGCCAGCAGATGCGTGCCGGCAGTCCCTGGAACTCCACCCGCTTCTGCGCCATCCGCACCCAGCGATGCAGCGGCTCGTCGTGGGGGAAGAGCTCGAGGATCGCTTCATCGGTGACGAAGAGGTCGTTCGGGTCGCCGGAGAGCACGGCCCAGCGGAAGGGGCCTTTTCCTTCGCAGAAGAGCGGGCGGATGAAGAGGGGGACGAAGCCGCCGACCTCGAACGCGTTGGTCACGCCCGCTTTGTCCTTGGCCTGCCCGCGGAGGTTGTTGCCGTAGTCGAACGTGATCGCGCCGCGGCGCTGCAGCTCGAGCATGGCGCGCATGTGGCGGGCCATCGTTGCATACGATAATTCGACATATTTTTCAGGATCGTTATTGCGCAGCGATAAAGCCTCGTCGAAAGACATACCGGCGGGGACGTAGCCGGTCAGCTCGTCGTGCGCGGAGGTCTGGTCGGTGAGGATGTCCGGGACGATGCCGCGGGCGATCAGCGCCTCCAGCAACTCGACCGCGTTGGCCACGACGCCGATGGAGACGGCCTCGCCCTTGTCGCGTGCTTCGAGCGCCCGCGCGATCGCGGCGTCGAGCGACGGCGCCTCTTCGTCGAGATAGCGCTTGTCGATGCGGCGCTGGATGCGCGTGCGGTCGACTTCCGCGATCAGCGCCGTGGCCTCGTTCATCGTCGCGGCCAGCGGCTGGGCGCCGCCCATCCCGCCGAGTCCCGCGGTCACGACCAGCTTGTTGCGCAGCGTGTTGTCGAAGCGCTGCTTCGCGACGGCGGCGAAACACTCGTACGTGCCCTGCAGAATCCCTTGCGTTCCGATGTAGATCCAGGAGCCGGCGGTCATCTGGCCGTACATCGTGAGACCGAGGGCGTCGAGGCGGCGGAACTCGTCCCAGGTGCCCCAGTGCGGCACCAGGTTGGCGTTCGCGATGAGCACGCGCGGCGCGTTCTCGTGCGTGCGGAAGACGCCGACCGGCTTGCCCGACTGCACCAGCAGCGTCTCGTCGTTCTTGAGACGCTTCAGCGTGGCGACGATCGCGTCGTAGCACTCCCAGTTCCGCGCCGCCTTGCCGATGCCGCCGTAGACGATGAGCTGCTCCGGCCGCTCCGCGACTTCGGGATCGAGGTTGTTCATCAGCATGCGCAGCGCGGCCTCCTGCTGCCATCCGCGGCAGGAGATCTCGGTTCCGCGGGGCGCACGGATCACGCGGGTTTCGATCGTCGTGGTCATTGCGGAAGTTTATCCCGAGCGCAGCGGGGGATCAGTGGAGCCATCGCTGCGATTTCCGGAGCCCGCCAGTTGCTCCACCGACCCCTCTCGACGCTCGGGATAAACTCCGAAAATATGGCGACGAAGAAGCAGGAACGAGCGACTGAAATCGGGCATCGCCTCAAGAAGGCCTACCCGAAGGCGAAGTGCTCGCTCGATTTCACCAACCCGTTCGAGCTGCTGATCGCGACGATGCTCTCCGCGCAGTCGACGGACGTGCGCGTCAACCTCGTGACCAAGTCACTCTTCCGCAAGTATCCCGATCCGGCGGCGTTTGCCGCGGCGGGTCAGGTGGAGATGGAGCGCGACGTCAAGCAGACCGGCTTCTTCCGCAACAAGGCGAAGGCGGTGATCGCGGCGTCGAAGGCGATCATGGAGCGCCACGGCGGCCAGACGCCGCGCACGATGGAGGAGCTGACGGCGCTGCCGGGCGTCGGCCGCAAGACGGCGAATGTCGTGCTCTCGAACGCGTTCAACACGCCGGTCGGCATCGTCGTCGACACCCACGTCACCCGCGTCTCCGGCCGCCTCGCCCTCACCGCCCATTCAGACGCGGTGAAGATCGAGGAAGACCTGATGCAACTGATCCCGCGCAAGGAGTGGACGGCGTTCTCGCATCGGCTGATCTACCACGGCCGCCAGATCTGCGTCGCGCGCAAACCGAAGTGCGCGGAGTGCGTGTTGAATGACGTCTGTCCCAGTGCGGAGGAGCCGCCCGCGGAGTAGGTTGCGAGGTTAGGGGACACCACCGCGTAACCGGGCAACCGCTTCAAGGCGGATCCACCGTCCCGAGCGGCGTCCACGGTCCACAGCGCGCGATGCGCCAGGCCGTCTTCGCGCCGCCCCACAACAAACCATGTTTGCGGATCGACTCGCGGCCGTAGGCGGAGCAGGTCGGCGTGAAGCGGCACTGGACGACGCCGCGCAGGTGGGGCGAGATGTGGGCGCGGTAGAGATCGATCGCGTAGATCGCGGGACGCGTGCCGAACAACTGCATCGCGACCAGCAGCGCGATGGCGATCAGCCACGTTCGGCGGCTTTTGCCTCGTCCCACAGCGCGTCCATCTCCTCGAGGGTCAGTTGATCGATGTTGCGGCCGCCGGCGTGCACCGTCTTCTCCATCGACTCGAAGCGGCGCATGAACTTGCGGTTCGTCGACTGCAGTGCCTCCTCGGCGTTCACGTCGAGCTTGCGCGCGATGTTGGCGATGGTGAAGAGCAGGTCGCCAAGCTCCTCGTGCACGTTCGTCTTGTCGCCCGAATCGATCGCCTCGCGCAGCTCGCCGATCTCCTCATGCAGCTTGTCGAACACCTCGCCCGTGTGGCGCCAGTCGAAGCCGACGCGCGCCGCTTTCTCCGTCAGCCGCGACGCCTTCAGCAGCGCGGGGAGCGCCCGCGGCACGCCGGAGAGCACGCTCTTCTCCTCCGCTTTCCGCTCCTCGCTCTTCAGCTTCTCCCAGTTCACCAGCACCTGCTCGGCGTCCTTCGCCTCGACCTCGGCGAAGACGTGCGGATGGCGGCGCACGAGCTTGTCGTGGATGGCGGTGATGGCGTCGTAGATGTCGAACGAGCCTTCGGCGCGCGTGATCTCGGTGATGAAGACCGCCTGCAGGAGGAAGTCGCCGATCTCTTCGCGCAATGCGTCGCGGTCGTCGCGGTCGATCGCGTCGACCACCTCGTACGACTCTTCGATGACGAACGGCTTGAGGTCGGGCAGGTTCTGCTTGCGGTCCCAGGGACAGCCGTTCGGTCCGCGTAGCGTCTTCATCAGCTCGACAAGATCCTCGAAGGAGCGCTTCGTCATGCGGCGCATTGTACGAGAGGCGTTCTGTTAGGATTGACGGCTCGATACCGAACCAGGTGCCCATGCCGAACCAGGTCCTCATCGTTGCGACCGATCCGGTCGCGCGAACTTCCGCCGACGTCGCCCGGTCGCTGCAATGCACGCCCGTCGTCGCCTCCTCGGAAGCCGAAGCGCTGATGCTGCTCGACCGGCAACCCTTCACTCTCATCGCCATCTCCGGATCGTCCGCGGCGCAGCGTCTGCGCGACATCGCGGAGAGCAAGCAGCCGATGGCGCGCGTGCTGGAGATCCCCGAGGAAAACGGCGACGACGGCGCGGTGCGGCGGCTGCTGGAGCGCTACCTCGATCGACGGGCGGCGTCGCGGCCGTACTTCAGCGCCGAGGAGCGGTATCGGTTCCTGTCGAACATCCTGGAATCGTTCACCGCGACGCTCGAGCTGCGCGAGGTGTTGCGCCGCATCGTGACCATCACGCGCGAGCATTTCGGTGCGGACCGCGCCTGGCTGCTGCATCCGGTCAACGAACAGTCGGAGTACGCGAAGGTCGCGTTCTCGGTCTCCGGCGCCGACACGGTGCAGGAGCTGGACAAGGGTCCGATCCCGCTCGGCGGATCGCTGGAGCTGATCCGTCGCGCGATGACGTCGACGCGTCCGGTCGTCGTGCGCGCGGGCGACGCGGAGCTCGACCCGGAGCTCGCGCGCCGGTTCAACGTCCGCTCGCAGATCGTGCAGATCCTCCGTCCGCGCGAGGACGAGCCGTGGGCCTTCGGACTGCATCAGACGGACGACGCGCGCGTCTGGTCTGACGAGGAGATCGACCTCTTCGGCGAGATCGGCCGCTACGCCACGCTCGCGCTCAACAACACGCTCCTGCATGACCGCGCCGTCCGCGAGATGGCGAAGGTCAACGCCATCCTCGACCAGATCCCGGAGTCGGCCGCGATTTACGACGGGCAAGGAAAGCTGGAGCGGATGAACGCGGCGGCGCAGCGCGAGCCGGGACATCTGTTCCACGCCGACGCGGAGACGCGCGTGCGCATGAGCCGGCATCGCTACGTCGACGGCAGTCCGCTGCTGCCGAGCGAGATGCCGTCGATGCGCGCGCTGCGCGGCGAGAACGTCAAGTCCGACTACCTCGTGCACGACCAGCGCAGCGGCGACGATCGCGTCGTGAATCTCAAGGCCGCGCCGATCCGCGACGACCAGGCGCGGATCATCGGCTCGGTCGTGTTGTCGCGCGACGTCACCGACGAGCGCCAGAACGCCGAGCGTGAAGCGTGGCGCCGGCGCCGCGCCGAATGCCTCGCCAACCTCGGTCTGGACATGGTCAAGACCACGTTCGACGACCTCAACGATCCGGCCGCGCGCGTCGCCCACGCCGTCGCCGGCACGGTCAAGATCTACCTCTATCACCCCGGCACCGGCCTGCTCGACCTCGTCGGCTTCGCCGCGCAGCCGGCGGAGATGGATCACTACCGCACGTACTTTGCGGAGCATCCGTACCGTCCCGGCGAAGGTCTCGCCGGTACGGTGTTCCAGATCGGACGTCCGCTCTTTTTCTACGAGATCCGCGGCAACGCGGTGCTCGACTTTGCGCGCGACGACGAAGAGAAGAGCGTCAAGGCGGCCATGCGCGAGCAGAGCCTCATCGCGTCGCCGATCGAGTCGTACGGCGAGCGAATCGGCGCGATCGTGGTGTCGCAGTCCGACCCGCGCCGCAACTTCGACGCGGAAGATCTCGAGTTCGTGCAGGCGGTCGCGGAGCGGATCGGCGCGGCCAGTCACATCCAGCGCCTGACGCGGATCTCGCTCGAAGGTCATCGCGCGGCGGAAGAGCTGGCCCGGCGCGAGGTCGATGCGCGCGTCCGTTTCGAGGCGGTGCTCGAGACGGCGCCGATCGGAGTCGCGGTCGTCTCCGCCGACGAGCTGCGGTTCGAGCTGGCGAACGTGCGCATCGTCGACCTCGCCGAACGGCTCGGTCGCGTCTCGCCCGACACGAAATTCGTCGGCTTGCGCGTCAACGAAGTGCTGCCCGGATGGGAGCAGACGCTGCGTCAGGTCGCGGAAAGCGGCGAGACGCGCATCGATGAAGCGTGGGAGATCCCCGGCTCGCCCGCGCTCTACGTCAACCGCATCATCTCCGCGGTCCGCGGACGTTTCTCCGGCATCACGCAGAGCCTGACCATCCTCGTGCAGGACGTCACCGAGCAGGTGCGCGCCAAGCGTCAGATCGAAGCGCTGGCCGACATGATGGCCGAGCGTTCCGCGCGGCTCGACTCGATCCTCGGGTCGATGACCGATGGTCTCTGGGTCTACGACGCCGGCGGCGCGGTCATCGACGTCAACCAGGCGGCGCTCACGATGTTCGGCCTCGCGTCACGCACCGAGGCGGAGCAGCAGGGATCGTTCGACGCGTTCAATCTGCGCTATCCCGACGGCCGCCCCGTGCCGCGCGAAGACTTCCCGTACGCGCGGGCGCTGCGCGGCATGACGGTGCCGGATTACCTCGCCATCGGGCGGCATCTCATCACGTCGAAAGACCTCGACCTGTCGATCGCCGCGGCGCCGATCGAGAGCGGCGGCATCGTCGGCGCGGTCCTCGTCATCCGCGACATCACCGCGCTGCAGGAGCTCGATCGCAAGAAGGACGAGTTCCTCTCCGTCGCGTCGCACGAGCTGCGCACGCCGCTCACCACCATCAAGGGCTACACCCAGCTTCTCGCGCAGACGGTCGACGACCTCACCTCCGAGGATCGCCACACCTACATCAACGCGGTCCTCGGCGAGATCGACCGCATGATGGGCCTCATCTCCGAGCTGCTCGACGTCTCGCGCATCGAGACCAACCGGCTGCAGATCCATCCTCAACCGATCCGCTGGCTGGAGTTCCTCGAGCGGCGCGCCTCCGCCTTCCGCGTGCAGAACCCGACGCGCGAGTTCCGCTTCGAGGCGGAGACGAACGAGACCACGGTGTACGCCGATCCCGACCGCATGCGTCAGGTCGTCGACAACCTGCTGTCGAACGCCGTGAAGTACTCCGCCGAGGGGACGTGGATCGAGCTGCGGGCGAAGGTGTCGGGCGGAATCATGCTGACGTCGGTCACCGATCGCGGCATCGGCATTCCGCGCGACGAGATCCCGCAGCTTTTCGAGCGCTTCCATCGCGCGCGCAACGTTTCCAGCCGCTACTACGGCGGCCTGGGACTCGGTCTCTACATCGCCAAGGCGATCGTCGAGGCGCACGACGGCGCGATCAGCGTCGACAGCGAAGAGGGACAGGGGTCGTGCTTCACGATCTGCCTCCCGCTCCCCGCGTGAGCGTGAACGGTGTCATCGCGAGCGGTGTAACGGCGCTGAGCGCCGGTGATGATCGACATGACTCTGACAGGCGCCCTCGCCTGTCGACGGCGGGCGAGGGCGCCCGCCGCTCCACGATCGCTTCAAGCCGGCCAGCTCCACGATTCGGAGACAGTGCCAGCCCGAGCGAAGTCGAGGGATCCGATGCCGGCGGACATCTCCCGTGCGTCCGCAGGGGATTCCTCGACTTCGCTCGGAATGACACCAGGTCCGGCGTAGTCGCTTCACGCGGATTTACATCGACTTCACATCCGCCTGAACATTAGAATTCGCGCGCTTCGTTCAAGGGAGGTCTCGAGGTGGCTGGCTTCCGTCTGATTCCTCGTGAAGAACGGTTTTACTCCGACTTCATCTCCATCGCCGACGAGATCCGCGCCGGCGCGCGGCTCCTCGACGAGATGCTCGCCGCCGATCCACCGATCGCCGACCGCGCGCATGAGATCAAGGAGGTCGAGCACAAGTGCGACTTCCTCACCCACGACATCATCCAGCGTCTGAACCAGACGTTCGTGACGCCGATCGACCGCGAGGACATCCACCTCCTGGCCCGCTCGCTCGACGACATCATGGATGCCATCGATGACGCTGCGGCGCTGATCCCGCTGTACCACCTCGAGCGGATGCGTCCCGGCGCGCGCGAGCTCGCGGGCGTCATCGCGCGCTCGGTCGATCAGGTCCGGCTCGCGCTGGCGGCGCTGGAGAAGCGCAAGGGCGTGCTCGACTGCGTCGTCGAGATCAACCGGCTGGAGAACGAGGCCGACCGGATCCATCAGAAAGCGGTGGGACAGCTCTTCCAGGAAGAGAGCAACGCCATCGCGGTCATGAAGTGGAAGGAGTTCTTCGATCTGCTCGAAGACGCGACCGACCGTTGTGAGGACGTCGCCAACCTGCTCGAGAACGTGGTTGTGAAGCACGGCTGATGTCGAACCAACTGCTCATCGTCGGCGGACTCGTCTTCGTCGCCCTGGCGTTCGACTTCATCAACGGTTTTCACGACGCCGCCAACTCCATCGCCACCGTGGTGTCGACGCGCGTCCTCTCCCCCGGTCAGGCCGTGATCTGGTCGGCCTTCTTCAACTTCGTCGCTGCCTTTTTCTTCGGCACGGCGGTGGCGAAGACGATCGGCACCGGCATGATCGACATCCAAGTGGTGACGTTCGGCGTGATCTTCGGCGGACTGCTCGGGGCGATCATCTGGGATCTCATCACCTGGTACTTCGGTCTGCCCACCAGTTCCTCGCATGCGCTGATTGGCGGATACGCCGGCGCGGCGGTGGCGCGGGCATTTTCGTTCGACGTCATCCTTCCGTCGGGCTGGACGAAGACGCTGGTCTTTATCGTGATCTCGCCGCTCATCGGCCTGATTGCCGGCCTGGGGCTGATGACCGCGACGTTCTGGATCTTCCGGCGCTTCTCGCCCGCCCGCGTCGACAAGTGGTTCCGGCGGCTGCAGCTCGTTTCCGCCGCGATGTTCAGCATCAGCCACGGCGCGAACGACGCGCAGAAGACGATGGGCATCATCGCCGGCGTGCTCTTCACGGCAAAGATGATCCCGACGTTCGACATCCCGGTCTGGGTGGAGCTCGCCGCCTATGCGGCAATCGGCCTCGGCACGCTCTTCGGCGGCTGGCGCATCATCCACACCATGGGCTCGAAGATCACCAAGCTGCAGCCGGTCGGCGGGTTCGCGGCCGAGACCGGCGCGGCGATCGCGATCTTCACCGCGACGCACTTCGGCATCCCGGTGTCGACCACGCATGCCATCACCGGCTCGATCGTCGGCGTCGGGGCGACGCGGCGGTTGTCGGCGGTGCGCTGGGGCATCGCGGGACAGATCGTCTGGGCCTGGATCCTGACCATCCCGGCCGCGGCACTGATCGGCGCCTGCGCCTTCTGGGCGGCGCGGCTCTTCGGCGCGGAGTGACGGGCGTCAGAACACCAGCCGGACCAGGAAATAGCCCGCTGTTATCACCCATAGAGCGAGGGCCATCAGGTAAAGCGGCGACATCCGCCTGAGGGCCATCAGCAGGGCGAGGCCGGTGGCGAGGATCAGGAGCGGCGCGAGCCACATCGCGAGGATCGGAGCGGCGCCGTGGAGCACGGCGATGACCGCCTTCGCGAGCGGGACGAGCATCGACAGACTGATCAACAAAACGACGACGGCAAGCGTCCGTGGGAGAAGCGTTTCGGCGTGTTTCATGCTCGGCGGAGGGGGAGAATAATTACGATATACTCCCCGTTTTCTACGACTCAGGCATCGACCGTATCGAGGTTAAATTCATGAAAACAGAGATCCATCCGAACTACCAGCAGGCTCCGGTCCATTGCGCCTGCGGCGAAGTCTTCACCACCGGTTCCACGAAGAAAGAGCTGCGCGTCGAGATCTGCTCGAAGTGCCATCCGTTCTTCACCGGCAAGCAGAAGCTGGTCGACTCGGCCGGCCGCATCGACCGCTTCCAGAAGAAGTACGCGAAAAAGGCTGCCAAGTAATGTCCCTCCGTCAGGCATGGGTCCGGGTTGCAAGGCTGAGTGCGGGCACGTTCGGTGCCGTCACCAACGGCCTCACCTCGTCCGTTCCTGACAAGAATGTCGACATGCTGATCGGCGGCCAGGCCGTGATCGAGGGCGTCATGATGCGCTCGCTCAGCGGCTATTCGGTCGCGGTCCGGCAGCCGGACGGCGGCGTGTCGATCAAGAAGGACAAGCTCGTCTCTGTCGCGAAGAAGTACCCCTTCCTCAAGTTCCCGATCATCCGTGGCTCGGTCGTCCTGATCCAGTCGCTGATCCTCGGCATGCGCGCCCTGAACTATTCGGCGAGCGTGGCGAGCGACGGGGAAGAGGGCGAGCCGGAGATGTCGAACGCGGCGATCGCCGGCACGATGGTGATGGCGCTCGTCCTGGCGGTCGGCGTGTTCATCCTGGCGCCGCTCGGCCTGACCAACCTCATCCGCAACTACCTGCTGCCGGGGATGGGGAACATCACCTACAACATCGTCGACGGCGTCATCCGCGCGCTCTTCTTCTTCGTCTACATCCTCTCGATCTCGTTCATGAACGAGATCCGCCGCGTGTTCCAGTATCACGGCGCCGAGCACAAGACGGTCTACACCTTCGAGGCGAACGAAGAACTGACGGTGGAGAACGCCCGCACGAAGTCGACGCTCCATCCGCGCTGCGGCACGAGCTTCCTGATGTTCGTGATGGCCATCTCCATCCTGGTCTTCTCGCTCGTGCCGTCGAGCGCGCCGTTCCTGGTCAAGGTCGCGGCGCGCGTGGTCCTGCTGCCGGTCATCGCCGGCCTGGCGTACGAGATCATCCGATTCTCGGCGCGCCATCTCGCCAACCCGGTCTGTCGCGCTCTCACGCGCCCCGGCATGTGGCTGCAGAAGATCACCACGCAGGAGCCGGACGACCAGCAACTGGAGATCGCGATCGTGGCGCTGAAGGAAGCGCTGATGTACGACGTGGTCGAGGAGACGCGAGCAGCGGTCGCGTAACCTGCGCGCCGCGCGCGCGGCGCGCACATGTACGAAAAACTCGACGAAATCGAAAAACGCTACGACGAGCTGCAGCGCAAGATCGCTGAGCCGGACGTGGTCACCGACGTCGCCGCCTATCGCGACACGATGAAGGCGATCTCCGAGATCCAGGAGGTCGTGGCCAAATACCGCGAGCTGAAGGATGTCCGCAAGCGCCTCGCCGACGCGCGCGAGATGCTCCATTCGGACGACGAGATGAAGGAGCTCGCGGAGCTGGAGCTCGGCGAGCTCGAGCCGCGCGAGCCAGCGCTGGAGCGCGACATCCAGATCCTCCTGCAGCCGAAAGACCCGAACGACGACAAGAACGTCTTCGTCGAGATCCGCGCCGGCACGGGAGGCGACGAGGCCTCGCTCTTCGCCGCCGAGATCATGCGCATGTACATCCGCTACGCCGAGATGAAGCGCTGGAAGGTCGACGTCACCGATGCGAACTATTCGTCGGTGAACGGCATCAAGGACGCCACGCTGCAGATCGAGGGCGACAAGGTCTACTCGCGACTCAAGTTCGAGTCGGGGGTGCACCGCGTGCAGCGCGTGCCGCAGACCGAGACCCAGGGCCGCATCCACACCTCGGCCATCACCGTCGCCGTGCTGCCGGAAGCGGAAGACATCGACATCCAGATCAACGAGAAGGACCTGCGCATCGACACCTTCTGCTCGTCCGGTCCCGGCGGCCAGTCGGTCAACACGACCTACTCCGCCGTCCGCATGACCCACCTGCCGACCGGCGTCGTGGTGTCGTGTCAGGACGAGAAGTCGCAGATCAAGAACCGGGCGAAGGCGCTCAAGGTCCTCAAGGCGCGGCTGTACGACATCGAACGGCAGAAGCGCGAGGCCGAGCTCTCCGCGACGCGCAAGGGACTCATCGGCAGCGGCGACCGCTCCGAGAAGATCCGCACCTACAACTTCCCGCAGGACCGCGTGACCGACCACCGCATCGGCCTCACCGTGCACAATCTGCCGGACGTCATGAACGGCTACATCGACGTCATCATCGAGCCGCTGGCCTCCCACTTCCAGGCCGAGAAGCTGCGGGAAGCGGTCGAATCCCGTTAAACTCCGCGGTCCATGAAGGACCGCATCGACGCCATCCTCAAGCGCTCGCAGGCCGAATACCTCGAGACCCTCACTCCCGACCGTGACGCGCTGCTCGTCCGGATGGAGGAGTTCGCCGAGGAGAACGATCATCCCATCGCCGACGCGGAGGTGGCGCAGTTGATCCGCGTGCTCATCCGCGCGCGCCGTCCGCGGCATGTGCTCGAGGTCGGGACGAACATCGGCTACTCGGTGATCGTCATGGGCCGCGAGCTCGACGCCGGCGCGACGCTGGAGACGATCGAGATCGAGCGCGGCACGCTGGCACGCGCCAAGAGCTTCATCGCGGACGCCGAGCTGGAGTGCCGGGTCGTCTTCCACGAGGGAGCGGCGCTCGCCGTCATCCCGAAGCTGCAGGGGCCGTTCGACTTCGTCTTCATCGACTGCGTGAAGACCGAGTACGGCGACTACCTCGACGCGCTGCTGCCGAAGCTGGAGAGCGGCGCGGTGATCGTCTGCGACAACCTGCTCTGGAAGGGGCGCGTCGCGGAGGGGGTGCACGACGCCGCGACCGACGCGCTGCGCGACTTCAACAAACGCATCGCCACCGACCCGCGGCTGATCACGTCGATCCTGCCGCTGGGCGACGGCACCGGCATCTCGATCGTGCGCTGAGCAAACAAAAAGGGCGGCCGAAGCCGCCCTTTGCGTGGAAGCGTGTCGAGATCGATTACTTCGAAGCCTTCGTCGCGGCGGCCGGAGCAGCAGCGCCCGACTTGATCGTGCCGCGGACCGGAACGGTGATGATCGGGTTCACCTTGTCGCTGGTGAAGATCTTGACCGTACCGTCGAGGTCGCCCGGTTTCGCGTCCTTGGCGATCTGGAGCGTCACTTCGTAGTCACCCTTGTTCGCGCCCTGCTTGATGGCGGTGGTGACAGCCGGCGTGGACGACTCGGCCTTGGTGACGGTGAAGAGATCCGGAGCCTTGAGGTTGTTCGAGTGCAGCATGACGGCGCGGGTGGCGGCCGTGTCGCTCGGGGCGACTTCGCCGAAGTTCACGCCGTTGGCCGGGTCGACGCGGTAGGTCGGGCGGACGACGCCCGAGACGCTGACCATGTACTCGGCCTGGTGCTTGGAGTTGGTGACGATCCGGACCTTCTCGGCGATCGGGCCGATCTTCGCATCCGGGCCGCCGACGGTGACGTTGAACTTGTACTGCGCCTGGCCGGCCTTGCCGACTCCCGGAGCCAGTTGCGCGGCGTCGTCGATCTTCTTGTAGTCGACCTTGATCCAGTCGACCGGCGACTCGACCTTCTCGATCACGAACGGCTCATCCTCTTCCGAGTAGAGCGTCACGCCCTGCGAGTCGGTCTCGCCCTGCAGGAGGTTGAAACGGACGAAGCCGGCGGGATACGCCTCGACGTACGGCTTGACGATCGCGTGGATCGTGAGCTGCGCGGTCGGCGTGGAGGGGTCGTTCGTCTCCAGCGTGACGGTCTTGGCGATCGGACCGGCGAACGCGGTCGTGTCGATGTGCGCCGTGACCTTGCCGGTCTCGCCCGGCTTCACGACCTTGTCGAAGTCGGCGACGGTGCAGCCGCAGCCCGGCTTCGCGGAGATGATGTTGAGGTCGGCATCGCCCGTGTTCTTGACCAGGAACGCCCAGTCGAGCTTGTCGCCCTTCGGAACGGTGCCGTAGTCCTTGACCGGCTCGATGATGGTGAGACGCGGCGCCTTTTCGGCCGCCTTCTCCGCCTTCGCTTCTCCCTTGGCGTCAGGCTTGGCTGGCGTCTGTGCGAAGGCCAGCGAGCCCGTCACCAGGAAAGCCAGCGTTGTAGCAAAAAGCCCTTTCGACATGCGCTGAATCCTCCTGTTTGTGACGTGGTTTGTTCCGGATGTGCGACGGATCTTTCCAGCACAGTGGGATCCGAAGCTTGGAATTCACGTGACTTGAAGTCGCGGCCGCACTGACCCTATAGTGAGTCGTATTAATTTAAATCATACCAACATGGTCAAATAAAACGAAAGGCTCAGTCGAAAGACTGGGCCTTTCGTT
>JADMIO012610660.1_pt1 | contig 50994 bp, 29 predicted proteins | sample 8958161 | NCBI WGS metagenome assembly JADMIO01 (sample SAMN16585339, study PRJNA669376) | soil metagenome | isolation source: Crop rotation soil | place: USA: Cullars Rotation, Alabama | collected 2011 | reverse complement strand
TGTGGTGGTAACTGATGGCAATTCCTGCCCAAGTCCTGTTTCAGTAGGGGTTCCCGTTACTGTAAATCCTTTACCGGCACAGCCAACGGTAAGTGTGAATGGTGAACCAACAACTTTCTGTGCTGGAAGTTCAGTAACCTTAAGCTCAAGTTCAGCTACCGGTAATCAATGGTACATGGATGGGGTCGCAATACCAAATGCAACGCAAAAAGACTTTACAGCTACTGTATCAGGCAACTATTATACTATCGTTACCAACACTAATGGCTGTGCAAGTGCTTCGTCTCTGCCAACTCAGGTTATCGTAGTTCCCTTCCCTGTAATACCTGATATTTCTCCAGCTGGTGCAACTACCTTTTGTGAGGGTGACATAGTTACGCTGACTTCATCGGCCTTATCAGGTAATCAATGGTATAAAAACGGAAATCTGATACCAGGCGCAACTCAGAAAACTCTTGACGTAAATGAGATTGGAAACTACACTGTAAAAGTAACCAATTCAACAGGTTGTATCAGTGCAATTTCAGCGTTAACAGCCGTAACCGTAAACAGAGTTCCCAAAGGATATAATGATATCGTTAATACACTTAGCTGTGAGCAATCGTTACTCAGCTATAATCTTCAATCTAATGTCAACAATACTATTAAAGGCGGTAATGCTGTGCCTGCATTCTTTAGCTGGACGGCAAGCTCTACTGTAGTTACTGGCGTAACAAATGGATCCGGAAAAACGATAAATGCTATACTGGTCAACACTTCAGCAACAGCGAAAGATGTTACATACACAGTAACGCCAATAGCCGAAACGGGAGGTTGTGCCGGACCACCTTTCAATATTACCGTACACGTACCGGCATGCGTGGATATTTCGATCAACAAAACAGCGAACAGAAGTTCAGTTTTATTTCCTGGTGATAAAATTAAATATACCATAACCGTATTTAACAATGGAAATGCAAAGCACAACAATGTTAAGGTTAATGATCCTTTACTCGGAGGAATGGTTAGCCAACCAACAGGCGATGATGGCAATGGCATATTAGAAAAAAATGAAACCTGGGCTTACAACGGAACATATACCGTTACCCAAAATGATCTTGATCTTAATGGTATTCCGGCCATTAATACAGGAAAAATTATAAATACAGCAACTGTGAGCTCATCCGAATATCCTCAATCTAAATCAGCCAGTGCCGAAGTAGCTATTTATATCAATCCTTCTGTTACTTTGGTTAAAACAGGAACAATGAACCGGGACTTCAAAACAATGACCTATACTTTTAAGGTGACTAATAATGGAAATGTAACACTTAATAATCTCGTTGTAACAGATCCGAAAATCCTTCAGCCCATTGTTCTAAAACAAACAACACTTGCTCCGGGGGCTACTACAACTGGCACTGCCGAATACGTGATCACTAACGAGGAAAAAGTTATTGGAAGTGTAAGCAATACGGCATTGGCTACTGCCTACACTAAAGCAGGGGCCAAGGTTACCGATGTTTCGGGTACTACAGAAACTAACGATGATCCAACGGTTATCGATATTACACGGTACCCTATAGCAATTGATGATTTTGCAAATACCAAAGCAGAGATAGAGGTAGCCGTTCCGGTGATCAATAACGACAGACCCGCTCTTTTTCCTTTAAATGCGGCTACAATTGAGGTTAAAAGTCACCCTACACATGGAACATTGGCTATAAATAGTGAAGGAAAGGTTACTTATAAACCCAATAAGGGCTTTTTCGGTATAGAAAAGTTTACTTATAAAATTGATGATTCAAATGGCCTGGGGTCAAACATTGCTCTTGTAACCATTAATGTTATTCCACCTGATCTGGATATACCAAATACCTTCACCCCAAATGGAGACGGTAAGAATGATAATTTCGAGATCACTGGGTTGGAAAATTATGAAGCGGTAAGTATTTTTATTTATAACAGGTGGGGAGATGAGGTTTACAGAAACACCAATTATAAAAATGAATGGGATGGTAGCGGCCTGAATGACGGTACATATTTTTATATATTGAAATTAAGAAATGGAAAAGCTGAAGAGACAAAAAGAAGCTGGGTATTAATAAAAAGATAAATAATTTATAAATGAGAAGCTTAAAATTTATGGTCGTTCTTGGATGTCTCTTCTGCATGTTTGCGGGACGGTCAAGCGCGCAACAAAATATCCAGTTCTCTCAATATGTTTTCAATAGTTTAAGTGTTAATCCTGCGTACGCAGGATATAAAGAGGAATGGTTTGCCCAGCTAGCCCTGCGCTCACAGTGGGTAGGAATGGAAGGTGCCCCGAAAACAGGGACAATTTCTATCGATGGGATCGTAGATCCCCGCGACAGAAAAGTGGGGTTGGGTTTTCAAGTTACGTCAGATAAGATCGGACCGCAATTCGCAACCTCTGTAACTGCAAATTATGCTTACCGATTACAGCTAAATGCAGATGATACCAGACGGCTTAGTTTTGGAATAGGAGTTGGGGCAGCCCAATATAATTTAAGCGCCGATATGATACATACCTCAGCAGGAGGGGACCAAGCTCTGGCGACGGGAAATGAAAGTCGAATTGTGCCAGATATGCGCTTTGGGGTTTATTACAATTCTGACTTTTTTTACCTTGGTGTTTCTTTACTCGATGCTTTTTCTGGCTCAAATGTCAATTACCATACTTCCTCTGCTTCGTTTAACATTGTTCGAAGTCGGCACGCTTATCTGATTGCCGGAGGTTTGGTTAATCTTTCTTCTGAAATGAGAATTCGCCCAAGCATAATGATAAAGGAAGATTTTAAGGGGCCAACAAGTTTCGATCTAAATGTGATGGCCATATTTAACGATAAATTATGGGTAGGGGGCTCGTACAGAACGGGCTTTGGTTTATGGAAAAAACAATTTAATAATCTGGATCTAAGTAAACAGAATTCGATATCGGGTATTGTACAAGTATTTATTAGTGAACGCTTCAGGATTGGCTATTCATATGATCATGTAACCAGTAAACTGGCCAGTAATCAAAACGGTTCTCATGAGTTAACACTTGGTTTAACTTTCGGCAGAGTGCCCAGATCACTTATTTGTCCAAGGGTTTTTTAATTTATCAAACTTTATTCTATAATGCTGATATTTCACAAAGCTGACTAGCATCTGCAAATTCCAATGTAAAAGTTGTTCCGTTCCCGGGTATGCTAGTAAAGCTGATTCTGCCATTTTGCATTTCAGTATACTCTTTGCACAAAATCAAACCCAGGCCCACACCTTTTTCGTTGTTTGTACCATAAGTTGATACGGCATTCAGTTTAAAGAGGTCTTTCTGCCTTGCCATAGAAATACCCACGCCATTATCCATAATGTGCAACCTGATAAAGCCGGGACGATAAGAACTGTAAATGTGAATTTTTCCTTCAGGTAGGGTAAATTTTATTGCATTATTGATCAGGTTCCTGATCACTAGCTTAAGCATATCCAGATCGGCAGTGAGCTCAATGGACGGATCAATATCGAGACTGATTGCGACAGCTTTTATATCCGCTGCTGCTTGTTGCACAAGCAGGCAAGGAGTTACCACTTCGTGCAAATTCAGCTTCACCATATTTATGCTGGAGCCTCCGTCCATTTGAGATTTTGTCCAGTTTAACAAATTGTGCAACATCATCTGCGTATTTTTTGTCTCATTGAGTAAGTTGCTTTCCAGAAAGTGGCGTTCCTCTGGAGATAAATCATATTCGTTAAGCGTTTCCAGGAAAATGGCGATAGAATTGAGCGGAGAACGCAAGTCATGAGACAGAATAGATAACAATCGGGTTTTAGAATCGTTGGCTTCTTTAAGTGCCAGAGAAGCCGTCAGGGCATTGTTTTTCTCGCGCTGATAATTGTTGATCAGGTATGAAAGTGCCGCGCCTATACATACAACTACAGAAATATAGGTTGCTGCAGTGTCAATGAACAAATCGCTTCGTTTTGTATAAGTGACTTGGATAAGTCCACCATTGTAATATTCAACCAGTAATAATCCACACACAGTACCTAAATTAATAAGTATCCAAAATATATACTGCCGGGTCGGCATTACTGTAAGTGTAAAAACCAGCGAGAGAAGATAAAGTGTTAATGTTGGGCCATGTATCCCTGAATTGATGAAGTAATTAAATGCCATTAATATACTTGTCCCTACGCTAAATAAGATAAAACTAAGCTGCAATCTTCCGAAATACCTGGAATTGATATACATGGCCACTGTTACAATCCAGGCAGCTGACAGGGCGACATTGACCATTGGTACCTTTATAAAAGTATTTACCAGTAAAGCCAAGGGAAGACCGATTATAGCGATCAGACTTATTTCATGAAATATCCTGGACTGGAGTGGTGTGTCAGCATTGCTGCCGATCAATTTGGTATGCAGCCGTCTTATAACTTTGATCATCAAAAGAATTGTCTGTTTTAAAGTATCAAATTTAATAAAATCTTAATCAAGGATAGATAAGGAGTGATGAAACAGACCGAACAACTGGCTTAAAATCTAATGCCTATTATCAAAAAAATAGCACTTATTATTAGTAATATCATCACAAATGGCATAATAAATTTCAACCATGCCTTATAGCTTACATTCACCATTACAAGAGCAGGAAATACAGAGCCCGTAGGCGTAATTAAATACATGATGCCAATACCAAATAGATAGGAATTGACAATTTCTCTACCTGGAATATTTAGTAGAATCGCCAATGTACCAATAATGGGCATAGTGAGAACTGCCATACCCGAAGATGAGCTAACAGGGATAGTGAAAAGAAAATAGAATACTAACATGAGTAGGATAAAAAGTGAGGGAGGAAAATGCTGTAATAGATTTGAAGCATGAAATAGGATGGTGTCACTAACAAATCCGTCGTTTAGTACAATGGTTACACCCCTCGCTAAGCCTACAATAACGGCAACGGAAAGAAATGATGCCATGCCGCTTGTGAATTCTAAAATAAAAGACTTTTCACCTATTCGATCTATAAAAGCTGCTAATATGGCTGAAGCCAAAAACAGGGTTGACATTTCCACAGTCCACCATTTAAAAAAAATGATCCCCACAATCATGCTAATAAAAGTCAGAAAAAATAAAGTGAGGAGTGCTTTGGTCTTCAGCGCCAATTTTAGTTCTCCTTTTTGCAACTCTTCATTAGACTCTACTGCAGAATTGGTAATACCATTAATTTGATATGTAAGCGAAGCAGTTGGATTTTTTTTAACTTTATCGGCGTAGCGTAGGATGTACCAGATGAACAATGTTGTGGTAATCCCAAAATATAAAAGACGCACGTAGAATCCATCCATCCAGCTGATTCCAATTGTATTAGAGGCTATAATGGTAGAGAATGGATTGGAGAAACTGGCAATATAACCAACCGCGGCTCCACCAAAAATGATAGCTAGTGGCACAATCACATCATAATCTGCTGCTATAAACAATGGAACCAGAACGGGGTAAAAAGCAATAGATTCTACATCCATGCCATAAGAACCACCCAAAAAAGAAAAGATAAAAGTGAGGATGATGATGAGTAATCGCTCTCTTCCCTTCATGTTGTTTGCTAAAGATTTTATACCGTTCATCATTGCTCCGGTATTGCTAAAAACACGCATAAAACCACCAATAACAAGAATCAGTAAAACAATATCAATGCTATCAACAATGCCTTTTATAGGAGCTTGCAATATTTCAATCAAACCTTGTGGTTTATTGTGTTCACTATGATAGGTATTAGGTACAGAAATGGGCTTGTGGATATCTCCATTAATAAATTTGGGAAGGGTAACTTTGATACTTAGGCTATCCAGTGTTTTTTGAGTAAAAGGTAAGGAGATAGTCCCTGTTGTAGAAGTTACAACAAAAGCTTTATTGTTATCGTTCGATAATTTGCTGTATTGACCCGCAGGTAAAATCCACGTGCTTATGGCAGCCAAAATAATGACCAGCATGATAAGGGTAGTGGCAGATGGTAGCTTAATGCTTTTTTTCATTATTTATCATAACGATACTAAATAAGCTTCTATTTGTTATTTAACGAAGGGGGCGGTGGAGTGCTAGTAAATTATTTTAGCGGCTAATAAAGAATGGTTGAGGTGTTAATTACTTTAAAGATAATGAAAAGTTTGCAGATAAACTGCCATCGAAATTTGTTCTTACTCCTCCATACAAATTTTGTTTGAAGAACATATTGTCAATTGAAAGTGTAAATTTGATTGATATTTATTATGACCAAATCTTAATGACAAAAATCAAATTACGGCCTTCCCTTATTCTTATCTTATTGTTACATCTACTGCCAGGGAAATTGTTTGCCCAGGATTCATTATTCATCATTCCAAAACCTACAATGCAGGAAGCAAAGCCTGGCCAATATGTTTTTCCGGATGAAGTACAGGTGTTTTCGAGTAACGCATTTATTGAAGCAGCCGATTTACTTCATGAACACCCTTATATTCATTTTAAAAAAGCAAAAACAATAACTGCAGGAAAAAAGATACCACAGGTAGGGATTATTTTATTAAAAGCAGATAAAAAAGACACACTGGAGCAGGATGCGTACCGGTTAACAATAGAGCCAAGAAGAATCGTAATTGTTGCACATCAGCCACAAGCTATCCTTTATGGAATTGCAACCCTGCGCCAGATTGCCTACACCAGAAAAAACGGCAGACAAATACCTGCGGTTTTTATACAAGACCGACCAGCTTTTGGTTACCGGGGACTAATGCTGGATGTTTCCCGTCATTTCTTCCCGATCTCTTTTTTGAAGAAGTACATAGACCTTTTATCATTATATAAGCTGAATACATTTCATTGGCATTTAACTGATGGTCCTGGCTGGAGATTGGAGATCAAGAAGTACCCGGAATTGACCCAAAAAGCCGCTTGGAGAACTAATGCAAATTGGAAATACTGGTGGAATAAGGGTCGTAAATATGCAGAAATGGGTTCTCCTGAGGCATCAGGTGGCTTCTATACAGCAAATGAGGCCAGAGATATGGTTAAGTATGCTGCAAAAAGGGGTATAACGATCATTCCTGAAATAGAAATGCCTGCTCATTCTGAAGAAGTATTGGCCGTTTATCCTAACTTATCATGCTATGGATTACCTTATAAAAATTCTGAATTTTGCATAGGCAATGACGAAACTTTTGTCTTTTTAAAAAATGTTTTGGATGAGGTGATGTCAATTTTCCCTTCTAAATATATTCATATTGGGGGCGATGAGGCGGATAAGAGTGCCTGGAAAAAATGTCCCAAATGTCAAAAGACCATCAGTACTTTTGGCTTAAAGGATGAAGATGGCTTGCAAAGCTATGCTATCAAAAAAATAGAAACTTACTTGGTGTCGAAAAATAGAAAGCTCATCGGATGGGATGAAATTTTAGAAGGTGGATTAGCTCCAGAGGCAACAGTAATGAGCTGGAGAGGCGAGAAAGGTGGAATCGAAGCTGCTAATTCCGGGCATGATGTAATAATGACCCCAGGACAGTATCTTTATTTCGATGCTTATCAGACCAATCCATTAGGACAGCCAGAAGCGATAGGGGGCTATCTTCCCTTGCAAAAGGTATACTCATATCACCCCATTCCAGCTGAGGTAGCTTTAGATAAGCAGAGACATATTCTTGGGGTACAAGCCAATCTATGGACTGAACATATGCCTACATCAAATCAGGTAGATTACATGACATTTCCGAGGGCACTTGCTCTTGCCGAAGTGGGTTGGACTCTGCAGGAAAATAAAAATTGGAATGATTTTCAAAGACGTCTGCAAAAGCATTATTTACTTTTACAAAGGTTCAATGTCAATTACTATGCTCCATCAAATGAGCTGACAATATTATCGATGTTTGATATGACCAGAAAAGAAGCCAAGGTTACCATCAATTCAGAACAATTTGAGCCTACAATTTATTATACTACAGATGGTAGTATTCCTACTGCAGCATCTACTTTGTATCAGGCTCCAATTTCTTTACCTGCAACAGCCATTGTTAAGGCTGTGATCTTTAAAGATGGGAGCCCAATTGGAAAAATCGCCGAACTGCAATTAGATGTCCATAAGGCCATTGGCAAGAAAGTGACTTATAATAATAAATGGAGTGAAAATTATCCAGCCCAAAAAGAAGTTACATTGGTTAACGGGCAAACCGGAGATCTTACTTATGGAGATGGGCAATGGCAGGGGTTTCTTGGCGACTTTGATGTAACCATCGATATGGATGCCGTTCAATCTTTGTCGCAACTTAAGGTTCGTTTTATGCAGTTAACTGGTCCGGGTGTTTATATGCCTGGCGTAGTTACCCTGGCAATTTCTAAAGATGGGAGTGTATTTAAAACGGTTCAAGAAATTAAGAATGACGTTCCTGATACTGATGATTCTTTAAGGTTTAAAACCTTTTTGTTTGACCTTAAAGGAAATGAGGCACGTTACCTAAGGGTCATTGGAAAAAATGTAAAAAAGGGGTTTATGTTTAGTGATGAAATTGTAGTTTATTAACAGGTGCAAAAATTTCAAGTATGAAAAATTTATTTAAAAAATTGGCATTATCGGCAACCCTAGTTGTCCTAAGTATAACCGTAAATGCTCAAACAGATACCATATATGTTTATGGCCCGGGTGGGCCACTTTCTGCTATGAAAGCTTGCGCCACGCAATTTTCGGCAACAACAAAAATTCCCGTTAAAGTAATTGGTGGACCAGAAAGTAAATGGCTTGCCAGCGCAGAAAAAAATGCAGATATTATTTATGGCGGTGCAGAGTATATGCTTACTCAGTTTATTCAGGCTCATCCAAAAATGGTAAACGAAGCCACCAGGACGGCTTTGTATCAGAGACGGGCGGCAATTTTAGTGAGGCCGGGTAATCCAAAAAATATTACTTCGTTAAAAGATTTAACGCGACAAGGCATTAAAATACTTGATGTAAACGGCGCTGGTCAGTTGGGGCTTTGGGAAGATATTGCAGGTAAAGAGAATTTGATTGGCCCAATCCAAAAAAACATTGCTCAATCTTTTGCTAACACTGCTTTGGGTATTGATGGGTGGAAAGCAGATAGCAGTTTTGATGCATGGATTACCTATGTTTCCTGGCATGAAAATCTTAAGGATATCACAGAGGTCGTAGAATTCCCGGTTTCATTGCGTGTATATCGTGGTACACCTATTACACTTACGCAAAAAAAGAAGAACACCACAAATGCCCAAAAGTTTGTTGCTTTTTTAAAAAGCGCATCAGGGCACAAGATATTTCAGAAATGGGGATGGGAGTAAGCCATTTGGTTACCAATCCGCTGGTTTGTGAATAATATAATAAGCCCAATGGTAAATACTACCATTGGGCTTTCGAGCGTCTATAAGATGGATAGATAATTTTAAATTAGTTGTAACCAGGGTTTTGTTTTATAGCATCATTGCTTCTTTTTATCTCATCTCTAGGAATAGGGAGTAGGTAGTAATAATCTCCTTTCCATGGGGCCCTCACTTCAGCTTCTGGTATCACTCCATAAGAATAAGATAATTTGCCTTTTAAATCACCTGCTTTAGCACCTGTCCAGTCCATTTTAACGCTGGTTAGTCCTCGTACTGCAACATCAACATTTCCTGGAGCTGCTTTCCAACGCATAAGGTCAAAGAAGCGAGAATCTTCCAAATGTAGCTCTATAGCTCTTTCGCTTCTATAATCCCTAACTAAATTGGCACCGGAACTGGTTATGTCAGGCATATTAACAGATGGTCTTTTTCTGATTTTATTTATATACTCGCGTGCCACAGCCTCTTTGCCTAGTGCAATTTGAATTTCGGCATAGTTTAAATAAAACTCTGTTAATCTCATGAAAATAACGACCTGACTATAATCGTAATCAAAACTTGCACGTGGTCCTTCAAAATCCAATAGTTTTTTAAAGGTATATCCTGTTTGGACTCTCCAGTGAAATGGGGTTAGCCCTTTTACCCAATAGGTTTTAGAATCTCTACCAAAATCAAAAAGATCTTGACCATTTTTAGGGTCCACTTTATTAGGATTTGTATACGGTGGAGCATTATTTGGATTAGGATTAGCATCCTCCCAATATTCATACGTTCTTATAGTACTCTTTGCACCATCATTTATAGTGAAAGGGCCTGCACCAGGGTAAATAATATAACTGTAATACCTTGGGTCTCTATTTTTCTCAGGGTTCTGAGGGTCGTATCCTGAAGCAGGATTTACAGTTACGCCATCAGCTAGATAAGGATATTGCCCATTGGTCAATTGAAACATATTGACAAAGGTTTGAGTAGGCATCAGGCGTTGCTGTGCATCAAATCCGCTAGGCCAATAATCATAATTCATACCCCAATCCGGAATTCTGGTTCCAGGAGTAAAGGATTTACCGAAAATGATCTCATCTGTTTTTAGCGGCTTTATACTCAGGTCCTCGTGCGTTGGATGTAATGTGAATCCTGCATCAAGGACAGCTTTGGTTGCAACTTCTGCGGCCTGCCATTTAGTGGCATCGTTTGATGGATTATTCAATGGACTTGCTAAGTATAAAAGAACTCGTGCTTTTAGACCTAGAGCGGCCGCTTTACTGATTTTTCCTGCATTAACAGGTTGACCTTCCAATAAACCAATTGCCAAATCACATTCGCTTAGTACAAATGCGGCGCATTCAGCGAAAGTATTCCTAGGTACATCAAAACTATTGTCATTTAAACTATAGCTGGTTTTAATAAGTGGTACACCGCCATAAGTACGCATAAGTTCAAAATACATCCATCCACGTAAAAAGTGTACCTCTCCCTTCATTGGGTTTAGTTTCTCAGGAGGAATTTCAGAGCCTTCAACTTTTTCAAAAAAGATATTGGCTTTTCTGATATAACTATATTCCTCATTCCAGATGTTGGTAAGGTCAGTTACATTGTCTGGATTAAGATTTCCTTCTACATACTGGCGGATACCTGCTGATCTACTATGAGTTTCAGGCTGATTAACTGCAATGTCGGTCAGTGCTTCAAATCCTCCTACTCCCGGGCTCCATGGTGGTTTTATTCCATTGTACACATTATATACATAGTTTTGGAGAAATGTAGCGTCCTTAAAAACAACATCCTCAGATATTGCATCTAATGGTTTTTTATCCAATAAATCACGCTTACACGAAGTAGCAGCGAGGCCTATAAACAATATAGTAAGTGCTCTTTTAGCCATTTTATTTTTGAGTATTAAATATTTCATAAGAGTTGTAATTAGAAAGTAAGATTAAGTCCAAAACTCAAGGTTCTCATATTAGGATAAACCCCTCCATTTCCACTTAAGAATTCTGGATCGCCTGCACCATACTTTTTAAGATTGTTATATAGCATAAATAGATTATCTCCAGATACATATACCCTTAATGCCGAAATTCCAATTTTAGAAATTGTAGTTTTTGGCAGCGTGTATCCCATTTCAACCGATTTGAAACGAACCCATACTGAATTGTGATAATAAAAATCGCTATCTGAACCTTCTAAGCCTGTTGGTCCAATTCTCGGAAGTATTGAATTAGGGTTTTCTAGCGAATAGCTGTTTTCAGCTACGTAAGCAAGCCCATTGCCTCCTGCTCCAGAATTGAAGCCATTGCTTAAGCGCCATTTAGCTCCGCTTTGTCCCTGCAATAACATGGTTAAATCAAAGTTTTTATAATCTAACCCTATGTTCAATCCAAATTGCATTTTAGGGAAAGGAATGCTAACCCCGTTTTGGACTCTAGGGAATGCAGTATCATCAAACATATAACGGTCATTTGTATTAATAACACCGTCATGATTTAAGTCGGCAAAAATCAGTCCCCCTAGTTGGGCTCCTGGGTAGTTTACATTATTATCGAGATCCTGTTGTGTTCTGTAAATACCTATGGCCTTATATACTAATGAAGATCCAAGAGGTCTTCCTTCTAACTTTTGATAAGGCTCTGCCTGTGGTGCTTCATCGAAATAAACAATCTTGTTCTTATTATAGGATATGTTTCCATTGAATTTAAGGTTTAAATCTCCCAGATTCTGTGAGTATCCTGCTTGAAACTCAATACCTCTGCTATCCATTTTGCCAATATTTTCATCTGGAAGTATCAAGCCGGTGTAACCTGGGATAGAGGCTTGTCTTTTACCCAGAATATTGGATGTTTTAGTTTGGTAGACATCAACCTCAAAAGTTAATTTGTTATTTAAAAATCCTGCTTCCAAACCTAAATCAGTGGTTTCACTTACTTCCCATGTGATATTTGGGTTAGGCGTTGATGTAGCTGCAATGCCTCGAACATCATTTCCATTAACAACCCAGCCACTAGTGTAACCGAATGCTCCAATATATTGGAAAGGATCTACTCTGTCATTCCCTAACTGACCCCAAGAAGCTCTTATTTTTAAATTGCTAAACAAGTCTTTAGGTATAAAGGATTCATTGCTAACTACCCATGCTGCTGAAGCCTGAGGGAAGAAGCCAAAACGGGTTTCTTTAGGGAAAATAGGAGAACCATCATATCGGGCACTAAATCCAAGAAGGTATTTGCTTTTGTATCCATAACTTACGCGCCCAAAATAGTTTTGTCTGGAAGATTCAGATGCACGGCCGTCGTTATTCCAATTTTTACGGTCTGTGCTGCCGGCAAAAAGCTGATCGATTAGGGGTGAGTCATAACCAAGTCGCTGAGCAAAAAAATTGTTGTCATTATATTCCATTTGCTCATAAGCAACAAATGCATCTATTTTATGATCTTCATTTATTTTCTTGGTATAAGATAACTTTATGTTTTCAGTGGTTCTTAAGCTTTGTGCAAAATCCTCCCTTAAACCAATATCTTCAACTGATCTTGATGGTTTTTTAACAATTTCCCCTGCTGCATTTTTCTCATAAAAAAACCAGGTATAATTAAAGCTTTTATCATAGTTCATAGTTTTAACGATAGAAGCATATCCGTCTAAGGCTAATCCTGGTACAAAAGGCATGTTGTACTTGAACCTAAGGGTTCCACTGGCTACATCAGCTTTATATCTGCGGTAGCCGGGACTTAGTAGTCTGGCTGCCGGATTCAATTGCGACCAACCTTCGCCAGGGTAGCGATAATCACCCCCTATGTAAGCTTCTTGTAAAGGGCTCGTATTAGCAAGATATCCAATTTCTCCACCAGCACCTCCCTGAGGTGTTCTGGTCGATTTTTCTCTGAATGAAAGATCTAATCCTACCTCAAAACTGTTAGTAACTGATACATCTAAATTATTTCTAACATTGTATTGTCTAAGTTTTGTGATTTTATCACCGCGAAGAATACCGCCTTGATCGGCCATACCTACCGAAGTGAAATATTTTATTTTTTCAGTACCTCCACGCATGGTAAGTGATTGTCTGGATTGCTTGGCTGGGCCATCAACCAATGCATCCCACCAGTTTTCCGCTCTTCTTTCCCCAGTCCTGAAGGATTCAACCAATGCCTCAGGGAAATCAGGAGGAGTTCCTTCCAATGTTCTTCTGTCATTCAGAACCTTCATGTATTCAAGGGCGCTCGCTGATTTTACCCTCATTGTTGGAGATTGAAAAGTATGGGTAGTTGTAAAATCAAAGGATGGTTTTCCTGTTGTACCTCTTTTTGTGGTTACTAAAATAACACCCCCTGCCGACTGAGCACCATAAATAGCTGCAGAGGCATCTTTTAGTACCGAAATTGATTCTATATCATTTGGGTCTAATCGGTTTAAACCATCAGGATCTGCGCTTGCAACTCCGTCAATAACAATTAATGCTGAACTGTTTCTTGAGGTTTTTGGCCCCCTTACTAAAATTTGTGCATCATCGAAACCAGGAACAGCACTTGTTTTGTTAACATATAATCCTGCCATTCTGCCGGCCAATGAGTTGGATACTGATAGCGCATTAGATTTTTTAATTTCCTCTCCTGTTGTTTGTACTACAGCATTGGTAAGTTCAGATCTTTTCTGGGTACCATAACCAACCACTACTATCTCTTCAAGATTTTTTTGATTAGGTTCCAGTTTAACATTAATGGTTGATGATGAACCTACAGTTATTTCTTTGTTTAAATAGCCTACATAAGAAATTATCAGTACACTGTTCTCGCCCTTAACTTTTAATGTGAATTTTCCATCACGATCTGAAACGGTGCCATTTGTTGTGCTTTTTTCCAGAATATTAGCTCCGGGGATTGCATCGCCGTTTTCGTCTGTTATTTTTCCACTGATAACTTTGTCTTGTGAATGTTTTGACTTATAATCATTCGGGTTAGGAGTGTTCCATCCTTTATTTGTTGGAGATTTTTTGTCTTCAGCCCGTAATTCCGAACTTAAAAAAAAATGCAGAACAACTCCACAAACGGCGCACATTGTTTTTAGCCGAGTGCGCGGCAATAGTTTACGTTTCATAAAGGCAATTAACTATGGTTTATATTTGGTTTATTGACTGGGTGTGAATCCAGTTTTATCTTATGTCGCTTGTTTGTATTGGTGGCCGTTTGTTTTTACTTAAATAGCTACTAGGGTATCTCTACAGTTAGTAGCACGAATAATATCTTTTTTTTAAAGAATGAGATTTCTTAATTAGTAATACCCCTTGTTCGTTTGATTTGATGTTACATAATCATGTACATACATATAAACATAAATCGAATATAATGGAAAAATTATAATTCAAAGATTTTTATTTTATATTTTTTTAATGATCAATTAATCTGGCCGATTTTTCCGACGAATATGGTAATGTTTGTTTTTGTAAGCATTATCTGCTTGTTTTCCGTATTTTGTTCTGATTTTTCCTTTTTTATATGATTAAATTGTGTGTTTGTTTCTTGATAAAGAGAGGTGTCGTATAAGTGAAGCAAGACTTGAGAAGTTGTTTTAAGGCAAGGAGCTTTAAAGATCTTTATTTATGATATTATAATTATTGTTATATATTTGATATAGTTCATGGTATTTTTGGGTGGGTTTAGTTTGTTATGTACTAACAATATGTTAATTATTAGTTTTTATTTTTTCTTGTAAACTTATTTTGATGAAGTCTATTGGTTTTACGATTCTTGTTGGTGTTATTTCTTTACTTCAGTTCTCTTGTAAGCAAAATTCCAAGTTGTTTAAGCAAATCACATCGGAACATTCGGGAATTACATTCAATAATAAAATAGTTGAAACGGACTCTATTAATCCAATAGATGTAACTAATATTTATAATGGCGGAGGTGTTGGAATGGGTGATTTTAATAACGACGGTTTGCAGGATATTTATTTTACCGGAAGCATGGTATCTAATAAATTGTATCTGAATAAAGGTGGATTAGAGTTTAAGGATATAACAGTGAGCGCAGGGGTAACCGGAGATGGCAAATGGTGCAGGGGAGTAGCCGTTGTAGATATCAATAATGATGGGTGGCAGGATATGTACGTTTGTGCTTCTATGGATAACAATCCTGAAAAAAGGAAAAACCTTCTTTACCTTAATCAAGGTTTAGATAAAGACGGATTGCCTGTGTTTAAAGAAATGGCAGCAGCGTATGGGTTAGACGATTCAACTCATTCAACAATGGCCGCTTTCTTTGATTATGATAATGATGGCGATCTGGATATGTATCTGGTGGTAAATGAAATCACTTCAAATATAAACCCCGCTGTCTTTAGACCGAAAATTGTAGACGGTTCCTCTCCAAGCACAGGAAGGCTTTATAGAAATGATATGAACAATTCATTGAAGCATCCGGTATTTACAAATGTTACTACGCTTGCCGGACTTACCATTGAAGGATATGGTCATGGTGTGAATATCGCTGATTTTAATAAGGATGGCTGGAAAGATATTTTTGTGACCAATGATTTTATTTCAAATGACCTTCTGTATATAAATAATCATGATGGGACTTTTACGGATAAAGCCACATCCTATTTTAAGCATACTTCAGCAAATGGAATGGGGCAGGATGTGATAGATATTAATAACGATGGACTGTCTGATGTTATAGAATTGGATATGAGCCCAGAGGATAATTATCGTAAAAAGATGATGTCAGCTTCAAGCAGCTATCAAACATTTCAGCTTAATGATTTTTTTAAATATCAATACCAGTATGTTCGTAATTCATTACAAGTTAACCAGGGGCCAAGGGTAAATTTGAATGATTCAATTGGTGATCCGATTTTTAGTGATGTGGGTTATTTTTCGGGTATTTCAGAAACAGACTGGAGCTGGACTCCTATAGTTTCTGATTTTGATAATGATGGACTGAGGGACTTGGTGGTTACTAATGGTTTCCCTAAAGACGTAACAGATCGTGATTTTATTGCTTTTCGGCGTGAAGCCTCACCGGTTACTACTCAAGCCAATACATTAGCACAAATACCAGAGGTTAAATTGCACAATTACGCTTTTCATAATAATGGTAATTGCAGCTTTAGCGATGTATCTGATGATTGGGGTTTAACAGAAATCTCATTTTCAAATGGAGGTGTTTCTGCAGATCTTGATAATGATGGTGATCTGGATATGGTCATTAGTAATATCAACGATGAGGCTTCAGTTTATGAGAATACTACACAGAATTCAAAGCCTGAAAATGTGCATTACCTGTCTGTGCAATTAAAAGGTGATTTCTTAAATTTAAATGGATTTGGTGCCTGGGTTGAATTATATTATGCCGGACAGCAGCAGGCATATGAGCAAACTCCTTATAGGGGCTATTTATCCACTATGCCTTTAAATCCTCATTTCGGACTTGGTAATGTTACTAGAATAGACTCTTTGATTGTTAAATGGCCGGATGGGACCAAGCAGTTAGTGAAAAATGTAGCATCAGATCAAACCGTAAAAATTGATAAAAAGAATGCAAAAGAAAAGTACAGTTGGCAAACTCCTGTATTGGCACAAAATACCTTGTTTAAGGAGGTTACAAAATCGGTAGGTATACAGTATGTGCACACACAAACCGATTATATTGATTTTAATATCCAAAAGTTATTGCCTCATAAATTTTCAGAATATGGGCCGTCATTAGCTGCCGGAGATTTGAATGGCGATGGTTTGGATGATATGATTGTCGGGGGTAATTCTTCAGTTGGAGCAGTATCCTTAATGCAACAGAAAGATGGTTCTTTCATACAAAAAACAATTGTACAGCCAGTTGAAGTAATGAATGTTCACTTTCAGGATATGGGTGCTATTTTGTTTGATGCAGATGGTGATGGTGATTTGGATCTTTACTTGTCTCGCGGAGGTTATGAAAGTAAACCAAATACAGCTGCGTATCAGGATCAGTTTCTTATCAATGATGGACAAGGTAATTTTACAATTGATGCCCTTGCACTACCTCAAAATTTCACCAGTAAATCATGTGTTAGAGCTATAGACTATGATAAAGATGGAGATTTAGATCTTTTTATTGCAGGAAGAATAGAGCCATGGAGTTATCCAAAACCGGTATCCAGTTACATTTATCGCAATGATTCTAAAGGTGGTAATGTGAAATTTACTGATGTCAGTACAAAGGTTGCGAAAGATTTAAATAATATTGGTTTGGTATGCGATGCCTTGTTTACTGATTTTGATAATGATGGATGGCAGGATCTTGTACTTACCGGAGAGTGGATGTCAATGACATTTTTAAAAAATGAAAAAGGTATTTTCAAAAATGTGACTGAAAAAACAGGTCTGTCCAATCAAATTGGATGGTGGAACAGTATTGCGGCAGGGGATTTTGATAACGATGGAGATATTGATTATGTAGTTGGTAATCTTGGGCAGAATTCTTTTTTTAAAGCTACTGATCGATATCCGGTATCAATTTATGCCAAAAATTTTGATAATAATGACAGTTTTGACGCCTTTCCGGCTTTGTATCTTCCAGAAAGCCAAGATAACCCTGCGAAAAAGGAATACCCGGCCCAAACCAGGGATGATGTTGTAAAACAGGTGATCGGTATGCGTTCTAAATTTCAGAATTACAAATCATTTGCTACAGCTACTATGGATCAGGTGCTTAGTAAAGAGCAATTAAAAGATGCATTGATATTAAAATCAAATAACTTAAAATCTTCTTATGTCAGAAATGATGGCGACGGAAAATTTACGATGACGCCTTTGCCTTTTCAGACGCAACTGTCAGCTTTGAACGGAATGACTGTAGATGATTTTGATGGAGATGGAAATCTGGATTTGGTTATTAATACAAATGATTACGGAACTGATGTAACTGTTGGTCGTTATGATGCATTGAATGGGCTGATGTTGAAAGGAGATGGAAAAGGTGGTTTTGTTCCTCAAACTATTCTTGAGAGCGGTATTTTTATTCCTGGAAATGGAAAAGCATTAATCAAGCTTAGAAGAGAAAACGGTAAATATCTATTGGCTGCAGGACAAAATCGTGGCCCATTAAAAGTATTTGAGCTTAAAAAGGACAAAAATAATATTGCTTTGCAATCGAACGAAGTAAGTGCCGAAGTTTTATTTAGAAATGGCAAAAAACAGAAACAAGAATTCCCTTACGGCTTTTCTTTTCTTTCGCAATCGGCAAGGTTCCTTAGTGTTGATAAAAATGTAGCTTCTGTAGTTATTTTCAATAGCATGGGGAAAACAAGGAAAATGGTTTACTGAAAAATAATATGAAGGTATATATGAAAAAAAATCTGGGACCAATCGGGTTGTTAGTATGCTTTTTAATTTTGATCAGTGGCTGCGGTCAAAAGGGCGAGGTGAAATTATCAGATGCTGAAGTATTACATCAAAACCAGGACCTGCTTACACAGATTATTATTTATGATGTATTTACGCCCCCAGTAGCTACCAGAATTTATGTGTATTCATCGTTAGCATCTTATGAAGCTGTAAGGTTTGATGAAAAGGGAAGTAGTTCCATTGCCGAAAAACTGCATGGTTTTGGTAAGATGCCTCAGCCCGAAAAAGATAAAAAATACAATTATACGCTTGCTGCTACAAAGGCCTTTTTTACGGTAGTCCGTAACATTAAAGTTTTTTCTATAGACTCGTTGAAAGCCCATGAAGACTCTGTTTACAATAATTTTAAAGAGAATTTAGATGACTCAACTTATCAGCGATCTCTGGATTTTGGTGATACTGTTGCTAAGACAATACTGAAAAGGGCTATGGTAGATGGATATTTACAATCCAGGGGCAAGCCTAAATACCTGGGGAGTAATGATCCAGGAAAATGGAGACCAACACCGCCGGATTATTTAGATGGTGTAGAGTGGTGTTGGAATACAATGAAGCCAATGGTGTTGGATTCCGCTTCGCAATTTATGCCTCCACGACCTCCAGCGTTTAGTAAGGATACGAATAGTGTATTTTATAAGAATGCAAAAGAGGTTTATACCGTAGGTAAAAATTTAACCGAAGAGCAGAAAACAATTGCGCGATACTGGGATGATAACCCCTTTGTAATTGAACATTCAGGACACTTGATGTTTGGTACTAAAAAGATCACCCCAGGTGGTCACTGGATGGGTATTGCAGCTATTGCTGCAAGACAAACAAAATCCAGTCCGGTAAAAATTGCTAAAAGCTATACAATGACAGCGATAGCTTTGTATGATGGTTTTATTGCTTGCTGGGATGAGAAATATAGAAGTAATGTTATTAGACCGGTTACAGTAATTAACGAGTGGATGGATAAAGATTTCTATCCGTTTTTGCAAACCCCGCCATTTCCGGAATACACGAGTGGGCATAGTGCTATTACCGCATCAGCATCTGCAGTTTTGGCTCATATTTATGGTGATAATTTTTCTTTTCTGGACACAAGTGACCTTAAGTATATTGGTATGCAACGTCACTTTAATTCATTTCAGGAAGCTGCCGCCGAGGCATCCATTAGTAGGATATATGGTGGAATTCACTATCGCTCCGGTGTTGAAGCAGGAGCCGAACAGGGCAAGAAGGTTGCTGGACTTATCATCCAAAGATTAAAAGATGTTTTTTAATGTATTATTTCCTTTCATTAACCAAATTAAACTAAAACCTATGAAATATAGACTTTTGCTCGCATTATTATTAGGGTGCATAAAAGCCAATGCAGGTGGGGATAACATTGCTCCCAAAGCAAAGATATCCGTTTCGACCACCTATAGCGCCGATTTTTCTGCTCAAAATGTAACAGATGGGATTATTGGCGTAAGTGGTAAGGGCGAATGGGCATGCGTAGGAAAGACGGAATTTTGGGGATATGTAAGGTATCCCTGGATACAGCTTGACTGGACAGAGAATGTGACGATAGATCGGATTGTTTTATACGACAGGCCGGATTTGAAAGAATTTACCGGCAGCGGAAAATTGATATTTAGTGATGGATCAGTTGAATGGATTAACTCTATTCCAAATAACGGTACTGCTAAGGTTGTTTCTTTTAAAACTAAAAAAATTAAATGGGTTCGTTTTGTGGTAACTGACGGCGATGGTAATAACCTTGGCCTTTCTGAAATTGAAGTGTTCAGGTCACCTGAAAATAACCCTGACTATACTTCACTTGTTGACCCTTATATCGAAACCAACAGAGGGCGATATTTTTATTTTATAACAGGATGCCGACCTTTTGGAATGATGAGTGCTGCACCACATACTAGAAATAAAAATCAATGGGGAGGTGGATACAATTATAATGAGAACCAGATTCTTGGTTTTGGGCAGATTCATGATTGGAGTTTATCAGGACTTGAAATTATGCCTACCTCGGCAAATGTAGATCCGGCAAAGGGTGAGGCAGCATGGAAATCTGAATATAGCCATGACGACGAAATTGTACAGCCAGGATACCAGCGTGTATTTTTACGTGATCATAAAATATGGACGGAGTTAACTTCTACAGATAGGGTAAGCTTTTATCGTTTTACTTTTACCCAGGATATGAGGGCCCAGGTAATTACCAATTTGGGTGGACTTATAGGAGGAACCACAATGGTAAATGCCAATGTCAATCAGGTATCAGGCAGTTCGTATGAAGGCTCTTTTAGTTCGGTAGGTCGTTTGTGGGGTGGCCCTAAGGATGTAAGGATATTTTTTGTAGTTCAGTTTGATAAGCAATTTAAATCGCTTGCAGGCTGGAAAGGCCAAAAGCGTATCGAAAGCGTTGGTAAATTAAACGGAGATAGTGTGGGCGTTGCACCACAATATGATGTTTCGGCAGGAGATCGGTTACTCATGAAAATTGCAATCTCCTATACAAGTCTCGAAAATGCCCGTAATAATTTAAAGGCAGAATGTGCAGATTGGGACTTTAATTTTGTAAGAAATGAGTCTAAAAATGTATGGAACGATTGGCTTGGCAAAATTGATGTTAAAGGTGGAACTGTAGATCAACAGCGAAAATTCTATACAGACCTGTGGCATGTACTTCTAGGTCGCCATAAAATAACTGATGTTTCCGGAGATTATCCTGATCGTACAAATAAAAAAGGAGAACCAGTATTAAGTGATACTGCATTTAGAATTAAGACTGTACCAAAGTATGCTAATGGTCAGCTTAAACACGATATGTACAATACAGATGCATGGTGGCTTACGCAATGGAATCTTAACATATTATGGGGATTGGGATGGCCTGAAGTGCAGGATGATATGTCGGCAGCAATGCTTCAATTTGCCGATGATGGAGGACTGTTGCCTCGTGGCCCTGTGGGAGGAGGTGATACTTTTATTATGACGAGTTCTCCAGTTACAAATCTCATTGTAGGAACCTATATGAAGGGTTTATTGACAAAGGCAGATCCTGCCCACGCTTTTGATATTATACGAAGGAACCATTTGCCAGGAGGTGTTCTTGATACTAGAGAAAATGTTGAGTTCTATACCAAAAACGGGTATTTTCCAGGCAGTGCAGGAGTAACGGTTGAAGCAGTATTTCAGGATTATGCTGTTGCGCAGATGGCAGATAAGCTTAACCGAAAAGAAGATTATAACTTTTTCATAAAGCGTTCCGAAGGCTGGAAAAAACTTTATGAGCCTAAGCAAAAATTACTATTTCCGAAAGACAAAGATGGTAAGTTTACAACCTCAGACCCATTAAGTCCTTCTGGTTGGATAGAGGCTAATTCCTGGCAAGCAACATGGGGTATTTCTCATGACATTAGCGGATTGGCAAAGCTTATGGGAGGAAACAATGTATTGTGCGATAAGCTTAATTATGCATTCGAAAAAGCATTGGAGAGTGATTTTGTGGCAGAATACGGCCAGGGTTATATTAGCTATGGCAATCAACCTGGCTTATCAGACGCCCACGTTTTTAATTATGCAGGCAAACCTTGGTTAACACAGCGTTGGGTACGGATCGTGAAAGATCAATCTTACGGAGGTGTTAGTCCTGATTTGGGATATGGTGGACAAGATGAAGATCAAGGCCAAATGGGAGCTTTAAGTGCTCTAATGGGAATAGGCCTGTTTAATTTACAAGGCAATGTAACTAAAGATCCTGTTTATGATATCACAAGCCCTATTTTCGATGAAGTAACTATTAAACTTGATCCTAAGTATTACAAGGGAAAACAGTTTGTGATTAAAACTTATAACAATTCAGTTAAAAACTGCTATATCCAAAAAGTAACCTTAAATGGAAAACCTTTAAATCGGTTTTGGTTTAGACATGCCGATTTTGTTAGAGGAGGCGAGTTGCAGATTTGGCTTGGACCTAAACCAAATACACAATGGGGTATAGCTGGTTTGCCTTCAATGAATCATTCTAATTAAAAGGATGATTCATTGAGTTTGCTAGTTATATACTTTTACTATGAGCACAATCAAATTTCTTACTTGTCAAGGAAACTTTCAATCAATGGGATAACATAATCGGCTTCTTTAGAACCAGATTTTAATGTTGTTATTTCTCCAATATATTCCCCATGTACACCTGGGATTATGGCTAATTTCGAATTTGCAATTTGATGATGCATTTCGATTGCATGTTCAGGTGTTATAACATCTTGATCGCCTATAATGATTATGGTGGGAGCTTTAATAGATTTGATCTGTTCATCTGGTATGTCTTTAAAATTTACCATCCTTTTTGCATCTCTGTCATGCATAATTTGTAAACCATTTGAGTCTGGTGTAACTTGTAAATAAGCTTCTTTTAGCTCTTTGGGCATATTTGATAGCTCTGCATGTTTCATGAAATTCCAAAACTGAGGCGAAACCCCACTGCGTTTTAAAAGCGCAGAACCCAAAACAATTTTATCGACTATTTGGGGGTGACGAATAGCAATTTGAGTAGTGGTTGTCCCCCCGTTACTGAAACCAAAAAAGTCTGCTTTGTCGATATTCAAATTCTTTAACAGTGCAGCAACATCATCAGCATCCTGTTCAAAGGATGAATCCTTTCCTCTATCACTGGTTCTTCCGTGAGCTTGCAACTCAACGGCTATAATTTTTCTATGTTTAGCTAGCATTGGAATAACCCTTCCAAATGTTGTTTGAATGGTAGAACCACCTCCATGAATCAAAACAAGTGGTTTGCCTTGTCCATAGATTTCATAATACATTTTAATCCCGTTAACTTCTGAATAACCATTTTTAGAGGTTAAAGTGTCCTTTGCAGCTGCTTTCATTTGATTACTATTTTCTTCAGATTGTTTTGCGCTATTGCACGATGAGAATATGAAAAGTGCTAATACTGAGTATATAATTATCTTTTTCATTACATTTTATTTTGTTTTAGATAGTTTGATTTCCATTAAATGTGACCAGGTTTTGTCATCTGTAAGCTGCTCCCAAATACCGGAAAATACATCTCCCTGCTCATTAAACCCACCTTTAAAACATAAGCTGTCACCATTGAAAGTCCAAAGTCCGTCATTAACTGTTGCTGTCATAAATCCTGAGTTGCCCTTGTTATTGTAATGCTGCATGGTGTAGTGATTATTTAAGCTGTCATAACCAATAATTTCATGCGTTTTACTGTTGTCGTCGCCTATTGTCACATCTGCAGTATGAAGTAAAAAGAAACCATCAGTTATCCACTCATAATTGTCTGTACCTATGATTTTTATTTCAGAGCTACCATTAGAAGAGGGTATAAGTCCTTCCGTATCCCAACTTCCAATAAATCTACTCAGGTGATTGTATACTTGTTCATTTGTTTTCATAACTGATATTTAGCTTATAGCAAGTTATGGAAACCTGGTCTATTTTATACTGGGCAGTACTGACAAATAGAAGGGGGTATTACGACAAATTTTTTAAGTATTTGATTCTCGCGGAAGCGTAGAAAGACCTTAATTATTTCAATATAATGAAAATAATCTTGTAGGCCTTTATATTGGAGATCCCGTTAATCATAGGAAGTGCTTTATGAATGGTCAAGTTTTAGGTGCGGAATCTCCAGTATAAGAAACCTTGCAGTAATTATTTTTTTGTTTTAGTTCCTTTTAGTTCTGTTACAACCATTTTAAGTGTGGTTTCTCCGATGTTTTTAGCTTTATGTGTTGTGGCAACTAAATACATCGCTTCTCCAGCTTTAATTTCTGCAACAACTGGTTCTTTGCCTTTGTCAGTAATCTCTAACTTTCCATCTGTTAAAGCATAGACGAAATGGTCGGGGTGACTATGCCACGGAACGCTATCTCCCGGGGCTATTTCAACCTGCATTACCCTTATCTTATCGTTTTCCAGGATTACTTTTTTATACGCATTTGGAGCAACTGTTATCGGGTCTTGTGCGCGTACATTTGTACTAAGGGCCATGAATAGTCCAAAGAGTAGGGCCATTGAAATCATTTTAATCGTTTTCATTTTGTTATGGGTTTAATTAAAAGAATATCGGGCGAACTTAGACGGGTAAATAAAAACAATTGGCAGTCATAAAGGTTTGTCATATCTTTTTGTGTATGAAAGATAAAACTTCAAATAGTTGGTAAGAATAAAGCCGCCATTGTAATGATCATTTAGTATTTTTTATTGGCATATCTCATAATATTATCTTTTTTTATGAAAATGGCCGTTTCAAATATGCGGAATGGTAACAATAGAATTATAACAATGTTTCATTCTAGGTCCCCACCAGTTTACAATGTGTTCAGGAGATTATAAACAAGACAACCACTTTAAGGGTACATTTAATCTTAGTAAGCCGCAGTTTCTTTATTTGAGTATTATGTTAAGGATGTGGGTGGTTTACGTAATTCCGGGAGACACTATAAGGTTCACGATAGACGGTGCGGGAAATGATGCAAAAATCATTTTTTTTGGTAAACATGCCAATAATTACCATGTATTTGCAAGAATAGCTGATTTTACCATAGGCTCCGAACGGCCACCCAGGTATTTAGTCCCTATGGAATTCCGTGAAAACCAAGACAGTTTGTTAAAGTATAAACTAAAGCTCGATCAATGGTACATAGATAAAACAAAGCAACTGGATGTGCTTTTAACGCGTTATCCTGTGTCCAAATTACTTACTCATATAGCACGAAATAAGCTCAGCTATTATTATGTAAACTCCTTGTACTTTCTGGTATCAAATATGGTAGTTGATAGTATTCCTAAGGATTATCTTAATGAAATCAAAAAAAATACATTTGACGACGATCGTTTGCTGAGCGCTGGTGAGTACAAGTTTGCGCTGTCTAATCGGTATGTGAGATTTAAAGAAAATGAAAGTGAAGTAAATCTACCAAGGATTGAAAAGAAAATAAGGGAAGAGCTAAGTGGTATGACCAAAGACTATGCAATTGCCAGTTTGATTGGGAATGCTGCTGAGCGTAAAGTTGCAATAGATGATGCTACTTTATTATCACTAATCAAGTCAGCCTATACCGAGGTGAAAGATCCTAATTATTTAACTTACATCAGGGAATCTGATTTGAGATATCGGTTGTTAAATAAGCCATTAACAGAAAAAGTGTTAGACAGTACTTTTTTAACGAATTACTCGAGTGGAAAGAAGCGGAGTTTAAGAGAAGTATTAGCCGTTTACCAAGGGAAAGCTGTGTATATGGATTTATGGGCAAGCTGGTGTCTTGCTTGCAGAGTAGAAATTTCAGAATCTGCTGATGCAAAGAAATGGATGATGGAAAATGGAGTTGATATTGTTTATTTTTCACTTGACAATGATAATGCCGCCTGGAAGCAGGCAGCCAGAAATGACAAAATAGAGGACAATCAGTATCTTATGGAAGGCAAGTATAAATCAGAACTGTCTAAATTTATGGGATTAGAGGCTATACCCAGATATTTACTGATAGATAAAAACCATTTTGTGAAGAGCATTTTTGCCCCAAGGCCGATAGAAAGGGACTTTCGACAGCTAAAGTCGTTGATAGATGAAATGAATAAGAGCGCGATTGGTAAATAAGATCGATGCTAAAACCATAAGGATATATGAAAATTGAAAACATACAAAAACAAGCGGTTGTTCTATTTTTATGCACGCTGATACCGATCACAAAGGTATGCGCACAAGCCTTGCCGGATTCCATTACAAAAAAAGTAGATGGCATATTTGCGAAATGGAATATACCTAACGGCCCAGGTTGTGTCATAGGCATTGTGCGCAACGATTCGTTGATTTATGCTAAAGGATATGGACAGGCCAATATTGAGTATGGAGTGCCTAATACACCTGAAACTATCTATCATATGGCATCAGTTTCTAAACAATTTACTGCTTACGCTATTGTTTTACTTGCCAAACAGGGGAAGCTCAAATTAGATGATGACATTCGTAAATATCTTCCCTGGTTTCCTGATCTCAAAGAAAAAATTACCATTCGGCAGTTGCTGAACCATACAAGCGGCATTAGAGATCAATGGCAGTTGCTTGCAATATCGGGCACAAGGCTTGATGATGTAATTAAGCAGGAACACATTGTTAAAGTGCTGAGGAAGCAACAGGCCCTGAATTTTAAACCGGGAGAAGAATATAGTTACTCGAACAGTGGGTTTACCTTGCTAGCCGAAATTGTAAAATCTGTTACCGGTCAAACGCTTAGACAATTTACAGATTCTGTTATTTTTAAGCCTCTGGGGATGAATAATACACACTTTCATGATGATTATACAGAGGTAGTGAAGAATCGATCTTACTCGTATAACCCGCGCGAAGGTGGTGGTTTTAACAATAGTATTTTATCGTATTCAAATGCAGGGGCAACCAGCCTCTTTACCAATGTGAATGATATGGCTAAATGGGTCATGAACTTTTACAAGCCTACGGTGGGTACGGCAGAAGACATTAAATTGCTAACACAAAAGGCGAAATTTAACAACGGCAAAGAATCTGACTATGCATTGGGAATTGTTAATAATAACTACAAAGGGTGGAGACAGTATACGCATAACGGGGCTGATGCTGGTTACAGGACATCGGTTGTTGCTTTTCCTGATCTGAAAATGGGTTTTATTGTTTTTAGCAATGTTGGGGATTTTAATCCTGGTGGTAAAAGTTACCAAATAGCTGATCTTTTTATTAAAGACACCACTGCAAAAGCAACTAAGCCAGAGGCTAAGCCCGTTGATACCAGTAAAGCCACTTTAAAGGATATTGCAGGGGCTAAAAAATTCAAGGGTAATTATATTGCTGATGATGGGGTACAGTTTGATTTTAACCTAAAGAATCAAAAAATGTATTGGGACAGGTATGGCAGCTCAGACCTGTTATTAAAAGGCGAAAAGGGCACTTTCATGGTAGCTTCCGCACCTGATGTTAAATTTCTGTTCAGCACAACAAACAAGGGAGATACTCTTGTTAAACAATGGTGGCCGGATGGGGAACGTTTTTTGCTTAAGTACATAGTAGTCAGTAATCAAACAGATAAGCAATTGCAAGCTTACACAGGCACGTACTATTGTCCGGAATTGGATTGTAAGTATGGTATTGTTTTAAAAGGTAAGGATTTAATATTAACCAATAATAAATACGAGGATACCAAATTAAAGCTTACTGGAAAGGATCACATGCGCACCGATTATTGGTGGATGGGGCACCTGAAGATATTACGCGATAATAAAAATCAGATCATAGGCTTTGAAGTTAATGATGGTAGGGTTATGCATTTGCGGTTTAATAAAATAGAGTAGTTAATGAAAATCTTTATAGCCCGTTTCGGGTAGAATCTGGTATGATTGAGCAATATACTTGCATCAACTGATCAGAAAGTATCAAAATACGTCTTTTATACTTTATAGCTTTGTTTCAAGCAAGGGGCATTTATTCATGAATTTGAATGGTAGAAGGCAACTAATGAGATTATTACTCTTAAGCCCCCCCCGATTTACCCTCGGACATGTATTTATAGTGTAGTCTATTGATTTGCCTTTTTTACTAAGGGCGATAGGCTAGGGTATTGCGAGGTACCCCTTTATTCTTGATTGTTAAGGGTATTGGAAAATGGTGTCACATTTAAATTGTAATAGTTTTTTATGAGTATGGTTAAAAATAGACCTTTTGTTATTAGAAAATTGAAACGTGGGCTCTCCATCAGTCTTTCTGCTTTATTGTTGGTAGGTTGTGCCGGTGGTGATAGCAAGAACACTTCATCCGATAATAACAAATTTGCGGACCATGTCCGGACAACAAACTTCCAGACTCCTGAAGAGGAGATGGCTGGTTTCACAGTCCCTGAAGGTTTTGAGATTTCATTGTTTGCCTCCGAACCTGATATTACTAAACCGATTAACATGGAGTTTGATGATCAGGGCCGTTTATGGGTAACACAATCTTCTGAGTACCCAATAGCGGCGGGTAAAGGAGCTGGAAAGGACAGAATCACTATTCTGGAAGACCGTGATGGTGATGGACGCGCAGAGGTGTTTACGAATTTTAATGACAGTCTGAATATTCCTATTGGAATTATGCCGGTAGCAGATGGTGCTGTAGCCTATAGCATTCCAAATGTTTATCGTTTTAAAGACAATAATGGTGATGGAAAGTCTGACAGTAAGGAAGTACTTTTGGGGGAGTTCGGCTTTAAAGATACCCATGGTATGGTGAACAATTTTGTTCGTGGCTTTGATGGTTGGATTCATGCTTGCCATGGCTTTACCAATATTTCTAAAATTGCCGGAAAGGATGGAGATTCGATTGCAATGGAATCGGGAAATACATTTAGGTTCCGTCCGGATGGAAGCCGAGTAGAAAAAACAACAAACGGTCGTATTAACCCTTTTGGTTCTGCTTATGATGAGCGCGGATATTTGTATTCGGTAGATTGCCATAGTAAGCCGATCTTCCAGTTAATTTCTGGTGGCGATTATCCGCAATGGGGGAAAAAGGATCCTGCAATTGGGTATGCTCCTGAAATGATGAGCTATGAATTGGGGTCGACAGCTTTGGCTGGATTGGTATATTATACAGATCAACAGTTTCCGGAAGAATATCAGAAAAGCTTTTTTACGGGTGATGTTGTTACTTGCCGGATAGACCGCAATACGGTTACCTATCAGGGAGCAACACCAATCGCTAAAAAAGAAACGCCATTTCTTACCAGTGAGGATCCGTGGTTCAGACCAGTAGATGTTAAAACCGGACCTGACGGGTCTATGTATATTGCCGATTTTTATAACAAGATCATTGGTCACTATGAGGTTTCATTGGATCATCCAGGAAGGGATCGTCTTAGTGGGCGTATCTGGAAGATCACCTATACCGGTAAAGATCGAAAAAAGGCTGTTCCAGTTACAAACTGGGCTAAAGCAAGTTTAAAAGAACTTGTAAAAGGATTAGATCATCCACATCAGAGTATTCGTATGAAGGTTGCCGACCGCTTAGTGGAAGTACAAAAAGAAAAAGCAATACAACCTGTTCTTGAACGGGTAAAGGATGCTTCATCTTCTATCACTGGATATATTCATGGCTTGTGGGTTCTGCATCGTTTGGGAGCTCTTTCTGATCAATTGCTTAAAGAAGCATTGAACCATAGCAATCCTTTGGCTAAACAGCATGCACTCAGGATCCTTGCTGAAGGCAAAGGACTAAGTAAAGAACAAGAAGGAACTGTACTGAATGCACTTGGAGATAAAGATCCATTTATACAACGTACTGCGGCAGAGGTGTTAAATAAGTTTCCAAATGTTAGTCATGTTGATCCATTATTAAACTTATATGAAAGAACTCCTGTTGGAGATTCTCACTTAAAATATACAGCGCTGTTGGCAATGAGGAACAATCTTCGAGGTAAGGGAGTTGTCGGTCAAATTGTAAAAAAATCCTGGACAGGAGAGAAGCTTGCAGTGCTGGCAACGGCTATGCAGGATGTTCCTTCGCCGGCTGCTGCTTCATTTGTGTTGAACTATATCTTGTCACATGAAATTCCGACTGATAAATTACGGAAAAGTCTGGAGTATGTGGGAAGGTATGGTACATCATCTGAGTTAGACAAAAGCATCACCCTAATTACCGGAAAATTCTCTGATAATCAGGAAACACAACTTTCCTTATACCAGAATCTAAAAGCAGGAATTGCACAAAGTGGTACTCCTGTTACTGCCAAGATGCGTTCTTGGGGAATTCAGCTGGCAGGAAAGTTTTTGAATGATCAGGGTAAGGACATCTGGATGAGTAAGCCCCAGGAAGATAGAGCTGAGGATTTTAGCCCCTGGAAAATGGAAGATGCTTTCTTAACAGATGTTGCACCTGCTTTTAGAATTTATTTTAGTGAGAAAAACGGATATAAGCCACGTGCTACCTTATACACTATACCATTTAAGCTTCCAAATGAGCTTACCATGAATGTTTTTGATAATGATGTTGACAGAACGGATGAAAAGGTTGGCTTATCTAAAAATGCTGTTCGTATTCGTTTAGCAAGTGGTGGTAAATTAATAGGAGAATATCGTGTTAACCAGAAAAATAAGTCAGAATTCAAGTACCTGATTAAAACAACTTCGTTTGATTTGAAGAAGTATGCAGGGCAGATGGGATATATTGAAGTAGTGGATAGTTCAGAAAATGGAGCCATTGGTATAGGGAAACTAAATCCTGCAGTGGTTGAGATGCCTCGTTATACGCCTTCTGATAAAGATGAGTACCGTTTACAGGCTTCGGAGATTGCCGGTGATTACAAATCAGAGAATCTTAAGCCTTCTTTAAGGAAAGTGGTTCAGTCAACTTGGATAAACCCTAATACCCGTTTGGCTGCTGCAGGTGCATTAACTAATATGCCATCTGCCTCAGATGCAGCTTTGCTAGGTACTATTTTTATTAATAAATCTGAGTCTGCGCTCTTAAGAGAAAAGCTGGCAGTTTACTTAGGTCAATTGCAAAGCAAAGAGGCCTTACAGTATCTGAAAGATGGTTTGGCAGGAAGCACAAGGCCAATACAATTGGCAGCTGCAACGGTATTATCCGGTTCGTCATTAGGAATTGAGAACTTGTTGCATGCGGTAAATGCCAAGCAGTTACCTGCTGATCTTCTTGCCGAGTTTAAGATAAAGGAGGGACTTTCAAAGAACGCAAATGCCGGTCAGCTTGGTCAAATCAAGAAATTATTGGCAAGCGGTGAAAATGAACGGACTGCCAGGAAAAAATTGATCGAAGATAGGATCGCTAAGTTCGAGAATACAGGTAAACGTAAAGAGAAGGGAGGTGCCTTGTTTAAAGCCAATTGTGCAATCTGCCATCAGGTGAGCGGTACAGGAGGGATGATCGGTCCACAACTCGATGGTATTGGTAATTGGGGCCCTAGAGCGTTGACTGAAAAGATCTTGGATCCGAACAGAAACATTTCGGAGTCATTCCGAACCTACAACATTGTTATGAAGAATGGCAAACAAGAAACTGGCCTGTACAGACGTACTGAAGGGGAAGTGATTGTTTTTGCTGACAATAGCGGTAAGGAATTCAAGATTTCGAAAAAGGACATGAAATCTTATACCCCTTCGCAATATACATTGATGCCCGATCAGTTCAGGCATGTATTATCCGAAGAGGAGTTCAGTTCATTGATGGAGTATTTATTAAGTGTAAAATAAGTTCATATAAAGGTTTGAAAATGAAAATTACTTTAAGGCTTTTATGGTCTGTGCCTCTAATTGCAGCAATGACGATTAGTGGTAGGGCACAGGTTAATCCCCCTATAAATGGGGGGATTAATTTTAAAAAGCACGTACTCAACAACACGTTCGTTTCGGAGGGTGTTGCAGTTGCGGACATAAACAAGGACGGGAAAAAGGATATCATTGCCGGCGCTTATTGGTTTGAGGCACCTCGCTGGATACAGCATGAATTGGCCAAATCTCAGGCATTTGAGTTTGATAAAGGATACAGTAATGCGTTTCTGAATTTTGCCCTTGATGTTAATCTGGACGGTTGGATGGATGTTATCAGGATTGATTTTCCCGGAAAGGCAGTAGTATGGCATGAAAATCCGAAGAATAAAGCAGGCCATTGGAAAGAACACCTCATTTACCACTCATTTGGTAATGAAACCCCACGCTTTGTAGACATGGATGGTGATGGGCGCCCTGATCTGGTTGGTAATGACTCAGAAGGTAAGGAAGTGATTTGGCTAAAGGCACCTGTAAAGAAAGGCGATACTGCCTGGAAGAAATTCATGGTAAGCTCAGATAAAGATCTGGGTACCCATCAGTTTACTCACGGATTGGGTACAGAGGATTTGAATGGGGATGGCAGACGCGATATCTTGATTAACAAAGGTTGGTGGGAGGCGCCGGCTTCTCCGAATGGTGAGAACTGGTTGTTCCATCCTTCAAATTTTGGCGACGATTGTTCTCAAATGTATGTGATGGATGTAAATGGAGATGGTTTATCGGATGTGATCAGTTCATCAGCCCATAATTACGGGATTTGGTGGTACGAGCAGCAAAAGGACGGTTCAGGGAAAATAAGCTGGGCAAAGCATGTTATCGATAATAAATTTTCACAAACTCATAGTTTGATTTTGAAAGATATAAATAAGGATGGTCATCCGGATCTTGTTACCGGAAAGCGATTCTTTGCACATAACGGTAATGACCCGGGTGCTCGTGAGCCGGCTGTTTTATACTGGTATGAATATGTACCAGGTAAAGCACCTTTCTGGAAGGCACATCAGATTGATGATAATTCAGGGGTTGGGCTCGGCTTTGTTGTCGAAGATGTAAATGGAGATGGTCTTCAGGATGTTGTGGTGTCGAATAAGAAGGGGGTACATTACTTTCAGCGGAAAGCAAAATAAAAGTTCTTTAAATAAACAATCATTTGATAATTCTTTAACTCTATATATAATGGTAAGATTTGGTATTAATACTTTTTTATTCACTGGTGCTTTCACTAATTCTAGTGTAGCCTTGTTCCCTCTTTTTAAATCCTGGGGGTTTGATTCTGTAGAAATAGCTTTAGATAATCCATCAGTAATAGATGTTAAATTGATTAAAAAGGCCTTAGATGATTGTGGGTTGGTTTGTGGTTCTGTTTGTGCAGCTATGGGACCTGGACGGGATCTTCGAGGAAGTAACGAGGAGCAGGTTGAAGCGCTTGAGTACATCAAATCTTGTATCGAAGTGGTGGCTGGTTTGGGGGCTTCAGTGCTGGGTGGTCCATTATATTCAGTAGTGGGAAGGGCAAATTTTGAAGAAGAAGATGCATATCGTTCACAATGGAATACTGTTGTAAATCATTTTAAAGTGTTGGGTAAGCATGCTCAGGATTTTGGGGTGAAATTAGCAGTGGAACCTATTAATAGGTATGAAACGGACTTTATCAATACAGCCGAACAGGCCATGGATTTTATTTCAGCGGTTGGAAATCCTTCTGTATTGATTCATATGGATAGTTTTCACATGAATATAGAAGAAAAACATCCAGATGAATCAATATTGAAACTAGGAGATAAGCTGGGACTTTTTCATGCCTGTGGTATAGATAGGGGTACTCCGGGTAATGATCATACCAATTGGATCAAATTATTGAGTGCCTTAAAGAAAGTAAATTATCAAGGTGATATTGTAATTGAATCCTTTACCCCAGAAGTTAAAGTGATCGCAAAAGCGGCTTCTATCTGGAGAAAAATGGAACCTTCTGCTGAGGATATCGCAGTAAAAGGTTTGGCGTTTTTACGCAGTCAATGGAGTAATTCTTCGTGTGTTTAATGGTTTTTATTTGTAACAGTTAAATTAATAGAATTGAAAAACATTGACGATCGAAATTTAATTATTCGCCTTCAGGCGGAAGATATGGATGCTTTCAACGCACTGTATTGGAAGTACCAATTGAAACTGTATGCGAATATATTTAAGCTCCTTAAAGACAAGAATGCCACTGAGGATGTTTTGCAAGAAGTATTTATTACGCTTTGGGAAAAACGATTTACCATTGATCCTGATAATCTGATTGCCGGATGGCTTTTTACTGTTAGTTATAATAAAGCCATTAATTACCTCAAGAAATCAATGAAAGAATCGTTGATTTTTGAAGAATTAAATGAGGCGCTGCAGTTTTCCGGTGAAAGTGCGGTAGTCTTTAGAGATGTTCAATTGGAGTTAATAGAAAAGGCTGTGATTCAGCTTTCTCCTCAAAAAAGAAAAGTATTTGATCTCTGTAAGATACAAGGTAAAACTTATGAAGAGACCGCTAAAGAGTTGAATATTTCTAAACATACTGTGAAAGAATATTTATCGGGCGCGGTGATGAATGTAAAGGAATATGTGAATTTCCATTCGCAGGCATCAACTCCTTTTTTCTATCTGATTTGTCTTTACCAATTCTTTCATTAGTAGTGTTTTTTCAATTCTATTAATAGCAACAATTAATTTAGTGATACCCCCCCCGATTGTAACGATGCCTTGTATTTATAATACATTCTGGTTGCTATAATGCATTGAATGGATCAAGGTGTCAGGGTGATTTTAATATTATGAATAGCAAAAAAGATATACTAATTCAATTGTTAGGTAAGGAAAAGTGGTCTCCCTCAGAAAGATTGTGGCTTCGGGATTACTTAGAAGAAAATAGTGAAGATACGGAAGAGCTAAAGCATTTAATGCAGGAACAATTTGAAGCGGATATGGAGGGAGGTGAGTTGCCAAGTTTCAATGATTCGAAAAGAATTCTAGACAACATACATAATAAAATTGAAAAAAGGAAACCTGCTGGCAATCGGCTTATACTTACGCTAAGATGGCAAAAATTCACTGCTGCAGCTGTGTTTGTTGGGGTTCTTTTCTTTAGTGTCTACCTCTTTTCGAATAAAGATATTGCACAAGTTGACCATCTAGAACAGGCCGGGCATACTGCGATGAAGGATATCGCACCTGGAGGTGAAAAAGCAATATTAACCCGTGCCGATGGATCTAAGACGGTATTGAAGGATGGAAAAATAACGTATAATTCATCTAAAATTAAAGAGAAAAAGGATCCGTATAATGTAATTACTACACCAAGGAGTGGTAGTTATCAAGTTGAACTTCCTGATGGTACAAATGTGTGGTTAAATGCTGCATCCTCCATTCGTTTTCCTACTGATTTTACTGGAAATGAAAGAAGAGTGGAGATTAAGGGAGAAGCATTCTTTTCCGTTACAAAGAATGCTAAAAAGCCCTTTGTCGTTAGTGTAAATGATGCTGAAATTACGGTTCTGGGTACTCAGTTCAATGTGATGGCGTATCAAGATGAAAAGGCTTTGAAAACTACTCTGGTGGAGGGATCAGTTGTGTTTTCAAATCAGGGAAGTAAGAAAGTGGTTCTTAAACCGGGAGAGCAATCTTTGCTTACAAAAACAGGTGATGTCGAGGTGCTTGATCATGTTAATGTAGAGAATGTAGTGGCATGGAAAAATGGGTTCTTCGATTTTAATGGAGATAATATTGAGTCGGTAACCCGACAGTTGGCAAGATGGTATGATGTTGAAATTGTGATGGATAAATCAAGTAATGATTTATTCTATGCGAAAATTCCTAAAAACACCATGCTTTTAGATGTGCTAAAGGCTTTAGAACTAACCGGTAAGATCCGTTTTGAAGTTCAGGATAGAAAAATTAACGTAATTAATTAATAAAATCTCGGGGATATGAAATAGAGTAGAAAAATAGTAACTGAATCAAAATAAAAAACCAGAAATGCTCGCAACATTTCCGGTCAATTTTTTTGGTTCTTCCAAAAAAGAAAATATCAGATAGTATAGTATTAATTGTTTAAACCAAAAACCAAATATATGGATTTATTCTCATGCGACAAATATTGTCAGTTTCGAAAGAGCTTGTTTAAGACGCTTTTGCTTATGAATATTACAACTGTTTTTATATTAGCCGTTTGTGTTTCCGTTAGTGCGAAGGGATTTTCACAGGAGGTAAACATCAATGAAACCAATGCTACACTTGAATCGGTGTTCAATAAAATTAACCTGCAAACGGGTTACACCTTTGTTTACACAAAAAGCCTTCTTGAAAAAGGAAAGAAGGTAAGTGTGAAAAGTAAAGGCTCATTAGAGAACATACTTGAGCTTTGTTTTAAGGATCAGCCTATTACGTACACGATTCTAAACAAAATGATCATCATTAAGGAAAAAAAAACACCTTTTTTAAAAGCACCGCCAGTCGTTAAAGAAGTACAGGTAAAACCTTTAGAGGGTGTTGTTACAGATGAATCCGGCGCTCCTTTGCCGGGTGTTTCTGTGGTAATAAAGGGTAGTAAAATAGGAGTGGTTACAGATAAAGATGGCCGCTATTCCTTATCTCTCCCTGATGATGCAAAGATAGTATTGGAGTTTTCAAGTGTTGGATTTCATACTCAGAGCATTACATTGTCAAATAAAACCGAGCTAAATGTTGTCTTGAAAATGGATGCGGCCGGGTTGGAGGAAGTAGTAGTAGTAGGCTACGGTACTCAGAAAAAACTAAGCTTAACCGGTGCTGTTTCCAACATTAAGGGGGAAGATATTATGGCCACCAAGGCTCCTTCTTTAGCTGTTGCTTTGGCGGGAAAGGTCCCCGGTTTGCAGATACGCCAGCAAAGTGGGATGCCCGGTGATTTTAATACCATGGTAAACGTAAGGGGTTTTGGTACACCACTTTTTGTAATTGATGGAGTTGTGAGAGACGGAGATAAGGAATTCCAGAAAATCAACCCTGAGGATATAGAAAGCATTAGTGTTTTAAAAGACGCTACGGCCGCAATCTATGGTATCAACTCTAGCAATGGGGCAATTATTGTTACCACAAAAAGCGGTCGCAAAGGACCTATGGAGATTAATTACAGTGGATTAATTGGTGTTTCCGCTCCTACGGAACGTACACAGATGTTGAATGTAGCCCAGTATGAGGAAATTAGAAATGAGGCCGAAATAAACGCAGGTAGAGCTCCTTTGTATGCTACTCCTGAAGAATTATTACAACGTTCTAGCTTACCTATGGTGGATTGGTATCATGAGGTTTTTAAAAAGTCGACTCTTCAGCAGCAGCATAATATGACGATGCAAGGAGGAAATGAAAAGCTTTCTGCATTTACAAGTATTGGGTATACAACGGATAATGGTTTACTTAAAAGTGGCGACATTGGGTATGATAAGTATTCCTTTAGAAGTAATATAAAAGCTCAGGTAGCCAAAAATTTAACCGCGGATGTGAATCTTTCAGGATTTGTTGATAAGAGATACCAACCGGGTACCTGGGATGATGCTTTCTTTTATCTCTCTAAAGCAACTTTTGGGGTGATCCCATCTGAAACAGTTTATGCAAATAATAATCCTAATTATTTTAATAGACCATTTCCGATCAATGATAATCCCGTTGCTTTTTCTGATAAAGAATATTTTGGATATAGAGAATGGAGAAATAAATTCTTCCAATCTTCACTAAGTTTAACCTATCAGGTTCCAGGTATCAGTGGTTTGAAATTTAAAGCACTTGGTGCTTTTGATGCAAAGGTATTTACGGCCACAAAAGTTCAAAAGTCGGTTGAAACCTTCTCTTATTCACCGGATAATGGTGGTACATATACTGCTCACAAAAATCAAGTTCCCTCTATACAAGAAGAGAATAATATTTTCGGCCGTATGGACTTGCAAGGTCAGCTTATCTATAATAAACGCTTTAATAATGCTCATAATTTGGGTGCCGTTATGGTTATGGAAGCAAAGCAAGAGGATGAGCGCTATTTGGGAGCCAGACGATTGTATTCATTTTATACAATAGATAATATTGATAGGGCAGCAGAAACTGGACAAACCAATGGGGGGTGGACTCAGAAAAAAACGTATTTATCATATATAGGTCGTTTTAATTACGATTATAAAGAAAAGTATTTAGCGGAGTTTGCATTCAGATATGATGGTTCATATCGCTATGCACCTGCGCAACGCTGGGGGTTCTTTCCAGTAATTTCCCTTGGCTGGAGGATGTCTGAAGAGAATTTTATAAAGAATAATTTATCATTTGTTTCCAACTTGAAACTAAGAGGTTCTTATGGTAAAACAGGACAGGATGCTGGTAATCCATTCCAGTTTATTCCTGGCTTTGTTAGCTCTAGTGGTTATGTATTTTCAAATGGTCAATACACCAATGGGTACTCTCTTTCCTCATTAATGAATCAGAACCTGACTTGGTTTAGGGCTACTACAACGGATGTTGGGATCGATCTTTCCCTATGGGATAGTAAATTGGATTTCTCTTTTGATGTATATCGTAGAGATAGAACGGGACTTTTAGCTACTCGTGCCGAATCTTTACCGAATACTTTTGGCGCTTCATTGCCACAGGAAAATCTTAATAGTGATAGAACAGAAGGGATTGAACTGATGATTGGACACCGTAATCAGACTGGAGATTTTAAGTATGGTGGAAACCTTACGATGAATTTTGCAAGATCAAAGACCCTTTATCAGGAAAGAGCTCCATTTAGAAGCAGTATGGATCGTTATAGAAATGGTCAGCAGAACAGATGGATGGACATTGGTTGGGGATGGGATGTTACCGGGCAATTCCAGAATTTCGAAGAAATAAGGAATGCTCCTATTGAAACGGAAGACCGCGCGAATTCAACCACATTACCAGGTGATTATATACACAAAGATGTAAATGGAGACGGGTTAATTAACAGTAATGATAGGGTTCCGTTGTTTTGGAGTGGACAACCTAAAATACACTTTGGATTAAGCACTTTCTTTAGTTACAAAAAGCTTGGATTAACCATGTTATGGCAAGGGTCTGGGTTAAACTCAATGAGGTATAACGAGATATTAGGGAATGTTCTGGCTTTTGATAACAGCAACTCACCGGCATTTTTTTACGACAGATGGCATTTAGAAAACCCATATGACGCTAATAGCAAATGGATACCAGGGTATTGGCCAGCGACTAGAAAGAATTCATATGATGCAGGTTCTACTCGGATTGAGAGCGATGCAAACAGGATTAGTGCTTTATATCTACGACTTAAGAGTGTGGAGTTGAGTTATAATTTTTCAGGTCCAGGTCTTCAATCTAAAGGAATAAAGAACTTGAGAGTATTTGCTAATGGGTACAATCTATTAGTCTTATGCGATGATTATTTAAAACAATTTGACCCGGAAATTTCTGATGGAAATGGATTTAATTATCCGATTTCAGTATCAGGTAGTTTAGGTGTAAACATAACTTTTTAATGATTGACTATGAAAAGGAATAAGATAGTATTTATAATAGGGGGGGTATTTATGCTTGCCTTAGGTGCATGTAGTAAGTTCTTGGATGTAGAACCTAAAGATAGGCTTTCAGGAAATTCACTGTTTGCCAGTAATGAAGGGGTTGAAGCATATTTAGCAGGTTTATATAATAAACTACCTATAGAAGATTTTAGGTTTGATTATAGGACTGGCTTTAACTATGGTGGAAATTCCGGTGGAATGATAAGTGCAAATGCAACTCAGGATGTTATTCACTCTGAATGGGGCGACCACTTAGGACAAACCGATAAGCTGAATTATTGGGATGCAGGTTATAAGTATATTAGAGAGGTAAATGATTTGAAATCGGCAATTCCGACTATGAAATTTACCGATCCGAAACGTTATGATCAGTTAAAGGGGGAGGCTCATTTTTTTCTAGCCTATACCTATTATCAGTTGGCAAAAAGGTATGGTGGGGTTCCATTGGTTTTAACTTCACAAACTTATACTGGCGAAATTGAAATGCTAAAGGTTCCAAGAAGTACAGAAGTGGAAACATGGAAATATGTTTTGGCTCAATGTGATTCTGCAGCACTTTTGCTTCCGGATAATAATATGAAGAAAGCAACAAAATGGGTTGCGCTTGCCTTAAAATCACGTGCAGCTCTTCATGCTGCGTCGGTAGGTAAGTTCTGGGATGTTGCTGCTTTGACAGGTGAAGCCGTTAGTAAAAAATTTGTTGGTGGGATGGAGAAGCAAGACGTTCAGTTTTTTTACCAGGAGTGTATTAATGCTTCAGCAGAAATTATGAAGTCAGGGAAGTTTAATCTGTATAAACCGGAGCCCTCGACATTAGAGGAAGCCGCAGAAAACTATAGAATGGTTTTCAATCAAGCACAGAATGCTTCTCCGGAGATCATATTTTCAAAGGGGTATACCTATCCCGGAGTAGCGCATAGTATGGGGACGTGGCATCAACCTAATCAATTGAGTAAGGAATATGCAGGTCGTGCCGACATTACATTAGACTTAGTGGATAGCTACGAATATATTAGCAGTTCTGGTATCGGATCAGGTGCAGCTCCAGCAAAAATAAAAACAAGAGTAGATAAAAATGAGGATTATTCCGGCTATCAAAATGGAAGTGCAGTAAATTATATCAAATATGCTGCTCCCACCGATATTTTTAAAGACAAGGATCCCAGGTTATCGGCTACTGTGATTTTACCTGGTTCAAATTGGAAAAATACCAATATTGTTATCCAGGGAGGAATTGTGAAAGCAGATGGTTCATCGATCTGGCTGGCTAATGACCCTTATACCTTTGAAGGGAAGACTTATTATGGCAAAGGAAATGCAAGTGAATCACTTTATTCAGGCTGGGTAGGTAATAGATCGAACGGTACAATTACCGGCTTTTTATTGAAAAAATACTTAAGCAATGGGGATGATCAAACTCAGAATCAAGTGACTACTGAATTCCCTGATATGCGCTTTGCTGAAATTCTTTTGAATTATGCCGAAGCAATTGTGGAAAGTGGATTACCTGTTCCTGCTAATGTTGTGGATGCAAAAACTGCGCTGAACAAAACAAGGCACAGAGCCGGTTTTAAAGATGATTTGGAGCCAACACCTAAGAATGTGCAGCAAGAAAGACGTGTAGAGATGGCGATAGAATATACACGTATATGGGACTTAATGAGAAGAAGAGAGTTTCATGAAATTTTTAATGGTAATTTTCAAAGACATGCATTGGTACCCATGTTAGATTTTACCGTAACTCCTGCTAAATACATTTTTGTAAGGTATACCATTCCGGAGCCTGGGGGAGCGAAATGGTTCGAAAGAAAGGCATATTACAGGCCTATTCCTGGAATAGAAGGAAACTCTTTGACTCAAAATCCTAATTATTAATTCTAAATGAATTTGAAAGATGAGAAAATTTAAAAATATATGTTTATTAGCATGTGCATTGGTTGTTTTTAGTTCATGCGAACTTGATAATTACGATGCGCCGAATGTATCGCTACATGGTTCCTTTCTTGATGAGACTACAGGTGAGCTTGTAGAGCAGGATATTGTTGGTGGTACCAAGATTATATTTGTAGAACGAGGTTTTAGTAATCCTGAAGAGCAAAACATGGTTGTGAAAACTGATGGTACGTATCGAAATGATCTAATGTTTGCAGGAGAATACGACCTCTATTTTAATGAAAGTAATTTTGTTCTTCCGGATACACTGAGAAGAAAGGAGCTGAAACAGAGGGAGAATAAACTCGATTTTATTGTACAACCTTATATTAGAATAACCAAGAAGAAAATAGAAAGAGTAGGAAATAAAATTGTTGCCACTTTTTCTATTAAGCCAACAGTTGACAAAAAGGTAAGGCAAATTGGGTTATTTGCGCATGTGGATTATGTTGTTGGGGACAGGTTTAAGTTAGTAGAATCAAAACAGGATGTTAACGGTATTGTGGCCAATGAAACAGCATACAAATTGGAAATCGATTTAGATTCTAACAATGGAAGTAAATTGAAGCCTAATAAAGAATATTACTTCAGGGTCGGGGCTTTGATTGACGAGAACGGTGCAAGATATAATTATGCTCCCGCCGTTAAGATTACTATTTAATAGTATTTTTTAGGTGTAAATTGTCAGTTTATAAGTGTGTCGCGAATTTTAATACTTAGAAAGTAAATTTTAATATTGTTATGAGAGGTTTATCTGTTATAAAAACCAGTTTATTAATTACCTGTCTGATGTTTTTTTACACGACCAATAAAGCAAGTGCAGGAAAACCGGATAATAGTGTTTTTTGTTTCTACTACAATTGGTATGGGAATGAAAAGTTAGATGGTAAAGAGGTGCATTGGGCTCATCCTGTAATGAAACAATCGGCCAAGGATAAGGATCTTGGAACGATTCCCGGAAAGAACAATTTGGCTAGTAATTTTTTTCCTCAATTAAAAAATTACAGTAGTAACGATCCTCAGGTTGTCGCAAAACATATGAAAATGATGGCGGATGCCCGCATTGGAGTGGTGGTTCTAACCTGGTGGAGGAATATGGATCTGGGGTTAAAATCAATTCCATTAATATTGGATGAAGCCAATAAAAAGGGGCTTAAAGTGAGTTTTCATTTAGAGCCTTATGGGGGTAGAAGTGCAAAGTCTGTTCGAGATGACATTGAGCAAATTTTAAAGTTATATGGCAAGCATCCTGCCTTTTATAGAAATAACGGGAAACCTTGGTTTTTTATTTATGATTCTTATTTGACCGGTATTGAGGAATGGACTTCTTTACTGAAACCTGAAGGTAAGATATCAATAAGAAATACGCCATTGGATGTAGTTATGATTGGCTTATGGGTGAAAAAAGGAGAAGAAGAATTTTTTGAAAAATCGGGTTTTGATGGGTTTTACACTTATTTCGGTGCTACTAACTTTACTTATGGTTCATCTCCCGGAAATTGGAATTATATGCAAAATTGGGCAACAAAACACAATAAGATATTTATCCCCTGTGTTGGCCCTGGCTATATTGATACCCGTGTTCGTCCATGGAATGCCGTAACGATCAGGGATCGAAATAATGGCAAATATTATGATGATATGTTTGGTGATGCTATTTGCAGTAAAGCTAGTTATGTAGGCATTACATCCTTTAATGAATGGCACGAGGGTACTCAGATTGAGCCTGCTATTCCTTTTAAGGACCCTGGATTTAATTATTTAGATTATTCTCCATTGGCGCCAGATTATTATTTGAAACGTACGGCTTATTGGGTAGATCAATTGGTGAAATCCAGAAAAGCAAAGTAATAGGAGGTAGTAATATTTCTTATAAAATAGAAAAAGAACGACTTGATGAGAGTCGTTCTTTTTCTATTTTATAACTTAATTGCTAATTCTACTCCTGTTAAGCAATAAAAAAGATTTTGAAGTTGGTGCACATATTCTAATTTATAGTCTAGCATTGCAATTTCACCATCCATAGGTTGTAGGTCATCATTTAATACAAACTGATGGCCATTTTTCTTTTCCAGAACATAGGTGGTTTCAAAACCTTCTTCATATTCAAACTCAAATTTCTCAAAGCCAAATTTAACCAGCCATTCCTCAGATAGGCGTATTGGCTCCATTAACCCTGCAGAATCGATGTCAGATCCATAAGGTATTTGTTCTGGGTGCCCATGGTCTAATGTATAATTGCCTATTCGTAATTCGCTTGAGTCCATAATCAATTCTTTGCGGGCAAAAATATGATAATATCTGTCTAAACAAGTGATTTTTTTAAACTATCAATTTGGATGCTATAATATATTCTATACATTTGCATAACTGATTATGTAATTGATTTTGTATATGAAGCTATTTGAGAAAACAGGGAAAATGGCTTTGGGTAGCCGATTAAGATTACTCACCGCAAAAGTAACAGAAGACGCAGCCAGAATTTATGAGCTATTCAATGTAGCCTTCTCTCCAAAATGGTTCCCTGCATTTTTTGTTCTTTCGGAAGATGGAGAGAAGACCATCACTGAAATTGCCAACGAAATTGGACATTCACAGCCATCTGTGAGTAAGATTATTCAGGAAATGATTTTAGCAGGATTGGTTCAGGAAAATCGCGAGTCCTCGGATAAGCGACGGAATGTTGTAGCATTAACCATAAAGGGGATTGAGGTTTCTGAGCAAATCAAGGTACAATGTTTAGATGTGGATGCCGCTATTGATAGCATCATTTCTGAAGCCAGACACAACCTTTGGGAAGCCATCGAAGAATGGGAATTTCTACTCGAACAAAAGTCGTTGTTTAGAAGAGTTCAGGAACAGAAAAAGCTACGAGAGAGTAAAGGCGTACAGATTGTGGATTATACAGAAAAATACCAGACGGCTTTTAGATCTCTCAATGAGGAATGGATCTCCACTTATTTCAAAATGGAAGAAACGGATTATAAAACGTTGGACAATCCCAAAGAATATATATTAGACAAAGGAGGGAAGATATTTGTAGCGCTCTACAATAACGAACCTGTTGGTGTTTGTGCATTAATCAAAATGAGCGATCCTGATTATGATTATGAATTGGCAAAAATGGCAGTTTCTCCTAAAATTCAGGGTAAAAGTATAGGATGGTTACTAGGGCAGGCTGTTGTAAAGGCTGCAAAAGATTTGGGTGCTTCCAAAATTTACCTGGAAAGTAATACTACTTTAAAGCCCGCAATTAATCTATATTATAAATTAGGATTCAAAAAAGTTATCGGCAGATCTACACCTTATGAACGTTGTAATATTCAGATGGAGCTTGATTTTAATAATGCATCTAGACTTTCTTAATTATGATATCAACTACTGAAAATCAAATAAACTTATCTAATGATGTGTATATTATTGGCAATGGTGTAATTGCAAAGGCCTTGGCGGTAATTTTAACTATTAAGGGAAGAAAAGTGACCATTCTTAGGGGGAGTGTTGATGAGCAACCTATCTATATTGAGAATATTCAGGTAGAAATTGAAGGTAAGATGTTAGAAGCTGAGGTACCTATCAGCACGATAAGTAATCATGAAAAACTCGATGGAATAATCTTATTAACTAATAAGTCATTTGGAAATGAAGCATTGGCCGGAAAGCTTAAAATAAAAGCACAACAATCACCAATTGTCTTTCTACAAAATGGTTTGCACATCGAAAATAGTTTTAGCAACCTTGGTTTTACTGATCTTTATAGGTGTGTATTACTGGCAACTAGTCAGTCTATCACAGAGAATAAAGTAAGATTTAAACTTGTAGCACCATCACCTATTGGGGTGATTAAGGGATCTGATGAAGTTCTTCACCGCACTCTAGGTGAACTGAATACAGAGCTCTTTTCTTTTAGTGCTGAAGCGGATATTCAAAAGATCATCTGGAAAAAGGTAATCAGCAACTGTGTGTTTAATTCCATTTGTCCGCTATTGGAAATAGATAACGGAGTATTTCATCGAAATGATGCTGCGTTACGAATTGCAAAAACAGTGATTAGCGAATGTTTAGAGGTGGCTACAGAAAGTGGGATTCAATTAACAATGGACGAGGTATTACAAAACGTTCTTTCTATTAGCAAAATGTCTGATGGGCAGAAAATATCAACTTATCAAGATATTTTGAATAAGCGGGAAACAGAAATAGAAACACTGAATTTTGCGGTGGCTAAAGCTGCTGGTGGTAAAATCAATATTCCTGTTACAGCTTTATTGGGAGAATTAACGAAAATTAAGTCTGAATTATCCAGGGTTTAAGGCTCGGTTTAAGCAGGGTGACAAAAAATAGAGGTTGTATCATTTGGATTTTGATACAACCTCTTAGTGAATAACATTAATTGGATAATCTTATTTAATAACTATTTTCGATCCTTCAGTTACTTCTTCACTTGCTGTTTTTACAATTTGATCTTCAGGCTGTAACTCTCCAAAAACTTCCTGTAGTTCTCCTTTTCTAATGCCAACCGAAACAGGTACTCTTAATACCATATTGTTTTCCACCTTAATAATGAAAATGCCTGATTGTGCATTTACGATACAGCTGACTGGTAACCAGATGGTAGGGGTGGGCCTGCGCATATTCAGTTTTACCTGTGCATATTCACCACCTCCAAGCTCACCAGTACTATTGTTTACATCAAATTCTGCTGTAACTGATCTGGATTGCTGATCAAGTACCCCGCTTTTCCTCGATAACTTTGACTGGAATACCTTGCCAGGATGATTTGCTACCGTAAACGATACCATTGTTTCTTTATTTATTGATTGGGCGTGTTTCTCTGGAATGGCTACAGTTAGCCTTAGGTTTTTGGTTTGGGCTATAGAAAAAAGTGCAGTTTGTGATCCTTCGCCTACCAAGGCTCCAATTGAAACCTTCTTGTCTGTAATAACGCCATCAAAAGGAGCTGTAATTCTTAAATATTGCTGCAGTTGAGAAGAAACACCTGTTTTTGCTTTTACAGAAGCAAATGCAGCACTATCACTCCTGAATTTACTTCTTGCCCTATCTAATTCAATTTCTGCTACCGCGCCAGATTTTGCGGATGCTTTTTTAAGCCTATCATAAGACTGACGGCTGTATAGATAGTCTTCATAAAATTTGATTTCATCTGATTTTGCTGCAAGGTATTGCTGAGTGATTTCTTGAGCTTCAAGTACAGCCAACAATTGGCCTTTGCTAACTTTACTTCCTCTATCAACCATAATGTTTTTAACAAAACCCTTTACTTTTGGATACAAGACCACCTCCTCAAAAACTTTTAGTTCTCCTGGTAAATCTAATGAGTATCCTGGTTGATCTAAAATGGGATTAATTACCTCAACAGAGGTAGCTTTTTTAGGCTTTGGTTGGTCTGTTTTATTTTTTTTATCTCCGCATGCGGCTATTAATAATAAAAATGGAAGTAGATAAGATAGTTTAATGTATTGTTTACTAATGATTTGTTTCATGATTCAGTTATTGAGCAGTTGTTTGGATTAAGACATTTTTCAGATTTGTATTTTCCGGATCGTCCGGATCTAGCGAGAGACTATTCCTACTTTTATTTTTCATTACCAGAGTATACAGGTGGGGTAATACTAACAGTGCGGTCAAAGTTGATAAAAGTAGTCCGCCAATTACTGCCTGACCAAGTGGCGCAACCTGTTCACCACCTTCGCCCATGCCTAACGACATTGGGATCATTCCGGCAATCATTGCAAGTGTAGTCATGATGATCGGCCTTAGTCTGGATGATGCTGCAAGGAATGCTGCCTGTTTCGATGCAAGACCATGTTTTAAGCGGTTTACCTCTGCCTGATTGATCATCAGTACGGCGTTTGAAACTGAAACACCAACGGACATGATAATGCCCATGTAAGATTGTAAGTTCAGGGTGCTTCCACAAATGATAAGCATTAATAAACTACCACCAATTACAGCAGGAACTACAGATAATATCAATCCTGATATTGCAAAAGATTGGTAATAAGCCGTCAACATTAAAAATATAACCACTATGGCTACTAATAACCCTGTTTGAAGTCCCGAAAGTGTATCATCAAGCAGTTGCATTAATCCTTCGCTAGAAACAAGAATACCTCTGGGAGGTTCTCCGACAGTTTTAATTGCCTCTTTTACTGCTTTTGATGCAGCGCCAAGGTCAGACTGATGAGTGTTGGCAAGCACACTAACATACCTGTTTGGTCCCTGCCTGTTAACCTGTGCAGGAAGTTTAACCATCGACAAGGTTGCTATATCTTCCAGAACGGGTCCTGCGGTTCCTGATTTGAGTGGTAAGGATCTTAACCTATCAAGTGACTGCATATCAGCTTCGGGAATTTGAACCTGTACCTGAAATACCAATCCTGATTTTGGATCTAACCATAAATTTTTATTGGTAAAACGTGTAGAGGATGTAGCTATGGTAAGTGTGCGCGCAACATCTTCCATAGTTAACCCAAACTGAGCGGCTAGCTCACGGTTCACATTGATCTGAACACTTGGTGAATTAACAGGCTCTGCTATTCTTATATCTCTTAGTGAGGGTATTTTTAACAACTCAGCTTCAATTTTTTTGGCAAATTTTTCTGCGCCTTTTAGCTGCGGTGCAGCTACCTTAATCTGAATTGGTGTCATAGCTCCCTGACTCATGATCTTTTCGACCAATTCAATTGGTTCAAAGCTGATCTTAAGTTCAGGTATGTTCAATTGTATTTCCTTACGGATAGATTCCTTTAGCACTGCAATTGATCCGGTAAAAATATGCTGATCAATAGAAACCTGCAATACTGATTCATGAGAGCCACTGGTAAATAAAAAGATAGGATTTATAGCTGAGGAGGATGGTTGTAATCCGACAAAAGCAGAGCTGATTTTTATGGCATTTTCTGGCAATTGCTCCTGAATGATGCTAGTAATTTTTTTCAGGTAGGCTTCTGATTTTTCTAAGCGACTACCTTCGGGTGCAACAATTCTTAACTGGATATCTCCACTATTACTTGCCGGAAGTATATCCGCTCCAATAATTAGTGATCCTGCAGTGATAAGCACTAAAACTATCAGTGTATAAATTCCCAATACACCTGCAATTCTGTTTTGTCCATATTTGGTAATGGAAAGGTAACGCTGTTTAAACTTCTCAAATCTGGTCAGTTTTTTCACTTCATTGTTCGGCTTATGATGAACCAGTAATTCAGGTTTCATCAGCCAATTGGCCAAAATAGGCACAAAGGTTTGTGAGGCTATAAAAGAAGCTATCATGGCAAAGGCAACCGCCATAGAAAGTGGCATAAACATGTCTTTAGGTATGCCCGTCATCATAAATGAAGGTATTAGTACCGCCAGGATACAAAACAGGATCAGGATTTTAGGAATGGAAATTTCTAATAATGCATCCAGAATTGCCCGTTGTTTGGGCTTTTCCATTTCAAAATGTTGATGAATATTTTCTATAGTGACCGTGGCTTCGTCTACGAGTATACCAATGGCCAGTGCGAGGCCACTTAGCGTCATTACGTTAATGGTCTGGCCAAACATATACAGCATGATTACCGCCGAAAGTATTGCAATAGGTATGGTTAGTACAACAATCAGTGCACCTCTTGAATCACCTAGAAAAAGAAAAACCATAATGCCGGTAAGCACTGCGCCAAGTACACCTTCATGAATCAGATTTTCCAATGACCTTTCTATGTATCCAGATTGGTCAAATACATATTTGAGGTCTACATCTTCGGGCATCGCAGCCTTTAACTTAGGAATTGCGGCCTTTAGGTTTTCTACGACTTTTAAAGTAGAAGCATCTGCTTTTTTGATAACAGGTAGGTAAACAGATCTTTTCCCATTAATAATAGCATAACCTGCAGTTACATCAGCTGCGTCTTCTACCGATGCAATATCCTTTATAAAAATAGTATTGCCTGCTGTAAGCTTTACAGGAATATTTAGAAACTCCTCAGGACCTTTAGCAATTGAGTTTAATGGGCTCATTAGGTTTTGATCTCCAATTCGGATATTCCCGGCAGGAGAGGGGAAGTTGTTTTTAGCAATTGCCATTGTCACTTCTTGAGCGGAGAGCCCATAGGATTGCATCAATTCAGGATTTACTTTTACTACCATGGTACGTGCACTACCTCCAAATGGGGCTGGTGCCGTTACCCCAGGGATGGTCACAAACATAGGCCTGATTTTAGTCAGTGCAAGTGTTTGAAGTTCAGTAATAGAGCGTTTAGGACTTTCAAATACAAGTTGGCCAATGGGCATTGAGCTACCATCAAATCTTACTACCTGAGGGGGAACTGCCCCCGGTGGCAGAAAGCCCATCGCTCTGGAAACCTGTGCAGAGAGTTCTCCGGAAGCTTGAGCCATATCAGTACCCGGATAAAAGGTTAGCTTCATTAGGGTGAAACCTTGTACACTTTTAAAGTCGATGTCTTTTACGCCACTAACAAAAATCAGTACTTTTTGGAATTCATTGGCCATAAAGCCGTCCATATAAGCAGGAGTAAGCCCTCCATAAGGCATGGCTATATAGATTACCGGAAGTTCAACTTTGGGAAAGATATCTACATTTATATTTCGTATTGCTGTGAAAGAGAAATAAGCGATAGCAATTATAGCTACCATTATAGTGAGTGGCTTTTTTAGGGCAAACCTAATCATGTTCATAGTGCTTAATTAAAGTGGTTGAGTAAATAAGAAAAGTCGCCCGAAATTTCAGCCTGAGCAGTAATCAGGTTCCAATAATTCTGACCTGCCTGAATATTTTCTCGTTCAGCAGTCTGTAATAAAGACTGGATTTGGAGCAGTTCAATTAGATTGATTAATCCACCCTCATAACGAGATAAATAAAGTTCGTAAGCATCGGATGCCTTTTTAAACGCTTTATCACTTTCTTTTAGTAATTGCTCCTGCTGGTTGATTCTTGATGATAAGGCCTGTAAAGAAGTATTCATTTGTAACTTCTTAAGGTTGTATTTTGCCTGAACTCCCTCAATCGTTTTCTGCGATCGTTTCTTTTCAAGAGAACTGGTGTAGGCTCCGCTGATATTCCAGCTCAACCCAATTCCTACCAGGTAGTTGTTGGCAAAATTCTGGTATCCTGAACCAAGTCCATTCTCCGCAATGCCATTTTTTCCGATACCGCTACCTCTGGTTGAAACTCCTCCCAGAACGGATAATGACGGAAATATTTTGCGAGAGGCTACCTGCTCCATGGCTTTTTCATAGCGCAATTGCTTATCGATAACCTGAAGGTAAGGATGGTCTTTTTTTACACTATCAGTAGCTGTATTTTCGTGCTTATCTGACACTTGCTCTTGCAAAGACCAATCCTGTAACGGAACAACCTCATAAAAACTGGCTTTACCTTTCCAGCACATTGGGATCCTAAGCTTAGAATTCCACGTGGACAAGTTGTCGCG
>JADMIO010548951.1_pt1 | contig 51001 bp, 51 predicted proteins | sample 8958161 | NCBI WGS metagenome assembly JADMIO01 (sample SAMN16585339, study PRJNA669376) | soil metagenome | isolation source: Crop rotation soil | place: USA: Cullars Rotation, Alabama | collected 2011 | reverse complement strand
GACTTCAAGTCACGTGAATTCCAAGCTTCGGATCCCACTGTGCTGGAAAGTCGACCTCACGTTCGAAGAGAGACATGCACCGGTGCCAAAAAAGGGCCTACCCCTTCAACTCCAATTTGGCTTTCCTGGTTCTCCCCCCAGCAGTACACTAGGCCTGAGACAGTCACCGCGCAGGTGTGCAAATCACCAGCCGAAATGTTGGCAAAGATCAGATCTCCAGTCACTGCTACCGGAACAGGAGAATCTCTGGTAGAGCCATTTCCGAGTTGCCCGAACCTGTTCCGTCCCCAACAAAAGGCCTTTCCTTGTTCAGTGATCGCACAGACGTGGGAAGCACCGACACTCAATTGGCGAAATCTTAGCAAACTCGCAACCGGTCCGAACTCTGTAAACCCTTTCGGGGCGACCCTTCCGTTACCCAACTGTCCCGACTCATTGTTGTCGCCAAAGCAGTAAGCGGAGTGAGTTGCAGAGATAGTGCATCCGAAGCCAAGGTCAGTGTCAACTTCCTGGAGCACAGGGATACCCTCGCTGGTAGCCGGAAAGAGATTCCGCACCCGAATGCTATCGTGGGCAAAGTCTTTCCAAGCTGTCCCCCAGCAGAAGAGTTGGCCTGGACGAGTCACCCCACAAGTTGCCCAAGCGTTGACACTCAGTGCGGCGAAGCGGAGTCCACCTGAAATTGGGACTGGCGTTTGACTGCTCTTAGTTGTCCCATTGCCGAATGCCCCATACGAATTGTCACCCCAGCAATAGCCCGCGCCCACGGTGGAAATGCCGCAAGAATGAACATGACCCGCGGAAATGCTAAGAAACTGGATACTCCCGCTGATCCGAACAGGCACCGGGGAGCTTTCAGGGCCGTATCCGGGGTCTGGCCCCCAACAGTAGCCTATGGAATTGATATCCACGCCGCAAGTTTGACCTCCGCTACTAATACTGGTGAAACGGATACCTCCAGATACCCTGGTCGGCGTGCGGACTACTCCCCCTTCGGAACCGTTTCCCACTTGCCCGTCTTGGTTTCGACCCCAGCAAAGCGCAGTTCCTCGACGGGTAACCGCGCAAGTATACCCGAAGCCGGCCGAGACTCTTACCGCTAAGGTGTCTGTTACGTCCTCGGCTCCCGGATCGAAGGATGAAGGCGGAATGTTTCCGCGAGTTTCCGGATCATTGAGATCTACTTTTTGTTTGCCTTCTCCCCTCCAAGGGCCAATCAACAGTGCAAGCAGACCGGCTGACAATACGCCCCCCAGAATGGAAACACCCCATTGGCGGCCGTGCTCGCTCCTACCGAATGAGAGTCGTAGGACCGTGATCAGCGCAATGACGCCAATGGCAAAAAGGATTACAGCCATTTGCGTTGCACTCTTCGCACCGATCGCATGAAGCCAGTTTGCCGCTAGACTCATTTCGGATTCCCAAAGTACAATTCAAATAATGGACCGAACTTGGAACTCTGAATCACCGAGAAATGTACCGCAATTAGTTCACATTGTGTGAACGCAAAATCCGTTACATTGTAGCCCCTCTCTCGCCGCCGATACGCCTAGCCATTTGCCCCCCAGTCCACATTCTGTACCACCCCTCCCCCGCCCTCCCCCATAGATTCCACCCATGTCAGACTACGCCCAATTCTGCTCCGTCGCGCGCGCCCTCGAACTCGTCGAAGGGCGCTGGACCATCCTCATCATCCGCGAACTCCTGTGCGGCTCGACGCGCTTCACTGCCATCCATCGCGGCATCCCGCGCATCTCGCGCACGCTCCTCTCGGATCGCCTGCAGGAACTCACCGATCACGGCATCGTCACCCGATCCTCCGGCCACCACGGCCCGGAATACTCCCTCACCAAGGCCGGCGCCGAGCTCCTCTCCGTCGTCTCCGCCCTGGGCACCTGGGGCCAACGCTGGATCCCGCGCCACGCACGCTCCGAAGTCTTCGATGCCGAACCCGTCCTCATCGATATGGCCCGCAGGGTTCAGAGCGCTGCCCTGCCGAAAGCACCACTGGTCGCCCGGTTCGAAATCCGTGGCAACGATCCCCACTTCCTCCTGTTCAAAAGCGGCGACGCAGCGCTCTGCTCCACCAATCCCGGCTTCCCCGAACCCCTCTGCATCCGTACCCCCCTGCCAGCACTCGTCACCTGGTGGCGCGGTGATGGGTCATTCCTCGACGCGCAACGCATGGGCCTCACCCTCGAAGGACCGCGCTCCCTCACGCGTGCATTCCCCACCTGGTTTGAGCGTTACCAGTTTGCCGGAGTCAAACCAGTAATGCGCTGAGGCGAGCTATCTTCCGTCATCTCCGCACACCACCGAAACCTTCCTGGCGCTGAGGCATGACGATGACAAGGCTGCACCTCAAGGGATTACTGGTCACTCTCTCCTTTCTGGCACTCCTCGCCTGCACCGAGGAGGACTCGAATCCCTGCGACTCCAAGATCAACACCGGCACTCTCGATTCGCCATCCACCGGGGTGGTGACGATGCAGGGCTCCTTTCCCAGTGATGAATCCGTCCTCGCCGCCTACACGTACCAGGGCCAGGAGTACCTGAAAACCGGTACAGTTGCGGGCAACACTATCACCTATTCGGGGCTTCCCGCCGGAGTCCTTTCAATTGACTTCCTCGTCTCCTGCAAGGAAGTCGAACTCAACCGCCCCACGCTCGGCGTCGGTATCGTCACCGTCAAATGATCTGAGAAATCGGTCCGGAAACTGGACCAGCTTTGCACGCCGCGCATTCATATACTGAGTCTCCTTGCAGTTTCACTCTCTTTCTGGAGACTCAGATGTCAGCACACCTTCTGGTGATCTATCCTCACCCAAAGAACACCGACACCTTCGATCGCGCCTATCACGATCAACACCTCCCCTACGCCGGCCCACGCCTCGTCGGCGCCAGCAGCGTCGTCACCAAAAAGGTCGTGGGACCGGCATTCGCCCCACCGCCATATCACATGATCTCTGACGTGACCTTCCCAAGCATTGATGTGCTGAAAAGCTGCGCCGCTTCTGACAGCGGCAAGGAAGCACTGGCGCACGCAGCGTCGATCAGTACCGGAGGTGCACCGATGATTGTGGTGGTGGTGGACGAGGCGTGATCGGGAGGATGACGGTTGACAGATGACGGATGACCGATGACCGATGGCGCGTGGCAGATTTCCGTCATCGGTCATCGGTCAACGGTCCCACAGACTGACGGCTCGGCGTGAGCACGACCCCCGGCAACCAATCCCGCTTTCGCGGCATCGAAGGTTTCGACACATTTCACACTCATAGCACACCGCAGGAGCTTTGATGCCCAGACAGATCAGGTTGCTCATTCTTACCGCGATTGCATTTGGCCTTTTGCCTTTCTCGCGGATCGAGGCTCAGTCCCCCGCTGACCGCACTGCGATTGGCGTGACGGTCCTTTCTGTGCTCGGAAAGCATCCCTCGCTCCCCAAGTACCCCGTCGAGACTACCTATTTCGAGCCACTCGTCCTTCGCGGGATGTGGACGAGCAGCGGGGCTCAGCGTGATACCTTTCCCTCACGCAACCGTGATTCTGTGGAAGTCTCCACTCTCTCGAAAGCCTTCGGCGTGAAACCTCTCACTACCGAGATCAACGAGCAGTGTGCGGGGAGAACGCTCTTCGATATCAAGCCTGGTTGCACGAGCGCGCTACAGAGTAGCAGAACAATCGCGATCTCCGATCCGCGTCTTGTAGGCGACACCGCAATCGTCCTCCTCCGGACTGGCCCTGTCGTCGGCCTCAGCAACAACAACACCGCCCTCGGCAGTCGGCAGAGCACGATCTATCTCATCAAGCTTCTCAAGGGGAATGTAGACTGGGGCATCTGGTGCGCCACAGTCATCGGAGGAGATGGGATTCCGAGGCCGCAGGATGTTGAGGCGCGCTGCCGTCCGTCGAACTAACCCGTGACCCGGAGCGAACACTCAAGGCCGATACTCTCGAACGGGACCATTCGGCTCCACAACCTCCCAACGCACATCAGTGCTTTCTCCCCTTCGCTTCGCTCAGGGTGACAACATATGACATCGACCATCGACCATCGACCATCGACCATCGACCATCGATCACCTGACCCCACTCACCGTGTACACCGTCACCACGTCCTCGTCTTCCTTTCCCTGCCCGAGTACCCAGATTTTGTTCCCTTGCGCCTCGAGCAGCTGACTCTTGTGCGGCAACTCGACGCGCCCGAGATAGGTGCCGACACCGTCAAAGACTTCGTAGGTCGCCTTCTGATTCATCGTCAACAGCGGTCTCGGGTCACCAGCCGGCCTCGGTGCCTTGTAGATCTTTTCCGCTGGCGCATACACACTCAACCAGATGCGCGAATCACGGTCAGAATAGATCCCGCGGAATGCAGGCTTGGTTTTCGGAATCGAATACTTCGCCGTGTTCCCCTTGTCCCGGTTCTGCATGTAGGTGGCAAACGCTTCCCACTGTGATCGCTCCTCGCCAACAATCTCCACCGGCTTCCAGGCGCGTTCGACAATTCTCATCGGCCCGGTCACCGGCTTGATGACAAAGCGCAACGAATCGCCGTTGCCATACACGACGCCACCACCGGTGAACGGGGCGAACCATGTCTCGGGCATGAAGTTGCTTGTCCCGCCATCGGGGGTCATCAGGTAGAACCGATTGGGAGTCGCATTCATCATCGGGGGAAAGGGCAGCGAATCGAGTCGCGTGCCATCCGATTTGAAGCGCAGATACATCGAGTTGCTGGCGCCGCTCTCGTCATGCACAAAACTCTCTTCGCCTTCCTTCCCGGCACGATTCACTGTCAGGTAGATCGCGCCATTCCGGTCGATTCCGAAATTGGACTGGTCACCGTAGTTCGTGGCACGCAACTCACGGACCTGCCGGATCACCTTGCCGTCGGAGGTGTAGAATGTGATTCTGGCATTTCTCGGGTCGTGAACCACCACAATGGAATCCTTCACGATGCCGAGACCCCCGATCATTTCAAATTCACCCGGGCCTGAGCCTTTGCGTCCGATGCGCCGGACGAACTTTCCCTTCGCGTCAAACATCTTCAGCACGACCTCTTTGCCATCGAAGATGTAGGTGTTTCCCTTCCGATCAACAGCGATGCGCTCAATCGAAGAGAACTCCGATTCAGCCTCTCCCCCAATGACTCCAATGGAGTACACGGGCGTCAGAGTGACCTTGGGGCCCCAGACCGGGGCGGCAGTGCTCTTGACGCGAATGGGAGACTGGGCGGAGAGAAACACGACGAAGGCATGAAGGGTGAAAGCGTGAAGGGCGAGGGCGTGAAGGGCGCGGGTGCGCATCAGCGATCTCCATGGTAGCGTGAGTATGAGGGAGATACGCCGGCCTGCAGAACTCAGTTTCAGGAGAAGGCACTCGACAGGTGTAAAAGCAAACGGCCCCCAACGCCTGAGTTGGAGGCCGATCCGGGCTCCGCCCCTTCGCTTCGCTCAGGGTGACCATCGATCATCGACCATCGACCATCGACTATCGACCATCGATTCACACACCCGCCCGATTCACGATGATCTCCGCCAATCCAATCAGTTCGTTCGTGGGCATCGTGGTTCGCGCCAGCGCGTTCACTGCCAACTCCCGGTGCCGTTCCGCTTCCGCGCGCGCGGCGTCGACGCCGAGCAGCGACACGTAGGTGCTCTTGGCCAGAACTGCATCACGGCGCACCACTTTGCCAAGCGCTTCCGTTGTTGCCGTGGCGTCGAGTACGTCGTCAGCCACCTGGAATGCCAGCCCGATTTCTTCGCCGAAGTCTCCCAGCGCCTGCAAATCCGATTCTGGTGCACCTGCTGCGATTCCGCCGAGGAGGACAGATGCACGGATCAGTGCACCGGTCTTTCCCTGATGTACCTCCTGCAGGCGGGTGAGGTCGAGCACGGCGCCCTCTGCCTCCAGGTCGCGCCACTGCCCTCCCACCATGCCGTTGATACCGCCTGCCTCGAACAACTCCACCGCCATGCGCGAGAACTTCGCTTCGCTCAGTCGCAAGGTTGTGCTCGCTGAAGCGAGCACCTCGGCGGCAAAGGGCACCAGCAAATACCCCACTCGCGTCGCCGTCGGCACATCGAACTTCCGGTGTGTCGTCAGTCGTCCGCGACGCAGATTGTCATCATCCATGCATGGCAGGTCGTCGTGCACCAATGAATAGGTGTGAACAATTTCAATCGCCGTCGCAACACCAACGATACCGGCGTTGGTGCCGCCTGCCGCGCGATACGCGGCGAAGGTGAGTGCCGGGCGGATTCGTTTTCCGGGGGAACGCAGCGCATAGGCCATGGCTTCGCCGAGCGCGCCGGGCATCTCCTGGATCACGCGGAGCGCGCAAGTGTTCAGAGCCTCATCGACCCCTTCACGCGCTTCGCGGAGCACACCAAGGTGCGCGGAGTTACTCACCGAGGGGTTCGAACTTCAATGAACCATCGCCGCCAGCGGAGTCTTTCAAGACCTGCGTCACGCGCGTCTCGGCATCTGCAAGTCTCGCGTTCGCGGTTTGCAGTCGCTTCACGCCTTCCTCAAAGAGTGCCAATGCATCTTCGAGAGCGAGATCGTCGGATTCAAGTTTGCGGACGATTTCTTCCAGTCGACGGAGATCATCGCCCAGTGTAGGTTCGCTCATGGCACCTCCAGACTTGTGATGACAGATGACGGATCACAGATGACAGATGACGGATGACAGATCCGTTGGTGGTCACTCTTCCACTCTGGCTGACACTGTGCCATCGGTAACCCTGAGTCTGACTTTTTTCCCGGGAACAAAGTCTGACGAGCTGCGCAATACTCTCCCCTTCTCATCCGTCGGCAGCGCGTAACCACGCCCCAGCACCTTCAGGGGTGAGAGTGCATCCAGCTGTGACGCGCGTTGCGCCAGCTTCCCTTTTGCCGTGATCAACCGTCGCTGCATCAGCGGACCCAGCAGATCACCCATGCGCACCAGTCGCTGTTTCGGCACGATGACCTGCCTGTGCAACGCCGGTGCGAGTCGTTCGCGGGTTTTCGAGAGGCGGCGTTCGACGGAATGCAGTTGCTCCATCAATGCATGCCCCATTCGGTCGCGGGTACGTACCATTCTTTCCCGGCGCATACGGACGATATCCATCATGCTCCGCGTAACTCCCAGGGTCAGCGAGTTCACTCGCTGCTGCGCCTCTGCGTGCGAGGCGAGCACGAACTCCGCCGCCTGTGATGGCGTCGCCGCCCGCACGTCGGCGACCAGATCCGCCAGTGTGACGTCCACCTCATGCCCGACCGCACTCACCACCGGAACGTGACACGCCGCAATCGCGCGACAGACCATCTCGTCGTTGAAGGCCAAAAGATCTTCCTTGCCGCCACCACCGCGCCCCACAATACAGACATCCAGCGCCGCGATCTCGGCCACGATTCCAAATGCCGCAACGATCTCCGCCGGCGCCGACTGACCCTGGACCGCGGCATTGACCACCAGCAATTCAATGCCCGGCCACCTGTTGTGTGCAACCGTGATGATATCCCTCACCGCGGCGCCTGCGATGGACGTGATCACTCCAACCTTGCGCGGATACTCCGGCAACGGACGCTTGCGCGCCGGATCGAAGAGCCCTTCGGCCGCGAGCTTCTGGCGCAGCTTTTCCAGCGCCTGTGCCTGCGCTCCCACGGCAGCGGCCGGCACAATTTTCGTGACATTGAACCGGAGAGAGGTCCGTTCTTCCCAGACGTTCGGCGCACCCAGTGCAAATACCTCGACGCCTTCTTCGAGCGGTGCGGTGAGTCGCTGCGCCGCGAACTTCCACATGGTGCAGTCAACCTTGGCGGTGGCATCACGCAACCCGAAATACCAGTGTCCACTCGGATAACGTTTGACACCCACCAGCTCACCCCGAACCCACACGGGATCGAAACCATCCTCAACGCGCCGCTTGATCACTCCAGCGAGCTGGGCGATCGACCAGTGTTCCTCTGGAATGGGGGAGGTCATCTGACCTGAAGGCGGGCGGCTTGCAAGGTGTTGACGAGAAGCATTGCGATCGTCATCGGTCCCACACCACCCGGGACAGGGGTAATGGCTCCCGCGACCGCAGCGGCAGACTCGAAGTGCACGTCGCCAGCAATCCGGTATCCCCTGGGCAGCGAAGGATCTTCAATTCTGTTGATGCCGACATCGATCACAGTTGCGCCCGGCTTGATCATGTCACCATGCACAAATTCCGGCCGACCGATCGCCGCAATCAGAATATCTGCGCTCCGGATCAGCGCGGGGAGATCCCTGGTGCGCGAATGAGCCAATGTCACGGTCGCATCACCACCAATACCTGACTGCGACAGGAGATTCGCCATCGGCCGCCCGACTAGCGTTGAACGTCCGATCACCACTGCATGCGCGCCCCTGGTCGGAATATCGGAGCGAATCAGAATCTGCTGCACACCATAGGGTGTCGCTGGCCGGAATCCGGACGGATCACCGAGCACCAGCTTGCCGACATTCATGGGGTGGAAACCATCGACATCTTTGAGTGGATTCACAGCCCGCAGAATTTTTTCCGTATTGATCTGCTTCGGTACCGGAAGCTGGCAGAGGATTCCGTGGATGGCAGGATCGGCATTGAGCCGTTCGATGGTCGCAAGCAGATGCGCTTCACTGGTATCAGATGGAAGGACCACAGTCTCCGAGTGCATGCCCGCTTCGAGACACGCCTTCCCTTTCGAGCGAACATAGATCTGTGACGCCGGGTCCTCGCCCACGAGTACCACCGCCAGGCCCGGCGTAATCCCCCCCGCCACCATCTCGGCGACCTGTTCCCTCGCCTCGGCGCGAATGGTCGCAGCGATGGCCGCCCCATCAAGAATTCTCACTTGGCGATGTCCGACGCGCGGGTTTCACGAATGACATTTACACGAATCTGTCCGGGATACTGCAGTTCATTCTCGACACGCCGAGCGATGGTTTCGGCCAGAGTCTGGGCCTGGCCATCGGAGATCTGATCGGGCTTCACGATTACTCGAATTTCGCGTCCGGCCTGGATCACGGTCGTGCGTTCGACGCCCGGATACCCTGAGGCAATCCCTTCGAGTGCGGTCAGGCGCTTGGCATAACTTTCGAACGCTTCACGTCGAGCACCCGGTCGCGATCCGCTGATCGCATCGGCCGCCTGTACCAGGACCGATTCGGTACTGTCATGCGGTACGTCATCGTGATGCGCCTCGATGCAATTGATGACCGCCTCACTTTCTCCGTACTTGCGGGCCATCTCCACGCCGAGCTGCACGTGCGTCCCTTCGTGTTCATGGGTGAGCACCTTGCCGACATCGTGCAGCAATCCGCCGCGTCTCGCGAGCTTCACATCGCCATGCAGTTCGGCGGCCATCATTCCGGCAATCCACGCCACTTCCTTGGAGTGCTCGTAGATATTCTGGCCATACGAGGTGCGATAGCGCATTCTCCCTACCAGTCGCAGCATTTCGGGATGCAATCCGTGGACATCGACTTCGAACGCTGCGCGCTCACCAAGCTCCATGATTTCGGCCTCAAGTTCGCTCTTGGCCTTGACCACAAGTTCTTCGATGCGCCCGGGGTGAATCCGGCCATCCGTGACGAGTGCTGCCAGCGCACGACGTGCAATTTCGCGACGGATCGGATCGAAGCATGAGACAACAACCGTGTCGGGGGTGTCATCGATGATGACGTCGACACCGGTGGCAAGTTCGAAAGTGCGAATGTTCCGCCCCTCACGGCCGATGATGCGCCCTTTCATTTCGTCATTGGGGAGGGTCACGGTTGAGACCGTGGTTTCGGCGGTGTGTTCCGCCGCAAGCCGCTGGGTCGTCATCGCGATGATGCGGCGTGCTTCTTTCTCGGCCTCGCGGCGGGCACGCTCCTTCACTTCACGTGCAATGGCCTGAGCCTGCGTGCGAGCCTCATCCTCCACGGCCTGTCGCACTTCCCGGGCGGCATCGGCAGCGGTGAGGCCCGCAACGCGTTCGAGCTGCTGGTTGATGCCCTGATGGGCAATCTCGAGATCGGCCTGGCGCTTGTCGGCGACTTCGTGCTTGTTGCGGAGATCGGCCTTGCGCTGTTCGACCGCACGCTCTTCGACACGGAGCCGATCCTGCCGCTCGCCCAGCTGGGCTTCGCGGTCGGCGAGGCGGCGTTCGCCGCGCTCCACCTCTTCGCGTCGGCGAGCTGCTTCCTTGGTGGCTTCTTCCTTGAGGATCAGCGCTTCTTCACGGCCGGCCACGAGTTGCTGTTCACGAATGACGCGGCCTTCGCGTTCAGCGACCGCGGCCACTTCCTTCGCTTCGACTTCTGCGCGTGAAAAAATCTGTTTGGCGGTCTGCTTCAGAGTCTTGAGACGATGATGCCAGATGCCGATGCCGAACACCACCCCAACCAGAATGAGCCCCAGCCAGACCAGGGCATCGGCCATGTTGATGTCCATCGTTTATACCTCCATCGCTCACCTGAGAGGTGAACGACTTGAAGTCAGTCAGAGCCGCCAGCACGTGGAGCGCGCTTAGCCGGCGGGAGCAGGCGCGCCATGTCCTCGGTCAACGTGGCAATGCGTTCGGCCACTTCAGCATCCGTCCTTCTCGAACGGAACAATTCATCCGTCACTGCCAGGCCGGCCATGATCGCCGCCTTGTACAATTCAAGTGTCGGAGCGCGTGAGCGAATGTGACGCAAATGCTCATCAAAATGAGCCGCCACTTCACGCGTGTATTCCGCAGGCAATTCCGAGCGCACCGTCAGCTCTTCGCCACCGACCTGAACGCGAACTGCTGGTGGAGGAGTATCGGTCATGATCCCACCTCGACCTCTTCATCGCGCTCCAGAAACGCCAGGCGCTGCTGCAACCGGGTGACCATCTCACGGGCCCGGTCCACCCGCGCCCGCAGATCGATGTTTTCCCGCTCGAGTTCAAGCAACTTGACGCGACTGCGCACCAGTTCGTCACCTGGCACCATGCCGTGCTGCGATTTCAGCGTCTGCATCTCCCCCTCGGCCTTGAGGGTGCGGCGGCGCCAGGAGGCAAGCTCATCGGTCAGGTGCCGGAGCACCCGCTCGAGTTCATTGATCGCGTTGAGATCAGGTCGTGCGTAAGGTGACATCGAGTTCTCGTTCGAGCGATGTCAGAAGGCGGCCAACTGCCGCGTCAACCTCTGCATCGGTCAGCGTGCGTTCATTGTTCCGGAACACCAGTCGGATCGCGACGCTGCGCTTCCCTTCCGGAAGCGCCTTGCCACGAAACTCATCGATGACTGATGCGGATTCGAGGGAATGCCGCTTCCCTCGCTGCATTAACACATTGACTAACTGTACCACTGGTTGATCGAGTGACACCAGCAGCGCCAGGTCACGCGGAGTCGCGGGGAACGTGGGAAGCGGGGAGTACTCCGGTGGCCGGATCGGATGCAGCGAGACTCGAAGCTCTCCCCCGAGAAGGGGAGCCGCCCAGGCCGGTGCATCTGCATCCAGCCTCCCGCACCATCCGACCTCATGCCCTGCCCCATCCTTTGCAACCCAGCGATCCCCTGAAACTTCGACAGATGCACTCGGATGCGCCAGCGTCACCAGGCGTTCAAAGAGGGCACGGGCATCCCACCGATCCCAGGTCGCACGCTTCCCTCCATCGCTCCAATGTGCGGGCGCTCTGCCACCGGTGACCACGAACGCGGCATGCAGCTCTTCGACCGGTGCACCGCTCTTCCCGGGCGCACCGAAGACATTCCCAACTTCAAAGAGCCGAACATCACCAGTAGATGCGAGCCAGTTCGCCTCGACCTGTTTCGTCAACGACGGAAGTAGAGCAGCGCGCAAATATCCATGCTCGGCCGAAAGCGGATTGCTGACACGAGCAGCTGCAGTGCCTCCGGAAGAAACCATCGGCAGCGTCGCGACCTCCGTGAGACCAAGCGAGGCCAGACCGGTCCGGACACGCTTTGCGGCGGTCCAGGCGGAATCGTCGTTGCGTTCTGCCGGACGATAGCTGCGCAGATCATCGGGAATATTCTCATACCCGTGCAATCGCGCGATCTCTTCGACAAGATCGATTTCGCTGGTGATATCCGGCCGCCAGCCAGGAACGTCAACCGCGATTCTGCCATCATGCGGTTTCGAAACTACTGTCGCGCCGATCGCCACCAGATGTTTCTCGATGTCCTTCCATGGGAGCTCGATCCCCAGCACCTGCTGCACACGCGCAGGGCGAAGGAAAACTCTTGGCGGAAAGGTCGGCTCCGGAAAACAGTCAACGGTTTCACCCTCCAGTTCGCCGCCCGCCACGGTGATGATCAGGCGAATACAACGACGGAACGCGTCGACAGCACCCCAGCGATCCACGCCACGTTCAAAACGGTGCGACGCATCAGTGGAGAGACCGACACCACGTCGCGTTCTTCTCACGCGCGCGGGATCGAAACAGGCGCACTCGAGGAAAATGCGCGTGGTGGCAGCGGTCACTTCAGAGTCGCGCCCACCCATCACGCCTGCGATTCCGACGACACCTTTTGCGTCGGCGATGACGAGTCCCGCCGAAGGGATGGTTCTTTCGACACCATCAAGCGTCATAACTCTTTCACGCGGAGCCGCCGAGCGCGCAGAGATGGAGGCGCCTCGCAACTTGTCGGCATCATAGGCGTGCATGGGCTGGTTCAATTCCAGCAGACAGTAGTTGGTCGCGTCAACGATGTTGTTGATTGGGCGTGCACCCACGCTGCGCAGTCTCTGCTGCAACCATTCGGGTGACGGTCCCACTCTTACACCCTTGATGACAGCACCAAGAAAGCGCGGGCAGCCGGCGGTGTCTTCTATCGCGAGCGTGATCCCGCCAACCGCAGCGGAGGTGCCATGTCGGGTTGGCGTTGGAAGATCGACCTGCGATTCGCCAGGGATTTCCGGAAGGCGATACGCCACGCCATAGGAGGCGGCGAGTTCGCGAGCAACGCCTTTGTGTCCGAGGAGGTCGGCACGATTCGGTGTCACATCAATCTCGAGACAGTCATCGCCTACATCGAGCACCTGCAACAGCGGAGTGCCGGGTGCCGCATCGGTGCTGAGGGTCAGCAGTCCATCGTGGTCATCACCGAGTTGCAGCTCGCGCGCCGAACAGAGCATCCCCTCGGAGGCGATACCGCGAATCTTGCGCTTCTCGATCGGGAATCCCGCGGGCATCATGGTCCCGAGTCGCGCAAAGGGATACTTCTTCCCTGCCGTAACATTCGGTGCACCGCACACCACGGTATGTATGACACCTGTACCATCATCCACCTGCGTGACACGCACCTTGTCGGCTTCGGGATGCGGCTGCACATCGAGCACAAGTCCCACAACGAAAGGCGCTAGGGCAGCGCCCGATGATTCGATGCCATCGACTGGTGCGCCGAGCATGCCGAGTCGTGCGGCCATGTCACGCGCGTTGAGCGGGGTGCGCAGGAAGGCTTCGAGCCACTGACGGGAGACTTTCATCGACCGATGTTCCCGTAGCGTGTGAGGAAGCGCATGTCTCCACCATACAGGAGACGGATATCGGGGAGGCCATAGCGCTGCATCGCAATGCGTTGCGGTCCCATGCCGAAGGCGAAGCCGGTGTATTTCTCGGGATCGATGCCGCAGTTGATCAGCACTTTCTCATGCACCATGCCGCAGCCGAGAATCTCCATCCAGCCGGTTCCCTTGCAGGCCGAACAGCCCTGCCCTTCGCAGAGTTTGCAGCGAACATCCATTTCGGCCGAGGGCTCGGTGAATGGAAAGAAGGATGGCCGGAAGCGCACAACAGTGTCGGCACCGAGGAAGCGGCGTGCGAAGTGAGAGAGCGTGGCCTTGAGATCGACGAAGGTGATTCCTTCATCGACGGCGAGCCCTTCGATTTGCGTGAACGCCGGCGCATGTGAAGGATCGAAGGCATCGTTGCGATACACGGTTCCCGGAATCACGACGCGGAATGGTGGCTTGCCCCCGCGCATGACGCGAATCTGCACCGGAGACGTGTGCGTACGAAGCAGCAGCTTTTCTCCGACGGCTCGCTCTGCGCCCTGGGTCTCGAGGTAGAGCGTGTCGTGCATATCCATGGCCGGGTGATCGGCCGGGAAATTCAACGCGAGGAAATTGAGTTCTTCGGTTTCGACTTCCGGACCGAGCGCGACGGAGAATCCCAGGCCGCGGAAGATTTCGACAATCTCTTTGACGACCACTGAGACGGGGTGCAGATTGCCGGGCCATGAATCGCGGCCGGGCATGGTGAGATCGACGTCGCGCTTTTCGAGCTCGCGTGCGGCGGCAGCGATTTCGGCATTGCGCGCGGCGAAGGCTGCCTCGAATTCGAGCTTGAGCGCATTGACCGCGGCGCCGAAGGTGCGCTTTTCCTCGATGGGAAGTGTGGCCACTTCCTTCAGGAGGGAGGTGATGACACCCTGTTTGCGGCCGAGCACGGCGGTCTCTTCGGCAGCGAGTGCAGTGGCGTCGAGAGAGGCCACCGCAGCGAGGCGCGGTTTGAGGGCGACGAGAGCTGGATATTCAGACGCCACGGACCGATCTGCTCCGATGTCTGGCGATAAAAACGAAAGTGGGGCCGTCCGTACGGCGACGGCCGACCCCACCAGGATTTGGGAAAAACTTACGCTGCTTTCTGGTGTGCCTTGGCCACTTCGGCGATTTTCGCAAAGGCATCGGCATCATGGACCGCGAGATCGGCGAGAACCTTGCGATTGATCTCGATACCGGCGGCCTTGAGGCCGGCCATCATGCGCGAGTAGGAAATCTCGTGCATGCGGGCGGCAGCGCCGATGCGGACGATCCAGAGGCGGCGGAAATCGCCCTTCTTCTTGCGGCGATCGCGATAGGCGTAGGCCAGACCGCGTTCGACGTTTTCCTTGGCAGCCTTGTAGCGCTTGCTGCGGGCACCAACCCCGCCGCGAGCGGCGGACATGATCTTGTTTTTGCGCGCGTGGTGCGCGACACCATTCTTTACGCGTGGCATCGGTTATCTCCTCAGGCCTGAAGCAGCTTGATGGTGCGACGGAAGTCCGCGGAGCTCACGAGCGTGTTCTTGCCGAGCTGGTTCTTCCGCTTGGTGGTCTTCTTCGTCAGAATGTGGCGCTTGTTGGCCTGGGCACGCTTGATCTTCCCGGTACCCGTCAGCGAGAAGCGCTTCATGGCCGCGCGTTTGGTCTTCTGTTTTGGCATCCCTGCACTCTCCTCCGGCTCTTCACACGCGTCGCAGTTACTTCGGCGCGAGAACCATGATCATGTTACGCCCATCGAGTTTGGCATCCTGTTCGATCTTGCCGATATCGGCAAGCGCAGCGGCCACCCGGTCGAGTACTGCTTTCCCCAGCTCGGTATGGGCAATCTGCCGGCCGCGGAACATCATGGTGACTTTGACCTTGTTGCCATCGCCGAGAAATTCGCGGGCGTGGCGGGTCTTGAAATCAAAGTCATGGTCGTCGATCCCCGGACGGAATTTCACTTCCTTGAGGTGGATGACGTGCTGCTTCTTCTTTGCCGCGCGCGCTGCCTTGGCTTCTTCGAACTTGAACTTCCCGTAGTCCATGATCTTGACAACTGGTGGTCGGGCCATGGGGGCTACCTCGACCAGATCAAGATTTCTGGCAGCCGCGGCGGCCAGCGCTTCGTCAATGGTGAGCACGCCGAGCTGCTCACCGTCGCCGGTAACGACCCGGACTGGGGAAATGCGTATCTGCCGGTTGACCCGGACCCGCCGTTCACGATCGAAGTTTGTTGACAGTTGCGCTGCTCCTGGTGCGAGACAAACAAAACGCCCCGCCATTGGCTGGCGGGGCGTCCGAGAGGCGCACCACGGCCCCTTGGGACCGGATGCTTATGACTCTTGGACCCGTTTGCCAGGACTTCAGGCTGAGGGTGGGACTGCAACGCAGTCCGCTTGGATGCAGGGATCTTAGTGGGTCAAGGGCGATTTGGCAACTACCGGGGCTCAGGAGTTCCGGAGTTCGGTGACCCCCCAACCCGTTCCATGGTCCTACATGTATAGAATTCCAGAGCAGCCCCAGCTCGGCCCACACTCGAGATTCTCATGATACACAGCCGCCTTCACGCCTTCACCCTTCACCACTCAAGCCTTCTCGCCTTCACCTTGCCCCTGCTGGCGGCACCGCTGTCCGCTCAGAAATGGGTCTCCGGCCTGGACCTCCCGATCGTCAAACGCGCCTCGGACCAACGGATCGCCCGGGCAGCCGACACCTCGATTGCCACCTGGCGCGCGACCGCCCACGGCATCCTCCGACTCGGCGAAGCGTCCCTCCCGGGGGAAGCACCCAACCCGGTTATCACCCGGGCCGATGAACTGGTGGTGGACGTCTACGGCAAGCTCCCTGACAAGACCAAACAGGTGATCCGGTCGTGGCGCGATACTACGTTCGTCCCAACCTTTTTTGATCGCTACCATCGCGACCACCTCGGCATCGTCGCCAACGATTTCGGCGGCAGCATTCGCCTCGGTGATGGCGACGAAGTGCGTGACCTGATTCATCCGCTCTCGGTCGGCGGCCTGACGTATTACGAGTTTCTTCCAGGTGACACCACCACGGTCCGGCGCCCGCAGGGTGTGACGCGTGTGCAGATGGTGGAAGTCCGACCCAAAGATCCTCACTCAGCCGGAACCATCGGTACACTCGCCATCGATATCGATCTCGAAGCCCTGGTGCGTTTCAACTTCACGTTCACCGCCGAATCGTATCGCGATCCATCCGTTCGCGACATTACCGTGTCGCTGGAAAGTTCCCTCCTCTTCAACAAGGTGTGGCTCCCGTATCGCCAGTCGATCGTCATCCGTCGCAATCGTGCCATGAACAGCATGATTCGCGCGGACTGGGAACTCAGCGATTACGTCCTCGGCGGTCACGAAGCCGATTCACTTTTCCGCGTCGGGATGGATTCGCTCCCCTCGATTGACGGACAACTCAGCCCGCGATCTTCGAGAACAGGCCAGCCCCCAATAGCCACCGCAGTCGCAGACCTTCCTCCGCCAGAAGAAGGTGTGCACGATACGCACAGCACCGCCGCAGCCATTGCCGATGGCCGCAAGCTGGACGGCGCGCGCCGGGGCCTTTCCTTCCCCGAAGAAATCACGTCGACGCTGTTCACGATCAACCGGGTCGAAGGAATCACGCTGTATCCTGGCGCCTCGTTTCCGGTCGGTCGAACCATGACCGGAACGGTTCGCGTCGGATACGGCTTTTCTGATCATCGCCTGATCGGCCTCGCACGGCTCGAAGTACCGATGGGGCGACTGAACTGGACGCTCAAACACGAACGCTCGATGCAGGACGTGGGCGATGTGCGCCCGGTACCGAGCGCGCTCGCGTCGATCTATTCGCTGATCACGGGACATGACTATTTCGACTGGACACTCCTTGATCGTACCTCGCTCGGATTGCGCTTCCCGCTTGGCAAATTTCAGGTAACAATGGATGGTGGATATGAACGCTCAACCTCGGTCGAGACCAAATACATTCCCAACAATCAGCTTTTCGAGAATCCCCCGCTCGGCGCCGGTGACGCGAGTGTCGCGCACCTGACCTTCGGCCGCAGCTGGTCGAACAGAAATGAATTCGGCATTCAACTTGAAGCGGGACAGGGCGATGCCACCTGGACCCGCGCAGCGGCGAATCTTTCGCTGTATCAGTCCATCGGATTCGGCAAAGTGGTGCTGATGCTCTCAGGGGGTGCGGGAAGTGAGGAGCTGCCGGGGTATCGCAACTTCGTCCTGGGGGGATCGACCACGCTGCCTGGCATCAAGTTCCGCTCGATCGGTGGCCGCAGCATGGCGAGCGCGAATCTCGGCTACGAAATGCGCCTGCAGGTGCCGAGCTTCCTGCGCAATTCACGTCCCGGTCAGAATGATCCGAATCCCACGGTGAACACCGTTACTCCATTCTTTGCGGCCGGGGTTGCAAACGGCGACAACATTCTCGCCCCCTGGCGCGCAACGGGAGAGGTGAGTGCAACGATCGGTTTGCGATTCAATCTTGGCGGGCTGTATGACTTCTCGATCGGGACGCAGATTTCAGGGCCCAGGGTGACGAGAGGAAATCAGAGGTAAGACAACTTCGGGGGTTCGGGAGTTCGGGAATTCGGGGAGTGAAGTCATCCTGAGAGCAGGGTTTCACTTCCCTCGACCAGACAGAGTTCGCTCAATCCCACACCCTTCTCTCCCTCCACCAGGCGCGCCGCGACGATCATCGGATCATGCACGAACGCCATTCGCCATCCCTCCGCGATTCCGCGTGCGTAGAATGACCGTTTGGTTTCAAGCGTGCGCAGCGGTTCGACATCGTATCCCATGATCCACGGCAATGGCAGATGAGCGGCGGTCGGGATGAGATCCGCCGGATACACCAGACGCTCGCCGTCACTCTCGATGATGATCGCCATGTGATTTGGCGTATGCCCCGGGGTTACCAGTCCACTGATGCCAGGGAGAATTGCCGGCGCACTCCCTTCGACAAACTGCGCCTTGCCCGCAGCGATCACCGGTTCAAAGTTGTGTGAGAAATAGCTGGCCTGGGTCCGCTCATTGGTGTGTGTGGCCCATTCGTGCTCGCCGCGGTGCATGACGTATTCAGCATTCGGAAACGAGAGCTGTACTCGGCGCTGAGGATCGTCTGCCGCGATGAAGGTATTGCCCCCAGCGTGATCGAAATGCAGATGAGTGTCGATCACGGTCTTCACGTCTTCCGGCTTGAACCCGGTCAGCGCGAGCGAATCTTCCAGTGTGGTGCGACCGTTGGCCCCCTGGTTTTCAATGCCGTAAATACCCAGGAACTTGTCGGTCTCCTTGTTCCCGAGTCCGGTTTCGATGAGGACGAGGCCGTCATCGTGTTCGACCAGGAGGCAGCGCATTCCGAGCGTGATGCGATTCTTGTCATCAGCGGGTGCGCGGCGCGACCAGAGGGTTTTAGGGACCACGCCAAACATGGCGCCGCCGTCGAGGCGCTGAATGCCGCCTTCGAGTGCGTGAATTCTGAACTTGCCGACGCTCAGGGTGGTGACGTGTGCAGTCATTCGAATTCCGCGATGGGAGTACGGTGAACAGTTTCGAGATCGGCCAGCGTGCGTGCACCAGCTTCGCGGGCATGGTCGAGCAGCTTGTTGAGGAGCATGCCGGTGACCATCGCATCACCTGCCGCGCGGTGGCGACCGCCGGAAAACTCCAGTCCGTATTTCTCGGCGAGGGCGCCGAGTGAATACGAGGGCTCCTTGCGCACGAGTCGACGCGCGAGCCGCACGGTGCAGAGGCGCGAGCCGTCGAGCGAGAGGTCGCGCGCGCGACGGATTTCGGAGCCGACAAAGCCCCAGTCGAATCGGGCGTTGTGCGCCACGAAAACGCGACCGGAAAGTGCTGCGATCACCTGATCAGCGACCTCGGCAAATGTGGGTGCGCTGGCGACCATGTCATCGCTGATTCCGGTCAGGTGCACGATGCGCTCCGGGATCGGGCGCCCAGGGTTCACCAGCGAATCAAAAACAAGCTCGCGACGGTTACCATGCACCACTACGACGGCGATCTCGGTGATCCGATCATCACCCGTGGGATTCATGCCGGTGGTTTCGACGTCGACCACGGCAAAGGCACACTCTTCGAGCATCGGCGAGCCTTGCGCTGCAGCGATCAGCGCCCAGCGACCATCAACAGTCTGCCGCACACGTGGATCGGAGCCGAGCATTGCAATGGCCAGGCGTTCGGCGACAGGGACGGGTGCGTTGGGGAGACCCATGACCTTCACCGCGATGGTGTTGGCGTCGGTCGGTCCTTCCTGGAGGAGAAGAATCGCCCGTTCGGCGAGAGTGCCAGCGGGGATCGGGGTGATGCCGCTCACGCCCGCTTCCTCATCGCGTGATGCTGCAGCGCATATGATAGCGTCTCCAGTTCCACGGCAAGATTGACATTCTTCACATCGACGTCGTGTGGCACATGGAGTTGCACCGGTGCAAAGTTGAGTATTGCGGTGATGCCCGCGGCGACGAGTCGATCAACAAGACCCTGCGCCGGTTCTGCTGGTGTCACCAGAATGGCGATCTCGATCCGCTCGGCCACGACGATCTTCTCGAGCTGGGCGACATCGCCGATCACCAGTTTTCCCCAGCGATGACCGATCTTGGCCGGGTCGTGATCGAGCACGGCAACGATATCGAAACCCCGGGCACCGAAACCTGCGTATTGCGCGAGAGCCCCGGCGAGTCGCCCTGCCCCGACCACAATAACACGGTAGCGACGACCAAGCCCCAGGATCTCGCGCAATTGCGCGGTGAGGGCGTGGACATCATAGCCGAGCCCACGTTTGCCGAAGGAACCGAAGAAGGAGAGATCCTTGCGGACCTGGGCCGATGTGGTGCCGGCGCGGTCAGCCAGGGCTTTGGAGGAAAGGGTTTCGGCGCCCTGATGCTCGAACTCCTCCAGAAAACGGAGGTAGATCGCCAGGCGGCGAACGGTGGAGTCGGCGATCTTGCGCGGCAGCATTTGTGAAATGTTTCACTAATGGGTACCGGTGACAAGGCCGAGTTCCCTGCCCAGCTGAACGGCGGTCGGTGATCCCCCAAAAGGTGACCTCAGCCCTCCGACATAGATTCTTATAATGAGGATTTGTCCCCAGTCATCCGTCATCCGTCATCCGTCATCTGTCATCCGTCATCCGTCATCCGTCATCAGGATTCTCTCATGCTCGCTCACGGAATCACCCCGATCCTCAACGTCTCGAACATCGTCGAAACCTTCGACTGGTTCGAACGTCTGGGTTGGCGAAAGTGCTGGGACTGGGGCACACCCCCGACCTTCGGGGCAGTCGCCTCCGGCGAGGTCGAAATCTTTCTCTGTCAGAATGGGCAGGGCGGTCGAGGGAAGAGCACATCCCCCTCCACAGGCGGCGAGAACGACAACCTGGATCGGGGTGTCTGGATGTCTGTGTGGGTCGAGGACGTTGACACCATATATAAGGAATGTCAGGCCAACGGCATCGAGGTCACCATGCCACCAACCGATGAACCGTGGGGAGTCAGAGAAATGCACGTTCGCCACCCTGATGGCCATGTCTTTCGCATCAGCAGAGGGAATGAGGAAGAATCGTGAGGTCCACGCTCCTCGCGCTCTTCCTTTGCGCTGGTCCACTGTCGGCGCAGGCCAGCGACTCCCACCGCAACTACGCGGTGCAACTCCATGTCAGTCAGGCAAGCGGGTGGAAATTGACTGAGACTCATGACGACGGCTCCCTCAAGCGAGAGGCCAAGATCAAATCCGCACTCGGCGTCGGCGTGCGTGCCATTCTGCCCGGCTTCGGGGAATTCCATCCCATGCTCGAATTCAACAAGGCCTTCTCTGGCAGTAACGGATACACCATCGCTCGCGCCGGCATCGAGTGGGATGGCAAAGCCGGACACAGCGCACCCGCCATGACGTTGACGGTCGGACGCGTCCACGAATCCGGCGGCGCGAGCTTCACGCAGGTCGCTGCCGGTGCTGGCGTGACCTTCAGAGTCTGGCAGTGGATTGGCGTGCGTGGTGAAATGGAATACGGGATCAAGGTCAGCAAGGATCAGGACAACCATCTCTTCGGTGCCCAGTCATCGCACATTCATGTTGAAGGTGATATCGCGCGTTTCCTGATCGGTTTCCGGGCTGGGAGTTTCTGAGCTCCTGGCCCCTGTCCGTCACGTTGGATCAACACTAGCTTTTTTGTCAGCAGCCCCTGTCACCCTCATCACTCCCAGGAGTTGAGCACGGTGTCCTATCGATCCCCTGCCCTGTTCACGTTGCTTGCCCTGCTGCCCCTGGCGGCCAGTGCGCAGGCCTCCCTGCCGATCAAGGATACGACGCTGGCCAATGGCCTGCACGTGATCGTCGTGGAAAATCATTCGGTTCCGCTGGTTACCATCGAACTCGACGTCAAGAATGGCGCCTACACCCAGACGCCGGAGTTCGAAGGCCTTGCTCACCTGTATGAACACATGTTCTTCAAGGCGAACAAGACCATCCCGTCGCAGGAGAAATACCTGCAACGCCTCCGTCAACTGGGCGCCTCCTGGAATGGCACGACCTCGGAAGAGCGCGTGAACTACTTCCTCACCATGGGAATCGACAGCATTGTTCCGGGGATGCAGTTCATGGAAGATGCGATTCGCTATCCACTCTTTCTGACTGACGAACTGGTGCGCGAACGCCCGGTCGTGATCGGTGAATTCGATCGCAATGAATCGAATCCGTATTTCCAGCTCGATCGCGCAATGAGTCGCCTGCTCTGGACTCCCGGTTACTACTCGCACAAAAACACCATCGGTGATCGCAAGGTGATTCTGAGCACGCCGCAGGAAAAGATGCAGCAGATTCAGAAAACCTATTACATCCCGAATAACACCGCTCTGATCCTTGCCGGCGACATTACTCCGGCCAAGGGCTTCAAGCTTGCCGACCAGGTGTTCGGTGACTGGCCGCGGGGCGCCGATCCATTTGCCACGCCGATTGCCAATCCGCCGGTGCTGACCAAGACGCAGGCGGTCATCGTCGAGCAGCCCGTCAACGGCGCTACCCTCTCGATGATGTGGCAAGGGCCGAGTGTCACCACCGATCCGAAATCCACCTACGCGGCGGATGTACTCTCGGCCATTCTCTCCAATCCGACCAGCGCCTTCCAGAAGCGCCTGGTTGAGAGTGGCCTGGCCGTCGGTGCGTCACTCAGTTACTACACGCAGGCACATGTCGGCCCGATCTCGGCCACTATTCAGACCACCCCTGACAAGCTTCTCGCGGCACAGAAAGCGCTCATGGAAGAAATCGCCAAACTCTCCGACACCAGCTACATCAGCGGCGAAGAACTGCTCGCGGCCCAGAAGGGACTTTCAATCAACGCACTCTACGAGCGCGAAAAGGTGAGCGAGTGGGCGCACACGGTGGGATTCTGGTGGAATGTCACCGGTCTCGACTATTACCGGGGCTACGTGCCGAACATGCAGAAAGTCACGCGTGGTGACATCGCCAAATACGCGCAGACCTATCTGAAGGACAAAGCCTACGTGGTTGGCGCGATGATCTCTCCCGCTGATCGCAAGAAGATCGGCCTCACTGAATCGCAGCTCCTGCCGAGGAAAGGGCCATGAAAGCGATGCAAAGAATGGTGATTGTCGGCCTGATGCTGGCGGCCGCCTGCAACGGTGGCGGCAGCGAGCAGAGTGCGACCGGGATCGAGGACTTCACGGTCTCCGGCATCCGGGTCATTCACAAGAAGGTGGATGCGAACAGTGTTGTCGCGGTGCGCATGTACATCACCGGCGGCGCCACGGCGCTCACCGCCAAAAGTGCGGGCATCGAATCTCTCTACCTCTCGGCGATGGTGAATGGCACCGAGAAGTACGACAAACACGCCTTCGCTGCACTTGCTGCTTCGACCGGAACGTCAGTCGGTGGCAGTGTTACGCAGGAATATTCGGTCGCGACGCTGCAGGCGGTGCAGGATCATATCGGTGAGTCGTGGGATCTTTTCACGCAGGCGGTACTTCACCCGACGTTCCCGGATGCGGAAGTCGATCTTGTGAAACAACAACTGGTCTTCGGCCTCAAGCAGCAGAAGGATGATCCGGATCAGCACCTGAATCTCCTGGCAGACAGCGTGTTCTATGCGGGCCATCCGTTCGAGATCGAAGCGCAGGGGACGCCAGAGAGCGTCAGTGCATTCACTCGCAATGATCTGGTCACCTGGCAGAAGGATCGGCTGACCAAAGCCAATCTGCTCTTTGTGGTGGTGGGGAATATCACGCGTGACGAGCTGAGCAAGAAAATCGAGGAATCATTCGGCAGTCTCCCGGCGGGCACGGCGAATACCACACCTCTTCCGGCGATTGCAGCGGGAGTCCCGAGCCTGACGGTCATTCCGGAAAAGATGCCCACGAATTACATCATGGGCGTCTTTCCTGGCCCGGCGCGCTCAAGCGACGACTACCCTGCATTTGCCCTGGCGCAGCAAATCCTCAGCCAGCGCCTGTTCGAAGAGGTGCGCACCAAGCGGAATCTCACCTACGCGGTCTATACCAGCACCATCGGCGGTCGCGTCACCGAGGGTCAGCTCTACGTGACGGCGGTGGCCCCGGACACCACCATCAAGGTGATGATGACCGAAGTGAAGCGGATGCGGGACGATACCGTCTCCCAGGAAATGATCCAGGAAATACTTAACACGTTCGTGACGTCTTATTGGATGAATCAGGAAACGAACATGAATCAGGCCGACCGACTGGGCCACTGGGAGTTGACGGGTGGCAGCTACAAGAAGGTCGACACCTTCACAGATCTGCTCAAGAAGGTGACGGCGGCTGATTTGCAGCGCGTTTCCAAAGAATATTTCAAGAATTATCGCTTTGTGATCATCGGCGATCCGAGCAAGGTCGACAAAGCGCTCTTTACGTCGATGTAGACGCGGCCTCTGGCTGGACCACAACCCATGGCGGCAATGGTGAGAAACAGAAACCTCCTCCCGATTCTTCTCCTCCATTGCCTGCCACTGGCCGCAGGCCAGGCGCAAGGCACTCGGCCTGTCACTCTCCTCCCCGCCAATGCCACGCATCCCACTACGTTTTCCGGCATCGCCATGATCCGCGAGTTGTCGGACGGGCGACTCCTTGTTCTCGATTCGAGTGACAAGAAAATCTATGTGGCCGATTTCAAGACCGGGAAATCGCTGCAGGTCGGACGGACTGGCGACGGACCGCAGGAATATCGCAAACCCATGGGGCTCTACCCGCTCCCTGGAGATTCGACGCTCCTGACGGACCGACAGACCCGTCGCTGGATTCTGTTCGTCGGCGACAAACCGGTGGCGACCATTCCACCGAAGTCCCCCGGGATGGGTGACGGCGACGGTTTCGTTCGTGGTGTGGATCCGTCGGGACGAGTTTCCCTGCTTGGAATTCCGACCAATCTCGGCCGTGCGGTTGATCAGGGCGACTCGCTGTATCTCTCGCGCTACTCGCGAGTCACCGGAAAAGGTGATACCGTGGCGAGACTCCGTTCAGGTTTTGGCGGACCTCCCGGCTCGGCCACAAAATCGACACCCGAAGGTGCACCAGCATACGATCCCTCTGCTCAGAGTGGCAGAAGATTCATGATGGCACCGGTAATTGGTGATCAGGCGATCGGGTTCGCTGACGGGTGGATTGCGGTCGCGCGCATGGATCCGTATCGCGTCGACTGGATTGATCCATCGGGCAAACGCACCATCGGCCCGGTGATTCCCGTTCCTGCTGCCCCATTGAATGACCGGGAAAAACGCGCCTATCTGGCGCGACTCTCGGAAACCGATGGCAAGCCTGCGGGTGAGCCCTCAGCGATCAGGAACTGGTTGCCGGCAATCCCGCCCTTCTGGGGCTACTACGAGAGTTCCCTCTTCACCGCTCCCGGCGGAGCGCTGGTCATCTTCCGTGCCCCGACTGCTGCGCTGCCATTGCCAACGTATGATGTCATCTCGCGACAGGGTACCTATCGCGGTCAGTTCTCACTCAAGGCCAACGAGCGAGTTATCGGCTTTGGTACAAATTCGATCTATCTTTGTCGGACCGATGCCGAAGGGAGCGATCACATCGAACGTCATCCCTGGCAGTAGCTCGCAGTCCGGGAGGCGCGATGAAGGGCTGGCTGAAGAGGCATCCATTTCTGATTCTCGGTTTGCTGACACTGGCACTTTTCTTCATCATGCAGTCCACTCAGGGAAGGTTTACGCCTGACACGCAGAACGCGATGTCGAAGGGCTTTGCCGTCATCGTCCTTCCGATGTATCTCATGTGGGTGCTGGTGTATCTGCTGACCAGTGGAGACTTCGAAAAAGGACCGGTGATTTCCGTCCTCATGATGCTGGCCGGACTGGTTCCCTACCTTCTCGCCGACAAGGTACTGAGCGCAATTCGCAAACGCAGCGCAGTGTAAATTCGATTTTCTGAAAAGAGAAAGGACCTCGATCGCCGAGATTGAGGTCCTTTGTTTGTGCATCAGGCAAAATCTATTTGTTCGCTGGCACGGGCGAGCGCAGCGGACCCTTACAGCCCGCCACCACCACCAGCGCGAATGATGGTGACGCTGCTGTCGCCACCGACGCTGCGGGTGATCATCCCACCGCCGCCGCCACCGACCGCGCCTGCGCGCACCATTCCGTTCCCGCTGCTGTCACCGAACATGCGGGTGATCGTACCACCACCGCTCGGCATCCGCATTTCCGTGAATCCTTCGGGCACCGTCACGGCGCGATCAGAGACTGCTGACTTGGTCACTGACTGGACTTCAAAGACCGTTGTGCCATTGGTGCTCCAGACACGAAGCGGGAAGCCGTTGTTGCCGATCGCACGTGCCCACGATGGACCTGCGCCGGCGCCGCCACCCATGCGGATCGGGCCGGTCGAGATGGCACCGTTGCCACCATCACCCATGTTCATGACCTGACCGTTGACGATCATCGTCGGCGGTGCGCCTCCGCCGTCCCCACCCATCCGGACGAAAGTTGCGCCACCACCACCGCCCTGGTCACCAGCGACAATGCGAACCGGCGCGCTGCGAGCTCTGGTCTCTGCGTCAGCCATCGCGGCCGCCTGACCCGCATCACCATTGCTGGTAATCACGCGGGTATTTGCTGGAGACTGCGGATAGACGAATGCGCCGAGACCGGTCGCGAGGCATGCACGGGTCTTGGCCGCATCGGTCAACTCGTAGTCATCGCACTTGATGCCTGCGACTGTCTGCGACGTGCCGAGCTTGCGGGGCTTGGGTGCTGCTGCATCGACCGGTGGGAAGAGATCACGAACCATCATGATCCCCTTGTTGCCGGAACTTGCTTCCATGCCGGGAACCTGGACCAGCGAGGTGGTCGTGTTCGCGGCATTGTCGACGTAGTACCTGGTTTCGACGTCCCCCGTCTGATCATTCCGGACGGTGAAGGCGCCGACGGCCTTGGTTCCCTTGATGCTCCAGGTCATATCCGGAACAGGGGCGTTGGGCATCTTGATCGTGAGGACTCCTTCGAATCCCTGGGCCGCAAGCGGCACCGCAACAAGAGCCATCGGAAGGATCAACATCTTCTGACATCGCATAGCAAATCCTGGGTGAAGGGTCAGCGCCGGGGGGAGGACGCCAATTACAGGGATTCCCGCCGCGGGGAAATGGTCGCAGGGGAATGAAAAAGGGGGGAGGAAGGAACGGGTCCCTTCCTCCCGAATTCAGCTATTTGTTGTCCCAGCTCCCTCCGAGCGCCCGATATAGCGTCACACCGCTCGCCAGGTAGTCGCGGCCCGCTTCGATCTGAGCCATCTCGGCCGCGAAAAGCCCACGCTGGGCGTCGAGAACTTCGAGGTACGAGGCGATCCCTGCCGCATAACGCTCTTCAGCCAGCTGTTGCGCCCGCTGAAATGCGCGAGTTTGTACCTCAAGAGCCACCACGCGGTCGCGCGAAGCGCGCACACCCACTAGCGCGTCACTTACTTCGCGCATGGCGTTGTTTACCGTCTGCTGATATCTGATTCTAGCCTGCTCGGCGCGCGCCGATGCAGCCTCCGTTTCGGTGCGTGACCGTTCGCGCCCGGTCAACGAGAGCTGGACTCCCGCATTGATCGAATACACTTCGCTGTTGCTGCCAAAGAGACTGCCAGGGCGATCCGCCTGTGTGCCGTACGAACCCGTGATCATGAATTTCGGCAACGACTGCGCATGAATCAGATCCGTGCGCAAGTCGGCTGTGGTAATTTCGGTTTCGGCACGGAGCACATCCGGACGGCGCGCCACGAGCAGTGACGAGACGGAATCGGGCACAGCGATTGAACGCACCACTTCAAGGAGTGGACGACCACGCGCAATGGTTCCTTCGTTCCGGCCCAACAGCGTATTGAGTTCATGTTCCTTGACGGCGCGCGCCTGCGTCAGCGACGCCACCTGCGCCGCAGGCCCTGCCACCTCTGCTTCAAAGAGCCGGACATCGAGTTCGGAAATCACGCCTTCAGCCAGGCGACGCTCTGCCAGTCGGAGTGTTGATTGACGGGAAGTGAGGGTGCGTTGAGCGATGGCGATCTTGGCATCGATTTCACTCAACTCGAGATATCCCTGCGCCACGTTCGCGACCAGTGAAAGAAGCGTGGCACGTTGCGCTTCATCCTGCCCGCTGAGATCGGCGCGCGCACCAGCAACGATCTTCTTGTTCTTCCCCCAGAAATCGACTTCCCAGCTCAGATCCACCGTGGCGCGGTAGGCATCGAAGCTCGACGCGCCCAACGCACCAAACACGACCTGTTGTGTCCCGGCGGACGCGTTGACGTCGACATCAGGAAGTCTGCCGGAACGGGCAATCCCGACCATCGCCCGATATTCCCGAATCCGCGCCTGCGCGAGTGCCATGTCAGGACTGCGCTGCACAGCTTCGCGCACCAGCGTCAGCAGGGCCGGATCCTGCAGGAGGTCGAGCCAGGCTACCGTCTTTGATGTATCCGGTGCGAGCATGAGGGGGGCCGGTGCACCACTCGTGCGGCGTGCCGCAAGTGAATCGAAGAAGCTGCGCAACGAATCGGTGCCGCTGGTACTGCGAAGCTGCACCTTGGGTATGGTCGTCTGCTGTGCACCAAGAGGAAGTGCAACCAGCACCGCGCCAAGGGCGACGCGCCGGATGGCAGCGACAAAGTTGTGGTTCATGATTCCTCCGACACGGCGCTGACCGGTACGGGCTTGCCGCGCTCGTTGAAGCGGCGAATGACCGTGAAGAAGAGTGGAATGAAGAAGATGCCGACCATGGTGGCCATCAGCATTCCGAAGAACACTCCAGTCCCCAGTGAACGACGTGAGGCAGCACCCGCACCAGAGGCGATGGCGAGCGGGAAGACGCCGAGGATGAAGGCGAATGACGTCATCAGGATGGGACGGAATCTTTCGCGGGCGGCCTCCTTGGCGGCATCGAGCAGAGGGACACCCTTGTTGCGAAGCGCTGTCGCGAATTCGACAATCAGAATCGCATTTTTCGCTGCCAGGCCAACTACCGTAATCAATCCGACCTGGAAATAGATATCGCTCGGCATGCCGCGCAGCCACGCACCGAGAAACGCGCCGAAGATGCCGAACGGAATACCTAGAATCACGGCGAATGGAATCGCCCAGCTCTCGTATTGCGCGGCGAGCACCAGGAAGACGAGCACCAGGCCAAGTGCGAAGACCAGACCCGAATCCCCGCTTGAGGTACGCTCCTGATAGGACTGACCACCATAGGCGAAACCGATACCCTGTGAGGCGTATTTGCTGGCAAGCAGGCGCTCGACGGCATCGAGCATTTCACCAGAACTCTTACCGGGTCCTGGAACGCCGGTGATCATCGCTTCGGTCTGACCGTTGAAGCGCGAGAGAATGCCGGGGCCACTTCTGAACTCTGTGTGGATGAGCGATGACAGTGGCACCATCTCGCCGTTGGCTCCGCGCACGTGCAGGCGCCCGATGTCTTCCGGACGCTGACGGAAGGGCGCCTGTGCTTCAGCGAGCACGCGGTAGGTGCGACCGTAGAGGTTGAAATCGTTGATGTACAGATTCGAGAGCGATGCCTGCATCGTCTGGAACACATCATTCAGTGCAACACCGCGCGATTTTGCAGCTTCACGATCGAGATCAACGTGCAGTTGCGGCACGTCGGCGCGGAAAGTGGATTGCACGCCACCGAGTTCGGGGAGCTGATTCGCATCGGCAATGAATTCACGCACGGACGCGGCGAACTGTGGCAACGGCTGGGATGCGCGCGCCTGCAGATGCAGCTCGAGTCCGGAGGTGGTACCCAGTCCGGGCACTTCCGGGAAATTGAAACCGAAGGCGAGTGCCTCCTTGATCCCGAAGAGCTGCATGTTGGTACGCTGCAGCGCCGCGGCGAGCGAGAGCTCTTCAGTCTTCCGCTCTTCCCATGGCTTCAGATTGACAAAGATGATGGCACTGTTGGTCTGGGCAGCGAATGACAGCGCATCCAGGCCAATCAGTGCCGCGTTGTGCGCGATCGCCGGATCCTTGGCCAGGAAAGCCTCGATCTTGGCAACCACTTCATCGGTACGCTGACGCGAGGCTCCGTCCGGCAACTGGATCGCGATGGCAAAGAAACCCTTGTCTTCTTCCGGAATGAACGCCTTCGGTGTGTTGCGGTAGATCACCACGATCAGCGCGACGATCACCGCAAAGATCGCCAGGATGCGCTTGGGCCTGATAAGAATCCCGCCGACCGTGCGCGCATACCCGGAGGTAGTGCGCGAGAAGAAGCGATTGAACCAGCGGAATGCGCGGGGGCCTTCGGCATGGTCGAGACCCACGGCATCCTTGAGCAGGGTGGCGCAGAGTGCTGGCGTCAGCGTGAGCGCGACCAGCCCGGAGATCACCACCGAGAGCACAATGGTGACCGCGAACTGTTTGTACATCTCGCCAGTGATCCCGCCAAGGAATGCGACAGGAATGAAGACGGCGCAGAGAACCAGTACGATTGCGACCAGGGCGCCGGCCACCTGACCCATGGCGCGGTCCGCGGCGACACGAGCGGAGACGCCCTCGTCGGCCATGATGCGTTCGACATTCTCGATCACGACGATGGCGTCGTCAACCACAATACCGATCGCCAGCACGAGTCCGAAGAGCGTGAGGACGTTAATCGAGAATCCGAGGACCAGCAGCCCGAGGAAGGTACCGATGACCGAGACCGGAACGGCGAGCACCGGAATCAGCGTCGCGCGCCAGCTCTGCAGGAAGATGAAGACGACCAGCGTGACCAGGAGCATCGCCTCGCCAAGTGTCTTGACGACTTCGACGATAGACTCGTGAATGAAGGGTGTGGTATCGAACGGGGTGACCCATTTGATACCGACCGGGAAGTTCTTCTCGAGTTCCGACATGCGGATGTTGAAGCGCTTGGCAACATCGAGCGCATTCGCACCGGCGCGGAGATTCACGAGCATGAAGGTGGCCGGCTTGCCATCGAGCTTGGCGAGCTGATCGTAGTTGCGCGCGCCGAGTTCGACGTTGGCGACGTCCTTGACCCGGATCAGTGAACCATCGGGGCGCGCGCGGATAATGACGTTACCGAACTCTTCCGCAGTGGAGAGACGACCCTGTGCAGTGACCGGGACGGTGAACTGCGTGCCAGTGGGTGCGGGCTCGCGACCGAGGCGACCGCCCGGGTTGGTAGTGCTCTGTTCGCGGACTGCGTTGGCGACATCCCCGACGGTGAGGCCGAACTGTGCCAGCTTGTCGGGATTGATCGAAATATTCATCGAGAATTCAAGCTGCCCGAAGACGAAGGCATTGCCGACGCCGGGGAGCCGCTTGATTTCGTCCTCGATGTTCAGCTTGGCGTAGTTGGTAACGTACGCGGCATCGTAGCGCGGATCATCGGAATAGATCGCCGTGGCGAAGAGGATGTCGCTCTGCGCCTTGTTAACGGCGATACCATTGCGGCGCACCTCTTCGGGAAGTCCGGCTTCGGCCAGCTTGACGGCGTTCTGCACGTCGACGGCGGCGAGATCCGGATCGCGATGGATGTCGAAGACAACAGTGAGGCTCATCACACCATCGGACGAGTTGGCCGATGAGTAATAGAGCAGACCATTGAGTCCGGAGAGTTGCTGTTCGATTGGCGCTGCAACCGCGAGGGCCACGTCTTCGGCACTGGCTCCGGGGTAGACTGCTGTCACCGAGATCGACGGTGGCGAAATCTCGGGGTAACGATTGACCGGGAGGCGCTGGAGGGCAAAGAGACCCATCAGGGTGATCACAATACTGATCACTGCGGCCATCACCGGACGACGGACGAAGTAGTACTTGAGTACTGGCTCGCCCGGCTCGCGTGAATTCGAAGAATGACTCACTTGCCTGAATCTCCCTTCGCAGGTGCCGGCTTCGCGGGTGCGGCTGCTCCGCCTGCCGGGGCAGGAGCAGCACCACCTTCGACCGGTTTCACCACGGCGCCGGGACCGGTCTTCTGCAGGCCATCGACAAGGACACGATCACCAACCTTGAGGCCCTTGGTGATGATCCAGCGGTCACCGGTCCACGAGCCCGGGACGACGTCGACGACATGCACGGTGTCTCCGGCACCAACCGTGTAGACCACCATGCGACCCATCTGCTGCTGAACTGCGCGCTGGGGGACGGTGATGGCATTCGCGGTCTGAAATCCTGAGAGCGTCACACGGACAAACTGACCGGGGACGAGAATGCGATTGCCATTCGCAAACTTCGCACGGAATTCCTGCGTGCCGGTGCCAACATCAAGCATCTGATCGACAAAGTCGAGCACCCCTTTCGTTGGCAGCGACGAACCATCGGGGAGCGCGACGTTGATTCCCATTCTGCTTCCCGGTGAAAGCAGCGCGGCCGACGCCGGTGTCTGACGCCAGGCGAGAACCTGTTCGGTCGATGGTCTGAAGGAGACGTAGATCGGATCGATCTGTTCGATGGTCGTCAGCAGATCGCCAGGCCCGGTGACACGTGCGCCGAGGTCGAGATTGGTCTTCCCGACTCTGCCGCTGATTTCAGCGTGCACGGTGGCGTCATCGAGATCCTTTTTCGCGCGATCATAGTCCGCGCGGGCACGGAGCAGCTCGGTCTCGGCATCGTCGAAGTCCTTCTGTGCAATCGCCTTGTCGGCAAGCAGTGGACGCAGACGATTGACCAGCTTCTCGGCGTTCTTGACGCGTGCATCAGCGCTTTGCGCTGTGGCGGTGTAGCGGGTGCGATCGATTTCGTAGAGCACCTCGCCCGCCTTCACTTCCGTCCCTTCGGTGAAGCGACGAGCGGTGATGATTCCCGCCACGGAGGAGCGCACCTCGACGCGTCGATAGGCCTGCACATTGCCGACAAATTCAAAGGTGACCGGAACGGTCGCCGCCTTGACCGCTTCGACCTGGACCTCCTGGGGCGGCATGGCCGGAGGCGCCTCGGGGGCTTTCTTCGCGCATGCAGAGACGAACAGCAGCGCGGAGAGCGCCATGAGGGTGGAGGCGCTGTGAAGACGATGGGTCGAATTAGCGGGCTGCATTGGAGTCCTGAGCTTTCGCTCCACTGATGGTGATCGGTGAATATGGTGCAACCAGGCGATCGACGGTCTCGTGCAAAACCGCAAGCGCATGATGTTGGCAGGGTGAGGGAGCCACGCATTCAGAGACGTACTGCAAGTCGATAGTGGCACCGAACAGGAGTGAGCCTATCAACTGTGAAGTGATGGCAGGGTTGACCACATCGAATTCTCCTGCAGCCACACCATCGCGAATCAGATCTGCCATCCGGAGGCGGACGCGTTCGCTCAGTTGACGGAAGAGTTGCTTGGCGACGTGCGGAAACTCGTCCATCTCCCCGAGGACAACCAGCATCAGACCAGCAGTGCCGGGAGTGTTGAGCCGCAGCCATTCGATCTCGACCAGGCGATGCAGCGCCCTTCGATAACCGCCCTCGGCGATCAGCAGCGTCAGGTCATCATTCGCCAGATCCACGATCTGCTCGGTGATCAGCGCTTCGAAGAGTGCCGCCTTGGAACCGAAGTAGTGCGAAACGGTGGCGGGCGAGACGCCAGCCTTGCGTGCGACACCAACCAGCGTCGCGCGGGCAAAGCCCTGCTCAGCGAAGAGCTGACGCGCGGCCTCGAGAATCTCGGGGCGGCGTTCGACCGGGCGGCGTTGCCAGCGGCAGATCATGATTCGCGCGGAGCCGCAGAGACGCGGAGTGGCGCGGAGGAGGGCGCGGAGAGAGCTGGAGGCCGGGTTTCGATCTGGGGCATGGGGGTAGAGAGTAATTGATGACCCGATCAATAACAAGGATAGCTGGTGCCTTTTCGTTACAAAGGCGTTTCCGGAGTAATTGGTTGATCGGCTGATTAGTTGAGCCATTTGGCTTCTGCTGTTGGTGCGTTCTGAGACTGAATACCGAACATACCCCGAAAACGCAGCGCTTGTCAACCCTCCCCTAGCGATTTAAAGCAGTGCGGAGAGATGGTAGGGCGCGGGGGAACGGGACTCGGGTGCAGATTTCCCCGAAGAGTTACGACACTGGAACGTGAAGAGGTTGTTCGGGAGGAATGTGCATGTCTTGGCGGAGAGTGCGGGCGATTCTGGTACTCACCATGTTCTGGACCTTCGCCGCGATGATCATCGGCGCGGCGGGGCTGCTCTTCTCCGACCGCGCACTCCTGAATTCCTGGTCAGTCTTCGCTTGGGACCTGACCCTCGGCGCCCTGTTCGGAGGGATCATCGGGATCACCACCGGGCTGATTTTCACCACGCTGTTCATGGTATTGGAACGAGGTCGATCGTTTACCCAACTCTCGATTCCCCGTGCGGCTGCATGGGGTGCGCTGACCTCCGGTGTGCTCGTGCTCATGATCGCCCCATCACTACGGCGCAATATTCCAGGCGAAACGTTCCTTCACACTTTTCTGGTGGGTATCGGAACCTGGGCCCCGATCACCTCGGCAGCCGCAGTGGCTGTCCTCCTGGTAGCTCGACGAGGAAAAGTGCTGGAAGGATCAGCCGAAGATGTGGCTCAATTGACGCGTAGCTCAGGCGACAGTTCGGCCTGAGCGTCGTCACCTTGGTGACGGACGGAAATGGCGGAGATCATACGAAATCGCTCGTCCCCCTCCCTTCCCTGTCGTATCCGCCACTTCAATCTTGTACTTCTTCAGATTGTTGGAATCATTCACCATCGCGGCGGTTCCTGCAGCGACACCATTCAATTTGAGGATGTACGCGGTGACATCGAGATACTCCTGCTCGGCCAGGTCTCCCGGTCCATCATCGGGCATCGTGCTACGGATGTAGGTGAAGAGCGACAGCACCGTCTGACCGTACCACGCACTCTTGAAATCCGCATTGGTGTGATCAGCGGCGGTGTGACACTTGGAACAAAGCTTTCGATGGAGCGTGTCCCCCCGGGCGGCCTGCGCCAGCGAATAGACGCCCCCTTTGGATTGGGTCGCGTCGCCTTGCGCAGCAGCACGCCCCATCCCCGCCAACAGGAGACCACCGATCATCGAAATCCTGGCCAACGATTGCATCCAGCTCCCCGTATCAATCCGGTTGTTCAACAAAGTGCCTCTTTCATTCTACACCTGTGCACCCCTCAACTGTCAATCAGTTTGTGACGCAAGGCAACTCACAAGGTACTTTAGGATCATGGAAACTCTCTTCACATTGATGATTCTCCTCGAGCTCGGGATGCTCTTTCCGATTGGTGTGGCACTCTATGGTGTCATTCGCTGGCGCGGCAACTGGCGCAGTGCAGCGGCGATGCCGATGGTCTTCTTCATCGGATTGCTCATCCTCCTCGAGATGTTCAGCGAACAAAAGGACATCACCAATCAGGGGATCATCATCGCCGATCTGCTCTGTGCCTCGATGATCATCTATTACATCGTCCTGTTGGTTCGGCGGGTCAGGTTCAACCGTGCGACAAAGGGGGCTGGCGCTCCCTGATCACGGGGGATGGCCTCCACGCGGGATCCCTTGCCATTCCGACGTTCCGGAAGCATACTGAACCGGTTCCCATCGCCGCATTTCTTGCCGACTTTCTCCACTCCGGGGCGGTTTTCTGCGCGCACCTCTGCTGAGCCTCACTCTTCTCGTTCTCACCGCGGCGTGCCAGCCAAAAAACACGCTCCCGCTCTCAACCCTTGATGGTGCATTCACCACGGAACAGGCCGCCAAGGGAAAAGATGTGTACGCCGGTATGTGTGTCTCATGCCACGCCGGCATGGGGAACCACGTCGGCACCGTCTTCAAGGCCAAATGGGCCGGCCAACACCTCTCCGATCTCTACCGATTTGTCAGCGAGAACATGCCCAAGAACGAACCGGGCTCGCTCGCCCCTGAAGATTACGCCGCAGTTATTGCCTACCTGCTCGAGCTGAATGGAATGCCGGCAGGAAAGACTCCGCTGCCATCAGATCTGACACGACTTGAAGGGATCCGTTTCGATACGCTCACATCCAAGTGATTGACGAGGAGGTTGCTCAATGCGTCCAGAGCATCCGTGGTCCAGGTTCACTTCCGGTGCTGGTGCACTCGGAGGAATAGCCGTCGCTGGCGGTATCGCACTCGCCGGTGCTCTCATCATCCACACGCCGCAGAATCCGCAGACAACAGGGCTGGTACGCGGCAATCCTCCCGGCGAGTGGCGCTACTGGGGTGCTGACGCCTGGAGCACTCGTTACTCGCCGCTTGACCAGATCAACGCCACCAACTTCAACACACTGAAAGTTGCCTGGCAGTGGAACGCGGGAGAGTACGGCAGCGATGAGTACTATCGCACAACGCCTCTCTACGCGAACGGTCGCCTCCTCACCGTTGCAACCACACGCCGAAAGGCATTTGCCATCGATCCTGCCAATGGCAAAACCATCTGGCAATGGGGAATGGATGAAGGAATTCGCTGGCTCAAGGCTCCGCGCCAGTTTGCCGGTCGCGGCCTCGCCTACTGGACGGACGGACGCGAAGAGCGCGCGCTGGTCATTACTCCCGGCTATCACCTCGCTTCCATCGACGCCAAAACAGGAATTGCCGATCCCAAATTCGGCAAGAACGGAATTGTTGATCTGCAGGAAGGTCTCGGCTTCACTCTCGTTCCGCTCGCCATCGACACCAACACTCCACTGATCATCAGCGAGGGGGCGCCGCTCCGCAAAGCAAAACCCGGAGAGAAGTGGAACACCACGACCCTGACCGGAGCTGATGGCAGCGTCGGGATTGATCCAGCTGAGGGTCAGATCGGCGCATCTTCACCACCAATAGTTGTCGGCGATGTCATCATCGTCGGTAACTCGGCCATGCATGGCTACTACCCCGTGCGTCTCCACAACATTCCGGGCTTCATTCGCGGCTTCGATATTCACACCGGCAAGCAGCTCTGGAAATTCAATCTGATTCCGCAGCCTGGAGAATTTGGCGCCGAGTCCTGGACGAAAGGCTCGAAGGTGGGGAGCGAAGGTGTTGGAAAGAATGATGCGTGGGCGCCGTATTCGGCTGATCCGGAACTGGGACTCGTCTACATACCGGTGGGCATGCCGCTCAGCGATGAATATGGTGGCCACCGTCCAGGCAACAATCTTTACGGTAACAGCATCGTCGCGCTTGATGTGAAAACGGGCAAGCGCAAGTGGCATTTCCAGGTAGTACATCACGACATCTGGGACTACGACTTTCCGATGTCGCCGAACCTGCTTGATGTCACAGTGAATGGAGTGAAGCGCAAAATCATCGCGCAGACATCGAAACAGGGTTGGGTCTATGTCTTTGACAGAGTGACCGGACAGCCAATCTGGCCAATGCCTGAGCGAGCTGTTGCGCAGAGTGAGGTTCCTGGAGAGAAGACCTCGCCAACGCAACCGATTCCGTCGAAACCTGTGCCGTACGCACAGCAGGGACTGGTTGCGGCCGATCTGATTGACTACACACCCGCCCTCAAGGACTCCGCGCTCAAGCTGGCGCAGCGTTGCCGCATGGGGGCGTATTTCATTCCCGCATCACCCGCCGATGGGAAAGCTGCGAACGGTGGGAAAGCACAGTTCACCTGTTCGTGGTACGCACCGGGCGCTGCAGGAGGCGTCAATATTGATGGCGGCGCCGCAGCGGATCCGGAAACAGGAATGCTGTACGTTGGCGGTCAGACCGGGCTCGGCATGATCGAAGTCGAAAAAGATCCCTGCTCCGAACATCGTTACAGTCAGCCGCACAACAGTTGTGGTGTACCTGGGGCCCTGGAACCGCCACCGGGATATGCTGCCTCCACCACGGGCCGAGGCCGAGGTGGCGGCGGGCAACGCGGTGGTGGTGCAGGCGGTGGCGGTGCAGCGACAACAAATCCTCCGGCGACTGGAGGCGGAGCAAATCGCGGCGCTGGTGCCGGTACCGCTCCAACGTGTACCGCTGGTGGTCGCGGGGCGCCAACCATTGGCGGTATTTCGATTCTCAAGCCGAAGCCTGGTGGTGGCATCACCGCGTACAATCTCAATTCCGGTGATCGTGCGTGGTGGATCCCCAACGGGGGTGTGATGTGTACGCCCACCACGACTGATCCGATATTCAATGGCGTTGCGCTGCCGCAAGTCGGTGTCGGTGGTGGTCAGGCGCAGGTCATGACCACGAGGACGCTCACCATTTACGGTACTGGCCGCTCCGGTGGCGCGCCGAATGTCGGACCGCAACTCTATGCCGTCGACAAAGCGACTGGAAAACAGGTTGGTGCAGTGGTTATTCCATCAAAGACAACCGCCGTCCCGATGACCTTCATGCATCAGGGCAAACAGTACATCGTGTTCGCGATCGGATCGGGGAGCAGCACCGGACTCGTGGCGTTGAGTCTCCCCAGGTAATTCAGAAATACTCTCAGGAGCGAAGCCATGGCGAGACGTCGCACACCGAATGCAGATCCTGAAGCGTCACTCAAGCGACGAGATTTTCTGAAGGCCGCCGGCATCGGTGCCGGGGCCATGATCGTGGGCGGACCAGAAGCGCTGCCGGCAGAAGCTCCCAAACCGGAGTCTGCCTTTCCCGGCGTGGCAGCGACTTCGATGCGCGTGGCAGTCATTGGTGCAGGTTCGTTTGGTGTCTGGACGGCGTATCACCTTCGCAAGCTCGGCGCGACCGTCACACTCGTCGACGCATACGGTCCTGGCAACTCACGCGCAACCTCGGGTGACGAGACCCGCGGCGTGCGATCAACATACGGCGACAAGGCGGCACCCGTCGGAGAACTCTGGTCGCACTGGGCGCGCGAATCGATGCATCGCTGGCCAGCATTCGATGCGGAGTGGGGACCGGTCATCAAGACGAGGCTGTACTGGAAGACCGGCGACCTCTACATGCGCTCCGACTGGGAACCAACCATCAAGCGCAGTCGCGAAATCTGGGAAAAGGCCAAGGTCCCGTTCGAAGTATTGACACCCGACGAATGCCACTACCGCTGGCCGCAGATCAATATCGAAGGCATCAACGCGATTCTCTATGAACCCGACGCGGGCGTGGTGCGCGCACGGCGCGCCGTGCAAGGTGTTGCGGCGATTCTGACCAGGGTCCTCGGCGTGAAACTGGTCGTGGCGAAAGCCAAACCGGGTGCCATCATCAAAGGGAAGATGAACGAAATTCCCCTTATCAATGGTGATAAACTCAAATGTGATGCGGTCGTCTTTGCCTGCGGTCCATGGCTCGGCAAAGTCTTTCCCGAATTGCTCGGCCCGCACATCCGCATTCCGCTGGGACAGGTGGTCTACTACGGCCCGCCGCAGGACAGCAGTCAATACACCTTCCCGAACATGCCGTCATTCAACTTCCCTGGCGTCACAGGTTGGGTGGCTCTTCCCGAAGATGCCCGCGGATTCAGAGTCCGCGGCACCGAGAGTGGCGGCAATGCGAATGGTGGCAGAGCCGGTGCGACGGGAACAGCCGGTGCTGCAGCAGGTGATACCACTGGACGCGGTGGACGTGGAGCGAATGGTGGACGAGGTGGTGCGGACACAACCGCAGCCGCTCGCGGCGCTGGCGGTGGTGTTGCGAATGCATCACGCGGCGCTGTTCCGGATACTGCCGGACGCGGTGCGGCGAGCAGAGGAGCAGCACCGGTCACTGCGGGCGCGGGAGCTGCAACCACCACACCACCAGCCCGCGGCAACACACAGCCTGCGACACCGCCCGCACCTGATCCGCAGTCCGATCCCGATCGGAGTGTGCGCTGGTTTGATGCGGTCACCAATACCCGGCAGCGCGAATTTGTGACGCGTCGCTTTCCAGGGCTCAAGGATGCACCGATTCTGGAAACCCGCTGCTGTCACTATGACGGGAGCAGCACGCGCAATTTCATCATAGACAGACTGCCAGATACCACCAATGTGTGGGTTGCAGGTGGTGGCAATTCCGAAGCATTCAAATCGGGTCCGATGATCGGAGAGTACGTTGCACGTCGAGTGCTCGGCCTCAGAACTGATCCCGAAATCGACAAACAATTTGTCTTCCCGACTGAAGCTGTGCTCAACGCAGCGAATGTCAACGGCGGAGGTCGTGGAGGTGCGACTGCCGACACGACAGGACGTGGGGGGCGCGGCGGAGGTGGCCGCGGGAATGCTGCCGATACGACCGCAACGCGCGGATCCGGTGGCGGGCGTGGTCGCGGCGGAGCCGTTGATACAACGGGACGTGGTGGCGCAGGGCGAGGCGCTGGTGCCGATACCTCCCGCGGCGGACGCAGTGCGGGAGGTGGCGGCGGAGACGAATAATATCGTCAGGGTTTCGAGATTGCCCCGATGCACTCGATTTCAATCCGGGCACCAGGTGTAACGAGTGCGGCAACGACAACCGTTGAACGTGCGGGGGGTTCTTTGGGGAATGCGGTCGAATACGCCTGATTCATTCCCTGAAAGTCCTTGAGATCGGTGAGGAAGACAGTGCACTTCACCAGGTTGGCCATCGAGCTCCCGCCCTGTTCGGCGATCCGCTTGATCGCATCAAGTGCTGTGGTGGTCTGCACCTGAATGCTGCTGTCGCGACCGCCGAGCTGGCCGGAAAGAAAGAGAAGATCACCGACACGGACAGCAGGAGAGAGTGTCGCGGTGGGATTGCCGATCACCGTTTTGGCCGGAGCACCCTGGGAGACAAGCGGTGTGGCGAATCCGAGCAATGCCACGACGAGCAGATGACTTGTACGCATGAAAACCTCGGGTTGGTGATCGGTGATGGATGAACATCGAATCTAGGACACGGAAGGAGTTTCGCCAATGCGCCACATTCTGATCACATGTGTTGTTCTGGCTGCACCTCTCGGCGCGCAGGCCAACATGCCACCCGTCAATGCGCTGCCGAATCCATACACCACGATCGAAGGATGGGCGAAACTTCCCGAAGGGCGTACCTGGGGATCTACCAGCGCGGTGGCGATCGATCGTGATGGGTCGAGTGTGTGGGTCGCAGAAAGATGTGGTGCCAACAGCTGCACCACGTCGACGCTCGACCCAATTCTGCATTTCGACGCGAACGGTAAACTGCTCGCGAGCTTCGGCAAGGGAATGTTCCAGGCGCCGCATGGCATCTATGTCGATGCTGACGGCAATATCTGGGTTACCGATTGTGCCTGCACTGGCGGACGCGGAGCTGCACGCGGAGCCGGCGGGGGCGCGGAGGGACGCGGAGGAGGCGGGGCGGAGAGTGCTCCTGGGCACCTCGTCTACAAGTTCTCACCCGCAGGCAAGCTCCTGATGACGCTTGGTACGCCTGGTGGTGGACGCGACAGCGCATACTTCTTTACGCCCAATGCTATTCTGGTGGCACCGAATGGCGAGATCTATGTGTCTGAAGGGCACTCGTCGCAACAGGGGAGTTCGACTGCGCGGATTCTCAAGTTCGACAAGACCGGCAAATTGCTTACGACCTGGGGAAGTGTGATGGACAGCACCAGAAAGTCCGACCCCTATTCGTTCAATCAACCGCACGCGCTCGCGATGGATTCGCGCGGCCGGTTATTTGTAGGCGACCGTGGCTACGATCGCATCAAGATTTTTGATCAGTCGGGGAAACTGCTCGACACCTGGTATCAGTTTTCGCGCCCAAGCGGGATCTTCATCGACAGGAATGACAACATCTACGTCGCCGATTCGGAGTCGGGCTCGGTGAACCCCGCTCACGGCGCCTGGAAGCGCGGGATCCGGATCGGCAGCGCCAGGGATGGCAAGGTGACCGCGTTCATTCCCGATCCGGTGGATTCACCGCCGAGCACCAGTGCGGCCGAAGGTGTCGCGGTGGATGCCAAAGGGAATATTTATGGAGCGGAAGTGGGGCCGAAGGCGTTGAAGAGATACGTGAGGAATGGATCGTAGATCGTAGATCGTAGATCGTAGATCGTGGATCGTGGATCGTGGATCGTGGACGATGATCGTCGAATCGGAGGGACGATGAATACGCGGAATCAGGTTCTCGTTGGGGTGGCGTCGGTGCTGCTGCTTTCGGCGTTTGTGAGTCGGGAGGCGGCGGTGGATGCGCCGAGGTTCATGATTGATCCACTCTGGCCCAAGCCGTTGCCGAATCACTGGCTGATGGGGTCGACGACTGGTGTTGCGGTGGATTCTCGCGATCATGTCTTCGTGGTGAATCTCAAGAACTCTTTCAGTCAGGGGAACGAGATCCTTACTATTGCCAACCCCGGCCCCAATATCTGCTGCTTCCCTGCCCCGGAGATTCTCGAGTTTGATCCGGCCGGCAATCTGGTGGGCCACTGGAATGGTGGCACCGGATACGATTGGCCGACTGTACCATCCGGCCTCGCGATTGATGCGCAGGACAATATCTGGCTCGGTGGCGGCGGTGTGGCCGACGCGCAGATTCTCAAGTTCACCCGCGACGGCAAATTCCTGCTGCAGAGTGGCAAGCCCGCGGCGAGTGCGGCCGCCACTCCACCCGCCGCGAATCCTGGTCGCGGAGACACCAGCTACGGCGGTGGTGCCATTGGCGGTGTCGCACGTGGAGGTACCGGGAATCGTGGCGGTCGCGGAGGAGGGAGTGTAGGACCGATTGCCCAGCCTGCAGGCAACAGTGGTGCGATGGACAGCTTCGGCGCGCCTTCCCGTTTCGCCTTCGATGCGACAGCCAACGAAATTTTCGTTGCCGATGGCTATCGGAATCGACGCGTTGCGGTAATCGATGCCGCCACCGGCAAGATCAAACGGATTTTCGGCGCGTACGGCAAAGCGCCGAGCGATGCCGATGCGACTGGAGGAGCTCCGGGTGGACAGAATGCGCCGCAGTTCCGTGCGGTCAGCTGTGTGGCACTCTCAAAGGACAACCTGCTCTACGTCTGCGACCGCCAGAACAACCGCATTCAGGTCTTTCAGAAGAACGGGACATTCGTCAAGGAGATGCAGATCCTCCCAAAGACACTTGGTGAAGGATCGGTATGGGATATCGCGTTCTCACGCGATCCGCAGCAGCGCTTCGTCTACGTCGCCGATGGTGCCAATGCCCGGATTCACATCGTAGACCGGCAATCACTCGAGGTCCTCACCACCTTCGGTGATGGAGGCAGGTACCCGGGCCAGTTCCTCGCAGTGCACAGCATTGCCACCGACTCGAAGGGCAACATCTACACTACCGAGACGTATCAGGGAAAGCGGCTGCAGAAGTTCACCTACCAGGGACTTGGACCGGTGACAAAGAAGGATCAGGGAACCTTGAGGGCCAACAAATGAACCGCACTGCACGTGTCACCCTTCTGACGCTCGCAATGATCCCACTCGGCTTGGTGATGAGCACCACCGTGTCATCGACCAGTGCGCGACGCGAACGCGCGATGGTCAAAGCCCCCGTCAACGCGCCGAGCTTTGAAGTTGACCCGCTCTGGCCCAAACCGTTGCCGAATCACTGGATTCTCGGGATGGTGGTGGGTGTTGCGATCGACGCCAACGATCATGTCTTCATCATTCAACGCCCGCGCAGCCTGAATGCCGCGACCGAGGCAGGTGGTGGCGCCAATCCTCCGACGGCCGATTGCTGCAATCCCGCCCCACCAGTGCTGGAGTTTGATCCTGCCGGCAATCTGGTGAATTCGTGGGGCGGACCAGGTCAGGGATATGACTGGCCCAATGGCACAGGTGCAGCGGGTGAACATGGTATTTCGATTGACGGCAAAGGAAATGTCTGGCTCGGCAGCACCGGCACCATGGACCGACAGATCCTCAAGTTCACCCATGATGGCAAGTTCATCGCGCAATTCGGCAAGCCGCTGGCGGGCAAGAACTCGCTGAGCCTCACCGATTTCGCTGGCGCCGCAACCATGTCATTCGATGACAAGGCCAACGAGGCCTATGTCGCGGACGGTTACCGGAACAAACGTGTGGCCGTGATCGACATGACGACCGGCGTGGTCAAGCGATTCTGGGGAGCCTATGGCAACAAACCCGATGACAATGACAACACTCCATATGTGCCTGGAGGACCGCCATCGAAGCAATTCGGCAACCCTGTCCACTGTGCCATGATGTCGGATGATGGACTGGTGTATGTCACGGACCGCAAGAACGACCGGATTCAGGTGTTCAAGATGGATGGCACCTTTGTTCGTGAAAAAATCATTGCACCGGAAACAGGCGGTGATGGATCGGTATGGGAGGTTGCCTTCTCACGCGACAAGGCGCAGAAATACATGTATGTCACCGATGGCAAGAATGAAAAGGTGTACATCATGGACCGTCAGTCGATGGAAGTGCTGACAACATTTGGCGATGGCGGTCGGCAGCCCGGGCAGTTCCAGGGAGCGCACAGCATTGCAACCGACAGCAAGGGGAACATCTACACCACCGAGACCTACGAAGGAAAGCGGGTGCAGAAGTTCACCTACAAGGGAATCAAGCCAGTGACAAAAATGGATCAGGGGACAGTGTGGCCGGTGAAGTAACCACGTCCCGCAGTGCTCTGATCCAATGGTTGGCAAAACGAATAGAGAAGGACCATTTCCCGCGCGTGGCCCTTTCAGCCCTGCTCGGGATCTCGGCGTTGGTCGGTTTCCTCACCTCAGGCATCCTCCTGCTTCATGGTTGGCACGCTATCGCGCCGCGATATTTTCTCGGCACCATGGCGGGGTGCGTTTCCTTCCTGGGATTGATCCGGGTCTGGGCAGAGTTCTACCATGGCGCACAAACAAGCAAGGCCTATCTGCGGAACCTGGAGAGCGAGGTAGGCGCCGAGGTGAAGCAGGTTGCGAGGCCGGAGGCAGCTTCGGTAGTGAGTGCCGACAATGTGGCGGATGTGGCGCTACTGGGATGCGAGGAAGGGTGCCTGGCATTCCCGATTTTCCTGCTCGTGGCTGCCGTTTCCGCAATTGTGGCGGGAGTGGTGGCGACTGTCAGCGCCGCCCCCACGTTAGCCGCTGAGGTGATTGTGGATGGACTGATTGCCGGTGAGGCGTACCGGAGGCTCCGGGCCGTTTCCAACCAACACTGGCTTCATGGCATCTTAGGGAAGACCTGGAAGCCGATGGTGCTGCTGGTGATCATCATGACAGTGGTCGGCGGGCTGATGCAGCACTTTTTTCCGGGGGCAGACTCGATTGGCGACATTTTCGTTTCGAGACCGTGAACGCGAGGAAGATCCTGATGGGACGCAGTCTGTTTTGGGCCCTGTTGCCAGTTTGCTCCATGCTGACAATCGTTGCGGGTGCCAACGCCCAGGTGCGCACAAGAATCCCGACCTGCGGGAGAGATTCGACAGGGTTGGGCCGGATTGCCGGGCTGCTGATTGCAGACTCGGCTGGGATTTCGCTCACGCGGGGCGTCACCGTGTCGACGCCGACGACGACGTGTGTCGGGATGTCGGGGCCTACTGGTGCGTACCGAATCACTGGGCTGCCACCTGGCGAGTACGAAGTGTCGATCGGCGACCTCTGGATCAATTATGTGCCGCGGGTCACGGTGCGGGTATTGGCCGAGAGTACTGCAACGATTGATTTTCATATGAAGCCGGAGAACCGGGTACAGGAGTGTATGGCGGTGGCGGAGTGTGCGAGAATGCTGACGCCGCCGCCCGCAGCGACGCTCGAGAAGCTCACGGAAGTCGAACGCATTCGCGAAGTCGCGGCGCGAACCGGCATGATGTTGACACGACGACCAGCGGCGCTGTGGCAGACTCCGGGAACGCCCTACATCTTCTGTATCGGATCAACATCGGCGGATAACACGATGAGTGAGGCCACCGTGGCCGCAGTCCGTGAACGCTTCCCAACGGTGCGCCCGATCACAGGATGCGAGCGCGCCCCTGTGACAGGGCGTGGCGGCGGAGTAGTCAAAGCGGTCGGATCCGACGAGAAGGCGATGATGATTCTGGTCACGACGATCACAATCACCGGCGATATCGCCACTGTTAACGGCGGCATTCAGGGATCGGGGTGGGAGTGCACCTTCAAGCGCAACGGAACGGCGTGGATTCCGCAGAAATGCCGCACGACGGGAGTGTCGTGAAAAGAACAGGAGATCCGAGAACCGAGATCCGAGAACCGAGAGGATTTCCTGAGCGAAGCGAAGGATCTCAATGTCAGGAGGATTGAGATCCTTCGGTCGTTTCACTCCCTCAGGAAATCTCCCCGACAGCCTCGGTTCTCGGATCTCGGATCTCAGTTCTCCTTTTCCTGATTCTCGGATTCCCTGTTCAATTCCTACCGATGCTGATCAATCATCACCGGATTTCCATCCGGGTCGATCACAATGAGATGTGCGGGACCCGTCGTGTTCTCGTCCGCCGCAACAGCGATGTCGACCCCCTGCCCTTTCAGATGCCGCTGGATCTCGCGTACGTCGGTGAAGGGGTCGACGCTCTGTGCCATGTGGTCCCAGCCAGGATTGAAGGTGAGGGTGTTCTTCTCGATCATCCCCTGAAAGAGACCGACGATGTGCACACCGTTTTTCAGAATGATCCACTTCTGGTCGACGTTTCCGAAAAACGGAGTGAAGCCGAGTTTCTCGTAGAAGGCTTTCGAGGCGTGAATGTCTTTGACGGCGAGCGAAACTGAAAAGTTGCCCAGCTCCATGCGAAAAATCTCAGGTGAATGGTTGGTGAAGGAGGAGATCCGAGATCCGAGAACCGAGAACCGAGAGTGTCAGTCTAATAGCAGCTCCTTCGCCACGCTCAGGACGACAACCTCGGTTCTCGGATCTCGGTTCTCGGATCTCCTTCTAATCTACACACTTCCGTTTTACGATCACGAAGCCCGATGGCATGTCGGCCCCTGTCAATGATCCATCAGTATCGAGATGAATTCCGTACTTCTTTGCACCAATGGTGAAAGTTGCGCTGTCACTTCGCTGCCTGGTGTAGATGAGTTCTGCCTGGTAACTGTTCTCATCGATCATGTTGACGGGAATGCGTACGGTATTGCCGCCGAGAATTCTGACTCGCCTCAGGATCAGGTCGATGATGAGCGGAGAATCCTCGCCGAAGGGCATGGCGCCCTCTTTCGATGGCGCATTGAGCACTCTAGCAGGCTGTCCACTTCTGGAGAATTTCGATTTCAGGACTCCCGGAGCGAAGACTCCCTCGAACGACCGTCCCGGAATCAGGTGATTGACCTCGCTCACCTGCGGAACCCGCATCGAGATCTGGTTGACCAGTCCATTCGCTGCGAGTCCGGCACCCCAGATGATCGAACCAATCCCATCGGAAGATTCGATCTTCAGTGACGCCGAATCTCCCAGGTAGCGCAGGACACCGATGCCGGAAGGCATCCCGTTCTCATGAAGGCTGAATTGCGTGCCTTTCGGACATTGCTGACCGGCAAGCGTACTCACCGCTTGGACCAGGATGGCAGAGGTGCCGGTCAGAATTCGAAGGTACAGGTGTGACATCGCTTCCCTCTGCGCGCGGGTGACGATGAATACGATTCCAGAGAGAATACCACTTCAACTGCTACTTTGCCATCACCCCTGCCAGGCGAATCCATTCTTCGACGCTCACCACCTCCGGCCGCACGTCGGGCGAGATCCCGGCCCGTACGAGCAGGGCCGCCGCTTCCTCTGCGGTAACACCGAACGCTTCGCGCAATCCGCGGCTCATCTTCTTTCGGCGGTATGAAAACATCGATGTCACCAGATGGCGGAACGCACCGAGGTCCGACGGCAAGACCAGCGGCGTTTCGTGAGGCACCAGGTGCAGTACGGCTGAATCCACCTTCGGCGGAGGCGTAAAGGCTCCACGCGAGACCGTGAAGAGTCGGCTTGCTTTCGCGGCGACCTGAATTCCAATGGAGAGTCCACCGTACGACTCGTCGCCGGCATTCGCCACCACCCGGTCCGCGACTTCCTTCTGCACCAGATACGTCACCGAGGCCGGAAGCGGCGGTGAGAGTGCCTTGTCGAGCAGCGGTGACGTGATGTAATACGGAATATTCCCTGCCACACGCCAGGTCCTGCCGATGCTCGTCCACGGCTTCACCAGTGTGGGCCAGTCGAGCTCCAGGGCATCGCCCTCGATCAGCACGAATGGCTGTCCGTGAAATTTTTCGAGCAACACGCTGCTCAGCCGCTGATCGCGCTCGATTGCCACCACCATCGCGCCGCGATCGAGCAGCGCTTGCGTCAGCGCGCCCTCTCCGGGACCGATTTCCAGCACGACATCATCGGCGCCCGCTCCAGTCGCGGCGGCAATCTTGGCCAGCAACTCCGGGTGTCGCAGAAAATGTTGACCGAGTGATTTCCGAAGGGGAACTCTCACATGCGGAGAATGACGAGAGTCTGATCATCAACCGGTGCACCACCCCAGGCCGTGATGACATCGAGCACTTCCTGCTTCAGTGCATCCGCCGGGAGATCGCGCCACTCTTCCACAATCGCCAGCATCCGTTCCTCACCAAACCGTATCCCTTCGAGCGAGGGCTGATCCACAAAACCGTCGGTGAAGAGCACCAGCAGATCCTGGCTGAAGCGCCACGGGACGACGGCCCGTCCGAAACTTCCCGCTTCGTGCAGACCCAGCGGCGGCGACGTCGCGTCCAGCCTCTCACTCGGCCCGAAGCGCGGCACTCTGAAGGCATGCGCGTGGCCCGCATTGGTGTACACCAGTCGCCCGGCATTCGGATCGAGCACTCCGTAGAAGAGCGTGAGAAACATCTCCGCCGACGAAAGTTCGGGACCGAGTCCGGTGCGCAGGCCTTCGAGCGTCTCATCTGGTTGTGTCGCGGCGTTCACATGTACACCTGCCATCGCAATCACCTGGGCTGCAATCAACGCTGCCGCGAATCCATTGGATGACACATCCCCAAGCATGACGCCGACACGACCGCGACCGAGCCTGGTGAAGGTGTAGAAATCGCCACCCAGCGTTTCAGCGGCAGTCGAGGTGACGGAAACTTCCGCTTCGCCCTGCAGCACGGCGGGAGTCGGCATCAGTCGCAGCTGAAGGTCGTGCGCGAGCTCGATTTCACGCTCGAGTCGCTGCGATTGACGTTCGAGTTCGGCGAGTCGCGAGTTCTCGAGGGCGGCACCGATCTGTGTCGCCACGGCCACGACGAGCTTGGTCTCTTCCTGGGTAAACGCGCCGCCACCAGCTCGATCTGCCAGGGCGAGCGTGCCCACCACCTTGTCGGGAGCGTTGGCGGCGGAATACTTGATCGGAACGGCCAGCACATCACCAGGAACCCATGTGGGCTGCACACCGGTTTCGATCCGCTGGGACTGAAAGGCGCGCACCACCACAATACTGCGATCATCGATCGCGACGGTTTCCGGAATTTCGCCAGGTGCGGTGCCGATAGTGGCAACGCTGCGCAGCACACCTTCGACCTCATCATAGACGCGAAGTCCTGCACGACGGGCACCGACAACAGCAGTGACTTCGCGCAAGATGACCTGAGCAATTTCTGCCACAGGGTGCGCGTGTCCCAGCAATTCCCCGATGGTGTAGAGCAGATCAATCTCTTCGTACCGCGCAGCGAGTTCGGAGGTGAGATTGGTGGCCGCTTCCTCACCGGCAAGAAGCATCCGGACAATGGGCAGGACCCGAGTGGTGATCTCGTCGACCTGACCTCCGGCTTCCGGACTTACTTCGAGAAAAAGCCCCGGCAGATCAGGAAACGCTGTCCATGAGGCATCTTCCGAACCACCGCGTGGGGCACGCGGTGCTGCGCTGTCCGGGCCTGCGACCAGCTGCCAGTGATTCCCTTCGAGTCGCCAGACACGAATGGTTGCTCTGGCCAGGGCAGCAAGCGGGAGGAGAACTTCGTCGAGAGGTGTCACGACCGCGGTAATGTCACCCAGATGGTATTCCCCTGCGCGTTGAATGAGACGTCATCCGAGAGATGTCTGATCATGAAGAGTCCGCGTCCCGTGGTCGATTCCAGCGGCTGTTGATGCAGCGGCGGGACACTGACGGGATCAAACCCTTCCCCCTCATCACTGACACCGATCACGATGCGATCAGGGTGCACGGTGACTTCGACCAGAACCTTGAGAGTGGGATTGTTGAGATTGCCATTTTCCATGGCGTTGGCGAGGACTTCCGCCATCACGGTACAAAGTCTGAACCAGGTGCGCGGTGTAGGTTGCACCTGGGCAAAACAGCAGGCAGCTACGCTCTCAACCGCGGCACCGACCTGACCAAGATCGGTTGGAAGTTCGAGATGATAGCGCTCGACTTCCCCGGATGGGCGTGACGAAGACATCGCAATCAGAATCCCGCAAGGGCCTCAGCGGCAGTGCCCGAGATGCTGAAGAGCGTATCCAGCTTGGTGAGCTCGAAGAGCGACGCGAGATCATCATTCAGACCGGCAAGGCGTAGCGTACCGCCGGATTCGCGAACTTTCTTGTTGATCGACACCAGCGCACCGAGACCGGAGGAGTCGATGTAGGCCGTGGGTGTCAGATCGAGCAGAAACCTGCGATCACCGCGATCGACGGCATCATATACGAGCGTCTTGAGTTCCTGTCGATTGGCGACGATCAGCTGACCATTGACGGTCACGATGGTCACTCCTGCTGCATTTCTGTCGGCTGTAAACGCCATACACACCACTCCCCAGGTCAGTGAATCTGTGCGCGACCCTGCAATGCGACCATCGCTGCCACATCCACAATATCATCCGGATGCGCCCCCCGCGACAGGTCCGACATCGGCCGGGCGAGTCCCTGCAGGAGCGGACCTGCCGCCGAAGCCCCGGCCAGCCGCTCGGTAAGCTTGTAGGCAATATTCCCCGCCTCCAGCGAAGGGAACACCAGCACATTCGCTCGGCCTGCGATTTTCGACCCGGGAAATTTCCTCGCCGCTACCTCGGGCACCAGCGCCGCATCGGCCTGCATCTCACCATCGGCCTGAATCCCTGGCGCGACTGTGCGGAAGATGCGCAGCGCCTCGCGCACCCGCTCGGCATCCGGAGTGCTGGCACTCCCGGCGGTGCTGTATGACAGAAATGCCACCAGCGGTTCATCGCCGACCAACGCGCGCCGATCACTCGCCGCCGCGAGCGCCGCCATGGCCAGCTGTTCTGCGGTCGGATTCGGAACGATCGCG
>JADMIO011485854.1_pt1 | contig 51005 bp, 32 predicted proteins | sample 8958161 | NCBI WGS metagenome assembly JADMIO01 (sample SAMN16585339, study PRJNA669376) | soil metagenome | isolation source: Crop rotation soil | place: USA: Cullars Rotation, Alabama | collected 2011 | reverse complement strand
GGCACGCACCCGCCAGCTCCGCTCCCTGCACGAGCAGAGCGAGATGGCCAAGACGGGGTTGATGGATGCCATCGGCAACGCCGCGGCGCGCATCGACGACCTGCTGGTGAAGGCCGAGGACATCCGGCGGACGGCCGGGACCATCGGCCCGGCCTGCGAAACGGCCGAGCAGCGGGTGGAAGAGACGCTGGGACGCATCGAGGCATCGACAACGGCGGCCCGTTCGATCATCGGGCAGACCACGACCGTCGTCGCCCGGCTGGGTGAACTGATGGAGCAGCTGCAGCCCTGGACCCCCCTGCTGCTGCGGGGCGAGGGAAAGCAGCTCCCCGCGCCGCTGCAGTCGGCCATCGACCAGGCACGCGAGCAGATCGGGCGTGAGGCGGCGGGCGTCGCCGGCGCGCTGCAGGAGGCCGCGGCCCGCATGACGGCGCTGGTCGCGGGCGTCGCCGGCCGGCAATGAAAAGCCCCGCCTTGCGGCGGGGCTGGAAGAACAGGGGAACGTCCAACGGGCCTTAGACGCCGAAGATGCGCTGCAGCAGGTTCACGTCGTGCTGGGTGCCGAGGATGAAGTTCATCCGGTCGGACTGATCGAGCCGGTTGGGCCCGTTGCTGAACGCGACATCGGCCGTGGTCAGGCCGCTGACGGCCACGGGGGAAGAATTCTGCATGGGCGAGGTCGTCGGGGCGGTGCTGGTCTGGGTGACCCGCAGGCCCATGAGCTGGCCCATCTGCTGGGCGATAGCCGCCGACATCTGGATGATGTAGTTGTCGACACCCGCCTGATCGAGGGTGTTGCCCTGCACCGCCAGGGCCGGGGCAAAGACCACGGCCTCATCGGAGCGGTTGGCGTTGAGCACGTCAACGCGCTGCACCACACCGAAGTGGCCCAGAGTGGCCTCGAAGGAGGGCTCGGGCGTATCGGTGAGGAACACCGTGGAGAAGGGCTGGCCGGCGAAGGCATTGGCCGTGGTGTCGACAATCACGTTGACACCCGCCGCGGCGAACATCGCGTTAAGCTGAGCCACGACGTTCTGCAGCACGTAGTCGCGGACGGAGAGCCCGCCCAGGCCGCCGATGGCCGAGAGGGTCAGGCCGTTGTACGCGTCCAGGTTGGTCGAGCGGTAGGGCTCCAGCCAGTTGACGGTGCCGCCGCTGGCTTCGAGCAGGAAGTTCTGCGTCTGGGGCGTGGGGGCGACGCCGTTGGCCAGCTGCGTGATCTCGACTGAGTAGTTCGAGGCGTGTGCACCCTGGACGTAGAGGGCGAAGCGGCCGTCCTGCGTGTTGTCATCCTGACGGGGCGGGATGGTGACTTCCATGTAGAAGTCGCCCCGGGCGTCGTAGCCATAGGTAGTCCGGCCGTCGGAGCCGAGGATGGTGTTGGGGGTGCCGCCGAAGGCCTCGACGTTCGTCGGAGCCGCGACCACGCGGCCATCGGCGAAGAAGCCGGGAGTAGTCACATCGAAGAGGGCGAACTGGGCGTGGGTCCGGTCGTCGGCGCCGCTGCTGATGAAGTCGGCCGCGGGGCCAACAGGGCGCGGCGTGCGGAGGCCGAGGTCGCCGCCGAACTCTGAGAGGCGGAAGGTGATGCGGTAGCGGCTGTTGGCGGCGATGGTGGCGCCGTCATTGAGGTTGTAGATGTCCACATCGTTCTGGGTGCGGACGGTGGCGCCGAGCGGGTTGTTGTCCCCGATGGTGGCATTGAGGGCCGTCAGATCGTCGGAGAGAGCGGCGTTGCTGAAGACGCCGTCGGTCCCGGCGGTGCGGACCTGGGTGTTGCCGTAGGTGTCCACGCCCACGACGCGATCGTCGGAGCGGGTGGAGGCGGTGCCGTTGCCATTGATGACGTTGTTGGCGCCGGCTTCCAGGTGGAAGGCGTACGCCCCGACGGTGATGAAGGCCAGGTCGTCGCCGGTGTTGAGCAGGCCGTCCACGCCCGCGAAGGCGCCGGGGAGCGGGGCGGTGACGACGTTGTCGCCGTCGCTGCCGTCGGTGGGGCCGTTGAAGCCGTTGTCGCCGTCCTGCACGACGGTGATGCCGATGGAGTAGACGCCGCCGCCGGTGCCGAGATCGACGATGGTGGTGGGGTCCGTGATGACCGGGGGCGGCGGGGGCGCCAGGAAGGAGCCGGGGTCGGTCGCGACCAGGATGAAGTATGTCCCGGCGACCGTGGTCAGCAGGCTGCCGTCGGCCAGGACGGCCAGGGCGAGACCGCCGTTCACCGTGCCCGTGGCGTCGATGACCACCGGCGTGGCGCCGGTGACGTTGGAGAACCGCAGGACCTGGCCCTCGACCAGTGAGATGCTGTAGACATCGGCATCGCTGGCGGTGCCGAAGAAGGTGCCGGCATGGTCCGGGTGGTCGCCCAGCGTGCCGCGGAGGGTGTAGGTGCGGTTGATGTCCGGCGCGTCGGCGCGGGGGGCGGGGTTCTGGTTGTCGTTCATGAGCAGATTGAGATTGATCGGCCCATAGAAATCGACCTGCGTGTTCAGCACGGAGGTGGCGGTGCCGCTGAGGAGACGGTCGCCGGCATCACCCACCACCATGTCGGCGGACCAGGAGTCGCCGCTCGTGGCCGCGCCGTTGGCGTTGCCGTCGAGCGTGCTGGCGCGGGTCTGGCCGCGGAGCACGTCCGCGTCCAGCGTGAAGCGGTAGATGCCGGGCGCGGCGTTGGCCGGGTCGGGGGCGCCGCCCACCAGGTCGCGTGAGGTGATGGCGGTGTTGAAGGTGATGCGTGCGGTGTTGGTGATGGCGTCGTAGATGACGGTGTAATCGGGCCCGTTGGCGAGAGCGATCTCCAGCGGCAGGGGCTCGGCGCCGCGGATCTCGGAGATCGAGAGCGCCCCGGCGAGGGTGGTGGGATCGATGGGCTGGTTGAACTGGATGAAGGCGGTGTAGACGCCGCCGAGGGAATCGACGTGGGTGTCGACGACCTGCAGGGCCGTGGGTGAGGGGAAGAGGCTGGCGGCACGCAGGTTCTGCACGGCGGTGAAGTTCTGGTTCTGGACCTTGACCTGGCCGATCGTGCCGTTGGAGATGATGCGGAAACTCTCGGTGTTGAAGGCCGAGCCCTGGGCGGCCCCGGCGATGTTGACCGAGGTGATGGTGGAGCGGCCGGCCCCGGCGCGGTCGTCGGGGGTGCCCAGGAACAGGTCGGCGCCGGGATAGACGCCGGCGGAGATGTTGGAGCGGATGAAGCCGCCGCCGTTGCCGATGTTGACAGTGCCGATGTTACCGTTGCTGACCAGGTCGGCGTTCACGCCGCCGCCGCCCAGGGCCACGTCGCGCCCCAGGTCCACGCCGGCGAAGATCGAAGACTGGTTCATGGTGCCGTTGACATTCACGCTGTTGATGTTGCCGCCCGCCGAGAGGCGGGCGTTGAGCATCGAGCCGAACGTGACGGAGCTGATGTTGCCCGCCGCCCGCACGCCCGCGTTCTGCCCGGGCTGGGACCGGACCTGGCCGGTGATCTGCACGCTGTTGATGTCGCGGTCGGAAGTGAGGACGCCGGTCCAGTCGCCCGCGACCGTCGCGCTGCCCAGATTCAGAGCCCGGGCGTAGCTGCCGGCGAAGTTGTTCAGGCCGCCCAGCAGACGGAGCGTGGTGAACTCGCCGAGGGACTCGGCCTGCAGCGTCGTGGTGGTGTTGGCCACGCCCACGGTCATCGTCCCGATGCTCTGGCCGATCGAGATGGGAGTGCCGGTGGTGAAGTTGCGGAAGGTGGCGTTGTTCACCTGGCCGTCGAGCGTCACCAGCGAGCCGGTGAGGTCGACGTTCACGGTCAGGGTGCCCAGGGAGGCGTCGTCGCGGCCGAGCACCGAGATCGGCACGGGGATCGCCGTCACGCCCGTGGTGCCCAGGATCTGGAGCGTGCTGGAGGTGGTGGAGCCGTCCAGCAGGATGCGGTTGGTGCCCGCGTCGAACGTCGCGGTGCCGGGGCCGCTGAAGACCAGGCGGATGTTCTGGCCGCCGATGTTCTGGATGATGCCCGCCGAAGTGATGGCGGTGGCGCCGGCGGCGCCGGTGAAGGCGTAGCCGCCCGCCACGGGCAGGGCCTGCCCGCCGGTGGAGTTGCTGCCGGTGTTCAGCACGGGGGTGATGGTCGGCGTGCCGCTATCGGTGCGGATGCGGGTGTTGGTCGCCGGCCCGGTGGCCGTGACGTTGGTGATGGTGCTGATGCCCGGGGCGCTCAGGTCGTCCCCGTCGGCGTAGATGCCGTTGGCGCCGGAGTCCTGCCCGGCCTCCACGATGGCGTTGTCCACGCCGCCGCGGAAGTTGACGGCGTTGATGCGTCCCGCACGCACGACGTCGCGGGAGAAGAGCGTCCCGCCGGGAACGTTGTTGGTCCCCAGGCTGACGATGCCGGCCCCGATGAACGTGCCGCGGACCAGGCCGTTGGCCACGCCGCTGGTGCCGAGGTTGAGGGTGTTGATGGTGCTGCCGGCAACGATGAAGGTGTTGCCGCCGACGGGGGCGACGGCCCCGAAGTCGATGCCGCGGGCCGTGGTGATCTGGTTGATCGTGCGGCCGGCCTGGATGGAGGCCTCGAAGATGCCGCCGGCCACGTTCATGTTGACGATATCGCGCCCGGCGAAGATGCGGGGGCCGTCCATGCCGGCGGTGAGTACCGCGTCGCTGGGCAGCTGATTGCGTCGCTCGGAAACGGCCACGCCCGCGGCCGAGGCGTTCGAGAGCGCGGGGTTGATGCCGATGTTGCCGAAGACGGCGTCGCCGCTGACGTTGAGATTGTTGATCGAGCCGTCGGGGGCGAGCACGTCGCCCAGCAGGTGGCCGCGGTTGATCGTCACGTTGCCGATGTCGCCGTCGTCGGCCTCGATGCGGTTGCGGTCCGTGGCCGTGCCGGGACGGAACGAGCCGTTGTTGATGGTGACCTGGTTGATGCCGCCGGAATAGCTGATGATGGAACCGTCGAAGTCGCCATTGATGGTGACGTTGTTGATCCGTCCGGAGGCGACGATCATGGCGCTGCTGCCCAGGTCGGTGCCCACGGCGGGCAGATAGCTGAGGGCCCGGCCGGACTGGATCTGGTTGATGGTGCCGCCCACGTGCACGTCGCTGTAGAGCACGCCGCCGGCGGTCATGTTGCCCAGGTTGCCGGGGATGTCGATGACGTCGGGGGTGGAGCCGTCGGGGTTCAGGCGGCCGATGTGACGCGCGGCCTGGATGTTCGAGACGCCGGTGTTGCCGGCCATGGTCAGGTGCAGGATCACGTCGCGCCCGCCGCTGATGGTGCCGATGTTGCCGTCGGCCCCGTCGGTGGTCAGGATGGACAGGTTCATGTCGCCGCGCACGGCCCGGAGCGTGGTGATGGGGCCGCTGCTGGAGACCTGGCCGGTGAACATGCCGCCGGCTTGGATGTTGTTGATGCGTCCGTCGGGGCCGCTGGAGGTGATCTCGGTGTCGGAGATGTCGCCGCCGGCCGTGAGGTTGCTGATGAGGCCGGAGACGCCGATGGTGCTGGAGCGGATGTCGCCGGTGGCCGACAGGTTGTTGAGCCGGCCGGTGGTGATGAACGTGGCGCGGATGTCGTCGGTGGAGGTGAGCTGGTTGAGCGTGCCGCGCACGTCGAAGTTGCTGCGCATGAACTCGTGGGCCGAGACCTGGTTGGTGTTGCGGCCGGTGCTGAAGAAGAGGTCAGAGATTACGCCGATGCTCGAGTTGTTCACCGCGAGGGTGGCGAGGTCCAGGCCGGCGCGGATCTGGTTGAAGTAGAACTGGATGGGGTCCTGGTTGGTCAGGCTGTTGCGGAAGTTGTCGGCCCGGATGGTGCCGATGTTGACCGTGGCCCGGGCGCTGGTGGCGTCCCACGAGCCGTGGCTGATGTTGATCGAAGTGATGTTGGCGGCCTGGATATCCGTGCGGAACACGTTGCCGTTGTTGATCTGGATCTGGTTGATCACACCGGTGGGAGCGACGGTGTCCTGGGCCGCGCCGTAGCGGGCGCTGGTCCACCACGCGTCGAGATTGGCGGAATAGATGTAGCTGCGGTCAAACGTGGCGCCGTTGATCTGCACCGAGTTGACGGTGCCGATGGCGGTGATGACGACGTTGGTCAACTGCGGGTTGTGCACGCGGTTGCCGCCCTGGATCATCGTGATGTTGCCGCGCGCGAAGACGCCGGCGGCGGCGAAGGGGCTGGGGCCGACGGGCAGGATGCCGTCGCCGATATCGATGTTGGCGATATTGCCCGCGTAGATGCTGCCGATGATGCCCTCGAAGAGGCCCGAGGTGTTGGCGTTGTTGTTGTTGGCGACGACCTGACCGAGGTTGCCGGTCTCCAGGATCACGTCGCCGACGGCCCCGCCCGCGGTGACCAGGGTCACGTTGCCGGTCCGCGCGATCAGGCCGGCGATGAAATCGCCGAAGGGCGAGCCGGAGTCTTCCAGGGTGCGGTCGATGGCCGCGGTCGCGGGCCACGCGAGGGGGCACGTATTGAACGGGGCCGACGCGTTGACGCCGTTGATCAGGCCGGCCGCGATGTTCACGGAACCGCCGGGGAGGCCGAGGGCGGCGCCCGCGCCGGTGCCCACGCCGCGGGCCAAGTCCCATTCCGACATCACGGCGGTCTGGGTGCGGCCCAGGTCGCCGTTTACGCGCACGGTCTGCACGCCGCCGACGTCGACCAGCACGATGTCGCCGCCGATGGTGTTATTGGTGATGGAGTTGACGACGCCGTTGACGACCATCGTCATCACGTCGATCTCCGCCGGACCGGTGAAGACGATCTGCGAGTTGGGGCTGGTGGCCGTGACGTTGATGTTGCTCAGGGCCAGCGAGCCGGCCGAGGTGGTGGTGATGGTCAGGTTCGCGCCCCCGACCAGGTTGACCGCCATGCTCCCGACTACGACGCCGTTGACCGCGCCGGCCGGGATGACGCGCAGGGTGCCGCCGCTGGCGCCCGCGGCGGCGCCGCCGTTGATCGTGATGGTGAAGGTGACGCCCGAGTCGTCGGTGAGGGTCAGCGGGGTGTTGTACAGCAGGGGGATGAAGTAGTCCTGCGGCACCGGCACGCCGGGCTGGATCCGCTGCACGGTCTGGAAGTTGGCGAAGCGGATGTCCGAGCCGATGCCCATGATGAAGGTGGGCTCGCCGGCCACGAACCCGCCGGCGACCGTCAGTTCGTCGATGGTCGAGCCGTTGGAGGTGGTCACGCGGAAGTTGTTGCCCTGCACGTTACCGCCGAAGACCAGCTGGCCGATGTTGCCGGGAACGCCGCTGGCGCCCGTCGTGAGCCGGAACCCGTTGGCCACCGGGCCCGTGCCCGGGTGGCGGAGGGTGGCGGTGGGGATGTTGGCCGTCTCGCCGAAGACCGCCAGTGAGCCCAGCGTCTCGCCGATCGTGATGTTGACCTTGTAGACATTGGCCGCGACGTCGATATGCCCGACCCACCGCGTGGTGGTGAGGGTGAGGCCGGCGGTCTGGGTCTGCGGGTTGACGCCGATATCGCCGCCGATCTCGATGTCGTAGATGCTGCCCGTTACGCTGACGGTCACATCGAGCGTCTCGAGGTAATCCACCAGGGGGACGGCGGTGGGGTCGGAAGCCGCGGGGGCCACGCCGCCCGCGCCGGTCACGATGCCCTGCGCGTATGCCAGGCGTCCCATCGCGCCGTTGCCCAGCTGGATGAAGCTCGGGCGGCCGCCGCCGCCGGTCACGATCTGGCCGAGGGTTACGGCCGCCTGACCGGTGAGCGTCAGCGAATAGCCCAGGCTGGAGCCGAACTGCCCGTCGCTGGCCGTGCCGACGACAAGGTAGTAGATGCCGGTTGTGGGCGCCTGGAACACCAGGCGCGTATTGGGACCGTTGGTCGGCGGGGGATTGATGGCGTCGTTGCCGGGCTGACCGCCCAGGGCCTGGTTGGAGGCTACCAGCCGCCCGTTGACGTCGAGGATGCGCACGTACACCTGGCCGCGGTTCTGACCCTGCCCGAAGAGCGCGTCGAGGTTGATGGTCGAGCCCTGGTTGGCGGCGAAGGCGTAGATGTCGGCCAAGTCCTCGGTGTTGAACGGATCGAAGAGGCCGATGCTGCCGGTGATCACCGCGCCGTTGATGCCCGAACCGACGAACTCGGCGCCGGCGATGGCGTCGTTGCGGTAGAACCCGCCGCCGTATAGATTGACGCCGTTGACAAAGCCGGTCTGGGCGTTCAGGCGCTCGGCGTCCACGGTCGCGGGGTTGATCCCCAGCAGGGTCTCACGTTCGGCGTAATTGATCGTGTCCACCCGCGGCAGGGCCGAGACGGTGTTGCCCGTGACGACGATGCTGCCGAAGTTGCGGCCGGCGATGAGGATCTGGCCCACGGTGCCGCCGACCTGGATGATGCTGCCGGTGGCGTGGGTGACGTCCAGCCCGTTGGCGTCGCCCCGCTGGTCGGAACGCACCCAGAAGCCGACGTTGGAGGCGGAGATGAACTCGCCGAGGTCCGCCGCGACGGTGACCGACCCGAGCAGGTTGCCGACGTAGAACGTGCCAAGGGAGCTGGCGAAGTTCGAGGAGCCCATTACGAGGCCGTTGATACGCACCGCGCCGACGGGGGCCGTCGTGGTGGAGAAGATGCCCATGAGGTTCGGGGTCGCCGCGCCGTCCAGGAGGGGCGTGGTCGTGAAGTTGGTCGGCAGACCCATGTCCGTGGGCGTGAGGATGGCCGTGGGGGCCGCGAAGATGAACTGGTTGTTGAAGGTCGTGGGATCAAGGCCGGTCCAGTAATACGTGTTGGAATCGGTGTTGTCCCGCACGAAGGGCGAGCCGATCACCACGCTGCCGTTCGCCGCCGGCGTGCCGTCGACAGCGCCCGTCGTGGGCAGCTGCGTCCAGCCGAAGCCGCTCGCCATCATCGCCGGCAGCATGCCCACGAGCGAATCGGCGAACGTGACGCCGTAGAAGCTGTTGAAATCGATGAAGTCGAAGTCCGCGGCGTTATCGCCGGTGTCGATGCGGGTCAGCGTGCCGCCGTTGATGCTGAGGTTGGTGAAGCCGTCGGTGTTGGAGAGATTCAAACGGCCGATGCCGTCGTTCATGTCGGGAACACCGTCACCGATGTGCTCGTCCAGACCGGTGACGTCGAACAGCGGCAGGGTGCCGGCAAGGTCGCCGCGGTCGCCGATCGCCTCCAGGTCGTCCGCCGACACCTGATCGTGCTGGGTCGGGGGAACACCCGTGGGGTGGGCGACGCTGGGCGGAAGACCCAGGTCGGTGCCGATGTCCTGCAGGCCCAGGATGTTGCTGGGGCGCCCGATGTCCAGGCGGTTCTGCATCTGGCGGCCATACAGGTCCAGGATCTCAACCGAGGTCCCCTGATTGCCGGGCGTGACGGGGTCGATGTCAATCGCACCGTACAGAGAAACCTGTGCGCCGAACATCCGGTTCTCAAGGAACGCCGCCATGCGGCTGCGCTCGACAAACGTGTCCGGCGGCGCGCCGGGATTCGTGGCCTGTGGGCCGGGACCGGGGCTGGTCGCATCGCCGACGCCCAGATCGGCATCGGTGAACTGCGCAACGGCCGGCGCTGCGCCGGCCCAGATGGGCAGGAAGTACCCGAAGAATGTCGTGACCGTGCCGTAGCCGGGGCGGTTGGGGTCCGCGACGAAGGTCGGGTCGCCCGGATCGACTGTGAGCGTGAAGAGATACTCGCGCTTCTCCAGCGCCTCGAGCATGCCGCCGGTGTGGCCGGCCGCATCGGCCAGCGCGCCGGGTGAGAGTCTGGCCGATGAGCCAGAGAAACGGTTAATGCCGCGGCGAGCGCTGTTCCACAGTTGCCCGAGCTTCTTCATGCCCAACTCCTCTAAATTGACACGCACCCCAGGAGAGCGCGCGGAATCCAACCGGGTTAACGGACCTTGAATGTTCGAGACGGGGGGCACCGGGGTTGCCAGACCCACCGCCAACGTCCTCTATCCGATGCGCGAGAATGCGCCTTCATTCCGAGAACGTAATACTAACGTCGTGATTGCCGACTCGCAAACCCTTTTCCGCCAAGGGTTTGCCCCCTTTGGGGGTACCTGGAGCCCTTACTCCATTCGCTGCTTTTCACTCCGATTATTTTGATCGCCGCGCAGTTACACGGCCGATGCGATGGAGTTCAGAGAACCCCTGAATTGGAGGTTGTCGTGCTGTTTCTCGCTGTAGACCGGTTTGGGGCTGCTTTGGCCGACCTTCCGTGGCTGATCCACATCCCCGTAGCGATGGCCTTTCTGGCCGGGTTGGTCCTGTGGCTGGTCGGGCGGAAGGTCATCCGGCCGGTGACGATCACCACCGGACTGGCAATCGGGGGGATGCTGGGCTTCCTGCTGGTGCCGGTAGTTGTTCCCACAATTGGTGTTTCACCCTACCTTGGCTTGGTCGGTGGATCAGTGGTGGGTTTGTTGTTGGCATTGATGCTTTACCGGGTGGCTACGGCGGTGACCTTTGGGTCGGCGGTGGGTGCGGGGTGCGGGATGATGGCCGCCGCGCTGCTGGGGGCGACCTTGACGCTGCCGGCGGCGGTGGCGATGGATGAGCCGGATACGGGCATCGGGGGCGGTGAGCAGCCGGTGTTTGTGCCGCGGAAGATGCCGGTGCCGGTGAAGGTGCAGCCGGTGGACCAGGAACTGCCGGATGACATGGTGAAGCCCGGGGTGCGCGTGACGGTGACGAAACCCAAGGTCAAACCACCGGTGAAGGCGCAGCCGGTATATCAGGAATTGCCGGACGACATGATCGCCCCGGGCGTGCGGGTGGGTGAAACGCCGAAGCCGGTCGTGCAGAGACCACCCGTGCCGAAGCCCGTGCGGCATGTCGAGACGGTGCGGGAGCCGGTGGTGCAGCCGGAGTCGGAATCCGCGGCGTCGCGCGTGGGCACCTTCTGGTGGGTGGCGCGGGATGAATGGGCGGAGTGGTGGACCTTCGTGCCGGGGGCGAGCAAGCGGTGGATCGTGGGCGCGACCGTGGTGGGGCTGGGGGTCGGCACGCTGATCGGGCTGCTGCTGCCCGCATGGGCGGCAGGAGCAAGCACGGCGGCGGTGGGATCGGCCATGTGGCTGCCGAGCGGGATGTGGCTGGGCAAGGCGCTGCATGTGCCCTGGATCAGCACGCTCTCGCTGGGCGTGGGCGGGTGGATCGTGGTGTGGGTGGTGATCGCGCTGATCGGCGTAGGGGCGCAGTGGTATGGGCTGTTTCCTTCCACGAAAGCCGCCGCGGCGGCGCAAGCCGGCGGGAAGCGGCCGGGGACCGGCAGGAAAAAAACGAGCGCGAAGTAAACGGTTCCAGCGTGCGTGCGCGAAGGTCCACGCAGCGCGCTAGAGCGTGCCCGCTCTCAAGCCAGGTTTATTTTTTTTCATGTCGGCAGCGCCCTTGGCTGGCGCTGGGGTCGCCTCTAAGGTAAGCCTTGGCGATCAGCACGTGGGGGTGAACCGGCGCGCCGAAAAGACGCGCGCGTGAAAAATGCTGAGAGATTGCGGATGAGAATGATCAGCCGGGTATCACGTTCCGTTCCTGTGCGATTTGGCGTGCTCATCGCTGCGCTGGGGGGTCTAGCTACGGCGGCTATCTGCTGGCAGCAGGTGGCCGGCGAGCAGCGCGCCGGGTTGGAGGATCTGGAGCGGCGCGCGAATCTGCTGGCTTACCGGCTTTCGCCCGCGACGCTCAGGGCTCTGAGGCTGCCGGAAGAGCAGATTGCGCCGGCGATGGCCGACCGGCTGGAGGGGCATTCGCGTCTGCTGGGGTTCGCCGTGTGCGCGGTCGACGGCCGGATTCTGGCGGCAGGCGCCGGGGTGCCGGAGTTCGAGCCACGCATGCAGGAAGCCGTGATGCAGGCCGCGCAGACGGCCCAGGAGAACGCGGCCCTGAGCCGGGGGCCGGCGGGATACACCCACGTGCTGGCCCGCCCGGTGCTCGACGACCAAGGGTCGGTGCGGGGGGTGCTGGTGGTGCTGCATGACGCGGTGTACCTGGACGACCGCCTGACACGCGGGATGCTGCGGGGGGTGATCTGGACGGCGGGGGTGACGCTGACGCTGCTGCTGTTCAGCTCGGGCTTTGCGTGGGCGCTCTTCGAGCGACCGCTGCACCGGCTGGAGGAGTGGATGCGCCGGCTGCGGTTCGGGGCGGCGCATGAGGCGCCGCCGCGCGGGCTGGCGGTGGGCCGCCTGGCGGACGAGAGCGAGCACCTGGCGGCGTCGTTCCGCGCGGCGCGGAGCCGGGAGCGCGAGGAAGCGGAGAGTGTGATGCGTTCGGAACGGGCGTGGACGCGCGAGCGGCTGCGGGCGCACGCGGTGGACGCTCTGGGGGGCCAGCAGCTGGTGGTGGTGAGCAACCGTGAGCCCTACATGCACCAGCTCCGGGAGGGCCGGCCGCAGCTGGTGACGCCGGCGAGCGGGCTGGTGACGGCGCTGGACCCAGTGCTGCGGGCGTGCGGGGGCCTGTGGGTGGCGCACGGCGCGGGCGACGCGGACCGGCAGACAGCCAACGCGTCCGGGTGCATCGCGGTGCCGCCCGCCGATCCGCGGTACACGCTGCGGCGGGTGTGGCTCACACGGGAGGAGGAGCAGGGGTACTACTACGGGTTCTCCAACGAGGGGCTGTGGCCGTTGTGCCACCTGACGCACGAACGGCCGGTATTCCGGGCTTCGGACTGGGATCAGTACGTGCGCGCCAACCGCCGCTTCGCCGATGCGGTGCTGGAGGAGATCGGCGGCGAAAACGCGGTGGTGATGGTGCAGGATTATCAACTGGCCCTGGTGCCCGGGATGCTGAAGGAACGGCGGCCCGATCTGCGGGTGGGCATCTTCTGGCACATCCCCTGGCCCAACGCGGAGGCGTTCCGGATCTGCCCGTACCGGGTGGAAATCCTGCACGGGATGCTGGGAGCGGACCTGATCGGGTTCCACCTGCAGCAGCACTGCAACAACTTCCTGGACACGGTGGACCGGATGGTGGAGGCGCGGCTGGACTGGGACCGCTTCGCGGCGGACCTGAAGGGGCACACCGCGCTGGTGCGGCCGTTCCCGATCAGCGTGCAGAGCTGGTCGGAGAAGGGGGTCGCGGCGGGTGACGAGCTGACCGGGCAGGTCGCGCGGCTGCGGCAGCAGCACGGGCTGGAGGGGGTGCGGATCGGCGTGGGCGTGGACCGGATCGACTATACCAAGGGGATCGCCGAGCGCTTCCGGGCGCTGGACCGGTTTTTCGAGAAGCATCCGGAGCACCGGGGGAACTTCACGTTCGTGCAGCTGGGGGCGCCGAGCCGGACGCACATCCCGCGCTACCGGGACCTGGTGAACGAGCTTGAGGCGATGGCGGACGCCATCAACTGGAAGCACCGCACGGAGAGTTGGAAGCCGATCGTGTTCCTGGTGGGCCACCACGACGCGCGGACGGTGTACGGCTTCATGCGCGCTGCGTCACTGTGTATCGTCAGCTCGCTGCACGACGGGATGAACCTGGTGGCCAAGGAGTACGTGGCGGCGCGGGGCGAAGGAGGCGTGGAAGGTGAAGGCGGGGACGGAACCAGCGCCGATGGCGCGGGGGTGCTGATCCTCTCGGAGTTTGCGGGGGCGGCGCGCGACCTTCCCGAGGCGGTGATCGTGAACCCGTACGACACCGAAGAGTTCGCGGAGGCGATACGCCAGGGGGTGGAGATGGACGGGCGGGAACAGCGGCGGCGCATGACGCGGATGCGGGTGCGGGTGGAAGAGAACAACATCTACCGCTGGGCGGCCGACTTCCTGGGCGCGCTCGCCCATGCGCACGGAAAGCCGGACCAGCCGGTGGGAGGCAGGCCGTGAAGCGGGCGGCGCCCGTGCAGGGCAGCCCACGGCTTGCGACCATCGCGACGGCGCCTCTGCTGCTGGTGGCGTGCGACTTCGACGGCACGGTGGCGCCGCTCGTCAGCACCCCGGACGCGGCCGAGATGGACGCGCGGTGCCGCGCCGCCCTGACCGGGCTGGGCCGCCTGCCGTGCACTTCGGTGGCGCTGATCTCGGGGCGGCCGATGGCGTGGCTGCGGGCCGCGGCCGGCACGCTGCCCGACCCGCTGCTGTATGCCAGTCACGGCGCCGAGCACCTGGACAACCCGGGGGCCCATCCGCCGGCGGGGCTGGTGCGGCAGATCTCGGCGCAGCTGCGGGCCCTGGTGCCGCGCTGGCCCGGGGCGCACGTAGAAGAGAAGCCGTTCGGAGCGGCGGTGCACTACCGACGGGCGGGGCCCTCAGTGGCGGAGGAGGTGACGGACGCGGCGCGGACGATCGCGTCGGGGTTCATCGGGGTGGTGGTCCGGCTGGGGTCGATGGTGGTGGAGCTCTCGGCGTCCTCGGACCATAAGGGTCTGGCGCTGCGGGCGGCTAAGCGGCGGAGCGGGGCGACGCACGCGCTGTTCATCGGTGATGACGTAACGGACGAGGACGCGTTCCGCGATCTGGGTGAGCAGGACCTGGGCATCAAGGTGGGCGCGGAGCACACGCACGCGGACCTGCGGGTGAAAGATGTCACCGAGGTCGCGGTGACGCTGGAGCAACTCTACGACGCGCGGCGGGCGTATTTCGCGGCCCGGCCGCTGGAGCCGCTGCAGCATCACTCGGTGCTGTCGGACCTGCGGACCATGGCGGTGGTCAGCCCGCGGGCGGATATCGCCTGGCTGTGCCTGCCGCGGATCGACTCGCCGGCGGTGTTCGCGGGGCTGCTGGGAGGCCCGGAGGCCGGGGAATTTTCAGTCCGTCCGGAGGACGCGAGCGGAGCGCCGAGCCAGGAGTATCTGGCGGGCTCGATGCTGCTGCGCTCGACGTGGCCGGGGATGACGGTGGTGGATTATCTGGACTGCTCATCGGGCCGGTCGTCTCAGCGGGCGGGGCGCAGCGACCTGGTGCGCGTCCTGAGCGGGGGCGGAGTGGCGCGGATCGTGTTCCGGCCGCGCGTGGACTTCGGGCGGATGGTGACGCGCCTGAGCCTGGGCGAAAACCATGTGGAGGTGAACGATGCGCCGGACCCGATGGTGCTGGTGAGCCCCGGGGTGGCGTGGACCCTGCGGCGCGAGGGCCAGCACGACACGGCCGAGGGCGTAGTGGATTTGGCACGGGCGGGAGGCTCGGTGGCGCTGGAACTGCGGTACGGGACCCACAACCGCGAGCCCTCGGTGATTCCCGAGCCGGAGCGCCGGCGCCTGACGGAGGATCAGTGGACCTCGTGGTCGGGTGCGCTGCGGCTGCCGGCGCTGCACAGAGAGGTCGTGCGGCGCAGCGCGCTGATGCTCAAGGCGCTCACGCACGGGCCCACGGGCGCGCTGCTGGCGGCGGGCACGACAAGCCTGCCGGAGCAGGCGGGTGGCTCACGGAACTGGGATTACCGGTTCTGCTGGCCGCGCGACGCGGCGATGGCGGCGACGGCGCTGCTGCGGCTGGGCAGCTCGGGTGAAGCCATGCGATTGGCGGAGTGGCTGGTGGGGGTCATTGACCGGCTGGATTCACCGGAGCGGCTGCGGCCGCTGTACGGGGTGGCGGGCGAGGACCTGCCGCCGGAGGCGGAGATCACCGAACTGCGGGGGTATGGGGAGAGCCGGCCGGTGCGGATCAGCAACGCGGCGGCGCGCCAGGTGCAACTGGACGTATTCGGCCCGATCGCGGACATGCTCGCCACGATGGCCGAGGGGGGCATGCCGATCTCACCGGACTACTGGCGGCTCACCAAGGCGATCGTCGCGGCGGTGGAGGCGCGCTGGCGGGAGCCGGACCACGGGATCTGGGAGATCCGCGGGCCGCGCCGGCATCACGTTCACTCGCGGCTGATGTGCTGGCATGCGGTGGACCGCTCGCTCACGGTGCACCGTGCGGTGCTGGGGCGCTCGAACCCGGAATGGGAGCGTCTGCGGACACGGATCGCCGACGACGTGCTTGCCAACGGATGGCACGAAACGGCGGGGGCCTTTACGACAGCCTACGGCGTGGGCGATTTGGATGCCGCGGGGCTGCTGATGGGCCTAACGGGCCTGCTGGCACGCGATGATCCGCGCTGGGCACGTACGGTAGAGGCGGTCCAGCGCGACTTGCAGCGGGGCGCAACGCTGCTCCGTTACCGGTGCGACGACGGATTGCCGGGGCGCGAGGGGGGCTTCCTCATCTGTGCCTGCTGGCTGGTGGAATCCCTGGCGACGCTGGGACGGATGGAAGAGGCGGAGCGCTTGCTGGAAGGGGTGATCTCCCAGGCGGGCCGCACGGGTTTGTTGACAGAACAATTCGACGACTGGACGTGCACTGCGCTGGGCAACCTGCCGCAGGCATACTCGCACCTGGGCCTGATCAACGCCGTGCTGCGGCTGGAGAGCGGGTTGAACGGGGGCGCCACGAAGCGGGGGTAGCGGGAATTTACAGGATGCGGGTGCTGCGGGGATAACTGCCCAGCACGTGCAGCTCGCGGCAGTGCTTTCTGGCCCGGGAAAGAGCTTTTTTCATCCGGGGCTCCGCGGTATGTCCCTCGGCGTCGATGAAGAACGCGTAGTTCCAGTTGGTGCGGCCGCTGGGGCGTTTTTCGATGTGGGTGAGGTTCACGCCCGCGGCGTGGAAGTCGCCCAGCACGCGGGCCAGCGCGCCGGGCTTGTTCAGCGTGCTGAACATGATGCTGGTCTTGTCATTACCGCTGGGCTGCGCGTGGGTGCGGCTGATCACAAAGAAGCGGGTGATGTTGTGGCCCCCGGCCTGGTCCTCAATCGCTTCGAAGAGGACGTTGACGTCGTAGAGCTTGGCGGCGAGCGTGCTGCCGATGGCCGCGGCGTGCCGCACGGCCGCGCCTCCCCCGCCGATCATCTGCACGGCCTTGCTGCTGGAGGCGGCTGGGATGAGTTGGGCGTGGGGGTACTGCGTCGCCAGCCACGCGCGGCACTGGCTGAAGACCTCCGGCTTGCTGTAGATCTTCTTCACCTGGCTGGGGGCGCAGTTGGCCAGCAGCGCGTGATGCACCTCGAGCTGCACCTCCGCGTAGACGTGGAGCTTGCCGGCGGTCCGCATAAAAGAGTCGAGCGTCTCGGCGACGCCGCCGTGGATGGAGTTCTCGATGGGGACAAGGCCGTAATCGACGTGGCCGCGGAGGACCTCGGTGAAGACGCCGGCGACCTCGTGAAGGTTCTCGAAGACAACGGAGCTGCCGAAGTGCCGGACGGCGGCGAGGTGTGAGTAGCTGCCGGGAGGGCCGAGGTAGCCGATGGAGAGGGGCTTCTCGAGGGCGAAGGAGCCGGACATGAGCTCGCGGTAGATCGCCTCGATGGTGCGGGCGGGGAGGGGGCCCTTGTTGTGCTTGAGCACTTTGGAAAGGACCTGGGCCTCGCGGTGAGGGGCGTAGATGGGGATGCCCTTGGCCTGCTTGAACTTGCCTACTTCGACGACGAGGCGTGAGCGGTCGTTGATGAGCTCGATAAGGCGCGCGTCGATGGCGTCGATCTGCGTGCGCAGGGCGGAGAGATCGATCGGTTTGGGACGTGACGGCATGGCCGTGGTATATCGGCTCGAACCGGTGAGCCGGTCAATCCACCAGTACCGGTTGCGGAGCGGGAGCTGCGGGGGGGGCCGGCGGGCTGAGTTTCAGCATGCGGTCGAGCGCCAGGAGGGCCTGTTTGGCGGCCTCGGGATGGACCGTGATGCGATTGACGACCTTGCCCTGAACGAGATTGTCGAGCACCCACAGGAGGTGGGGCTGATCGATGCGGTACATGGTGGTGCAGAGGCACTGGCAGTCGGAGAGGATGCGGACGTGCACACCACGGGCGGCGCACTGGCGGGCGAGGCGGGCGACGAGGTGGACCTCGGTGCCGACGGCCCACTTGCTGCCGGCGGGCGCGGCGGTAAGCATGCGGATGATGAACTCGGTGGAGCCGGCCATGTCGGCCAGGTCGACCACTTCCTTGTTGCACTCCGGATGGACGATGACCTTGGTGCGCTCGGCCTTGGGAAGGTCGGCCTCGGCCTCGCGGATCTGTCGGACATGCTCGGGGCGAAAAAGCTTGTGCACGGAGCAGTGGCCGGCCCAGAGGATGGTGGTGGCCTTGACGAGCTGTTCAGCGGTCGCGCCGCCGAGTTCGTGACCGGCGCGGGTGAGGCGCGGGTCATAAAGGCACGTCTGCCACGACACATCCATACCGATGCTGGCGGAGGTGTTGCGGCCCAGGTGCTGATCGGGGAGGAAGAGAACCTTGATCTGCTCGTTGCGCTTCTTCGGCTCCGTGCCGCCGTTCAGGGCCCAGTCGAGGACCGCGCGGGCGTTGCTGCTGGTGCAGCACGCGCCGCCGTGGCTGCCGACGAAGGCTTTGATGGCGGCGGTGGAGTTGACATACGTAACGGGGATGACGCGGCCGCGCCAGCCCGTTTCTTTGAGCGCGGCGTGGATGTTGTCCCAGGCGATGACGGCCTCGTCGTAGTCGGCCATGTCGGCCATGGAGCAGCCGGCGGAGAGATCGGGGAGGATGACGGCGACGCCGGGGGGCGTGAGCATGTCGGCCGTCTCGGCCATGAAGTGAACGCCGCAGAAGACGACGTACTTGGCGCCGGACTGGGCGACCTTTTCCGCGGCGAGCTGGCTGAGCTTGAGCGAGTCACCGGTGAAGTCGGCGTGCTGGATGACGTCATCGGTCTGGTAGTGGTGGCCGAGGATGAGGAGCTGGGAGCCCAGTTCCCGGCGGCGCGCGGTGATGCGGGCCGCGAGCTCGGCGGGGGTGGCTTTGATGTAACTGTCGGGCAGGGCGGGCTGCCAGAGCATGGCCATCTTGGAGGATCGTACGGGGGAAATGGATGAAAGTTCGCGTCGAGGGCCATCGTGAGGCGAACCATGAAAGGGGAAGACAGCTATGGGTGACAAACCCGGGGTCGAGGCCAACAGGTGAACGGCGGCAACAAAGACAGCCGGACAGACGCGGGATCGCAACGGAGCGCGCGGCGTTGGGGCCGGCGCGCCGTGATCACGGCGGTCGTGCTGGCGGTCGTCATACGGGTGTGGTTCGAGATCGTGCCGCGGGGAGCTAGCGTTGTTCCGTGGCTGATGGCGCGTATCGATGACCGGAATTCGTTTCGACAGCGGGTGCGCGCGTGAGGGTGTACAACGATGCGGGCGCTGCGCATAGCGGGAACCACCGGACATGGGTCGTTACAAGAAGCTGGCTGTGGGGGCCGTATGTGGCCGCGGCGGGTTGGGTAACACCTGAAACGGTGGAGACACCGCTGCGGGCGTCGTGGCTGGATGGATACACACTGAGCGTGCCGTTCGTCAGCGGACGGCACGGCAGCACCCCGCCCCCGGAAACGGTGAATGTGCGGTGACGGAACTCACGCCGCGGCGGCAGTGGCGAGCGCGGCGTCGAAAGCGACGCCGATGCGCTGCTTGCCCTCGATCAGCTCGCCGGCGCGGACGACACGGGCGGGGAGCATGGAGCGCTGCGCGAGAACGGGCTCATCACCCCAGGCGATAGCGACGCTGAGCGGCTCGCCGACGGTGAGCGGGCGGGGCGTGACGATCTCCAGCTGAAGGCCGGAATGCGAGTAGTCGCTGGTGCGGGCGTGCGCGTAGTAACCCGCGCGATGCTGATAGACCTTGGCGGGCCGCACGGCAGCGATGCGCGGGTGGCGGCGGCGGTCGGGGGGAGAGGAAGCGTTCATCGTTTAACTTTCACCGTTCAATCAGCAGCAGCCCAAAGGGGCGGCGTAGATATGGCTATCGGTCCAAGGGAAGCCCGGATTCAGTGGAAAAGCCTGTTTCAACAGGGTGGCGGGGAGGTGCGGAAAACCCGCCCTTGCGGCCAGCCGATAAACCGAGGTGGACTTGTCCGTTCTCATCCCAACATCGGGCCGCCCTCATAAGTTGGCCGCGTGCATCGCCGCGCTGTCGCGCCAGACGCTGACGCGCGATCGCTTCGAGGTGTTGGTGGGCATCGACGGGGCGGAGGACGGCGAGCTGGCGGCCCTGGGATCGGTGCCCAAGAACTTCGTGATCCACTCGTTCCCCAAGGCCGGCCCCGCGGCGACGCGCAACCGCCTGCTGGAGCTGGCGCGCGGCAAATTCCTGCTCTTCCTGAGCGAGTCGGTGCTGCCGAGCCAGGGCCTGCTGGAGGCGCACCTGATCGGCCAGGCGCAGCACTGCGCCAACGGCAAACCGTGCCTGCTCATGGGCCTGACGCCGTTTGTGGTCTATCAGCCCGACCGGCTCTTCGACAAGCTGATCCGCGAGCGCGGGGCGATGTGCTCCGGGGAGCTGCTGGCGGGCGACCAGCTGCGCGACCCGAACTACGACTGGGGATACCGGCATGCCTGGAGCATCAACCTGTCGATGCCCGCCGACCAGCCGCGGAAGCTGGGCGGGTACACGCGCCAATTGAGCAAGGGCGAGTACGAGGACACCGAGATGGCGTGGCGGCTGCAGCGTTGGCTGGGCATGCCGCTGCGGGTGTGCCGCGACGCGGTGGCGCAGCACGACCGGCGCTTCGATCCCATGGACCTGCTGAAGCGCGAGGCGACGCTCGGCTACGAGGCGCTGCAGCTGGCGGTGCTCAGCCCGCAGTGCGCCCGGGAGCTCTTCGGCCGGGATGTGAACTGCCCCAACGAGCAGCGGTACACCAAGGGCTACCTCAACCGCGAGCGCGGCCCGGCGGAGAACGGGCTGTGGGCCCTGATGAACACGGCCCACACGCCGGTCGCCGCGATTGATCCCAAGGAAGTGGCGTCGCGCCTGGACCGGCTGGACGAGGCCGTGGGCGCGCTGAAGCGCTGGCTCTGGCGGCGCGGCCTCTCGTCGGCCCACGACCACGAGCCGCTCAGCCGGCTGCACGAGGGCGTCGACGAGTTCGTGGCCGAGGCACGCAAGCGCCGCGCGCAGGTGCTGCCGTCGGCCGCGGCGTGAGCTGAAAATCAATCCATCAGAGCGGGACCGGGGGCACCTCGAGGGGTACCTGCTGCTCGGCGGCTTCGAGCAGCACGCCGGCCTTGTCGAGCGTTTCGCGCCACTCGGCCTCGGGGTCGCTGTCGGCGACGATGCCGGCGCCGACGCCGTAGCTGATGGCGGAGCCGGGCTGGAAGGCGTCGAGGGCTTCGGGGGCCACCGGGCCCCGCATGGAAGCGGTGCGGATGGCGATGCTGAAGGCGGCGTTGCCGCAATCGCTGATGAAGCCCAGGCAACCGCAGTACTGGCCGCGGGGCTCGCCCTCCAGCTGCTTGATGATCTGCATCGCACGGATCTTGGGCGCGCCGGTGACGGAGCCGCCGGGGAAGGTGGCGGCCAGCACATCGCCGAGGGTGGTCTGGCGGCGGAGCTGGCCGGAGACGGTGGCGGTGGCCTGGAGGAGCGCGCTGGCCCCGGGCGCCTGCTCGGTCCCTGTCGCGTGCTGCTCGATGGCGCGCGGCTCGTCGACCTGGATCGTGCCGGGCATGCAGACGCGGCCCAGGTCGTTGCGCATCAGGTCCACGATCATGGTGAGTTCGGCGCGTTCCTTCTCGGAGGCGGCGAGCTCATCGGCGGCCGCGGCGGTGGAGCCGGCGCGGGTGCCCTTCATGGGGCGGGTGGTGATGCGGCCCTCGCGGGTGATGGAGAGGAACATCTCGGGGCTGGCGCTGGCGATGGCCTCGCGGGCGCCCGAGTGGTCGAGGGGGTATTCGACATACGAACCGTACCAGGGGCGGGCCCGCTGCAGGAGCCGGAGCATCATGGCGCGGGAGGAGCCCTCGAACGAGCCGCGGAGGCTGTGGGTGAGGTTGACCTGGTAGATGTCGCCGGCGGCGATGTGCTCGAGCGCGGAGCGGACGCGCTGCACGTACATCTCCTGGGTGATGGAGGTCGCCAGCTCGCCGACGCGGAAGTCCGCGGATGGAGTGGGTTCGGGCGCGGGAGGTTGATAGGTCGGCCACTCCGACTCGGGGACGATCGGCGTCACACCGGGCACCGGCTCGGCGCTGCGCACCCACCACCAGATGTTCTTGAGGTGGTCGTACGCCAAAGCGCTGGGGCACCAGAACCACATGGCGTTCCAACCCTCGCCCGTCACGCCGGAGGCGGGCTCGATCACGCCGCCCAGCTCGTAGCGCAGCGAGGCGATCCACCCGCCGACGAAGGGAGGGCGGTCGGGATCGATGGGAACGGAGACGTCACGCGGGATGGCGAGGCGCGGGTGCAGCAGGAGCCGCCCCTGCCCCCCACTATCGCGCCCGCCGATGACCGGAACGGCCGCCGCGGGCTGCGCGATGATCGACCAGCGGTCGCGCTCCCCCTGGCCGGAGGAGATGAGGGCCGCCAGCCAGCGGTCGCGCGGCCAGGCGGCCAGCACCTGCTCCGGCGTGGCGGTCCAGGGGAGTTGTTCGAAGCGTGCGGGGCGGGGCTCGGGGTGGCGAGGACCACGCGGGGCACGAGAGGAGGTGGAGGGTGACGACATAGTGGATGGTAAAGAGCGGGTTTGCGAAGGAAGCGGAGGGTCGAAAGAACACGGGAATCGACCTATCATTCCTCCCCGCCTGCGCGGGTTCTGCGCCGACAACGACCATAGGCGGCGCCTGAGCCAAACAATAGCCGAACTTTCCGTCATTCGGGAAGTTGGGCCGCGTGTCCGCAAGGAGTTTTCATGCCGAGTGCCACGAAGAACCCCCCCGCCCCCTCCCTCCACCTGAACGGTAATGGCAACGGGAACGGGAAGATCCAGATCACCGGCAAAGCGACGCCGAGCAAGCTGCAGGCCCACAAGATGGTCTTTTACTTCGGCAAGACCCGCGTCGACGGCGACGCCGGGCAGAAGCCGCTGCTGGGCGGCAAGGGCGCCAACCTCGCCGATATGTGCTCCATCGGGCTGCCCGTCCCCCCCGGCTTCACGATCACCACCGAGACGTGCGCGGCCTACTACCGCGCCGGCCAGCGCCTGCCGGTGGGCCTGATGAACGAGGTGCACAAGTACGTCAACATGCTCGAGAAGGAGACGGGCAAGAAGTTCGGCTCCCCCGAGAACCCGCTGCTGGTCTCCGTGCGCTCCGGCGCGGCCGTCTCCATGCCGGGCATGATGGACACCATCCTGAACCTGGGCCTGACCGACCAGGCGGTCGAAGGGCTGGCCGTCAAGACCAAGAACAAGCGCTTCGCCTACGACGCCTACCGCCGGCTGATCAACATGTTCGGCGACGTGGTAATGGGGGTGGGACACCACAAGTTTGAGGAGGCGTTCAAGAAGATCAAGGCCAAGTACAAGGCGACCACCGACACGGATGTGCCCACCGAGGGCATCGTGGCGCTGTGCGAGGAGTACAAGGAAGTCTTCCGCAAGCACGTGGGCGAGGTCTTCCCGCAGAACCCCTTCAAGCAGTTGGAGCTGGCCATCGAGGCCGTCTTCAAAAGCTGGAACGGCGAGCGGGCGATCAGCTACCGCCGCATCCAGGGCATCAGCGGCCTGCTGGGCACGGCCGTGAACGTGCAGGTGATGGCCTTCGGCAACATGGGCGACGACAGCGGCACGGGCGTGGGCTTCACCCGCAACCCGGCCACGGGCGACAACAAGTTCTACGGCGACTTCCTGATCAACGCCCAGGGCGAGGACGTGGTGGCGGGCATCCGCACGCCGAAGCTCATCGACGAGATGCCGCGCTGGAACAAGCGCGTCTACGACGAGCTCCAGAAGATCAAGCAGAAGCTCGAGAAGCACTACAAGGACATGCAGGACATCGAGTTCACCATCGAGCAGGGCAAGCTCTACATGCTGCAGACGCGGACCGGCAAGCGGACCGGCGCGGCGGCCGTGAAGATCGCCTGCGACATGGTGAAGGAGCGGCTCATCACCGAGAAGGAAGCCGTCGTCCGCATCCCCGCCGGCGACCTGACGCAGCTCCTGCTGCCGATGTTCGATCCCGTCAAGCGCAAGACGGCGACGGCGGTGGCCCGCGGCATCGCGGCCAGCCCCGGCGCGGCCGTGGGCAAGCTGGCCTTCACGGCCGAGGACGCCGTGGCCCGCAAGGCCAAGGGCGAGAAGGTCATCCTGGTGCGTGACGAGACGAGCCCCGAAGACGTCGAGGGCATGCACAGCGCCACCGGCATTCTCACCAGCACCGGCGGGCGCGCGAGCCACGCCGCGGTGGTGGCGGTGGGCTGGGGCAAGCCGTGCATCGTGGGCGCGGGCGAGCTGGTGATCGACGCCAAGGCCGGCACCTGCAAGGCCGGCAACAAGATCCTGACGCGCGAGGACACCATCAGCATCGACGGCAGCACCGGCGAGGTGATGCTGGGCGGCATCCCGACGATCGAGCCCGACAAGCTGGGCGGCGACTTCGCCACGGTGATGCGCTGGGCCGACAAGTACCGCACCATGCAGGTGCGCACCAACGCCGACACCCCCGAGGACGCCCGCAAGGCGCGGGACTTCGGCGCCCAGGGCATCGGCCTCTGCCGCACCGAGCACATGTTCTTCGAGGGCGAGCGCATCCGCGCCATGCGCGAGATGATCCTGGCCGACAGCGTCGACGCCCGCAAGAAGGCGCTCGACAAGCTGCTCCCCTTCCAGCGCGACGACTTCGTCGGCATCTTCACCGCCATGAAGGGCCTCCCGGTCACCATCCGCCTCATCGACCCGCCGCTGCACGAGTTCCTGCCGCACGAGCGCAAGCAGCAGGAGGAGCTCGCCCGCGTCCTGGGCATCAGCGTGGAGAAGGTCATCCAGCGCGTCCACCAGCTGCACGAAGCCAACCCCATGCTCGGTCACCGCGGCTGCCGGCTGTGCGTAACCTACCCCGAGATCCTGGAGATGCAGGTGCGGGCCATCGTCGAGGCGACGCTGGACTGCGTCGCCAACGGCATCAAGGCCTGCCCGGAGATCATGCACCCGCTGGTCGGCACGAAGAAAGAGCTGGAATGGCTCAAGCAGATGACGCTGGAGACCATCGACAGCGTCAAGAAGGAAAAGGGCTGGACCAAGCGCATCGACATCTCCATCGGCACGATGATCGAGGTGCCGCGGGCGTGCGTCGTGGCCAACGAGATCGCCGAGGTCGCCGAGTTCGTCTCCTTCGGCACCAACGACCTGACGCAGCTGACGTTCGGTTATAGCCGCGACGACATCGGCTCGTTCCTGCCGGAGTACCTCAAGAAGGAGCTCCTGCCGGGCGACCCGTTCGTCTCGCTGGACCAGGGCGGCGTGGGCCAGCTGGTGGAGCTCGGCATCCAGCGCGCCCGCAGCACCAACGACAAGATCAAGGTCGGCATCTGCGGCGAGCACGGCGGCGACCCGCGCAGCGTCCACTTCTGCCACAAGGCCGGCATGGACTATGTGTCGTGCTCGCCCTTCCGCGTGCCCATCGCACGGCTGGCGGCGGCGCAGGCGGCCATCATGCACGAGAAGAAGTAAGGCGGCAGATATCGACTGCAAGAACTTAACGGCCCGGTCGCAAGACCGGGCCGTTTTCGTTTCCCATCCGGCAGGCGGTATGCTACCTGTGTGCGCTCTCGATCTACTTGGTGGTGGTGGCTCAGCGCTCTGGGGCTGAGCGTGGTGGCCTTCCTCATCTGGTACTCGGAACATTACTGGCCTTACCGCGTCTTCAGGTCATACGGCTCGCTCGGCTCCTGGCACTTCTCTTGTGTACTCAGCAGGTCCACCTTCTACTGCGGGCTGTGCATCGAGGGCGAGCATATTCCAATGACCATCGAACAATCGCTCGCCGGCACGCCTGCGATGCCTCCGACGCTCTTCCGCAAAACATTCGCTCCGCGTCAGTGGCTGCCGGAACTCAACCGATTCTCCTTCGGGCCCGACCGATATGTGTGGCTTGGCGTCCCACTCTGGATTCCGGGACTCATCTTTGCGGCGTTTGTTGCCGGCGGGCTTTTCCGCAAACGCCCGGCCCCGCCGGGGTGTTGCCCGCATTGCCGCTATGACCTGCGCGCGCTTGCCGGGACTTGGGCTTGCCCCGAATGCGGCAAACCTATCCAACCTCCGGTTGCCCAAACGCCCTGAACGACCTGATCAACAACCGGTGAAGAACTGGTTGATAAAGACCACAAAGTCGTTGTTGTCGTAGAGGCCGTCGGACCCCGCGACGCCGCCCTGGCGGCCGCGGTCGGCGGCGGGGTTGGAGGTGAAGAAGTAGTTGATGAACACGATGAAGTCGTTGTTGTCCAGCAGCCCGTCGCTGCCGCCGACACCCCCCTGTCGCCCGATGTCGGCCGGACCGCAGGCCGTGCCGGCGGGCAGCCTCCACAGCAGCGCCTCGGAAGCGGAGGTGGCGATGTTGTGGCCGGCGCCGACGACGTACGTGCCGGTGCCGTCGTGCCAGACGCCGTAGGCCTCGGTGGAGTTGTACCCGGGGGTGGGCAGGACGGTCCAGGTGTTGGCCGCCCCCTGCCAGATGCCGGCCTGGAACACCCCGCCGATGATCGCCATCCCCGCCTGCCGGCCGCCGCCGGCGCCGTTGATCCGCGAGAACGTCGCCCCCGCCGGGTTCAGGTTGACCCACGAGGCCGCCGAGCCGGTCCAGACGCAGGCCACAGTGGCGCTGCCGACGTCCGCCCATCCCGCCTGGATGGCCCCGTCCACGTCTGTGATGCGCGAGTTGGTGGCGGCGGCCGGATGAATGTCGACGAGCGACGCGGCCGTGCCGGACCACAGACAGGCATGCTGTACGAATGGCGTGGTGTTGTAATACCCGAACTGCTGAGACCCGTTGGTGGCCACGGCGTATGACGACGGCGAGGCCACGGGGTGCAGGTCGATGAACGAGGCCGCGGTCCCGCCCCACAGGCACGCATGATCCACGCCGCCGACGTTTGCGTACCCCACCTGCTGCGCGCCGGCGATGTCCAGCACAAAGGACTGCCCCGCTACGGCCGGGTGCAGATTGACCCACGACGCCGCCGTCCCGCTCCAGATGCCGCCCCGAGACAGCCCGCTGATGGTGGCGCCGCCCCCCTGCTTACCCCCGGAAATACACTGGATCCGGGCCCCGGTCGCGCCCGCGGGGTTCAGATCCACCCGCGAGGCCGCCGTTCCCTGCCAGATGCTGGCGCGGAACACGCTGGAGATGGTCGAGTACCCCACCTGCTGCACGACACCGCCATTCAGACCGACGTCGGATGCGTGCGATTGATTCGTGCCCCCCGGCGTGTGCAGGCTGGTCACGGTCCACTGGGCGTGCGCCGTCGCCGCGCAGGCAAGCGCGGCGACGCAGGCGATTCGGAATTGGAAGCGACGGGATCCGGCGGCGCTGTCACGAATAGAGGCGTAGAACGGGGCGGGCATCAAGAGGTTTGGCATGGGTGTACTCTCGGTGGAGATAGCTACCGGTGAGGGCGAACCTGAAAAAACCTCCGGTCTGGTGTCTGGGGGGGGTTCCCGGACCGTGTCCAAGGACAAAACGTGAGGTATGTTGTGGGTGTGAAGGCCTGTCGCGTCCTTCAGGTTGTGGCTTTGCTGGCCGCCGCGCCCCTGGCGCGGGGGTCGGTCATCCGGCACGACCAGCCGGATGGGGCGTACCGGGCGATCGCCGAGTTTCCCCCCTTCGCCGGCGCGGGGTGGTTCGGGTCAGGAGGTGGGCTCTCCTCGGGGGTGCTGATTAACTCCGACTGGATGCTGACGGCCGCGCACAGCGTCACCAACTCCTCGGGGCTGGTGAGCATCGTGCCCAGCGGGACGACGGTGCATGTAGGCAGCCAGACGCGCACCGTTACGAGCGTGGTGGTGCACCCGGCGTGGACGGGGGGCAACTTCCTGGCGGGCGTGGACCTGGCGCTGCTGCAGCTCTCAGCGCCCATCACGGGGGTGACGCTGCCGGTGCTCAACACGGTGGCGGCCGAGCAAGGACGGATGGGCACGTTTGTGGGCATCGGGATGGCGGGGACGGGGGATGTCGGGGCCTTCATAAGCGCGGGAACGGCGCGCGGGTTCAACAACATGATCGACATGCTCGGCAGCCAGTACGACGCCGCGGCCAGCGACAACCTGATGCTGGCGGACTTCGACAGCCCGACCAACCCTGCGCTGAGCTTCATGGGCGACAGCACGCCGCTGCAGCTGGAGGGCAACATCGCCGCGGGTGACTCCGGCGGCGGCACCTGGATCAACGTCGACGGCCTGTGGTTACTGGCCGGCATTCACAGCTTCAGTTTCACCGATGATGTCGTGATCCCCACCGGGCCGTCGGGGTACGGATCGGGGTCGGCGGACTCGCGCATCTCGGCCAGCGCCGTGTGGATCAACAGCGTGATCCCTTCGCCGGGGGGCGCGGTTGTGCTGACGCCGCTGCTGATGTTCCGCCGGAGGCGTTAGATCACTTAGCTGCGAACATCGCCTGCACGGCCGCCGCGACCTCGGGGCCGGCGACCGGACCCTCGAAGAACGCCGCGACCTTGCCGTTGCCGTCGATCAGCACCGTGGAGGGGAAGCCCCGCACGTTGTAGAGCGCCGCGACGCTGTCGGCGTTGAGCAGCAGCGGGCCCGAAGCCCCGCTGGCGGCATAGGCCTTTGCCGCCGCGTCGGTGTCATGCTCGCGGCAGGCCATCGAAAGGGACTTGATGGTTTTGCCGGCGGCGGCGCTGGCAGCCGCGGCCTCGGCGTTCTTGGCGGAGACCCAGGCCTGCGGGAACATGCTGGAGCCGAAGGTGACCAGCACCGGCTCACCCTTGGTGAACACGACATCCTGACCCGCCGTGCTCTTGAGGTTCCATTCCGGGGCGAGTTGACCGATCTGCACACCGCCGGGAGGGACCGTGGGCAGGCCGGGGTTCACGCCGACCGGTGGGCCGGGCGGCGGACCGTCCACCTTATCGAAGCGGTAGCCGTCGGGCACCTTGATCGCCAGGTCCTTGGGACTGACGGTCTCGGGCTTGTAGTCGGTCATCTGCCAGTACCGCGTCAGCCCGCCGCGGAACTGCTCGTAGCGGCGGGGGAGCATGTCGGCCTTGCCGAGCCAGATCTTGCGCTCGGCGGAGCCGGCTTTCATGATGACGTGGACGACCTTGCAGTCCTCGCCGCCGATCTTCTCATCGGGGAGGAACTCCATCTGGTATTTGATGACGTCCCCGCCCGCGACATTCTCCCGCAGCTCCTCGGTGAAGGGCTGGGAGTTGATGATGGCGGGCATCATCACGCTCTTACGGACGTAGCCGACCATGCGGGTGCCGACGGTCTCCTTGCCGTCGGGGCCGGGGCCGGCGGGGCGGTCGAAGACGGCCTTGGCCTTGTCGTCCACCCACTGCACGCGGTCGCCCTCCAGCGCGGCGACATTGATGCCGGGCTCGGTAACCATGGGCATGTCGAAACGGCCGACGGCACGGAACGGGGACTCGGCGGGGTTGGCGGCGTTGCGGAGCATCGTCACGTCGATCTGGCCGTTGATGTTGATCTGCGGCGCGTTGAGCATGCCGTAGCCCATCTTGAACGATGCGCCGCCCATTTTGGTGATGGCGAGGGCGGAGTCGCGCAGGGCGCCGCGGGCCGCGGCGTCATCGGCGGACTGCTGGGCCGGGGCGGGCGCGACCGCGGGCGGCTGGGCCGGGGCGGGGGCCATCGGCTGAGCAACGAGGACGGAACCGGCGGCGAGGACGAGCCCTGCCGCGAAAGACTGCATCGAAACGGTCATGCCTGCTCCTTGGATTCATTGCCACGCGGGCGATCGTGCGGCGAAAGGTCTGCTTACTTGGGGCTGCCCGGCTTGCTCGGCGGGACCTCGGGGGCCAGCTCTTTTTCCTTTTCTTTCTCTTTCTCTTTTTCCTTCTCTTTGTCCTTTTCGCCGTCGTGCGGCTGCTTGGGCGTGGCCGGGGCGGGGTTGGCGGCGGGCGCCGGGGCCAGCGGAGGCGGGGGCGGCGGGGCGTCGACCTTGTCGACCTTGTAACCGGCGGGGAGAGCGAGCTCGATGTCCTTGAGCGCCAGCTTGACCTCGGTGTTGAGGTCCTTGATGTCCAGCCGGCGGACCAGCGGCGTAGCGGCGTCGGTGTTCATGATCTGCTCGTAGCGGCGCGGCAGCTTGTCCAAAGCGCTGACGTAGATCATGCGGGAGGCCTTGCCCCCCGCGAGCACGGCCTTGATCACCTGGCACTTCTCACCGTTCACTTCGACGGATTTTTCCATGCTGAGCTGCGGGACCTTGGTCTCCAGGTCGAAGGGCTTTTCGACGAGGAAGACCTGATCGACGAGGGTCTTGGTGGGGGTGACGACCTTGTTGAGGGCATCGCTCTGCACACCCTTGATGGGGCGGATGAAGAGCGTCTTGGCCTTGTCGTCGATCCACTGGGCCGTCGTTCCTTCCAGGAGCGCACCGTTGACGATCTGATCGTCCTTGTTCTTCTGGGCGAAGGTCACGTTGGTGCCGACAAGCTGGTAGGAGTGGGTGTCGGCCGTCTTGCCACGGAGAAGCTTGACCTTCAGGTCCGCGCTCATCGGCATGTCCTTCATACCCTCGGTGCCCATGACGGCGTGGAAGGTGGCGGCGGGCATGTCCTTGATGGCCTGGATGGTCTCTTCCAGGGCGGTCTTGGCGGCCGGGTCAACCGACTGGCCAAGCGAGCAGGCGGCAGCGCCGGCGATAGCCAGGGGGGCAAGCAGGTGGGAAAGTCGCATGGATCGGGCTCCGAAAGCAGGGCCGAACGGCCGGAAAGTGAGGGTCGGATGGTATTCCGCCGGGGGTGATGAAAGGGGTTCCCTGCGGGCCTCCTCGTGTTCGACCGGGCGGCGGGGTGGGATGCACCCCGGACTGCCTTCAAACCCCAATCTCCGCCGTTTGCCCGTCTCCAAGCCAATACTCCCAAGGAACTCCCCCCTCTGGCCAGGGTCAGTCCGGACCGATAGCCCGCCGTGAACTACGAATTGCTCTTCAACCTGATGATCCTGGCGCTCGGGGGGGGGTGCCTGGTAGTGGCGGTACTTAAGGGGTTGTTCCGGCCCGATGAGTGGCTGCTGGGGGATAGAGGGGGGGAGGGGAAGCAGTCGAGGGGCGAGGGTGGCGGGGTGTACCTGGCCGGGGGGCTCGGGGCATTCATTGCGTCGGCGATCTTTCCGTCGCTGGTGGTGATGGTGGAGCGGTCATACCGGGAACACGCCGACAACCTGCCGCTGACAACCCGCCAGCAGGCGCTGGGGTTGTTCGTGGGTGGGTTGATCGGGGCGGGGGTGGTGATCGGCTTATGGCGGATGATCCGGCGGGTGGAGGGACCGGCGATTGAAGGGGGAGTGGCGGCGGGCGTGCGGGGAGCCGTCGCGGGAGCGGGCTGGATGGTGCTGTGGGTGCCGGTGGTGATGGCGGTCTCGACGCTGGCGATGTGGATCGTGACGATGGTGCGACAGGAGCCGCCCAACAACATGGCGCACGTGCTGCTGGGCACGCTGGTCGACCCGCGGGAGCCGCTGGTGTGGCGGGCGATGCTGATGGCCGGGGTGGTGGTGATGGCGCCGGTTATGGAGGAGATCGTCTACCGGGGGCTGCTGCTGCCGGGGCTGGCGCGGGCGACGGGCTCGACATCGGTGGCGATCGGGGGGTGCTCGGCGATCTTCGCCATGATGCACTGGGGGTCGGTGCCCGAAGGGACCTTCGGCGCCGTCGGCCCGACATTGTTTGTCCTCGCGCTGGGGCTGGGCCTGGTGTACGTCCGCACGCGGTCGATCCTGGCGCCGATCGTGATGCACGCGCTGTTCAACGCGGGGAACATCGGGGTGGCGCTGTATTACGCGGCACACCAGCCGCCGACCCAATAAGCCGCGCCTGTCTTTGCTACCCTCGCCCCTGACCATGTCCCCCACTACTTCCAAACCGCGCATCCTCACCGGCGACACGCCGACCTCCACCGGCCTGCACCTGGGCCACTACGTGGGCTCGCTGGAGAATCGCCTGCACCTGCAGGACGAGTACGACTGCTACTTCCTCATCGCCAACGTGCACGCCTTCACCACGCTGATGGATAAGCCCGACCAGATCCGGGCGAACACGATCGGCATCGTGAAGGACTGGCTGGCGGTGGGGCTGGACCCCGACCGCTCCACGTTCGTGCTGCAGAGCGAGGTGCCGGCGATCGCGGAGCTGACGTTCTTCTTCGCGATGCTGCTCCCCTTCAACAAGGTGATGCGGAACCCGACGCTGAAGACGGAGATCGAGACCAAGGGCCTGGGCGACAGCTACCCCTTCGGCTTCCCGATGTACGCCGTCGGCCAGTGCGCGGACATCCTGGCTTTCCGGCCGGAGCTGGTGCCGGTGGGCGAGGACCAGGAAGCCCATATCGAGATGTGCCGAGACGTGGCGGCGAAGTTCAATCAGATGTACTGCGGGGTGGGCAACCGCGTACCGCCCGAGGAGCATGTGAAGGCGGGGGGCCTGTTCCCGGTGCCGAAGGCGAAGATCGGGCGCGTGGCGCGCCTGGCAGGGACGGACGGCGTCAACAAGATGAGCAAGAGCCTGGGGAACGCAATCTTTCTCTACGACAGCGAGAAAGAGGTGCAGAAGAAACTGAACAAGATCACGGTGCAGGCGGACCCGGCGACAGGGCTGGTGCCGCAGAGCCACGCGCTGCTGCAGTACTGCGACGCCTTTCTGCCGAAGGAGCGGGCCGCGGCTATCCGGGCGGAGTATGCCGGCGGCAAGGACGTGATGCACGGGCACGTGAAGGCGGAACTGGGCGCGGCCATCAACGCCCTGCTGGCCCCGATGCGCGAGCGGCGGGCGACGCTGGAGGGGGAGATCGGGGACGCGAAGGTAGCGGAAGTGATCCGGCGCGGGACGAGCAAGGCGAACGCGGTGGCGGAGGAGACGCTGTACCTGGCGAAGAAAGCGCTCAAGGTGGACTTCGGGGCGCGCCGGTTGTCCTTCTGATTCCGTTCAACTCGGAGGCTTGCCGAGCAGGCCGTCGACAAAGGCTTTCAGGGCATCGCGGTACTTGTTCCGGTCTTTAAACCGGAAGTGGTCGCCGTCGAGCTCCAGGAATGTCGCGTGCAGGGCCAGCTTGGCGAGCGAGCGGCCGTGCTCGATCGGCACGATCTGGTCCTGCGTCCCCTGCACGATCAGCACGGGGCGGTCGAAGTGCGCAAGCACGCTCGTGTTGTCGAACGGGTGGCTGATGCAGAAGCTCGGCACGCCGAAGCCCGCGGCGAAAGAGCTGATGGACGTGAACGTGGAGCGGAGGATGAGGCCAGCAGGTGGACGCTGCTCGGCCAGGGCACACGCTACGCCGCCGCCGAGGGAATAGCCGAGATAGAGCGTCGGCTTGCCGGCGAGGTCGGGGCGCTTGGAGAGCTGATCGACCACCGCGGCCGCGTCGGTGACGATGCCGCTCTGGCAGGGTGGGCCGTCGCAGCCCGGGAAGCCGCGGTACTCCGGCGCGGCCACGACCAGGCCCATGCTGTTGAACAGCTCCACATCTCTGCCGGAGACAGACTCGAAAGCGGTCTCGTCGTTACCGTGCAGGAGGACGATCAGGCCGCGGATGGGCGTCGCGGCAGGGGGCTCGACGAGGTAGACGGGGGTCTTGCCGACGGTGAGGGTGGGCTTGGGCGAGGCGTGGCGGGCGTCGTGGAACGCACCGGGGAATATGAGGCGTTCCTGGTAGAAGTAGAGGGCCCCGCACCAGAGGGCGTAGACGACGGTGAGCATGACGAGAATGCGGAACCAGACGCGCTTGCGGAGGGGCTTGCGTGAGGCGGGAGTTGGGAGGAGTTCGGACATACAGAAGGGTATGAGGCGCTCACGGCACAAAAGAAAATCGAGCGCGCGCTTTCCAGCGCACGCTCGACAGTGGGGTTCCCTGGTTCCTTCACTCACGACGCGACATACACATCCTCGAACCATCCTTCCGCCCCGCCGCCCGTGCGGCGGAGCCGGTCGCGCATGCCGGGTGAGGCGTGCACACACCCCGGCACGCGCTCACCCGACACACGCGGTTGGAGTTCCGCCATGCGGGCGCTGACATCTCATCTCTTTTCCCAGCGGGGCCATTCTTCAGAGCACCGGGAATCCGGTGTTCTTTTCAAACACCCAGGCGGGTTGTTCGCCCGCCGGGGCGTGGATACGCGACAACTGTTTCTTCCCTTCGGAAGACTCCAGTTGGTTGCTCGTCAGGTCAGGTCCACTCGGCTCGCCGCGGCCTTGAAGGGGCCCGGCTTTTTCATTCTGCCCCACGTTGACTACGAGGGCAACTCTGGATACGCAAGGTGTTTGAAAACGGTTCCGTCTGTGACGATGCGGAGCGGCGGAGTCGGCGAATCTGCCGGAAAAACAGGCAGTTATTGCGACGCGGATTTTTCAGAGCGTGTTGAAACAGGAAAACACGGCGCACAAATTGTGTAAAAAAGACTGAATCTGATGTGGATAGGTTGACGAACGCCGGAACTTTATTTCAGTGAGACGGCGACGCGGTGACGTGTTGTGATCATCCGTGGGCGAGTGTCAATGCGCGTTCGTAGACCTTCTCTAACTCAGCGACCATCGTCGCGGCGCTGAAGCGTGCGCGACAGAGTTGTTCGCCGCGCAGGGCCATCGCGGCCCGCTCGGCGGGGTGGTCGTGCAGCCAGAGGATCGATTCGCGGAGGGCGGCGCGGTCCCCCAGCGGGACCAGGCGGCCGGTCTGCATGTCGATGCACGCTTCGCGCGTGCCGTCGACGTCGTAAGCCACGGGGCAGACGCGGCAGAGCAGGGCCTGCGGCACCGTGCGGGGAAGGCCCTCGCGGTAGCTGGGGTGAGCCAGGACGTCCATGAGCTGCATCATGGAGGGGACCTGTTCGCTGGGGACCAGGCCGGTGATCGTGATATGAGACGGTGACGGGGTGATGGAGTGAGACGGGGATGATCGATCGGAAACCGTCAGGCCGAGCGACTTGGCGCGGGTGATGAGCTTGTCTTTGAGCCAGCCGTCGCCCACCCAGAGGAGCTTGAGGTTCGGCCGGCGCTTGAGCTCGTCGCCGAGCGCGTCCAGGAGGTCGTCGTGGCCCTTCTGGGTCGCCAGGCGCGCGACAGTGCCGATGACGAAGTCGTCGGGAGCAAGGCCGAGACGCTGGCGTGCCGCGTCACGGGAGGCCGCGTCGGTCAGAGGCTGATAGCGCTCCACCTCCATGCCGGAAAAGACGGTGACATACTGCTCCGGCCGGCCGATGCCGGCGGCGAGATACTTCTGCGTCATGGCGTCGGCGACGGAGACGATCAGGTGGCAATGCCTGGCGGCGTACTTCTCGCTGGCGATGTAGGATTGGCGGACGAGCGGGTTCTGGCCGTCATAGAAGGGCGGGCCGTGGATGGTGTGGACGACGCCGAGGTACTCCACCGGGCGGGGGGTGCCGTCAAACGGATCATGGTACTTGGCGCAGCGCATGCGCTCCTTTTCCTCGCGCCAAGCCACGGAGCGACCGAGGATGCCGGCCTTGCTGCTGTGCGTATGCACGATGTCGGGCCTGAGTTTGAAGATGAGGCGCCGGAGCTGGTGCCAGCAGCGGAAGTCCTGCCAGGGATGGATGGGGCGGATGAGGGAAGGGACGACGTGGGTCGTGATGCGGCGGCCATTAGGGGTGCGGAATTTTTCGACGCGCTCCAGCATCGAGCCCTCGGGTCCGTAGATCGGTCCGAAGGCCAGATGGACGTCGTGGCCGAGGCGCGCCTGGCCCTCGCAGGAGAGCACCGTGTTCTCCTGCGAGCCGCCGAGGATGAGCCGGGTTGAGATGTGGAGGATGCGCATGAAAGAAGGGAGAGGCTAAGCCGCGCGACCGCACTCGGGGCAAGGGGCTGTGGAAGGGAGGCCGCGCCGGTCGTAGCCGCAGGCGGTGCACTGTGCGGGGTCGCGCGGTCGGGCGGCGCGCCAACCCAGGAACGTCGGCACGGCGAAGAGCACCGCCGGCAGCCAGAGGGGGATGGCGATGTCCCAGTACTGCACAGGCGACGACGGCCATGAGATCAGCCACACGCGCGGCAGCCAGACGCGCGGCACAAAGTTGCTGAAATAACGCGTCGGCATGGTCCAGCCATCCCTGAACATATCGATGCCCGTGAGGATCATGCCCGTCTTGTGGGTGTAGAAGCGGGCGGAGATGCCGCTGCGGGAGAGCAGGAAGGAGTCGGACAGGCCTGTATTGGATGGCTCCCGGTAGGAAACGAGGTTGTACTCCGAGAAGACCGCCAGGGCGATGGTGAACACCAGCCCGAAGGCACAGGGCCACCACCACCAGCGGAGACGTCGGCGGGCGAGCATGAGGGGAGGATACCGCGCCCATCAGGCGTACTTGATCCACTCCAGACACAAGCCCTCGGGCCGAGCCGTAGGCCCGGCCTTGGTGCGATCCCTCGACTCCAGCGCCGCGGCAACGTCCGCCGGCGTCCGCTGGCCCAGGCCCACCTGCATCAGCGTGCCGGCGACGATGCGGACCATGTTCCACAAGAAGCCCGAGCCGGCGATATCGATGCGGACGAGCTGGGGATCGTCGGGCCCGCAGACCGAGCGCGGCTCGGGTACGTGGATGCCTGTCGTGCCCACCGGGGCCCAGCCGAAGGACATCTCCGCCGGCACGGCCTGCACGCTCAGGGAATGAACGGTGCGGACGGTGGTGAGCCGCCCGTGACCCGCGGCGGCAAAGGCAGCGAAGTCGTGCTCGCCTATGAGGACCTGGGCGGCGGCCTGCATCGCCGCGGCGTCCACGCGCGGGCCGTGGATGTGCGTCACGTACGCGCGTTCCCACAGCGGGCGCTGACGGCCGACCCAGTAGGTGTAGGAGTATGACTTGCTGACCGCTCCGGCAATGGGATCGAACTCCGCGGGGACTTCCTCGGCTTTCACGACCATCACATCCTCCGGCAGACGGCTGTTCACCGCGGCCAAAAGGCGGTCGACGCCGCGCTCGGAGGGCCAGCCGACGCCCTGATCCGCGATGTGGGAGGTGAAGGCGGCGACCTGGCCGCGGGCGTGGACGCCCGAATCGGTGCGGGAAGCGCCGAGGACCTCGACCGAATCGCGGCAGACGCCGCGCACGGCCTGCTCAACGACGCCCTGCACCGTGCGCAAAGCAACGCGGCCTTCGCGGGCTGACGGTATTAACGGCGTCTGGGCGGAATACGGCGGAATGTTCGCGGGCTCGCCTTCTGGGGGAGCTGCCTCGAGCGGCTCCTGCTTCTGCCAGCCGCAGAAGCCGGTGCCGTCGTACGCGATGGTGAGCTTGTAGCGGGGCATGGCGGGCCCGCAGTTTACGGGCGCTGGGGCTTGCAGCAATCGGCCGCGTCGGGCGGGCATTCGCACGCCGCGAGGCAGGTCTCACCCGATTCGCGGCATTCACCCTCCACCCGCAGCACCACCAGCGTGCTGTCGTCGACCATCGGGATGCCGTGAGTGTGGGCCTGCACGGTCGCCAGCACGGCGGCGAGATAGTCGCCGGTGGTGGAATGCTCGCGCCGGAGCGTGTCGTCCATGGCGGCGGTGCCCAGCAGCTGCTTCTTCTCGTTCATGGCCTCGGTGATGCCGTCGGTATAGAGCACCAGCAAATCGCCGGGGGAGAGGGTGATGGTGGCGTCGGAGAAGGCCCACTGGGGGTCGATGCCCAGCGGCAGGCCCTGGGCCTGGTCCAGCGGGAGGATGACCGTCGAGCCCTCGTGCACGGCGCGGCCTTCGATCGGGGAGAGCGTGGCGGCGGGGTTGGCCAGGCGGACGCGCGGCGGGTTGTGGCCGGCGCTGGCGTAACGGAGCTCGCGCGTCTGGGGGTCGTAGACGGCGTAGAAGGCCGTGACAAAGGTGCCGCTGACGCGCGTGTAGCGCTCGCAGAGCTGGCGGTTGACGAACTCCATCCAGCGGCGGGGCGAATCCGCGCTGCCGGCGTGCAGGTGGGCGATGGCGTGCATGATGGCCATGAGCACGGCCGCGGGCGTGCCGTGCCCGGAGACGTCGGCGATCAGGATGCCGAGCTTGCCGTCGTCGAGGGCGAAGAAGTCGTAGTAATCGCCGCCGGCGTTGCGGGAAGCCTGGTAGTGGGTGGCGATGTCCAGCCCGGCGCAGGTCGGCAGTTCCACCGGCAGCAGCGAGCGCTGGATGTCGGCGACAACCTGCATCTCCCGGTCGAGGGCGTCGTAGGCCTCCTTCACCTGGCGGCCGAGCACCAGGTTGCTCACGGCCCGGCCGAAGAGGTTGGTCTGCCAGACGAGCTCCGGGAACTTCTCGGCGTCGAAGGGGACGGCCCCCTTGAAGAGGACGAAGATCATGTTCAGGCCGACGCCGCCGTCGTACTGCGGGATGGCCGCCAGCGAGCGGGCGCCGTCGATCAGCCCGTGGGCGGGGTCGTCCGGATCAAGGTTCAGCTCCGGGATGATCACGGGCTTGTCGTCGTAGAGCAGCCGGCCCAGCAGGCCGTGGTTGTGCAGGGGCAGCTTCTCCGGCTCTTTCCACGGGTCGGGCTGGTACTTCCAGACGCTGGCCCGCGAAACCTTATACCATGGCGCTTGCAGCCCTCGCCGTGAAACCGAGACGATGCCGTCGTTGGGGAGGATCTCGCGGACGCGCCGGGAGTAGGCCCGCACCATCTCCTGCGGATCCATGTGCAGGCTCATCTCGCGCATCAGGGCGACGACCTTCTCGAGTCGTTCCTCCCAGGTCTGCGGCGGCGGGTTGGCGATCGTGCTCTCCATGTGGGGGCATCGTACGGGGGGCGGGCGCGGGCGGGCCGCACCGTTCAGCCGGCGTTAAGCCCTGTGTTTCCCGTGGTTTTCCCCGAAATCCACCACCGTCGCGCTGCCCCCCTGCTCGGCCTCGCGCTGCTTGCGGCGCTGGGCCCAGACGCCGTAGGTCTTCCGCCACCAGAAGAACGTGAAGAGGCCGATGACCAGCACCGCCGTCATGAACCCGATGATGAAGTAGAGCTGGTTCATGCGGGCCGGCCCCTGTGACTACAGCTCGACCACCTGCATATCCGGCGTCTGCTCCACCGGCATGCTCGGCAGCGCCACGCCGCTGACCATGGCCCCGAGCTTCTCGGGCATCTCCGCGGCCATCCGCTGGCGCAGGTCCGCCGCGTTGTACATCTCGGCCCGGCCGCCCGTCGCGGCCGACCACAGGTCCATGCCGATCTGCGCCTCGGCCCGGGCCTGACCCGGTGCGGGAACGGCCTGCTCGAAGGCCTGCAGCACGCCCCTGGCGTTCTGGAAAGCGCCCGCCTTCTCGACCCACGCCGCGCCGGGGAGGACGATGTCGGCCATGTCCGCCAGCGCGGTGGGGAGCGTGTCGATCAGCACCACGGTCTTGCCCTTGAGGCCGTCGATCAGGTCAGTGGTCACCCACTCGCTGGGATAGTTGCCCGTCACCAGCACGGCGCCGATGTTGCTGACACGCAGCTCCGCTAGCAACTGCTCGTACGTCGCGACCGTGGCATCGGCCCCGCCCCGGGCCGCGGCCATCGCCTCCAGCACCCGCCGCACGCCGCGGGCGTTGGGGGCCTTCTCGGCGTACATCGTGAAGGCCTTGGGGTCCTTGGGGTCGATGCCCGTCGGGAAGACCTTGTCCTGTCCCTGCACCGGCACTGGGCCCACGGCCAGGATGGCGTTGTCGTCGATCGCCAGCGCCGCCTGGGCCAGGGCGAAGGCATCTTCGCAGCTCAGCATGGGGCTCACCATCACGGCCAGACGCTTCTCGGCGCTCTCCGCGGCCGAGAGCAGGGCCACGGCCTCGGCGATCGCCCGCGTCCACTCCGCGTCCGTCCGCACGCCGAACTGCTTGCGCAGGGGCCTGGTCAGGCGGTCCTCGCGGTGCACGAACTTCCAGCCGTAGCGCACCTCGTCGGTGATCCACCACTTGTTTACGCCCATGTTCGTCCGGGGCTTGATGCGGTAGACCCGCCCGTTGTTGTGCTCGACGAGGATGTTGTCCCCGCTGGCGGTGATGCCGTCGACGCTCGGGGTGCTCTTGAGGAACCAGACGCGCTGGGCGAAGAGGAAATCCTTGTCCAGCAGGGCCCCCACCGGGCAGAGGTCCACCACGTTGCTGGCGATCTCGTTATCCAGGGCCTGGCCGGGAAAAACATCGATCTCCTCGCGGTTGCCGCGGCCGGCCACCAGCAATTCGCCCGTCCCCGCCACCTCGCGGGTGAAGCGGACGCAGCGGGTGCACATGATGCAGCGGTCGGCGTAGAGGTAGACGTGCGGGCCCACGTCCTTCTTGGGGTTCTTGACCTTGGCTTCCTCAAAACGGCTCTCGCCCCGCCCGTACTCGTAGGAGTAATCCTGCAGCGTGCACTCCCCCGCCTGGTCGCACACCGGGCAATCCAGCGGGTGGTTGATGAGCAGGTACTCCATCACCGCCTTCTGGTTCTGCACGGCCTTGGGGCTGTCGGTATAGACCACCATGCCGTCGAGGCACGCCGTCTGGCACGTGGGGAAGAGCTTGCCGCCCATGTAGGGGCCGAGCTTGCCGGTCGCCTTGTCGGGCATCCAGATCTCGGCCAGGCAGATGCGGCAGCTGGCCACAATGGAGAGCCCGTCGTGGTAGCAGTACTGGGGGATATCGATCCCGCCGCTGTTGGCGACCTGGATGATCATCTGGCCGGGCGTGAAGTCGAAGGACCGCCCATTGATGGTGACTTTCGGCATGGCGGGCGATGGTAGCGGGTTGATTACCGCCGGCGGCGGCGGGCGGCGGTCAGGGCCAGCAGGGCCAGGGCCCCCGCGGAACCCGGGCCGGGCACGTCGATGAACAATGTTCGAGCACCGGACCAGTACCAGTCACCGGAATACATGTCGCCCATGTCCCCCAGGTGTGAGTTCATGTCCGCGGCGTTGTTCAGCACCACCCACCAGTAGCCCCCGATCGGCAGGTCCGACGGCGTCATCCACAACTGGCCGCTGGTGGAGAGCACGCCGGGCGTGGCGTCCTCGATCAGGCCGCTATCCAGCACCAGGCTCGACCAGTCGATCGAGTAGATCAGGATGCGGAACCGGTCGGAGTTGGAGTTGTTCTGTTCGTAGAACCGCAGGGTGGCCCGCTGCTCGTTCACCAGGTACAGGGCCGGCACGGCCGCGATGCCGTTCTCCACCAGCACCTCCCCCATCGCGGCCATGGCCTCGGCCTGCCGGTTGGTCTGCAGCCCGGTGATGTTGTTGGCCGCGATCGCCGCCGGTGTGGTGATGGCGATGTTCCGCCACGCGGCGTGGAACGTGGTGGCCGGCGCCGGCTGGGCGGCACCCGGCCCCTGCCCCCGCAGAATCCACGACCAGACCGTGTCGGCCCCGTACCGCAAGCGGTCGGAACCGATGGACCAGAAATCGAACCTGACCCCCAGGGGATTCTCGGGATTGTTTTCGTAGTGCCGGTTCTCGCCCACGCCATCGGCAAAGTCCCACAGGATGGACGCCACCGACCACTCGTCCCCCTCGCCCAGGCGCGTGCCCCCGCGCTCCCGCAGCGTGCCGGTATCCCGGTCGCGCCTGATATTGCTCTCGATGCTGACCCCGAAGTTGAGGTTGCTGAGCCCGACGGAGCTGTTCCCGTTGGTGGAGATGTCGTCGTAGAACGTGTCGGTGTCGTACTGCGAAAGTGCGTTCCCGTTCAAGCCCGGGGCGTTGCCCATCTCGCCAAAGACGTTCGCCCCCAGGCCCAGGTAGGTGGCCACGCCCTCGCCCCACGCCAGGCGAGAGCCGTCCACCGCGCCCAGCGCGGTCCCCGCGGGGGTGGCCGCGTCCCCGGGACGGTTGGTGCCGCGGATGTTGTCACCCCCGAAATTGTGAGGCCCGCCCAGGAGGGTGGCCAGGCCGTTACTAATGGCGACGTGGTGGCCCATCTCGTGCATCAGCACGTCGCTGGCGGCCCACATGTCGCTGCTGAGGCTGATCCGGTTGGCGTTGTAGCTGGCCCGGTGGACATCGCTGGGGGCGGTGCTGCCGTAGGTGAGCGCGACGCCGGGCACGGCGGCCCCCAGGCCGATGTAGTAGTTCCGCATGAACCCCAGGTATTCCAGCATGCCGACGGAGCGCCCGAAATCGGTGGAGTTGTCCGTCGTGAAGGTGGTGTTGCGGGTCTCGCCGCCCGGCACGACGACCGGCCCGTCCGGCGCCCACGAGGCCGAGAAGGCCTGCAGGAACGGGTCCTGGGCCCAGACCCACCGTCCGTCGTCGATGTTCCCAATCTCGGAAGTGGCCAGGCCGAAGAACGACGCCGAGTTGCCGCTGGGGACGCTCGCCGTGAAGGCGGCATTCCCGTTGGCATTGGCATACTTAAAACCATTGCTCCGGCCCACGCGCAACCACGCCGCGCCGTGCGTGCTCCCCTCCCGATCGGTCCAGTTCACCTGCACGTTCACAGTGGCGGTGGCTTGGGCCAGCGCGAGCGAGGAACCGGCCGCCACTGCCAGGGCAGCGGCGCAGAAACACAGTGATGCACGGGTAGACATTGCTCTCTCTCCACCAAACGACGCCCGCTGGGGCATCGCCGGAACAGTCTACCACAACCCGCACCCGCCGCAACCCCGTCAGTAAACCCCCCGCCCCTTGCTACCCTCCCGGCGATGTCCACCCCTCCCGCCCAACCAAAGCCCGCGGCCATCCAGGCCCCCTCCGGCACGCGCGATTTCTATCCGTTGGAACTGGCCCGCCGCCGCTGGATCGAGGACAAATGGCGGAAAGTGGCCGTGCGGCACGGCTTCGAGGAGATCGACGGCCCGACGTTCGAGGAAACCGAGCTCTACACCCGCAAGAGCGGCGACGGCATCGTGGGGGAGATCTTCGGCGTCTACAGCGGCAAGGACGAGGCGGCGGTAAAGAAGATGGGCGAACGCCTGGCGGCGGGGGAGCGCGGGGCCATCGCACCCTTTGCCCTGCGCCCGGAATTCACGCCGACGCTGGCCCGCATGTACGCCGCGCGGGCGAAGCAGTTGCCCCAACCCTGTAAGTGGTTCTGGCAGCAGAACTGCTTTCGCGCGGAACGCCCGCAGCGAGGGCGGCTGCGGGAATTCATGCAGTGGAACGCCGACATCATCGGCGGGAACAGCACCGACGGCGCACCGGGGGGCGGGAACGCAGAGTTGGACGCCGAGCTGGTGCTGACCTGCGTCGATCTGCTCCACGAAACCGGCTTACGGGCCGACGCGATCAAGGTCCGGTTCAACGACCGCTCGCTGGTCGCCGCGGCGTTACAACAGAGCCTGGGCGGTGGGGACCTCAACGCAGGCTTCGCGCTCCTCGATAAGCGCGCCAAGATGCCCGCCGAGAAATTCACCGCCGAGGCCGCACGCGTCGGCCTCGACGTTGCCCGCTTCGACACGCACATGGATCGTGCGGGCGGTGAGTCCCTCGCCGCGCTCACCGGCATGTTCCGCGCCATAGGCATTTCCGACTGGATGCTCTTCGACAAGTCCATCGTCCGCGGCCTCGCCTACTACACCGGCATGGTCTTCGAGGTCATCGTCGACGGCGAACGCGCCGTCGCCGGCGGCGGCCGCTACGACAACCTCATCGAGACTTTCGGCGGCCCCCCCACTCCCGCCGTCGGCTTCGGCATGGGCGACGTCGTCCTCTCGCTGGTCCTGCAGGACAAGGGCCTGATGCCCACCGATAAACAGATCGCCGCCGACCTGGGCCTGCGGCCGGATGTCTTCGTCATCAGCAACGAGGAAAATACTGCGCTCGTCGCCCCGCTGGTCGCCCAGCTGCGGCGCGAGGGCAAGCACGCCCGCCGCTCGTACAAGGCCACCAGGAACGTCGGCAAGCTCCTCCAGGACGCCAACGCCGCCGGCGCCCGCTTCGCCGTGATCATCGAGTCCCCCACCGAGATCACCCTCAAGGACATGGACGCCAACACCCAGGACCGCGGCCCGGCCGCCGAGCTGCTCAAACGCATCACGCCTCCGTGAAGAAACCGCTCGATCCCGTAGACCTTCTCCTGAACGCCTACCGCGCCGGCGCCTTCCCCATGGCCGAAGGCCGCGACGGCCCCGTCTCCTTCTACGAAGCCGACCCGCGCTCCATCCTCCCGCTGGATGACGGCGCCCTGACAATCTCTCGCAGCCTCCGCTCCGCCGTCAATTCCGGCCGCTTTACCGTCACCGCCGACACCGACTTCCCCGCCGTCATCCGCGCTTGCGCCGATGCCCCCCGCGAGGGGACGTGGATCAATGACTGGATCATCGACGCCTACACACGCCTGCACGCGGCGGGCCACGCCCACTCCATCGAGGCCCGGCGTGAGGGGATGCTCGTCGGCGGCCTCTACGGCGTCCACATCGGCGGTGCGTTCTTCGGTGAGAGCATGTTCTCCTCGTCCGACGCGGGCGGGCGCGACGCCTCCAAGGTCTGCCTCGTCCACCTCTGGCGCCACCTCCGCCGCCAAGGCTTCTCCCTCTTGGATACCCAGATCGCCAACGACCACATGCGCCAGTTCGGCATCGTCGAGGTCCCCCGCCCCGACTACCTCAAACACCTCGCCGCGGCGGTGAAAACCCCGGCAAGCTGGGGTGTGTTCCAGGCGTTCAAGGCTGTTTGAGCCGCGAGCGCAAGCGAGCGAAGTGTCCTGCAGGCCGCGAAGATCCATCGCTCGCTTGCGCTCGCGGCTCAAACCCTTTCGCCCGCCCCCCTTTCACTCGACAACAATGCCCCAATGACCACCGCCCGCCAGCAATGCATCAACCCCGCCTGCGCGGCGAAGTACCCCGTCACAGACACCCTCGTCTCCTGCCGCGCCTGCGGCTCGCTCCTCGACGTGCTCTACGACTGGCCCTCAGACCTCCCCAAAACCCTCCCCGCCATCCCCTCCCCCCGCAGCCACACCTGGGCCCACCCCGACGCCTCCGGCGTCTGGCGCTTCCGCCGCCTCCTCCCCTTCTTCGCCGCCGAAGGCGACATCGTCACCATCGGCGAAGGCCAGACCATCCTGCAGCGCGCCGACCTGCTCGCCGCCGAGCTCGGCTTCGACCCCGACTGCCTCCACCTCCAGTACGAGGGCCTCAACCCCTCCGGCTCCTTCAAGGACAACGGCATGACCGCGGCGTTCACCCACGCCCGCATGGTCGGCGCCAAGGTCTGCGCCTGCGCCTCCACCGGCAACACCAGCGCCAGCATGGCGATCTACGCCGCGCAGTGCGGCATCAAGCCCGTCATCTTCATCGGCGAGGGCAAGATCGCCTACGGCAAGCTCTCCCAGGCCCTCGACTACGGCGCGCTCACGCTCCAGGTCGCCGGCGACTTCGACGCCTGCCTCGCCCGCGTCCGGCACATCGCCGAGAACATCCCCGCCGCCGGCGTCTACCTGATGAACTCCGTCAACCCCTTCCGCCTCGAGGGGCAGAAGGCCGTGATGTACCGCGTGCTGCAGGGGCTCAACTGGCGCATCCCCGACTGGGTCATCGTCCCCGGCGGCAACCTCGGCAACTGCGCGGCCTTCGGCAAGGCCTTCATGGAACTGAAGGCCCTGGGCCTGATCGACCGCGTCCCCCGCCTGGCCGTGATCAACGCCGCGGGGGCGCGCACGCTGGACACTATCTACAACAAGCTCAACATCCGCTGGAACGGCGGCAAATATTTCAGCGACGGCGGCAGCACGAAGGTGAACGCCGAGTACACGCGGATGGACGCCGCGGGGGAGGGGGGGCGGGCCCACACCATCGCCAGCGCCATCGAGATCAACCGCCCGGTCAACCTCCCCAAGGCCCTGCGGGCTTTGGAAGTGATGAACGGCGAGGGATGCGACTCATTCCACGCCTCTGGCGGCGTGGTACGGGCCGTCGATGACGAGACCATGAAGCACTACAAGGCCGCCGTCGGCAAGTTCGGCTTCGGCTGCGAGCCCGCCAGCGCGGCCTCCGTCGCCGGGGCCCACCTGCTCCTGAAGGAAGGCCTCATCAAGCCCCACCACGTCGTCGCCTGCATCCTCACCGGCCACCTGCTGAAGGACCCCGACGTCACCGTCGGCTACCACACCGGCCTGAACACGAAGGCCGCCCCTCAGCCCGCCCCCTCTTCCCCCCCCGCCGGCCGCTACGCCAACCCGCCGGTAAAGGTGAAGGACGATCTGAACGAGATCCTCCGCGCCATGGGCGTCCAGCACGTCGCCTGAATCCGCGGCCGCCAAAAACGAAAAAACCCGGGCTTGCGCCCGGGGCTTGTACTTATCACTTGCTACTTCTAACTCACTTGCCGTACTTCACGCCGCAGCCGTACGAGGTCGTCTCGGCCTCGGACACCTTCTTACCGGCGATGATCTCGTCCAGGGCGTTCTTCACGTAGTTCTTGTCGCCCTGCTTGCCGGCCGAGCGATCGTTGTCGATCGCGCCCTTGTACATCAGCTTGCCGTCCTTGCCGATGACGTACATGTGCGGCGTCGTCTTGGCGCCGTATGCCCTGCCCGTCGCGCCGGTCTCGTCCATCAGGATGGGGTAGTCCATCTTCCAGTCCTTCTTCGCCTTGACGTTGTCTTCCTTGGAAGCGCCTTCCTTGCCGGCCCCGCCGGAATTAATGGCGACCCAGACCACGCCCTTGTCCTTGTAGGCCGCGGCCGTCTTGGTCATGGTGTCGAACGTCACGTGGTGCTTCTGCACGAACGGGCAGCCGGGGTTGAACCACTCCAGCACCACGATCTTGTCCTTGCCGATCTCCGACAGCTTCACGGTCTTGCCGTCGGTGTCGGTCAGGGTGAAGTCCGGCGCGGCCTCGCCGATCTTCGCGACCTTGTCCTCGCCGGGATAAGCGGCCTGGGCAACAGGGCGGGCGACCAGCGCGGTGATGCCGGCCACGCCCATCAGGGCCGCGGCGAGCACGAGAGTCGAGATCTTCTTCATACAGTTACTCCTTTGTTACGGAAAAACGGGGTCCGGGGAAATTACTTGGGATGATCAGGCTTGGGCCTTTCCGGCGTCTGGCCGGGCGGCACCGAACGGGGGAGATCGGCCGGCGCGCGCTGGTCGTCCGGCTGTCCGAGCGGACGGTAGGTAAACGTATAGCCGACCGACTTGTTGCCGCTCTTGAGCTCCACTACCCCCTCGATCTTCGCCGTGATCGACTGGAACCGCAGCCGCAGCTGCTTCCCGGCCGCCTGACCCGTCTTGAGGGGGTCCAGCAGCTTCGACCCGCCCTCACGCGGCATGAACGCCATCCCCGTCACCCCCGCGTCCTTGGCCGTCAGCACCAGGTCCGTGCCTTCAACCGCGGCGGTGAACGCCTCCTCCCACCCCTTCGCCTTCGGCTGCTTCTCGAGGGCTTCCTTGATCAGGGTCGCATTCTCCGCGGGCCCGGAAGGCGCATCGGAGGTCAATTCAATCTTGACCTTCCTTTGTGCGCTGCCCGGGATGCACGACTCCTTACAGACCAGGTAATCCACATCCACCCCGATCTCCTCGGAGTGCCCCGCCCGCTCGGCTGTGGAAACCGTCACCGGCACCGTGAAGACCACTTTCCCCTCGTGCACGTACTCCAGCAGGTCCCCCGGATCGACGTGACGCTCCGGCGTCGGCCGCCCGACCTCGCCGGCCGTCCACCCTTCCGGCAGTTTCATGCTGATGGCCACCGGCATCCCCGCATCGTTCTGGCCCGGCCAGTACAGGTGCCACTTCGGCGCCACCTGCAGCACCACCGCCACATGGAAAGTCGTCCCCGGCTTCACCTTCGTGAACTCCGGCGTGACCGTGCAGACGACCGCGTCCAGCCGCTTGTTGCCCTTGTTTGAGGGAGTGCTCTCCGGCGGCTGCACCCCCGCGGCCCCTGACCCGAGCACAGCCAGCACGCACGTCCAGAGCAATTGCATACCCAAGGATACGACCCCCACCCGCCCCACGATTCACCGCATATGCGGGCTTTATCCGCCCCGGGCCATCCGCAGCAGCGGCACCGTCGCCGACGTATGCAGCCCCGGGGGGGCCGCCAGCAGGCTCTGGATGGCGTTCAGGGTCATGGCGCTGGTGGCGATATCCCCGTGCACGCCTCCCTTGAAGACCACGTCCAGCCCCGGCTCGCCCCGGATGATCACCCGGTCCATGGGGTCGGCCTGGCCGATCGCCGCCTGGAAAACCATCTTGATCACCGCTTCCTTGCCCCGGTACCCCGCCGCCACCTGCCGCACCCCCGCCGCCCGGCCGACCGCGATCGGCCCCAGCCCGCAGGTCATCGCTTTTTCCGCCTTCACCGGCTCGATCGACTCTTCCCACCGCTCGAAGGGCAGCCCCAGGTAGTGGGCCACGAAGTGCAGCGACTCGCCGAGGCCCACGTGCCGCAGCCAGCCGTCGGAGATGCCCTTGGCGAACGCCGCGTCGTCCAGCGTCGCGCCGATCTTCTTCTGGAACGGGATGCGCCGCGTCGTGGCGTCCTGGATGCGGTGTACCTCCACCGCCTGCACCTTGTTGCACACCGCCGTGACGAAGACGGGGATCGTGTCCATCATCGCCCCGGGGTTCACGCCCGTGCCGATCAGCCGCCCGCCCGCCCGCTTGGCCAGCTTGTCCAGTTCCGTCGCCAGCGTCGCGTGCCGCAGCCACGGGAAGATCAACTCCTCGCACGTGCTGACCACTGCTATCCCCGCGCCCAGCAGCACGCCGAAAGTCTCGGCGCACTTGCGCAGGTCGCTGGAGGTCGTCACCACCGCCACGTCATACCCGCCCCGGGCCAGGGCCCGCTCCAGCGACGGCTCGATCGCCGGGTCGTTCACCGCCGACGACACGAAGTCCCGCAGCCGCCGGCCCTGGAGGTCCGGCGCGTGGTCGACGATCGCCGTCACCTGTCCGAGCCGACGCGCGTAGACATCGGCCACGATTTTCTGGCCGAGCGGACCGAACCCGACATGAAGGATGCGGAGCATGGAGGCGGAGGGTAGCAACGAGCCCGACGCGCAAGCGAGGGTCACCTATGCATAAATCAAGGTCTAGTGAGCCGGCCTGCCGGTAAATCCATGGTGCTTTTCCCCACCACACACACCGCAAACGCCGCCAGCGTCCCCGCGACCAGCTGCCACGGCGTGCTCAGCGGGCTCCAGAGCATCAACGCCGCGACGGTGAGCGTGCCCACCGGCATCGCCGTCAAAGCCGTCCACGTCGGCAGCCGCTTGAAAGCCAGCACGCCGAAGAAGACCCCCAGCAGGCCCGCGTAGGCGATCGGCATAACACCGAGGGCGAAGTCGATCAGGTTCTTCTCGCCCCGCAACGCCACGCACCAGGCCGCGAAGCCGGCCATGACCACGCCGCAGATCAACGTCGCCACGCGCCCCGCGGCGACATAGTGCGCATCACTCCTGCCCGGCCGCAGCGGCCGGTAGAGGTCCGCGATCACGGAGCTGGCCATCGAGTTCAGGGAGGAGTTGATCCCCGCCGGCCCCGCCGCCAGCACGCCCGCCAGCATCAGCCCCAGCACGCCCGCCGGCGCGTGCAAAGCGGAAAAATTGACTAGCGCATCGGTCGAGCCCCCGCCGCTGGCCGCGCGGTTCGGCACCACGCCGTCCGCCCCCGGTGAGGTGTAGAACAGGCCCATCAGCACCCCCAGCACGCAGAAGAGCGCCACCACCGGCAGCGTGATGACCACCGTGTTCAGCAGCAGGCTGCGCGTCGCCTCGCGGCTGTTCTTACAGGCCAGCAGGCGCTGCGTCAGGTCCTGGTCCATCGCAAAGAACGCGATGTTGAGCAGCGCCCAACCGGTGACCCCCGTCAAGAGTGTGAAGGAGAGACGCACGTCGATCAGCTCGCGCGCCGGCCCCACCATCGTCACGCCGCGCGGCCCGCCGACCACCGCGCCCCAAACCTCCGCTCCCTGCAGGGGCAGCGCGCGGTAGACCAGCACCACGATCACCACCGCCGACCCGATGTACACCCCCACCTGGATCACGTCGCTCCAGATCGCCGCCCGGACGCCTCCGGCAAGTGTGAAGACCGCCCCAAACGCCATGAACCCGGCGATGCACGCCACCAGCCCCCAGGGCGTGATCCCGCCGAAGACAGCCAGGCAGAAGGGCAGGGCGCCGATGTACACCCGTACCCCGGACGCCATGAACCGTCCGCCCAGATACCACACGCTCGCCATCCGCCGCGCGGGTGCGCCGCAGGTGCTCTCCAACAGCTCATACGGCGTCGCCACGTTCAGCCGGTAGTACAGCGGCAGGAAGAGCACGCTGACCACCACGGCCGCGACGATCACGCCGAGGTTCGCCAGCAGGTACCGCAGGTCCCCGCTCCACCCTTTCTCGGGCGCGCCGAGATACGTCGCCGCGCTCTGGGCCGTAGCGAGTATGGAAACGGCCACGGCCCAGGCGGGCATGCTCCGCCCGGCCAGAAAGTACGACTTGGTATCGCGGGCTTCACGCCGCGCCAGGAACCACCCCGCCCCCAGCAGCAACAGCACGTACGCCCCCAGCACCCCCCAGTCCCACCCTGTCAGCATGATGCCCAGTGTGCCGCTCACGATGGCCTATCGACCGATCCGTGCCGCTTCCGCCAGAGCGTCACCGCCTCCGGCTCGCGCGGGTAGATCGGCACCAGCGCCTCCGCCCCGCCCATCCCGCACGCCGCCGCGGCCCTCAGGCACGCCTCCGGTGTAAAACGCAACACCTCCACGAGAACACCGGCTTCCACCAGCGCATCCCGCATCTCTCGGGGCAGATGCCCGTCAGCCAGCACCACCCGCGGCCGAAGCGTGAGCAATCCCTGGATATCCACCACACGTCCGTTGCGACCCTCAGCCTCCACCCCTTCGGCAAACACGGCACACCACGCCGATGCCCCCTTGCACGCCATGGCAACCACGCCCTGACTGGGCTTGCCCGTGCTGCCCAACCACCCCACCAGCGCGCTGGGCACGGCGATCCCCGCCGCGCCCGTCGCCTCGGCAATCATCGCCCCCGCGGCACACGCCATCCGCGTCGCCGTGAAACCCCCCGGCCCCACCGACACCGCCACGGCCTTCAACTGACCCGGCCGCACACCCGCCGCTTTCATTGCCCGGTCAATCGCCGGCAGCAGGTCGTCCTCATCCCGCCCCACTTCCCGTAGTTGCTCCACACTCAGCACCCGCGACCCAGCACCTTGCAACATCCCCACGCACACACCCGCGCCCCGTCCGCCCGGGTCGTTCGCCGGGTTCGCCGTCTCGATCGCCAGCGTCAACAGCTCACTCATCCCCCCCTCCCCCCTTCCGGCCCTTCTTGAT
>JADMIO011827016.1_pt1 | contig 51015 bp, 42 predicted proteins | sample 8958161 | NCBI WGS metagenome assembly JADMIO01 (sample SAMN16585339, study PRJNA669376) | soil metagenome | isolation source: Crop rotation soil | place: USA: Cullars Rotation, Alabama | collected 2011 | reverse complement strand
GGCCGCGACTTCAAGTCACGTGAATTCCAAGCTTCGGATCCCACTGTGCTGGAAAGTGGACGGGCAACCCGTTTTTAAAGGCACAAAAGTGCCTGTTGACAGCCTATACGATTACCTGGAAAAAGGCTTGTCTGTTGATGAATTTCTATCCGACTTCCCTACAGTTACTCAACGGCAGGTAGATTCGGTTTTGAAAATGCTGTAAAGCATTCCCCAAAATCAGGCTTCTCTGATTAACTTTTCATAACTCTTATGGTCACCAATCCAGAACCAATACAAATTATTTCGCTGCTTTAGGCACAGCGCGCGGTAGTTATCTGTAACCCTGACTGAATAAATCTGTTCTTTATGTCCCACCTTTTTAAATTTAAAACTGGGATGTGCGGGATTAATTTTAAAAAGTTCATAGCCTTTATCAGCTAGCAATTGAATGCGCTTAGGCAATTCATTATAATGTTCCCAAAATTGTTCGGAGGTAAAGGAGTTAAATACAGGCATTGGATTAATTCAATTTCTTGAATTTGCCATTTTTTATATCAGCTTTAACGCCCTTAGAAAGTAGGTCAAGCTTGGTTTTTGATTTCTCGAAAATATCATCCCAAACAACCTCGTCCAACATCATTCGGGCAACATTGTTTTGGTCTTTGGCCGGAAGGCGTTTTACTTTTTCTATAGCTTTTTCTAAGAGCTTTGTCATAACACAAAGATAAATAGAGTTTTTATTTCACCATTGTCATATTGTCATATCGTCACATTGTCACATTTTTTATCCACCGCTTTATAATTTCCCTCATTTGTTGATTTCTCTCCTATTGGTACTTTCGCGCGCATTATAGATTTACCACCTAATGAGGGATAGATGGACTTATCCCATAAATCTGTGTAATCAATTAATCAGTGTAATCGTACTATATGGCTAAGAATGAAGAAGTTAGATATACCGAAGATGAGGTAAAAACCCTCGACTGGTTGGAGCATATCCGCATACGCCCCGGCATGTACATCGGCAAAACCGGCGATGGCAGCAGCATGGACGACGGTATTTACATCCTACTAAAGGAGGTTATTGATAACTGCGTGGACGAATACCAGATGGGTTTCGGTAAGAAGGTGGACATAAGCGTTACCAAGGACAAGGTGAGCGTGCGCGATTATGGCCGCGGTATTCCCCTAGGCAAACTGATTGACTGCGTTTCGCAAATAAATACCGGCGCCAAGTACGATTCGAAGGCGTTTAAAAAGTCGGTGGGTTTGAACGGCGTGGGCACTAAAGCAGTGAACGCGCTTTCCGCCCACTTTAAAGCTTACGCCGTACGCGAAGGCAAAAAGAAAGAGGCCGAGTTTGCAGCAGGCAAACTGACCAAAGACCACAAGCTGGAAAAAACGGATGAGCCCGATGGCACTTACATTGAGTTTACCCCCGACAATAAAATTTTTAAGAACTACCACTACATACACGATTACGTGGAGCAGATGGTGCAGAATTACACTTACCTGAACACCGGTCTGTCGTTTTTCTACAACGGCAACAAGTACATTTCGCAGCAGGGGCTATTCGATCTGCTATCGCGCAAAAAGGAATCGACGGAGCTTATCTATCCTATCATCCACCTGGTAGGCGAGGAAATAGAAATAGCCATGAGCCACAGCAACCAGTATGGCGAGGAGTATTACAGCTTTGTAAACGGACAATACACCATTCAGGGTGGTACCCACTTGCAGGCTTTCCGCGAGGCGATAGTGAGGACGGTGCGCGAGTTCTACAAAAAAGATTTTGATACAGTGGATGTGCGCGAAGCTATTGTAGCCGCTGTTTCTATACGTATACAAGAGCCGGTGTTCGAGTCGCAAACCAAAACCAAACTAGGTACCGATAAGCTGCACGGAGAGGAACGCACCATGAAACAGTTTGTGGGCGAGTTTGTAAAGGAGCAGTTAGACAACTACCTTCACAAGCACCCCGAAACAGCCGATGCCCTTTTAAAACGCATTTTACAAAGCGAACGCGAGCGCAAGGAAATTGCAGGTATTAAAAAACTAGCCAACGAGCGCGCCAAAAAAGCCAACATCCACAACAAAAAACTCCGCGACTGCAAAGTACACCTTAACGACCTGAAAGATGAGGACCGGTTAAGTACTACCCTGTTTATTACCGAAGGTGATTCAGCAAGCGGTTCTATTACCAAAAGCCGTAATCCCGATTTGCAGGCTGTATTCTCACTTCGCGGTAAACCGCTAAACTGTTACGGGCTTACCAAAAAAGTGGTTTACGAAAACGAAGAGTTTAACCTGCTGCAACATGCGTTAAATATTGAGGACAGCATGGACGACCTTCGCTACAACAACATTGTGGTAGCCACCGATGCCGATGTGGATGGCATGCACATCCGCTTATTGCTCCTCACCTTCTTTATGCAGTTCTTCCCTGACCTGGTGCGTAATAATCACGTTAAGATTTTAGAGACACCTCTATTCCGTGTGCGCAACAAGCAGAAAACTATTTACTGTTATAACGAAGAGGAAAAGCAAGCTGCTATTAAAGAACTGAACGGCAAAGTGGAAATAACCCGCTTTAAAGGTTTAGGTGAAATTTCGCCGGACGAGTTTGGAGAGTTTATTGGCGAAGACATTCGTTTAAGCCCGGTTATTGTAGAAGATAAAATTAAAGTGGAAAAATTGCTTGAATATTACATGGGCAAAAACACCGACGACCGCCAGAAATTCATCATAGAAAACCTGCGGGTAGAAAAAGATGATGTAGAAGAAAACGCGGCGGTAATTGAAATGGACGAAGAAGAGTAAAAGCTAACCACAAAGAACACGAAGAAATGAAATCACGGGGAACACAAAGCAATGCATTAGGCCACTATCGTAGTGTTCGTTGTGTAAACCTTAGTGTCCTTCGTGGTTAAATGAAAGTAATGACTATAGCCGTGAATACTTTAACCGAAAATGAGATTGCGACAATTGTTTTTGAGTCAGCTTTGAAAATTCACAAGGCGCTTGGTCCTGGTTTGCTTGAAAGTACTTATGAAGAATGCTTGGCTTATGAGTTAAGAAAGTGTGGCGTGGATGTGGTTCAGCAAAAAGCACTGCCATTGGTTTATGAAGAGGTGAAACTGGATGTAGGTTATAGAATAGATATGATGGTGAATGATAAATTCATTGTGGAAGTAAAAGCTGTCGAGGCTTTAAATGATATACACATGGCGCAAATACTAACGTATTTAAAACTATCAAATTACAAATTGGGAATGCTTATCAATTTTAATGTAGTATTATTAAAAAGTGGAGTCCGGAGAGTAATAAATGGAACGTTGTAAAAATTTTAACCACAAAGTACACAAAGGCTGCACAGGGAACACGAAGAGTTTTGCCTTTTTATTCCTTGTGTTCTCTGTGTTTCATTTCGTTGTGTACTTCGTGGTTAAATGCGGTTAACTGTATTTTATGAAAAAAGATAAAAACGAAGAAAAGAAACCAAAGCCAGAAAGTAATGGCGAGGCCGTGCACGTAGATGGCATGTTCAAGAATTGGTTTTTGGATTATGCCAGCTATGTAATACTTGAACGCGCGGTGCCTGCTATTGAGGATGGCCTGAAACCTGTTCAGCGCCGCATATTGCACGCTCTTAATGAAATGGACGATGGCCGCTTTAATAAAGTGGCGAATGTAATTGGTCAATCCATGCAATACCACCCGCACGGCGATGCGTCTATTGGTGATGCACTGGTGAACATGGGCCAAAAGGAACTGCTGTTCGACACCCAGGGTAACTGGGGCGATGTGCGCACCGGCGATAGCGCTGCTGCTCCCCGTTATATCGAGGTCCGCCTTTCGAAATTTGCCAAAGAGGTTACGTTCAACGCCGATACCACCGAATGGCAGTTAAGCTACGACGGCCGCAAAAAGGAACCGGTAAACCTGCCGATGAAATTCCCCTTGCTACTATCGCAGGGGGCAGATGGTATTGCAGTGGGCCTTTCAACCAAAATATTACCGCACAACTTTATCGAACTGTGCGAAGCCAGCATTAGCCATTTGGAAGGCAAACGCTTCCGCCTCCTCCCCGACTTCCTAACCGGTGGTTTTGTAGATGTTGCCGAATACAATAAAGGAGAACGCGGCGGCAAAGTAAAAGTACGTGCTAAAATTGAGGTGGTCGACAAAAAGACCCTCGCCATCCGCGAGATACCTTTTGGAACCACCACCGGCAGCCTTATTGAAAGCATATTAAAAGCCAACGACAAAGGCAAAATAAAAATTAAGAAGGTAACCGATAACACGGCTAAGAATGTAGAGATACAGATAGACCTTGCCACCGGCGCCGATGCCGATGTAACTATTGATGCCTTGTATGCCTTTACCGATTGCCAGAATTCCATCTCTACCAACGCCTGCGTAATTGTCGATGAAAAGCCGATGTTCCTTTCCGTTAACGAGATATTGGAAAAGAGCACGGACACCACCAAAGAATTGCTGAAACTGGAACTGCAAATAAAGCAGGCGGCCCTAAACGAACGTTGGCACTTTGCTTCGCTTGAAAAAATATTTATCGAGAAACGTATCTACCGCGATATTGAAGAAGAAAAAACATGGGAAGGCGTATTAACCGCTATCGATAAAGGATTAAAGCCTTACAAAAAACTTTTCAGGCGCGAGATAACGCAGGACGATATTATTAAGCTTACGGAAATTAAAATTAAGCGCATCTCAAAATTCGATTCATTCAAAGCCGATGAAGAGATAAAGAACATTGAGGCCGGCTTAAAGCAGGTGGCATACGACCTGAAACACCTTACCGAATATACCGTCGCTTATTTCCAGGAGTTGATTAAGAAATACGGCAAGGGACGTGAGCGCAAAACAGAAATCAAAGGCTTCGAGGAAATTGAAATTAAACAGGTAGCAGCTACTAATGCAAAACTATATGTAAACCGCGAGGAAGGTTTTATTGGCACGGGTTTGAAGAAAGACGAGTTTGTGTGCGAGTGCAGCGACCTGGACGACATAATAGCATTTACCCGCAGCGGTAAAATGATGGTTGTGCGACTTGGCGATAAAAAGTTTGTGGGTAAGGACATTATTTACGTGGCAGTTTGGAAAAAGAATGACGAGCGTACCGCTTATAACATGGCCTACTACGATGGCGGCAGCAAGCGTACGTTTGTAAAACGCTTTAACGTAACCGGTATAACCCGCGATAAGGAATACGACCTTACGCAGGGCGCAGCCGGTAGCAAAGTGCAATACTTTACGGCCAATGCCAACTCCGAATCGGAGACGGTGCAGGTGCAATTGCATCCTAACAGCACAGCACGCATAAAGCAGTTTGAGTTTGACTTTGGCACACTTGAAATTAAGGGCCGCGCGGCTAACGGAAATATCCTTACCAAATTCCCCGTAAGGAAGATAGAGCAATTGGAAAAAGGCCAATCTTCTATCGGCGGGCTTCAAATTTGGTTCGATGAAAAATTTGGCCGTTTGGTAAACGAGGAAAAAGAAAAAACAAAATACCTGGGCGAATTCAATACCGGCGACCAGGTGCTGGCGGTTTATAAAGATGGCAACATTGAGTTAACCAATTTTGAGTTGACTAATAAATACGAGATGGAGGAAATATACACCGTCGAAAAATTCGACCCGGAACGTATTTACACCGTGGTTTACCAGGATGGCAAAAGCAAGGAATATTACGTTAAGCGTTTCAATATTGAATTAAAGACCGAAAAATTCAAGTCCTCCGTAATTGGCGATAACCCCGGCTCCAAGCTGTTTGTTTTCTCAAGCCGCCCCGATGTGCGCGTTTCTTTTAAGGTAGAGGTAGATAAAAAAGGAAAGAAGGAAAAAGTTGACCGGGAAGTCAACATTAACGACCTGATTGAAGTTAAAGGCTGGAAAATTGTAGGCAATAAACTTTCCCCCGAAAATGTAAAAGGGGTAGTAACAGAAGTAGAAAGCAAAACTGCCGCTTCAGTAAAAGGCAAAAAGGAAGTGAAAATGGGCACTACCATTGAGCTGGATGTAAGCCCAAAAGCAGGCAAAAAAGAAAGCAGACAGATTTATTTTGATTTACCCTTTTTAAACATACTTTAGCCTTTAGTTATCCCGGGCCGATAATTTATTATCCCACCTGCCCAAAAAATAAATGCTTGTTTTTCAAGTAGTGTTATTATATTGCCTCTAATGTCAACACTTTGTGTAAGTAAATCTTATGTTACCACCTAAAGCTATGAAAAAAAGTACCACTAAAACTTTTCTAAAAACTCCGTCGGGTATAAGTGGTTTAGACGAAATTACCGAAGGCGGTTTTCCCGCTGGCAGGCCCACCCTTATTTGCGGTAGCGCAGGTTGCGGCAAAACATTGCTTGCTATGCAATTCCTGGTAAAGGGCATAACAGAATACAACGAACCGGGGGTGTTTATGAGTTTTGAAGAATCGGGCAACGACCTTACCCAAAATGTATCATCCCTGGGGTTTGATTTGAAGAAGCTAATCGCAAGCAATAAACTTCGTATAGACCAGGTGCGTATCGAGCGGTCGGAGATACAGGAAACCGGTGAATACGACCTGGAAGGGCTTTTTATTCGATTGAACCACGCCATTGATTCTATAGGCGCAAAGAGGGTGGTGCTTGACACTATTGAATCGTTGTTCGGGGGCATGGAGAATGTAACCCTGTTACGTTCGGAATTACGACGGCTTTTCCAATGGTTAAAAGAGAAAGGCGTTACCGCTATTATAACCGGCGAACGCGGCGATAAGTCGCTTACCCGCCAGGGCCTGGAAGAATATGTATCCGACTGTGTTATCCTTTTGGATTTCCGGGTTATTGAGCAAATTGCTACCCGGCGTTTGAGAATAGTAAAGTACCGCGGCTCAACCCATGGTACTAACGAGTATCCGTTTCTAATTGATAAAAATGGCATTTCGGTACTGCCCATCACTTCCTTAAAACTGGATTATAAAACATCCTCCGAAATTATATCTACCGGTTTACCCCAGCTTGATAAATTATTCAGCAAAGGCGGTGTTTTTAAAGGCGGAAGTATATTGGTAAGCGGTAGCGCCGGTACCGCCAAAACCATATTGGCCAGTTACCTGGCCGCAAGCAGTTGCAGGCACGGCAAGCGGGTATTGTTTTTTTCATTTGAGGAATCGCCGGAACAATTGATAAGGAATATGCTATCGGTGGGTATTAATCTCAAACCTTATATCCAATCAAAACTGCTGCATATTCATGCTTCGCGCCCCACCCTTCAGGGCCTCGAGATGCACCTGTTATTGTTAAACAGGTTAATAGAAGAAATAAACCCGCATACGGTAATAATAGACCCCATCAGCAGCCTTACCACTATAGGAAATGAAAGCGAAGTAAGGGCTATGTTGGTACGTTTACTCGACCTGCTTAAAATGCACCAGATCAACGCCTTGTTTAATTGCCTTACACACGAAAGTTATGAAGACTCGATGGATATGACGGTTAACGCGGTATCGTCACTTTCCGATACCTGGATAAAAGTATCGAATGAAGAGTATAACGGGGAAAGGGTGCGCAGCCTGCTTATAGTAAAATCGCGCGGTACGGGGCATTCCAACCAAAGGATGAACTTCGATATAACCCATAAAGGCATTGAACTGCGCCCTGTTGGCGGCAAAAGCAACAACAACGGCTTAAATATTGCAGCTAAAAAACTGAAAACCCAAAAAAGGTAATATGGCAAAAGAACAAAAATGGGAGCTGCGGTTGTATATAGCCGGACAAACACCCAAATCGGTACTGGCGCTGCAAAACATTACTAAATATTGTAAAGAGCACCTGGAGGGCCGGTATAGCATTGAAATTATAGACCTGCTTAAAAACCCGCAACTGGCCGCCGGCGACCAGATATTTGCCATACCTACTTTGGTACGAAAAGTGCCGGAACCTATAAGGAAGATAATAGGCGACTTGTCGAATGAAGAGAAAGTGTTAGTTGGTTTAAATATACGTGTGCTGGAAGAGCAAGATAAAAAATGAAGGCAAAAGCAACACCGGGGCCAATGTTAAGCAGCAACAATGAAAAGCTGGTGTTGCAGTTGTATGTCTCGGGCATGTCCCAAAAATCGATGGAGGCCATCCAAAACATACGTAAAATGTGCGATGAGCACCTGGAAGGTGTATTCGACCTTGAAATAATAGACATTTATAAGAACCCGGAAGTAGCAGTGGAGCAGCAGGTTATTTTCAGCCCCTCGTTAATAAAGCGCAGGCCATTACCGCAAAAAATATTTATTGGAACATTTACTGATACCGAAAAAGTGGTGAGGGGCTTAGGGATTGCCTTTAAACCACGGATAAAATGAATAGGGAAGTGAGCGACAATAATGCGTTACGGATAAAAGAGCTGGAAGAACGCCTGGCCGACGCGGAGCAGATAATCGATGCTATCCGTGCAGGCGAAGTGGATGCTATTGCCGTTAATACCAATGGCGAATCGGAGGTTTATACCCTTGAAAGCGGCGATTATACCTACCGGATACTGGTGGAAGAGTTTGGCGAAGGAGCCGTTAATTTAAGCGAAGATGGCACCGTCCTTTATACCAACAAATCATTTTTTGAAATGTTGCAGCTGCCCTATGAAAAAGTAGTGGGCTCGCAATTCAACGATTTTATCCATATCGATTCACGGCAATACTTTAAAAAACTTTTTACCGAAGCCCTTACCGGCAAAAGCAAAGGTGAAGTAAACCTGGCCGTGCATAACCGGGTAATACCCGTTTATATTTCATTCACTTCATTACAGCCTAAACTGCCTACGGTAAGTATTATTATTACCGACTTTACTGAAAAAAAGTGCCACGAAGAAGAAATATTAAAATACCAGAGGGAACTGGAATTAAAGAACCGCGAGCTAACCCTTAGCAATACCGAACTGGCCGCGTTCACTTACATAGCCTCGCATGATTTGCAGGAGCCTTTACGCAAAATTCAAACCTTTAGCGACCGGATACTTGACAGTGATGAGAACTTTGCCGTCACCACCAAAGATTATTTCCAGCGTATAATAGCTGCCACTACCCGCATGCAGAATCTTATTACCTCGCTGCTTAAATACTCGCGCGCCAGTGCTTCGGAGGTAGTGTTTACCCCCACCGACCTTAACCATACCCTGCAGGAAATAAAAAATAATTTAAACGAAAGACTGGAGGAAACGGGCGGCGTTATTAAAGTATCCCCTTTACCGGTGTTAAATGTTATACCGGAACAGTTGGAACAATTGTTCAATAATATTATCAGTAATTCCATTAAATACCGCAACCCCACCACCCCATTGGTAGTACAGGTAAATGCTAAAATGGCCACCGCCAGCGAGTTGAACGGCGCAGCCAACGGTAAAAATTTCTGGAGAATAGATGTAAAAGATAATGGCATTGGTTTCGAGCCGCAATACGCCTCTAAGATATTTGAGATGTTTCAGCGACTGACACCCGGGCAATATGAAGGAACAGGTATCGGCCTGGCTATTTGCAAAAAAATTGTGCAAAACCATCACGGTACTATCGAAGCCCAAAGTGAACCCGGCAAGGGAACTACTATTACTGTTTACCTTCCATTTAATATTTAGGTATGAAACACACTAAAATATTACTGGTGGACGATGATGATGACGACCAGTTCCTTTTTAAGGATGCGGTTAAGCAAGTAGCGCCCGGCACCGAATGTGCCAGCGCCTATAATGGCATTGAAGCGCTGCGTTATCTTAAAAGTGCTTCTCCCCGCCCCTCCCTTATTTTCCTTGACCTTAATATGCCTTTGATGAACGGCTTTGAATGCCTGGAACATTTAAAAGTTGATGCCCGGCTGTCGGCTATACCGGTTATTATTTTTACCACCTCGTCCAACCATGCCGATAAAAAGCGTGCAGAAGAATTAGGCGCCGCCATGTTTTTCACCAAAACCTTCAGCTTTAAATTGCTAAAAGATTCGTTGCGCGATATACTGAATATGGATTTTTCGAGGCCTGCAACACGATAAATTCCAAATTACAACAACCAAATTCCAATTAACCCGGTTGCCATATGCAAATTGGAATTTGTAATTTGTTTATTGGGATTTTACTTCTTAACGACATGTTTCAATAAAAACTCCTCCGGCCCAAGTACTTCTATTTCAGCAAAGTAAAACCCCTTTCTATCCTGTGTAACAATGCATTTGCATTTCGATTGAACCGCAGAATAGTATTGCAGCCCGTCCTCAAAATCTTTCACGGCTTTATTACCGGCAGCTTGTTTCACCGTTTGCCCGTCTACCGAAGTAATATTCAGCTGTTCAATCAATATCCCGATTTTCTTCCTTGCTAAAGGCGTTCCGTTTTTCTTTTCAGCAAAGTAAAAAGCTATGGCCAGGCATAGCGGCGAGGTATACACTTCAAAAGCAGGATTATTGGCAAGGCTTAATATACGGGCGTTGTAAGTATATGATGGATACTCATTACAGAGTACCGAAATAAGAATATTGGCATCCAAAAAAACCCGCATAGTTATTTTTTGCGGTTGTGGTATTCTTTGCGGAGTTGTTTATTGGTATGGGGCTTACGTACATATTGTACTTCGCCCTCGCTAACCATTTGCACCCAATCAGAAACGGGAAGGTCATCCAGCGATTTATAGGTGCTACTGGTAACCTTACTAAGCAGGAACTCTGCCAGCCGCGACAGGCTGATATTATTTTCATTGGCAAAACGCTTTGCCTTGCGAATAACATCTTCATTAAAGCTTAAGGTTATTTTGGCATCCATATCATTATTATTATACGACAAAAATAAAAAAAGTTTACGTATAATACCAATGTTTCACTCAAAGGCTTAAAAAAAATTGGCTGTTTCATTATCTCATTAGCTAATTATCTCATCTGCTAATTAACTCGGCACATTTTATGCTTTTAACCTGATATGAAACCGGGCATTTTGCTGGCATTGCTTGCCACCCAGCAAATTCAAACCTATTTCCAGCGATTTGGATATATAGGCATCTACATCTATTTCATTTCCGTCGATCAGGTTTCACCCATTCCAGAAGAAGTTACACTAATTGTCATCGGTTATTTTTCGGCCCATGGGTATGTCAATCCATTTTTAGCTGGCGGCAGTTCGCTCCTCGCCTTTCTTACCATTGATATCGTGTATTACTATCTCACTAAGTCGGGCAATAAATTCATCCAACGCTTTACCAAAAATGCCAATAGCCCGGCTATGAAACGCTATAAAGAAAAAATTAAAACCCACATGCCTAAAACCCTGCTGGTGCTGGCGTTTATACCACGGGTGCGGTTATTATCGCCGGTATTTGTAGCGCTGGCGGGCGCGGGCTTTAAGCGCTTTATTTTTTATAACACGCTTGGCCAATCGCTTTTTATATCGGTATACATTGGCATTGGCTTCATCTTCAACAAAAGCATTTCAGGCATAATTAAAAAAATGGGTGTTTACCAGAATATTCTCTTTATAGTTGGCGCAGCGGTTATTGTGTTGGTTTCGTTTTTGGTTTATCGGAACTTTAGGAGCAAGAAGTGACCCTTCATAAATTACTCAATAATTATATTTTTGCGGCCTCAAAACCCTTTCTATGAAAAAGATCGTCACCCTTTTAAGCGCTGTAATTGTATTAAGCTTCATTCACTCCTGCTCGTAAAATGGCTGTAGCGCCGTTACCGGCTTAAAGGCTTTAACCGTAGAAAGGGACAAGGCTAACGTTACCTGGGATAATGTAAGTAACTCTGTAAGTTACCAGGTACAATACCGCAAAATAGGCGAACAGGTTTGGTTAAGCACCGCCAGCATTAGCAACACCCTGCAATTTATTGGGTTGGAGGCTAACACTACTTACGAATGGCAGGTAAAAACACTTTGCACATTAGCCGTTTCGGAATTTACAGCATCGGCTACTTTTAAAACACCCGATTGCCCCGATGGTTACGAAGGCGCCAACTGCGATGTGCCCGTAAGCCAAAAGTTTGCAGGCGATTATACAGCCACCGATACTACGGTTAATAGCAGCAGCCAAAGCAATATAACTACCCAGCTGCTTCACGTTACTATTTCCTCCAGCGACCCCAAGCGTATTAACATCAATAATTCAAGTGCTCCCGGCGGCTACACCCTAAGTGGAACATTAAATGGAAATAACTTTACCATGGATGACTTCACCTTTTCGGGTGGTGTAATATCCAACTATACCGGCTGGTTCGATGGCAACAAAATTCATTACTCCCTCCACTATAACTTAGGAAGCGGCGCTTACGAGGGTGACTCTCATGGCACAGGCATTAAGCAATAAATAGACCAGATGTAAGAGGCGAAATACAAGACATTAGACTATACAGGTTGGTGCCCCGCATGGTTTCATTTTTGATTTACAGGAATTTAGGGTAAAAAGTAATCGGCTGCTGATTTTTTCAACTCAAAGCAGCGCTCATAATCATCCAATAATTATATTTTTGTTGCTCTAAACTACACGTGTATGCAAAAGCTTTCATTCCTGATAGTAGCTGTAATATTACTGGCATTTATGCCCTCTTGTTCCAAAACAGATTCCAGCTCATGTACTACTGCTACAGGGTTAACCACACTATCCGTAACCAGCGCCACGGCAAATTTAAAATGGGATAACGTTACCAACGAAGTTAGCTACCAAATACAATACCGTAAAGTAGGTGACCAGGTTTGGATAAGCACGGCAACCTTTAGCAATACCTTGCAGTTAACCGCCCTTAACCCTAATACTAACTACGAATGGCAGGTAAAAACTGTTTGCTCGCTTAATGTTTCCGAATATTCTTCCTCGGCTACGTTTAAAACAGCAGCCTGCCCCACAGGTTACGAAGGGACCAACTGCGATATTGCCATGAACCAAAAATTTGCAGGCACTTATAATGTAACCGATACGGCCACTGATAATGTAAGTGGAACCCAGTCATTCACTTACACTTTCTCCATCACGGCTTCTACCTCCAACCCCGCTGCCATTAGCGTAACTGGTTTAACCGACCCCGGAACTTCTTTAAACGGAACGGTGGATGGCAGCAATTTTACCGTGCAGGATTACACTACTGCCGATGGTAGCTTTACTAATTTTAAGGGCACCGTGAGCGGTAAGCAACTTCGTTTCACCTATGATTATAACCTTCCTTCAGCCAATGCCGTAGGTTCGGCCCATGCTACAGGCATTAAGCAATAAAGAGATATCAGCCATTTAAACACAAGACTATATAAGTCCTTGGTCGGCTGTCTCGCTTTGGAATTTGCTTTTTGTCCTTTGAAATTTCTTTCTATATTTATTATTAAGAAAACGGACACATAATGGTAAAATATCTACTCGCCCCGGTGATATTGCTTTCGCTTTTGTTTAACCCAACCGGTTTACAGGCGCAAACCCCTTCACAACCTATAGCCGAACCCTACTGCGGTACCGACTTTTTAGAAGCCCGCCACGAACAAAGTGATGCAGCCTACAAAGCGTTAAAGCAACGGGTGCTGCAACAGTATATCGATTATATGGAAGGTCGCACCCCTACCCGTCCTGGCTTATTGGCCGACCCGCTATCGCACGTTAACGACTCGCTAAATTTAACCGTACCGGTGGTAATACATGTGGTTTATTCCCCCGGTACCCCAGTTGGCACTGCCGAAAACATTAGCGACGCCACTGTAATTGCCGGCCTTGCCCGTTTGAACGAGGCATACCTGGGCAAGCATTGCGGCAGCGACCGTGATGGGTTGAACATTAACCTGCAATTCTGCTTAGCCCGGCGCGATATTTTTGGCAACCCCAGCACCGGTATTACCCGCCATGCCACCGTGCTAACCGATATGGATATGTGCACCCAGGAAGCAACGGTAAAAGGGCTTTCGCAAAATGGGGGCGGTTTAAATAACCCTTATCCTTCCACCGATTATGTGAACATATGGCTGGTGCGTTCTATCTGCGCATCTTGTAATCCGTACAACTGTTTGGTAGCTGGTTTTTCAACACTTGCTTCTTCTCACGGTTCTTCCCTCGATGGGTTTTTATCTGAAACCAACACCTGGTATTACAGCGGCATTTGCGACGATTCGAAAGTAAGCATCCACGAAATGGGGCACTTCTTTAACCTGTACCACACTTTTGAAGGCGGCTGCCGCAACGACGACTGCCTGAAAGACGGCGACCACGTATGCGACACCCCACCCGATAACGTGCAAATAAACATTAACAGCGATTGCAGCCACAGCAGCGTAGGCACCACCAACAGTTGCCATACCGATGCCACAAGCGGTTTTAGCAGCGACCAACCCGACCCCGAGGATAATTATATGGACTACAGTAACAAAGGTTGCGAGTACCGGTTTACCCCCGGCCAGCGCACTGTAATACGCCACTCGCTTTTAAGCACGCGTATTAGTTTATTAAATTCCAAAGGCTGCATAGACCCCTGCACCACCCCTATTGATATTACCCTGAACATACCCGGCACTATTTACCAGGGGCAAAGTACCGCCATTGGCGCTACAACCACCAACGCCACCACTTACAAATGGCTGCTGGATACAACCATTATAAGCACTTCGAAAAACTTCAACTACACATTTAACAACGTAGGCACTTACACCCTCACCTTAATTGCCGGTAACAGCGATGCCAACTGCGAAAAAATAGCGCAGCAAACCATTGAAGTAAAATGCTCGCTAACCGCCGGTTTTACCGCATCCGCAACTAATATTACAACCGGTAGCACCGTAACTTTTACAAATACTTCTTCAAATACCGGCACACCCACTTACAACTGGATGATGGATGGTGTTTCGCAAAGCACCAACCCTACTAACTGGAGCAACACATTTAGCACGGTTGGCGGCCACACTATTATCCTGTCGGTAACCAATGGGGCCTGCACGGTTCTATCGAACAGTATTTTTATTGCAGTGGGTATTTCGTGCGTGCCAAGCCACGCGCTGGACTGGTGGGAGTTTGGCAACAATGCGCAAATACATTTTACAACAGGCAACGTAGCGGTTTCTACCTGCCCCATGTATACCACCGAAGGTACTACCAGCATTTGCGATGCGAATGGAAACATACTTTTTTACACCAATTCAAATGATTATTACACGCGCACCGGCACCCGCATGCCTAAGGCCAACCCGCCGTTTAATATAAACAACAGCACCAGCTCAACCCGCGGCGCTATAATAGTGCCTTACCCCGAACACCCCGGCCAATACTTTTCTTTTGCGGCCACCACCCGCGAATTGCCCAGCTGGGCATCCAGCGCTTATTACACCCTGGTGGATATGAGCCTGAACGGTGGCCTGGGCGACCTTGTTACCGGCACTATCAATAAAAAACTGTTAGACACTTGTACATCCGAAAGGGTGGCGGCGGCAAAACATTGCAATGGCCGCGATTACTGGGTAATATACAAAAGCGATACCCTTAATAAGTTTTGGGCTTACCTTGTTAGCCCAACCGGCATTTCGCCTACACCGGTTACATCCACTTTAGGCCTTAACTACAGCCCTCACGCCGGCAGCGGTTGCGGCATATTGGGTGAAATGAAATTTTCTGTAAGTGCTAAACGAATGGTTTGCGGCAGCAATGGCCAGGGCTTTTTGCAGGTGTTTAATTTCGATGCATCAACCGGCCAGTTTACTGGCATTGTGGGCACCCTGGGCGCCAATGGCGAATATTTCAATTACTATGGTTCCGAATTTTCGCCTAACGAACGGTATGTATACTTCACTCAATTCGGCGGTAATGTTACCCAGTGGGATTTAAACACCGGGCAAACCTATAAGGTAACCGGGCCGTTGGGCAACTATCAAACCGGCGCCTTGCAATTAGGGCCCGATGGGCGGGTTTATTTGGGTAATAACTTTGCACCGTACCTATCTGTCATTAACTTTCCCGACCTCGGCGGCGCAGCCTGCGGTTTCCAACCATCCGCTATTACTTTAACCGGTGGCGCCGTGGCGCGTATTGGTTTCCCCGGTTATACCAACGATGCCACGTTTGAAGCCCAGCCTACGCATTTATCGGGCCCCAAATCGGTGTGCAGCAGCGATACCGGCTTTTACAGCACACCCGAAATGTGCAGCAACATTGCTTATACCTGGACGGTTGAAGGACCCGCAGCAGCAATTGGCGCCGATACATCGCACGCCCAATTGCATTTAAACTTCGGCGGACCGGGTACCGTGCACCTGCACCTGCATATTAAACGAAGCTGCAAAGATTTGGATGAAGATTACTACGTTACCGTTAACCCGCTTCCAATTGTAGACCCTATACCGGATGTGGCCGTGTGCACCGGTGATACTATATTTTTAAATGCCACCGGTGGGCCTGCCATTGCAAATGGCCCTGTTACTTGCCTGTGGACCGGGCCTAACGCCTTTAGCAGTAACGCCTGCAATACTTTTGTAGCGCCGGTAGCACCGGCTAAACTCGGCACTTATGTATATACCCTTACCGACAATAACGGTTGCCATAGCTCCACCAGTTTCAAAGCACTATCCGGCACTATCGGCCCCGCATCGGTAACCACTCCGCAAGCAGGTTCTACCGTTAAAATATGTGCGGGCGCAAGCGTTAGCTTTACTGCTACCTCGCCCAACGGCGGCAGTTACCCTATTTACGAGTGGCGCATAAATAATGCAGCCACGGGTGGCAATAGCCCTAACTTTACTTATAGCAATTTTAAAAACGGCGATAAGGTAATAGTTCATTTAAAATCAAGTTCGCATTGTGTTAGTACCGACACGGCCAACTCCGCCCCTGTTACTATACAAGTTGATACCGCCGTAAGGCCTGCAAGGGTAACGGTGGTAAGCGACCACCTTACATCGGTATGCTCCGGCACCAATATTAAGTTTACCGCCACCGGCGATAACGCCGGTACAACCCCTTCGTACAAATGGACGGTTAACAGCCAGGTGGTATCTAACAACCCTATTACCTATTCCAGCGCCGCACTGCATAACCGCGATACCGTGCGGTGTATATTTACCTCAAACGCAACTTGCGCAACTAAACTAATTGACACCAGCGCTGCTATTATAGTCGCTATCGATTCAGCAGGCACACCGGTTAATACGGTTACACCAACCAAAAACCCCGTTTGCCCTAACCAGTCCGCCGACTTTACCGCCACTGCTACGTTGGGAGGCAACGCCCCGCTTTACCAATGGAAATTAAACGGGGTAAGCGCCGGTGGCTTCTCTTCTCAAAACACCTTCCACCTGGCTAATGTAAATAGTAACGATACCGTTACCTGTGTGCTTATCAGCAACTCGGGCTGTGTTACTAAAGATACCGTTACCAGCAACAAGGTTATAATGCTGATAAGTTATACCGATACGGCAGCCTTTATTCAAATTGCCCCGCACCCCGGCGATACTATTTGCCCCGGTAGCCCTGTAAGTATTTCTTCATTGGTAAAAGGGGGCGGCGTTTCGCCCGGTTACCAATGGTATTTAAATAATACGCTTGTATCAACTGCAGGTACGTTTACATCCAATTCGGTAAAGGCCGGCGACTCTATTACCTGCATAGTAAATACCGGCGCTTTGTGTGCCGCGTCAATTATCGATACCAGTAATACCATTTATATAAGCAATTGGCCGCTACCGGTGGCGGATGTGGTACCGGCTACACCTGCTACAATTTGTAACGGCGATAGCGTACAGCTTTGCGCCCCGCAAAGCATGAAGGCCTACCAATGGCATAACAGCAACAAACAATCGCAGTGCATTTATGCTAAACAAGTAGGCAATTACTACGTTCAGGTTACCGACAAAAACGGATGTACCGCCGAGTCGAACCATGTAACGCTAAATATTTTCCCTACGCTTTCTGTTTCAGTAACTACTGTTGGCGACACCATAAAAATCTATAACGGCAAAACCTACCAGTGGTACCGCAACGGCATGGCTATACCCGATGCCACCGACTCCATTTATGTAATTAAGGAAGCAGGTGTTTATTATGTGGAAATTACCGATGTACACGACTGCGTTTACCGTTCAAACTCCACTACCAAAACCGGCATTGGTGAATTTGCAACCACCGGTGTAAAACTGTACCCTAACCCCAACAACGGCAACTTTATACTGGAATTTACCGATGACATACCCCGCGAGGTAACCATTGAAAATGCGCTGGGGCAAAAGCTAACCACGCTGCTGGTAACCCGGCAAACACAATTCAACCTTAACCACACCTCCGATGGGATTTACTTTGTACGCATAACCCGCGGCGAGGAAGTGAAAGTGGTGAAGTTTAGTTTGGTGAAATAGGCGAAAGTATGTGTTGATGTGTTGATGTTCGGCAGCCCCTTCATTACTGGTCACTACCCATTGACCACTGGGCACTATTTTTGGCTGTTCCATCATCTCATTAGCTCATTATCTAATTATCTCATTCCTATTCACTATTCAGTATTGCCTATTCACTTAGTGTTACTAACCACATCCCCCTTCACCGGCGAATAGTCAGTAGCTATAGCGCCATTAACTTTTATCCTTTCGAAAAAGCATTTAGCGCCAGTGGCAATGTTCATGTTCTCTACGTTTTGTATGTGGAAATGCAAATGCGGTTCGCTGCTGTTGCCGCTGTTGCCGCAAAGGCCCAGCAGGTCGCCGGTTTTAACCGGGTCGCCTTCTTTTACATAAATGGTGTGGTTCTTAAAATGCGCCAGCATTAAATACTCATTATTTTCTGTTTTTAAAATAACCAGGTTACCGGCTAAGTACATGGGGTTCATATCACCGGGGTAATTATCCTTCACACCGTCTATAACCGTTACCACGGTGGCATTGCATGGCGCAATAACCGGCTGACCGAAAGCGTAGTAATCTTCGTTTCTCGACCCGCCGCCTGTAAAAGTCTTCTCCCCCTTCTTTATAATAAAATCAAAAGCATTCTTCTGCGCGTTCGATACCACATGTATATTTTGTTCTTTAGTATCGCCTCCCCACATCACCGTCCACTCGCCGTTAAAAGGCAATTTCATAGCTGTGGTGTTGCGTTCCAAAACCGGCAGGCTGTCAGTTTCAGGCCTAAAAGCCTTAACCGAAAGGCCGCTAATCATCTGGTGTTCATCCACACCCAGCGTTATGGAAACCACCCCTTTCTCAAACAGAGTTTTATAAGTGGCTTGTTTGCTGGTGGTGCGTATAATGTCCATACTTTTCATTGCGCCGTAATTGGTATATAGTCCGCTAATAAACGCCTTGTTCTTTTCGTAAGGCACCACTTTCTTCATTTCCGGGGTGTACATTTCGAAAATGCTGTCAGGTTCATTGCCATTATAAAAGAACTTAAACCTGCTGGCGGCATTCAAAAAAGCCTGCTTGTTTGTTTGCGCATAACTGCTTAACGCAATTACCAAAAATAATACAGGTATCATTCTTTTATACATAACAATTATTTATACAAACATAGAAAGATTGTGTTGACGTGTTGACGTGTTGAAGTGCGAAGGTGTTAATGTTAGGTTAAATCGCTAATCTATGTTGGCGAGTTCCCTGTTTCCCTGTTTCCCTGTTTCCCTGTTTCCCTGTTTCCCTGTTTCCCTGTTTCCCTGTTTCCCTGTTTCCCTGTTTCCCTGTTTTCCTCATTACCTAATTATTCCTAACCATTCACTATTCACTATTTACTATTCACTATTTACACTATTTTCGGTTTCCCATTATGGCAACAGAGCAATTAAGTGTTTTCGATATTTTTAAAATAGGCGTGGGGCCCAGCAGTTCGCACACTTTAGGCCCATGGCGTGCGGCTGAACGTTTTTTAAATGAACTGAAAGAAGCAGGCAAACTGGAAGGCCTTACCGGTTTAAAAGTTATCCTTTACGGCTCTTTAGCTAAAACCGGCAAGGGCCACGGCACCGACATAGCCGTTATGCTGGGCCTGCATGGTGAAGACCCGGTTACGTTCGACACTTCGAAGATCCATTCAACCATTAAGGCCATACAGCACAATAAAAAAATTATACTTAACGGCAAACACGAAATTGCGTTTAACCCCGAAACGGATATCGAGTTCCGTAAAAAGGAGAGCCTGCCTTTTCACCCCAATGCTTTAAGGTTTTCTGCCACCACTAAAAACGGTGAAACGGTAGAAGACACTTATTATTCTATCGGCGGCGGGTTTGTAGTAAAGGAGGGCGAAGACCCAACCGCCAAAAAGGGCGTTGGTTTAAAATATGAAGTGAATAGCGCCGACGACCTGATGGAGAACTGCATGAGCGCCGGTATCAGTATTTCGGAACTGGTAATGGAGAATGAAAGGGTGTGGCGCAGTAAGGATGAAACAGTAAAGGGATTGGTGAATATTTGGCGCGTAATGAAGGAATGTATTTACCGGGGCTGCCATGCAGAAGGGATTTTGCCGGGTGGTTTGCATGTGGTGCGCCGCGCTGCTAAAATGAACAAGCAACTGCTAAAGGGTAAAACCGAAAACAACTTTGAAGAATGGCTTAACGCAGTTAAAACTTCCGACAAATCGTTTACCAGCATAATGAACTGGATTAGTTGTTTTGCATTAGCAGTGAATGAGGAAAATGCCTCTTTTGGACGTGTGGTTACTGCTCCTACCAATGGTGCGGCCGGTGTGGTTCCCGCAGTTCTGATGTACTATTATATATTCTGCAACGGAACGAAGGATGAAGACATCGTGCGTTTCCTGCTCACCGCTTCGGAAATTGGCGCCTTGTTTAAAAAAGGTTCTACCATATCAGCCGCTATGGGCGGTTGCCAGGCGGAGATAGGTGTCTCCTCATCTATGGCCGCAGCGGCATTGGCTGAATGCATGGGCGGAACGCCTTCGCAAGCCATGCAAGCCGCCGAGATAGCTATGGAACACCACCTGGGCATGACCTGCGACCCTATAGGCGGGTTGGTGCAAATCCCCTGCATTGAGCGCAACACCATGGGCGCTATTAAAGCTATCACTGCTTCTCAACTTGCATTGCAAGGCGATGCCGAGCAAATGAAAGTTTCGCTGGCCACCGTTATAAAAACCATGTGGGAAACCGCCGTGGACATGAGCAGCAAATACAAAGAAACCGCCGATGGCGGCCTGGCCATTAATATACCGTTGAACCTACCGGAGTGCTAAAGTAAGTGGCCAGTGGCCAATGCGCAGTAACCAGTTAACAGCCGTCATTTTTCTCATGCAAAGTTTGCATGCACCGGTACCGGTAATCTAAACCAATCATCTACTTTGCTCTACTTTAGATGCCGAGCTGGTGTCTGACACTTAAAGGGTCGGGCCAGGCAAGTGTCAGACACCTAAACGGGGGTCTACTTTTATCTACTTTAGATAGTCCTCACCCCTGGCCCCTCTCCCAAGGAGCGGGGAACGGTAGCCGTTCAAAGAGTTGGTTGCATGTGGTAGGGAAAGTCCTTCTCCTTGGGAGAAGGATTTAGGATGAGGACTTAAGGTCTACTTTGCTCTACTTTAGATGGCGAGCCGGTGTCTGACACTTAAAGGGTCGGGCCAGGCAAGTGTCAGACACCTAAACGGGGGTCTACTTTTATCTACTTTAGATAGTCCTCACCCCTGGCCCCTCTCCCAAGGAGCGGGGAACGGTAGCCGTTCAAAGAGTTGGTTGCATGTGGTAGGGAAAGTCCTTCTCCTTGGGAGAAGGATTTAGGATGAGGACTTAAGGTCTACTTTGCTCTACTTTAGATGGCGAGCCGGTGTCTGACACTTAAAGGGTCGGGCCAGGCAAGTGTCAGACACCTAAACGGAGGTCTACTTTTATTTACTTTAGATGAAATGTTGGCTAGGTGATGGTTTCAAAGCAATTACTAACCGCAAGGAACGCAAGGGCATCGCAAAGGACGCAAGTCTATTTTGCTCTACTTTAGAACTTACCCGATTTACCCTTATTGTCAAATTGTCATATTGTCATATTGCTTTCCGCCATGTGAATAATTTAAAAATCCGACACCCTCGTTTGCATACTTCCACTGCCCGAACTTTGTATTTCAAAAACACAAAACCTATGGCATACGGACAAAAAACAGGCGGTCGGCAAAAAGGAACGCCCAACGTACTTACCACCAAAACCCGCGAACTACTTACCCAAATTATCCTGGAACAAATTGCAATGGGAAGGATACAGGAAGAACTACGGCTGCTGCATGGCCGCGACTACCTGAACTTTATTTTAAAATTAAGCAACCTCGTTCTTCCCAAAGCAAAAGAAGCGGAAGAGGAGCCACCGGTTCCGCAAACACCCGATTCAAAAACTACTTCCGCACCACCACCGCAGCCCGATGATGATGAAATGAGCAAAGAAGAAGTAAAAGATATGTACCGGCGGGGAGAAGACTACGTTAAATCGGGGCAATCCTTTAATCCACCCACCTGGAAAAACGTAGAAAAGGAATACGGCCCCTGGGATGATGATGCCGACCCTTACGATTTAAGCCCAATTGAACTGGTGGTAGAGAACCGGATGAAGGACAACAAAAAGCTGGCACAGGATTTCGAAACCTACCGCATTGGCCGTTATGTACGTTACAACGAGAACAAAGATTTTAAAGAAGCCCTGCACGACTTTAATACCCTTCGCAAAAACTTAGGAATGCAACCCATGCACCTTGAAGACGACGGCGATTGGGGCGCGAAGTATGGCATTAGAAAACCAGTGAATCAGGAAACCAGGTAAACAGGAAATCGGCCAACCACATTAACACATTCCCACATCAACACTTCAACACAATACAGCATCGTGTATCAAGTCTCAATAGTCAATACTAACTACTCAATACTAAAGTTTTGGAAAAAAAAGAGGCTACTGTCTTAACCTCTATTATGTCTCAACCATTCACCCCCACGATCGAGACTTTTAAGAACACCGGAAAACTTTCGAGAGAAAGAACCGGATATCTGTGAAATTAAGCAGTAGCCAAAATCTTTAACAGGAACAAAAATATCACATCTATTCAGTAATGCAATACTCAAGGTAATTTTTCTTGCACAATTATTCTAAAAAAATTAAAGGGCTATCACCTTTCAACCAATTCTACCTTTCACCTTCCACCCAAAGGTGAGGGCATGAGAACTTAATCTCTTTTCAAATGGTTTCCGGCGATAACCCCGTGTATACCATTTGCCATTCGATTATATAACGTTTACAGCCCTATTAATTGCCCTAAACCGGGTTAATGTGCACAAAAACTACGCCATCTATTAAAAAACAAAATCTGTTTAAACTTAAGTAATCAATAATACACCAAAAATCGTGTACCGGTTTACCCAATTTAAAAAATACTTAACTACTACTTTAAGGATGAAACCGTTTTGTGCTTTTTACGCCGAAGTATGTTGTGGCCGCCTTTATCGCGCTTCGATTCAAGGTATTTCTGGTTATGCGTGTTGGAAGGTGTTTCTATGGCAACATTTTCCACTATTTCAAGGCCATAACCTATTAAACCCACCCGTTTTTGGGGGTTGTTGGTCATCAACTTCATTTTCGAAATACCCAGGTCGTTTAAAATTTGTGCCCCCACGCCGTAGTCGCGCGCGTCCATGGGCAGGCCTAAATGCAGGTTAGCCTCGTAGGTATCCATTCCTTTTTCCTGCAGTTCATAAGCTTTCAACTTGTTTAATAAGCCAATGCCGCGGCCCTCCTGCTGCATATATAATACTACACCCTTGCCCTCTTTTTCAATCATTTTTAGGGCAGTGGCAAGTTGGTCGCCGCAGTCGCAGCGCATGGAACCCAGTATATCTCCGGTAAGGCAGCTGCTATGTACCCGCACCAAAACCGGCTCGTTCTTTTTCCATGTTCCTTTATAAACTGCCAGGTGCGGCTCGCTGGCGCCCGCCTGCGAGTATGCCCTTACGCGGAAATGCCCAAACTTACTGGGCAGGTCTACTTCCACTTCGCGCTTTACCAACCGGTCGTGTTTCATCCGGTATTGTATAAGGTCTTTAATGGAAATTATTTTCAGCTTATGCTTTTTAGCTATCTCCAGCAACTGTGGCAGGCGCGCCATGCTTCCATCGGCGTTCATCACTTCTACCAGCACACCGGCTTCTTCAAAACCCGCTATGCGGGCAAGGTCGATGGTTGCTTCGGTATGGCCGGCACGGCGCAATACACCACCGCTTTTAGCGCGCAGCGGAAAAATGTGCCCCGGGCGCGCAAAATCCGACGGTTTTGCTGTTTTATTAATAAGGTGCTGAACCGTTTTAGCGCGGTCGTGCGCCGAAATACCGGTGGTACAGCCATGGCCCAGCAGGTCTACCGAAACGGTAAACGCAGTCTCGTGGTTGCTGCTATTTTTTTGCACCATCATGGGCAGGTCCAACCGGTCGCACAATTCTTCGGCCATGGGCATACAAATCAGTCCGCGGCCATAGGTGGCCATAAAGTTTATTACCGCCGGTGTAACATTGCGGGCAGCAGTAACAAAGTCGCCCTCGTTCTCGCGGTCCTCATCATCCACAACAATAATAAGCTTGCCGTTCTTTATGTCTTTTAACGCCTCGGGTATGGTATTCAATTTCATGTTCAGGTTTATTGGTTCACGGTTCACAGTTAACGGTAAAACCATTCACTATTCACTATTTACTATTCACTATTCACTATTCACTTCACTCTAAGTTTCTCTTCGTCGGGCTCCACGCATTTGTTTTCACTCCTTTGGCGTACATTATAAACCCCTGCACCAAAGCCAGGTTCATAAGGTAGAAGTACGCCGCAAAGCGCAAAAGTACCAAATGGATACCTATTCGTTTGAATATAACATCTAAAAATGGTGAAAACAGCAGCACCACCTGCACCAGTAAGGTAAACAGGTAAAACGGGTGCACAGGCGCTATTACAAGGTTAGCCGCAAACGCCATAACAATAAAAACCGGCCCCAGCCAACGCAACAACTTATGCGAGAAAAAACAAAATGCCACCGCGTTAAAGCCCAACAACAACCTCCAATAGGTAGAAAGGTTTTGGAAATTGCCCGCCTGTATACGCGTTTTGCGCTTAAACTCCTCTTCCACTTCATTCGATACATCCTCGTAGCAAACCGACTTCGGCTCGCTTATGCACTTGCCGCCTTTTTGCAGCACGTTCATACTCAAATAAAAATCTTCCATCAGGTAGTTGGAAGGAATGGTTGTCCAGTACAAAGCGCGGATAGCGTGGCAGGCCCCGAAGCCGCCCATCATAGCGCCCCAGTTAAGGCCTTCAAGGTATTTGGTGTTGTTCTCGCCGCGTATGTAAGTGGTTTCCTGCAACGATATGCCATCCTTTTTTATGCCCCGGTTCAAAATGTTGGCCGATACCTGCGCTATGGCCGGGTTTTTAAAATGTTTTGCCAACTGGTAAATGGTATCGGGCGTAAACATCACATTGGCATCGGTAAAAATGAAAATATTGTCCGCGGTATTAAGCCCGGTGCTTTCAATTTGCGCCACCAGTTTGTTCAACACGTTCGATTTGCCGTTGCGTTCGTTGTAAGGCGTAAAAACCAGCGAAGGGTATTTGCCTGCAAATTCGCGGATGATATTATTGGTTTCATCGGTAGAGTTATCGGAACCGATATACACCTTCAGCTTCTGCAACGGATAACCGGTATTAAAAATACTCTCCAGCTTTTCGCGTATTACGCGCTGCTCGTTGTAAGCAGAGAAAATGATAAAGGCGTTTGGCAATGAAGCATCCGAAACATCAAACACCAAATCGTTTTGCTTTTTGCCAATGGAAAAAAGCTTTAGCAGCAAGGGATAAAGAACATACGAGTAAAACATTAACCCCGCCGAAAACCAGAACAAAAAAAGCGCGGCCGCTTGCATTAATTAAGGTGTGGTTTACAAAAGTCTATAATTTGCGAACAGATAATACGGTTATCATACACCTCGCGCACCAGTTGCTGGGCGTTTTGGCCAAGCTTCATTCGCGTTTCCTGGTCCTTCAGCAATTTAATAATGTGCAGGGCAAAACTGCCGCTGCGGTCGGCTATATAAACATCTTTATTATGGGTGCATTTCAGGCTTTCAGCGCCAATAGAAGTGGAAACAATAGCACGGCCCAGCGCCATGGCTTCTACAATTTTTACCCGCATACCGCTGCCCGCAAACAACGGAACTATGGAAATGGATTTAGACATAATAAACTCGCGCGCATCCTCCACCTCGCCCACTATTACCACGCCGTTCATTTCAATATCTTTTATCTCCGCCGGGAAATTGCGGCCAGCTATATAAACCTTCGCATCGGGCACATAATCCAGCACGCGCTGCCATACCCGGTCCACAAACCAACCAATTCCTTCTACATTAGGCATCCAGTCCATACCGCCAATAAAGCCCACGGCGCTTTCTTCTTCCAGGTTAATTTCGGGAAGCTTATCGAACCGGTAACCTGTGGGTACGGCGGCAGAAGGCAAGGTACAGCCATTATCTTTAAACCACTGAAGGTCCTTTTCGCTTACAGGTACCAGCAGGTCGGCCTTGTTAATGTTCTCTTGTTCAAAATCCTTCATCCTGTTAGTAAGCAGGTTAAGGTATTGGCGGCGCACCGGGTTGGGCTCGTCAAGGCTAAGGCGCTCCCAAATTACATGCTCTACATTTTGTGGGCGCAGCACTACTTTGGTTTTGCTATGTTCGCGGATAGTATCAATATACCGCATCAGGTAAATACCTTCCAGCAAAATCATATCCCATTGCTCGGTGGTAAGCAGTTGTATCAGTTTCTCCTCATACTCCTCGGAGTAAAAGCGCTCTACATTGTAGCTATCGCTGGTAAAAAGATTTTTAAGGGCAGCGCCTACCCTAATCGTAGTATCAATATCTACGGCAATAAAACGGGCCGCTTTCTTTACGTCCGGCGGCAGGTTCTCCGGGTTAAAGTAGTGCTTTTTGGTGTTCAGCGCCAGCACGGTTACATCGTGGCCCTGCTCGGCAAAACCCAGGGTAAGGTTAATAATACCAATCACCTCGCCGTCCTTTACCGGCCAGGGGAACTTTTTAGTAAGCTGAAGAATTTTCACCTGCTGTGCGTATAGGGGGCAAATATATCAACCTATGGCGCATTATACGTTAGGCTGAATTTACCATTGGTAGCAGTAAATACCGGCATACTGTTATAAACGCTGTCCTGGCTATAAAGCCTTACCCTGAAACTGCCGGTAAGAACCGGTGGCGAACCGATGCACGTAGCGATGGTCAGGAAATCGGTATTGGCAACGGTTGTATCGGTATGGGCAGAAAAATTTACCCCGGAATTATCAATATAAATCACGTTAAATAAGGGGCACTTATCGCTAATACCACAGGGTAAATTATAGGAGTTCACATCAAATGACTTATAGTCAGTTGTTGAAAGGCACGAGCCCTTTTCAGTGCTGTTACTTTCCGTCAATAAAAGCCCTACCCCACCCGCTATTGGGCTACCGGCAATAAAGTTCGCCGACTTATTGAATTTATCCTGGAAAGTATCCATCAGGAATTGCGATTGCGAAACCGAATAAACATGGTGCTGGCCATTGGTATCAAACTCAATGGTGTTAGTGGCGCTTTCGCCGGCTTTTTGGCAGCTGTAGCAAAGGGCTATTAAAGCAAAGGCAACAGGTATAAGTTTTTTCATAGGGTTGGTTTTACTATTGGCATTGTACGTGGTTAATTCTTCCGTTGGTAAAAGTAAAATTGGGCAGGCAGCCAATACAACTATCCCAATTGGTTATATATGCTTGAAAGGTTCCGCTAATAACCGGCGGGTTACCGGTGCAGGAGGTTACCTGCAGGCCCGGCGACATGCCAAAACTTGCAGAACGCCCCTGGTAATAGGTGCCAAGGTTGTCGGTATAGTCTATAGCAAACCTGCGGCAGGCAGAGGGCTGGGTGGTATCGCAGGCAGGCATATAACTTTCATCGTAGCAGTATATGTCGTAGGCCGCTTCGGTAAAGCAACTATCGCTGCCTTTAAAATCGTAAAACTGCAAGCCAACTCGGCCAGCGCTGCTCTTCGTGGCCGTAATAGCCAATTTCCTGTACTGGCCTATCAACTTTAAAGTAGTTTGGGTAACAGTAAATACCAGGTGGTTACCGTCTTTATCAAACTCAATGGTATTATCCGCAGCAGCTTCCTTTTTGCAGCTATAGCACAAGGTTATAAGGGCAAATATGAGTGGAAGAGGTTTTTTCATGGGTAGCAATACACCACCAAAATAGAACTTATTTTAATAAAAAGAACCGTGTAATACCCACCCCATCCACCAACTTTTCTTAAAAAATACTTTGTGGTAACAATATATTTTTTATTCTTGCGCCTACAGAAATACTATTGTTTTGAAAGCACAGCAGATTACTAAAATGGCACGTAAAAAGTTTACACTGGAGTACATTATCCGTTCCTCCCCTTCAATACTATTCGAATTTTTGGTGCAGCCCAGCAACCTGGCCCAGTGGTTCAGCGATTACTGCGATAGCCAGGGCGATATTTTCATTTTTGGCTGGGGCGGCTCGTTCCAGCGCGCAAGGCAGGTGGATGTTATAGAAGACCAGTCGGTTAAATACCATTGGGAACATGCCCCTAACAAAGAGGAATTCTTCTCTTTCCGCGTTTACAAATCGGAAATTGCCAACGATACTGTATTGGAAATAACCGACTTTGCCGATAACAAAGAAATAAAAGAGCAAAGCGCCCTTTGGGATAAGCAGATAGAGGATTTGAAACACGCTATTGGAGCGTAACCCCCCACCCCCTAAAGGGGGCTTTCCCAGGCTAAAAGGCCTCCCGATTAATATGTTGGCGTGTTGGGCGTTTCTAAATACTCAATACTAACTACTAACTACTCAATACTATATTTACCCTGTGAAAAAACTCGACTGGCTGGTAGTTAAAAGCTTTACCGGGCCTTTTTTCCTTACCTTTTTTATAGCCCAGTTTGTACTGGTAATGCAGTTCTTATGGAAGTATGTCGACGACCTGGTGGGCAAGGGGCTCCAAACCTGGGTACTAATGAAATTAATTCTGTACGCCTCCGCCAGTCTTGTTACCCTGGCGCTGCCGCTGGCTGTATTGCTTGCATCTATTATGACCTACGGCTCTTTCGGCGAGAATTATGAGCTAACAGCGGTAAAATCGTCGGGCATTTCGCTATTGCGGTTTATGCTGCCGCTTATGATTACCGTTACCGGCATAAGCCTGTTTGCTTTGTATTTTTCCAATAACATATTGCCCGAGGCCAACCTTAAATTCAAATCGCTGCTGTACGATATTACCCACCAAAAGCCTACGGTAGCTATTAAGCCGGGCATATTTTACAGCGGCATCGATGGCTATTTCATCCGCGTAAAAAGCAAGGACGATAAAACCAATACGCTTTACGACATTACCGTGTACGACCATACCAGCGGCCGCGGCAACGACCATGTAATAACCGCCAGCCAGGGCTCTATGAGCCAGGATGAGGAACAGATGTCGCTTAAATTGCAGTTGGAAAACGGCCGGCAGTACCGCGAGGTAGACCCCAAAGACCCGCAAAAAGAAAATACCTACGAAATGATGAGCACCTCCTTTACCAGTTGGGAGAAACGCTTCGACCTTTCGCAGTTTAAACTGGTGCGTACCGATGAAAATTATTTTAAGGGCCTGAAACAAATGCTGAACCTTACCCAGTTAACCCACATTATTGATACCATGCGGCTGGAACAGCAAAGCACCAGTAAAGGCATGGTTGAGTACAACCGTCCCTATATTAATTTCGACCGCTACCGGCTGGACACCAGCAAAATGGCCCACATCAACCCTATTGCATTCAAACAAACCACCGACCTATTGAACGAGTACAATAAAGAAAAGAAACTACAGGTAATGGAACTGGCCATGAACAAGGCCCGCAACATTAAAAACTACGCCGAGGTTACTTCCAAGCAAGTCGAATTTAAAGAGCACGATATTGTATTGCATTTAATAGAAGTGTACCGCAAGTTTACCTTGTCAATTGCCTGCCTGGTGCTGTTTTTTATTGGTGCGCCGCTGGGCTCAATAATCCGTAAAGGGGGTTTGGGCTGGCCGCTGTTTTACTGCGTGTTGTTGTTTATTGTTTACCACGTTACCTCTATGATTGGTGAAAAACTTGCCGAAAACAATGTGCTTTCCGCCTTTGGCGGCATGTGGCTTTCAACTGCGGTATTATCGCCCGTAGGCCTGTTCCTTACCTTCAAAGCCACCATGGATTCGAAACTTTTCAATTTAGATTATTACAAAGCGCTGTTGGGGGGACTGAAACCATAACAATGGGGGCTCTCTTTGAGACGCAAGATATTGCGTCTCTACATTGCAACGGGCAACCGCAACATGTTGATACCTTAAATATTTGCATAACGCCTGTGTGGTATCTTTGTATTTAAAGAAGCCCTACGAAGCTTGAAAAAATTTTTCGCCGACAATAAAATTTTCTTCCTGTTATACGGCTTGTTCGTTATAACCGGGGCGGTAATTATAGCCACGCTTGAAAGGGGGAACGAAATACTTTACTTCAACGCCCTGCACAACCCTTTTGCCGACCAGTTTTTTAAATGGATGAGTTACCTGGCCGAATGGCCCTTACTGGCTTTTATGTTACTAATAGCTATACGCTTTAGCTATGGCAAAGGGCTTATACTGGCGCTTAATAATTTACTTATACTGCTGGAAGTACAAATACTTAAACGCTTTATTTTTGCCACGCAGGTAAGGCCCTCCGTATTTTTTGAAAACAAGGCAAGCTTAAATTTTATACCGGGTGTAAATATCGAGCAGTACCACAGTTTCCCTTCGGGGCATACCGCCGGGGCTTTTGCCTTTTGCCTTATGCTATGTCTGCTTTTAAAGGATAAACGCTGGGCCATTGTACTTTTTACGCTGGCGCTGCTGGTTGGTATTTCGCGCATTTATTTGCTGCAGCATTTTTTCCGCGATGTATATGCCGGGTCGCTGGTAGCGGTTATAAGCACTTTGGTGTTCTATCTTACATTTGTGCGTTCATCTTTCTATAATAACCTGAAATGGAAAGATAAATCGATAACCGGCAATGATTAGCGCGCTGCAAAAACGCATACTCCGTTTTCCTACCCAGGCTTTCCTGGCAATAATAGGCGCGTTGTTATTTTTTCCGTTTTTAGGCAAGGTGCACCTGTTTGATTGGGGCGAAACAGGCTTTGCCGAAGGTGCACGCGAAATGCTGCTTACCGGCAATTACCGCATGATGCAGCTCGATTTTCAACCCTTACTGCAAAGGCCGCCATTGTTTATTTGGTTGCAGGCTTTATCCATGCATTTTTTTGGTGTAAACGAATATGCGGCGCGTTTCCCCAACGCAATTTGCGGCATAGCTACTATGCTGGTGGTATTTAATGTTGGGCGTTATGTTTTCCGCTCGCAGTTGGGAACTTTGTGGGCCCTGCTTTTTGCATGTTCAATTTTGCCGCAGGTATATTTTAAAAGCGGCATTACCGACCCGGTATTTAACCTGTTCATCTTCCTGGGCATCTATTTTATGTACAGCGTAACCGCCGAGAATGACTTCGACGACCGCAAAACCCGCAAACGCCTGCGCCGTAATGCCCTTTTGTTTTCGGCGCTGTTTATTGGCCTGGCTACGCTAACCAAAGGGGCGGTGGCTATTTGGGTTTCCATGCTTACTGCCGCTACTTACCTTTTTGCCAACCGGGGCCGGTTGCGTTTCGAAATTACAGAGGTTATTTGGTGGCTGGCGGGCATTACCATTGTTATTACCATTTGGTTAAGTTTTTCTTTAAAGGCAAACGGGTTAGCTTTTGTTATGCAATTTTTCCGGTACCAATTTCACCTGTATAGAAGCGGGGAAATGTGGTACGGCTACCCCGACTTTTTCCATTTTGTAATACTGCTTATTGGTGTGTTCCCGGCATCGGCATTAATTTTTAGCTCCTTTAAGCGCAGCGTACACGACAGCCAAACACAAAACTCCTTTAAAAAGTGGATGATATACCTGCTGATAATAGTGCTGGTAACCTTTACATTTTTGCACACCAAGGTTATACATTATTCGTCGCTGGGCTACTTCCCTATTACCTTCCTTGCAGCCTACTACCTTGATAAACTTTTAGATGGCAACGAACGCTGGCGCTGGCCGCAAACCATTCCGGTATTAGGTATCGCAATTTTAATTGTAGGGGTATTTACCGGTGGTGTGTTTATCATTCAAAGCCCGGAGTTGTTTACCGGTTATATACACGACGAATTTTCGCGGCAATGCCTTTATGCAAAAGTGTATTGGAGCGATTGGGATATCCGCTTTGGTATTATTTACCTGGTGGCAATACTGGTGGCAGTAGCTTTAATGTACCGCCGACAAGTACGCTGGGGCACCTACGTGCTGCTTATAAGCAGCGCCTTGTTTATTAATACCGTTACCATTTTCATTTTCCCCCGCATGGAAAAATATGCGCAGGGTGCATTAATTGAATTTTTAGAACAGAAGCAACAAGAGGATTGTATAGTAGATGCCATCGGTCTAAACAGTTATACCGCTTCGTTTTACTCCAACCGCCCCGCCCCTGCCTCTTCCGATACCGCCAAAATACATTACGTTGTTAGCCCCATTACCAATGCCGGTCAAATACAACTGCAAAACCCCGGGCTGCAAGAGTTATACAGGAAAAATGGATGGGTGTTTTGGAAGGCAGTTTCCAGTGGCCGGTAACCAATGGCCAGTGAACACAAAGTTGCCCAATGCCCGGTGGTCACTGGTCATTGCCCACTGGTTACTATCTCTCAATCGCTATTCTCTTAAACACAACCTCGCCGCCAGTGTTTACTTGCAGCAGGTAAATGCCGTTTGGCAGTTCGGTTAAGTCGAAAGCAGTTCTTTCACTACTTGCAAAGCGGGCTTCTTTAACCGGCCTGCCGTTTACATCCAGCAGTTTTATAAGCATTGGTGTTGAACCGGTTGGCAAATCAACATATAACATCCCATCGGTTGGGTTAGGATAAACAGAAACGGCAACCGGCAAACCGGTACCGGTTATACCTAATGGGCTTACGGTAAACACCTCCGAAGTATCCATACAGCCGTTTATATCCTGTGTAACTACCTTGTATTTACCGGGCACCGGGTGGGCAATCGTTTCCTGGGCAATGTTCAGTTGCTGCCCGCCAAGGAACCACTGGTACGTAACCGAAGGGGTTGCGCTTAAGGTATCGTTGGCAAATTGTATTTGCGGTTGAACCGGTGTAAATATTTTTACGGTATCGGGGTTTGAGGTAACCGTTACCGGGCTGGCACAACGGGCATTGCTGGTAAGCGCCACAGTTATAATGTCGCCATCCGTTAATTGCGCCGTGTTGTAGCTTATACCTTTAGCAGTATCTATTGCAATGCCGTTGCGCTTCCATTGGTATTTGGGCGCGCTCCCTTCGTTATGAACAGAAGAATTGAAGGCTAAAGGCTGCCCCTGGCACTGGCCGTTTCCCGTCACTTCGGAAATTTGGATATCCGGTTCCACCGTTGGCGTTACCTTAAAGTGGATGCCTTCCGAAGCCGCCACCTGCTCAACAAGGCAGGTTAAACTGGATGTTACCCGCACACCAATTGTATCGGTACCGGTAAGCGCAGTGGTTTGATAAGTGGCAAGCGTGTCGTTAATCAACTCAACACCGTTCTTTGTCCATTGGTATTTAGGCGTGCCGCCGTTAATAACGTGGCTGGTAAACGTAACCGGTTGCCCGGAACAGATACTATCAGTTACATTAGTGGTAACGATAACACTGTCGCTTTCATTGATAATTACCTGTAGTGAAATAGTATCGGAATTTACCTGCGTAGCAGAAACACATTGCAGCGAGGGCTTCGCCACTACGTACACCGCATCGCCATAGGCCCATTCGCTTGCGGTGTAAGTAACACCGGTTTCGCCCCCAACCTGTGTGCTGTTTTTCATCCATTGGTATTGCGGCACACCGGCATTTTGGGCTTCGGCGATAAAGGTAACCTCGTCGCCGCCGCATATTTTACCGGTGGCGCTGCTGCTAATAGTAACTGCTGGCGTAACTATAGCATCCACTTTTATAGTAACTGCATTCGATACCGGCTTTAAAGTTGAAGGGCATAAAGCCGAGGATGTCATTTCAAGCGTAATTACATCGCCATTGGCTATACCGGTTAAAGTAATATTAACCGAGTCGGAATTAGCAACAGGTTTATCGTTTATCCTCCATTGGTATACCGGGTTAGTTCCACCATTAACCTGTTGCGAAGTAAACGCCACGCTTTGCCCCGCACAAATTGCAGTATCAATGGTAGCAATGGTTACCGTATCAAATTGCAATGGGTTTACGGTTACCGTGTCAACCTTTGAGATAGCCGTTGGTTGCAATACACAGGTAAGGTTGGATGTAAGCGCCACCCAAACGCTGTCGCCGTCGTTCAGCTTATCGGTGGTAAATGATACTGCAAAGCGGCCGAAGCTATTGCCGTTTACAAACCATTCGTATTTCGGCACATCGCCGCCGTTCACCGGGTGTGCAGTAAATGTTACCGGTGTTCCGGCGCAAAAAGTATCCTGCGTGGCGGTTATAGTAACCGACGGGTCGGAAGTGCTTATAGTAACTAACTTGTTAACCGGTGCCGAGGAACCGCATTCATTGAAAGCTGCCACCTCAATTGTACCGTCAGTATTACCTAAAGTAACTGTTATCGAATCGGTAGTTGAAGAACCGGTCCAATCGCCGGGTATGGTCCAGTTGTAACCGGTAGCATTTGGTACCGCTGTTACAAAAAAAGTATTTGTGGAATTAGGACAGGCAGATGCCGCGCCTTGAATAGCATCGGGAGCCGCGGGTTTAGGCGTAATAGCAATTGTTTTTGAAGAAGCGTTTGAAGTTCCGCAGCTGTTAGCAGCCTTTACCGTAACAGCGCCTCCGATAGAACCCGATAACGCAGTAATAGAGTCGGTAGTGGAAGTGCCAGTCCAACCATTAGGCAGCGTCCATATATAACCGGTTGCCCCGGTTACAGCTGCTATACTATATACCTTGCTTGTATTGGCACACACACCGGTAGGGCCGGTAATAAGACCCGGGGTTGATGGTGCAGTAGTTACAGTAACCGGTAGCGTAGCCGCCGCCGATGTGCCACAGGAGTTTGAAGCTGCCACGCTAACGTTACCACTGGTTGTTCCAGCAGTAGTGGTAATAGAGTTGGTAGTTGAAGCGCCCGACCAGCCCGATGGGTAGGTCCACACATAACCTGTTGCACCGGTTACCCCGGTAATGGAATAAGTATTTTGAGAGCCCCCGCAAATAGCAGTATTACCGTTAATAGCACCCGGTTTAGCCGGAACCGGTGTAATAGAAATGGTTTTTGATGAACCACTGGAGGTGCCACAGGCATTGGAAGCAGTTACTACCACATTGCCACTGTTACTACTTGCCGTTGCGTTAATACCATTGGTAGTGGAACTACCAGTCCAGCCGACTGGTAATGTCCAGTTATAACTGGTAGCATTTGCCACAGCTGCCACGGAGTACAGGTTAGTAGAACCTGCGCATACGGGCGAGTTGCCGCTCATAGTACCCGGAGCAACAGGAACGGGTGTAATGGTAAGTAGCTGTGATGAAAAGCCCGAAGTGCCACAATTGTTGGAAGCGCTTACACTTATAGTACCTCCCCCATTGGTTGCTGTTGCGCTTATCGAATTGGTAGTGGATGAGCCGGTCCATCCGGAAGGCAATATCCAATTATAGGTGGTGGCGCCGGCAACAGCGGCAACGGAATAGGTATTAGTGGAGTTGGCACAAACCCCCGTGGTACCGCTTATTGCTCCCGGTGTAGCAGGTGCTGCGGTAATAACTAAAGTTTTAGTGGAAGCGCCCGAGGTGCCGCAGCTGTTGGTGGCAGTTACGCTTATAGTTCCGCCGGCGCTGCCTGCAACGGTACTGATAGAATTGGTAGTGGATGAACCGGTCCAGCCATTGGGCAAGGTCCAGTTATAACTGGTGGCACCGCTAACCGCGGTAACGGAATAGGTGTTAGCCGAACCTGCACAAACCGGTGTAGCACCGCCAATTGTGCCGGGGGTAGCCGGCGGGTTGCAAATGTTTTCGTACACTTTGGTGTTGGCTAAAAACAGTGAGTCGCCGCTGCTGCTGCCGTTTTTATTAGTGGCCAAAAAGGACCCATAAAACACCACCGGTCCTTTACCGGTAACGGGCGCCGTCCAGTTATACGACCACGACCTGGAATTAGTGCCTGCCGTACCGGCGCTGGTGTGGGTTATATAATTAGCATTGCTCGATGCGAAGTGGGTATTGGTGGCATCGGTAATCGTTATAGTTCCCTGCGGGGTGTGGTTTGCGGTAGTGTCAATTTGCATTGCTTCGAAACCAAAGCGGGTATGACCGGTGCGGGTAATGCTGGCGGTAATAGTGTAAACCTGCCCTGCAGTATAGCCTTCAGGCGGTATGTTAGTAGTAATAGAAGCCAGGCCCTGGTAAGTGCCGCCGCTGTGACAACTGTTACAAGCCGAGCCATCGCGCGGCGAACCGGTTTCGCCGGCCGGTGCACCGGTAAGCGTTGAATGGGCAGGTGTATACATCCCGTTCAGCACTACCAACAAAATAGCCAATAAAAAACCAAAGGATAATAAACGTGTTTTCATAAATAGGTTAAGGTTCAATTAAGAGGTGATTTTTACAATTAATCGTTGCAACATCAATTTAAAAATACCAATACGAACATTTATAAAGCCTTTTACATTAAGTTACAACTTAGAACTTACGTAATCAACCTCTGAAAACCCACCATATGGCTAAAGCCTGGCCGTGGTTTTTTAACCCTGTTTCCGCGAAGGGACTATAGAGACGCAACATCTTGCGTCTCCACCATGAACAGGTAAGAAAAAAGCAAGGAATTTTGACGGGCTGGACTTAATTGCCGAAATTTGTATTCCCACCTCCAAACTGAAGATCTATGTCGCAATTGTTGATGAATTTGGCTGAATTGAAGAAAAAGCAGGTTCCAGCCATCTATGTTTTAGCCACGGCTGCAGGTTTCTTGTTTTTTATAGCCTGGCATTATTTAGGCCAGCTACCCAACGGGTTTCATCCATCGGTAACGCCCCCACCTGTTACTACCGAAGCCTACGCGAGCGAATGCCAGGCATCGGATATTATACAGTTTAGGATGAAGGAATATAAGTATGCCCGCCCGCTGCTTATATACGATGGCGTAACACAAGATGAAAAGATGAAGGACCTGAAAAGCGCTGTGGGCGCAATAATACAAGGCCAGGTTAAAGCCGGTACGCTCATAAACGCATCGGTATATGTGCGTAAGCTAAGTTCGGCCAGCTGGATAAGCATTAACGATAACGAAAGCTACAATCCCGGCAGCCTTATTAAGCTACCGGTAATGATGGCTTACCTGCGCGAGTCGGAACTTCAACCGGGCTTATTGGATAAGGAACTTTTATTTGATCCGGCAGGTGTGCGCATACCCACTCAAACATTTTCCGATGAAACTATTAAGGCTGGCAAAAAATACAAGATACGCGACCTGCTTTACCAAATGATTGTAAAGAGCGATAACAATGCCACACTGGTGCTTAACCGTAACCTGAACATGAACCTGTTTACCCAGTTGTTCGAGGACCTTGGCCTGCCACCGGTTGATATGCACGACTATCATTACAAGGTTAGCGCCTCTGATTACTCAAAGTTCCTGCGCGTGTTATACAATGCCACTTACATGAGCAATGAAGATGCGGACTATGCTTTGTCCTTGCTCATCAACAGTTCGTTTAAGGATGGCATTATGAAAGAGCTGCCAAACGATATACAGGTGGCTCATAAGTTCGGCGAGTTTGGTTTGAATATAGAGGGCCCCTTTAAGCAACTGCACGAATCGGGCATAGTATACATAGCCAACAACCCGTACCTTATTACCGTAATGACCAAAGGCAACGATGTGCACCAGCTTTCAAAAGTTTTAGGCGATATATCGAAGTGCGTTTACGACAAATTATACTACAACAGTAATGGCTTGAATAATTTCGCTCAAACAGGTAAGAAAAACCTGGCCGGGCTTAACTAATTATACTGCCCAAGCCACCCCCGCCCGACTCCGCTACTACCCAGCTGTCGGGCGGTTTATTTGGTTTTACATTGTGTATTTTATCAAAGAAACTCGTATTAGCATTGTCAGCTTACTTTGTCTATCCGGAGAAATGAGTAATTGGTTCGCTACCTTTGCACAATGCATATACAGGACCTTATTGATAAAGCCCTGCTAACACTTGAAGTAGGTAACAGTACCCCGCTCTTTATTTTACTGGCCCGCGATGGCACTATCCACCGCAAGGGCAATGGTAACCCGGCGGCTAACCTGCCGCTTATAACCGGCAATTCAACCGATGGCCACTTTGAAGCCCTGATGATGACCGTTGACGAACATATTTTTACCTATACCGGTGTTATACGGATGCCCGAAAAGGTTGGAACGGAATGCCGGCTAACGATGATTTTCCAGGGCAGGAACGGCGTTGATATTTCCTTCCGCGTTGTATACGGGGCCGACTCGCAAGGCCCACCGGTTGAACTGGCTCAAATACTTATAAACGCAGTTAAACTAACCGACACCTGGTACAACCAACAGTTAGCGCTTCAAAAACCAGAAGGCGATGAAAAGAAGTGGTGGCAGGTGTGGAAATAACAGTAGCCAGTTGGCAATTGGCAGTTGGCAAAGGAGAGGCAATTAACATTAACACCTTCGCACCTCAACACATCAACACAACAAATCCGAAATCATAAATCATAAATACAGCTCGCTTTTAATCCACCCCCATTTACACAAGCGGTGTTTAAGCGAAACTTTTATACAGCCAATGCCATAGGTAACGCTGCGGCTGAAATTGATAGAACTGGCCTCTTCAAAGTATTTTGTGGGGCAAGTAACCTCGGCTATCTGGTAACCTTTAAAAAATATTTGCGATAGCATTTGGTTATCGAACACAAAGTCGTCGCTGTTCTTTTGGAAGGAAATATTCGTAAGCACCTCCCGGCTAAAGGCCCGGTAACCGGTATGATACTCCGATAGCTTTTCGCCAAGCAAAATGTTTTGGGTAAGAGTAAGGAACCGGTTAAACACATATTTATATAAGGGCATTCCTCCTTTTAAAGCGCCGCCACCCAATATGCGCGAGCCCAGCACCACCGGGTACACATCGTTACCTATAATACTTATCATGGCCATTAATAGTTTGGGGGTGTACTGGTAGTCGGGGTGCAGCATTACCACTATATCGGCGCCTATTTCAAGTGCTTTGGTATAACAGGTTTTCTGGTTGCCGCCGTAGCCCTTGTTCTCGTTATGCTTAATTACGTGGTGTATGCCCAGTTGCTGGGCCACCTCTACGGTATTATCGCGGCTGGCGTCGTCAACCAGTATTACTTCGTCAACAATAGCAAGGGGTATTTCGCGGTAGGTTTGTTCTAAAGTGCGGCCGGCATTGTAGGCAGGCAGCACCACCACTACTTTTTTTCCGTTATACATAGGCTATTGTACGCAAATGTATAATAAGTGTTTACAAAGAAAAGTTGGGGCAAGTGCATAAAAAAAGGACAACTCAACCAACCTCTGGGAGTCGTCCCTAAATGCTCAATTCAATCCCAAGGTCTCATTACAGCACCTGGTATACGGGTATCCATTTCAGCCATCTTTGAGGCACCCCGTGAAGAGCTTGCGTTTGTAATATTGCAAAAGGCATTCCAAACCCATTACCAAAGGTAAGGCTTCACCGGGAAGGAACTTTTTCCCCATTCCTATGTATTTCGCTACCCGGATTAAACAATCAAAAAATATAAATTAGCCCCTTAATGGCCGCAAACACAAAGAGCAAACAAAAGCAACCGGTTGCCAAACTTAAGGCAAAGGCGCAAACTGCCCCTAACCGAAATATTATAATTGGCTTGGGGCTGGCGCTAATAATTGCCATTACTTACTTCCTGTACTGGCCGGCCACATCCTTCGGGTTCACCAATTGGGACGACGACTTATACGTTACCGAAAACCCTCTCCTCCTCCACCCCGAAAACACCCACAACATGTTTGCCACACCGGTTGCAGGGCACTATCACCCGCTTACTATTTACTCCCTGGCATACGACTATGCGCAGGTGCGTACGCTGCCGGAAGAACAACAGGCGCACCGGTTCCATACAGTTAGCATTATACTGCACCTGTTAAACACTTTGCTGGTATTTTACTTTGTATATTTATTCAGCAACCGCAGGCTGCTTACCTCATTTGCCTGTACGGCCTTGTTCGCCTTACACCCCATGCACGTGGAATCGGTAGCGTGGATTGCCGAGCGAAAGGACGTGCTTTATACTTTCTTCTTCTTCATCTCCTTAATTTGTTACCTGTACTACCTCGATAAAAAGAGTTACATATGGCTGGCGGCATGTTTTGTTGCGTTCATACTATCGGTTGCAGGTAAATCGGCGGCGGTTATTTTGCCATTGGTATTATTAGCTATCGATTACTTCCGTTCGCGTAAATTGGATGTACCTGCGCTTGCCGAAAAAGTGCCGTTTTTCCTGGTATCGGCCATTGCAGGTTACTTAAGCATAATTGGGCAACACTCTGCCGGCGCTATTGGCGATAGGGCAATTTTTACTGTGTTCCAACGTATGCTGTTCCCCTTCTACGGGGTAATGATGTACCTTATAAAATTGGTGTGGCCGTTCAAACTTTCGGCTGTTTACCCATACCCGAACGTGGAGGGCAAACCTTTAGGCTTCGAATTTTACATAGCCCCCTTAATAGTTGCGGCAATAGTAGGCGGCCTGCTGTATTTAGGCAAACAAAAAAAGATAGTGGTGTTCGGCCTGCTGTTCTTCTTTATTAATGTAATACTGGTGCTGCAATTCCTGGGTGTAGGGCAGGCCATAATTGCTGAACGCTATACTTACGTAGCCTACCTGGGCCCGTTTTTAATGATGACCTGGTGGCTGGATGATGAAAAAATAAAAGCCCGCACCGGTTTGTATTACGGTATTTGTGCGGCAGTATCGTTGCTGCTAATTATTTGTATGCTTCAAACTAAGGAGCGGGTGAAAGTTTGGGGCGGCAACGAAACGTTGTGGACGGACGTAATTAACCAGTTCCCTAACCGGGTGGTAGATGCCTACAACAACCGTGGCTACTACTATCGTCATGCCGGACAGCCGCAAAAAGCTTTGGACGATTACTCCGTTGCCCTTTCGCTTGATGCGACCGATGCCCTTGCGTGGAGCAACCGTGGTAATGTATTTTTCGACCTGCACCAATTCGATTCGGCAATTGCAAATTACAACCGGGCAGTTGCCTTACGGAAAGATATGTGGGAAACCTTAAGCAACCGGGGCGCCAGTCGCGCACAAATAGGCGACCTGCAAGGCGCCGTGCAGGACCTTGAAGTTGCCACGCAGCACGATGCTAATACTTCGTCCCTCACTAACCTGGCTTTAGTATACTCTATGCTAAACAACCATGAAAAAGCCATTGCCACCTACAACCGGGTTATGGAACTAACGCCGGCGGCGCATAATATTCTAAATGCCATAGGCATTGAATACCAGAAAATGGGAAAGCTCGATGAATCAATTTCTATCCTCACAAAGGCTATTCAACTGTCGCCCAACGAAGGCCTTTACTACCTGAACAGGAGCTACAGCTATCACGGTATGAATGATAATGCACATGCAGTGCTGGACGTGCAAACCGCGCAAAAATTAGGACAAAAGGTGCCGGATGAGTACCTGGCGCAGCTTCCAAAGTAACTTCTATAATTAATTGGTTTTTAAAATTTTATTGTAAATTATTTAACCTACACTTAACCACATTTGTCTCTTCTAAAATTTTATTATTTTAACCCTTTAATTACAAAACCCCCTTCAACACATGAAAAATCTTTTACCCTTATTGCTACTGCTTATAGCAGTACCAGCCGTTTATGGCCAGGCGCCAACCAAAATGAATTACCAGGCCGTAGTGCGCGATAAACAGGGCCAGCCTGTAGCCAAAACAACACCTGTTGCATTTAGGTTTACTATACACGATACCACATCTACAGGCCATGTATCTTTTACCGAAGTAACCAATACCGCTGTCGGCGAGTTTGGTTTAGTAAACCTTCAAATAGGCAGCAGCAACAACCTTGGTATTGTTAACTGGGGCAATGGTGCAAAATACCTGCAGGTAGAGGTAGATATTAATAATAGCGGAACCTACACCGATATGGGTACAACGCAATTAATAAGCGTGCCTTATGCATTGTATGCCGCCAACAGTAATACCGGACCGCAGGGTGCAACAGGCGCTAAGGGAATAACCGGCGCTACGGGTTCAAGCGGCGCAACAGGTATTGGTGTTACAGGTTCAACCGGTGCTACAGGCGCTACAGGGCCAACCGGCGCTACAGGTGCCGGCAGTGGTGTTACCGGCCCCACCGGCGTTACAGGGGCTACAGGGGCTACAGGTTCGCCGGGGTCCAACGGAACTAATGGAATTAACGGCACTAATGGAACAAATGGTACTAACGGACAAAATGGCACCAATGGCGCTACAGGGGCAACAGGTGCCACCGGTATTACAGGACCCACCGGGCCTACCGGTGCTACGGGTGCAACCGGTACCGGCATTACAGGCGCTACCGGCGCAACAGGTTCGTTAACCGGGGCGGCCGGTGGCGATTTAAACGGCACCTACCCCAACCCAACTGTTGATGGTTTGCAAGGCCGCCCCATTAGCAACGCCGCCCCTTCTACTAATAACATCTTACAATGGAATGGCTCCGCATGGACCCCCTCCGACCCCAGCGGCCTTTTTTGGAAAACCGCCGGCAACAGCGGCACTAGTCCATCTACGCAGTTTATAGGAACCACCGATAACCAACGCTTGGTGTTCCGTACTGCCAGTACCGAATGGGCCACTATATTAACCAACGGTTTTGTGGGTATTGGCAATGCAGCCCCCTCCGCACGCCTGCACGTAGGCAACGGTGGCCTTGCGGGTATAACCGGTGGCAATTTCCCGGAATTTGCAGTGAGTGGGTTAGATGCCTATGATGTCCAGGACGGGGGCATGGTGGCAATTGTAAATGGCGACCCTACCGGAGTTTTTGCATCTAGTAATTACTTAAATAAAGGCGGAACATTAATATTTGCCGGCCGCAATGAATCTTTCAGCCAGCATATAACCACCTATACCAGGATAAGCGGCAGAAAAGAAACAAATGTGGATGGCGATGAGCTTGCCTATATGTCGTTCGATACCCGCAAGGGGAATGGTACCGGTCTATTGGAAGCTATGCGTATTACCAGCCAGCAGTTAGTGGGTATAAATACCACCGTTCCTACAGCTAAGCTTTCGGTAAACGGTGCCGCCAATAATACCACCGGCGCATGGGGTGTTTTTTCCGACGGAAGGGTAAAAACTTTAACCGGTAACTTTACCGATGGCTTGAATGTAATTAAACAAATACACCCGGTAAAATTCCAGTACAATGCCAACTCGCCGTTTAAAGCAGATGGCGAACAAATAGGTGTTGTAGCACAGGAGCTTGAAAAAATTGCGCCTTATATGGTTACCCAAAAACAATATAAGGACTTTAAAGACCTGCGCGAAGTAAGCAACCAGGCCTATGTTTTCCTGCTAATTAACGGTATACAGGAGCAGCAAAAAATGATTGAACAGTTACAACAGAAAGTTGAGAACCTGCAACAGCAGCTAAACAGCAAGGGCAACAAATAAGGTAGTTACTGCCGGAACTTATGGTCTATCATATAATTTTTGGTTACTAATACAGCATAGGGAACCTTAGGGTAACATGTCTCTTTATATTGAATTTTCTTTAAAATTGAGACACTACCCCGGTTTCAAGTAATTGTTCGCCATTTCGGAATTCCTTATTTTAAAGATTAAACAATAAACCCCTACTTCAAATGAAACATCTTCTACCCATATTGCTGCTGTTTTGCATTTCGGCCAATGCCCAAAATAATGTGGGCATTGGAACAGCCACGCCTAATCCATCTGCCTTATTGGATTTATATTCCAACTCAAAAGGTTTGCTCATTCCACGAATGAATACAACCCAACGGGTTGCTATAACGCCGCTACCCAATGGGTTGTTAGTATTTGATATTGACAGCGGTTGTGTACTTGCTTATGATTCTATTGTTGTAAGCTGGAAAAACCTTTGCAGTGGCTCTATACAAATAAGTGGTAATGGAACCACCGGCGCTACAGGGCCAACCGGCCCAACAGGCCCTTCGGGTGTAGCCGGAGTTACCGGAGCAACCGGTATAGGCTCCGGGCCAACAGGTGTAACAGGCCCTTCAGGAATTAATGGTGTTACAGGAGCCACCGGTGCTACTGGTTCCACTGGTCCATCGGGGCCAACAGGGGCAGGTGCAACAGGCGCCACAGGAAATACAGGTGCTACAGGACCGACAGGTGCCACAGGTTCTACTGGAAGTACCGGTGCAACAGGAGCAACTGGTGCTACAGGTTCTACGGGAAGTACCGGTGCAACAGGAGCTACAGGAAGTACCGGTGATACCGGCGCTACAGGCCCAACCGGTCCACTTGGGAATGCCGGGGGAGATTTAAGCGGCACCTATCCAAACCCAACGGTGGTGGGTTTGCAAGGCAGGCCGGTAAGCGGTACGGCTCCTGGTACCAATTATGTTTTACAATGGACCGGAGCCGCATGGGCCCCCGCCGACCTTAGTGGGTTATATTGGAGAACTACCGGCAATACCGGTACCAACCCGGCCACTAATTTTTTAGGTACAATTGATAACCAGCGACTGGTTTTCAGAACTGCTAATACCGAATGGGCTACAATTCTTACAAATGGTTTTGTAGGAATAGGTCTAAACAATCCGCAAGCACATGTGCATATAGGCAAGGGCGGCCTTTTGGGAATAACCGGCGGCAATTTCCCGGAAGTTGCCATTGGCGCTGTGGATAATTACAATACCCAGGACGGAGGCATGTTAGCAATTGTAAACAGCGACCCTACCGGCATCTATGCAGCCAACTACAAGGATAAGGGCGGCGATATGATATTTGCGGGCAGAGATATAGCTGCTAACCAACATATCTGTACCTATTCGCGGATTAGCGGTAAGAAAGAAAATAGTATAGACGGGGACGAGTTAGCATATATGTCGTTTGATACACGCAGGGGAATATCAGGGCTTTATGAAGCCATGCGTATTACCAGCCAGCAGCTGGTAGGTATAGGCACTATTGCTCCAACAGCCCTGCTTTCTGTAAACGGTGCAGCCAATAATACCACCGGCGCCTGGGGTGTTTTTTCCGACGAAAGGGTAAAAACTTTAACCGGTAACTTTACCGATGGGCTGAACGTTATAAAACAAATTCACACGGTAAAATTTAAGTACAATGCAGATGCCCCCTTTAAAGCAGATGGCGAACAAATAGGCGTTATAGCGCAGGAGCTTGAAAAAATTGCGCCTTATATGGTTACCCAAAAACAATACAAGGACTTTAAAGACCTGCGCGAAGTAAGCAACCAGGCCTATATTTTCCTGCTAATTAACGGTATGCAGGAGCAGCAAAAAATGATTGAACAGTTGCAACAACAATTAAAAAGCAAGGGCAACAACAAATAGTTACTGCCCGAACTTATGATCTATCTGGTAATCTTTGGTTATTAGTACCGCGTAAGGGTAGCAAATTTGCTTGCCACCGGTATCGGAAATGCACAATTGGATACGCGCCCGGTAGTCAACAAAATCGGTAGAATTAATTTTTCCCTCGGTGCGCATTTTATTCAGCGAATCTACTTCGGCGGCTAAACGCATACGGGTGGCCATTAAAGCATTAAGCTCTGTTGTATCGCTAAAAAGGGTTTCGCGGTCCTTATCGCCCAGGTCCTTGCTCACTTTATACGAAAGCTTTACCACATCGGTGTTAACTTTCAATTTCTTCATTAGCGCTTCCGATAAAGCGCCTAACGACTTTAGTGAATCGCTTTTCATAGTAATGTATACACCGGCTTCATCAAGCGCAGTAAAAATATCTACACCGGTTATATAACAACTGTCAATTTTCATGTCCTTGCCCAGCTTGCTTTCAATATACGACCTCGACACCTGTAGCAATTTTTCCTGCCCGGCATCCTTGTTACTATTACACGAATGAACAACCAATGCAGCAACCACCAATAGAGCTGTTAACCTTATAAACTTTACCATATGCTATTAACTCTGTGTTTTTTTAATAATGCCTTTTACCAAATACAAATCAATTATTTTATCAAGCTCCAGTTCAAACGGCTCGAAGCGGCGGTAATTTTCACTGCGCTTCTCAAAGTTATCCGAAGTGCACAACACCATATTCTTCCTGTCGCTTTTTTGCAGGCGTTTAACCAGCAAATAATCGCGGGTGCGAAGAAGGTAAATTTCGCCGTACATAATTACCTCTTTGTCAAAAACCTTACGGCATAATATTAATGACCCGTTTTCGATGGTGGGGTACATCGAATGCCCATATACATACATGCCAAAATTACAATCCTCGTAACCGGGCACATTTACATGGAAACTCGGCACCTCGGGTATTTGGCTAATGTTATCCATTTGCCCTGCGGTAGCGGTTAACTCATACACAGGCGTCCCCTCATGCAAAACCAAAGGCCTCATTTCCTTTTCGTTTTTGTAAAGTTTAAAAAGCTTATCGGCTATATCGCCGGGCACAGGGCGGCGGCCCGCCATTACATTGCTTAAGGCGCTTTCGTTCCAATTTAAATTATCCACCAACTCTCTCCTATTGGAAATAACCCTGCTTTTTAAAAGCTCGTTCACTTTAGCGACGAAACGCCGCGTTATATCTTCCTTTTTTACCACTTGCTTCCTTTTGTTGACAAGTTAAAAATACAATTTCTTTTCAAATTTGAAAAGTCATTTTTAAATTTGCATTCGTAATCGTTATCGAATATAAGAAGAACGATGAATGGGCCTCTATAAGGGGCCCAATAAAGACTCTCTCCTTCCCTGCGCGGCGTCGCCACCCCCTCCCACCACGGGAGGGGGTTAAGGGAAAGAGAAACGGACACAACGAGTACTGTTTTTAAAAAAATAGGATGCACGAGGAATTTACCTGCGAAGAATGCGGGCAGACGGGGCACATCCGTTTGCTTACCCACCGCGACACCCAACCCGGCGATTATTGCCGCGATTGCGGGGAGCGGGAAAAATGCAAAGCGTGCGGAGAAATAGAATTACGGCAGCAAATGATAAAACACCAAAGCAACTACCTGTGCCGCGACTGCTTTGAAGAAAAAATGAGAAAAGTATGCACGCTAATAATTCAATGCAATAGGTGGTTAACCACTGAAGGTAAAAAAATGGAACAGCCTGAATATAAGATGCTGGATACCTGGCTTTTTGAAAGCAAAGAAGAATGGATGAAACGGTATGAACGAAAAAAAGAAGTGAGCAAACGATTGCAACTGTACTATGTAAAGTTAGCGGGCCAATGGCCAATGGGCAACGACCAGTGAATACAAGTAACCAATGAATAGTAAACAATTAAAAACAACTAAAAATCATGAAAACAGAAACAGAACAAAGACTTGACAGGCAATGCCGCGAAATTGTAAAGCGTATGCTGCGCGGCGAACGGTTAACCATGCGTAGCGCCATTGAAGCAGGCATTGGCGACATACGCCGCCGTGCAAAAGACCTTATTGATAAGCACCAGGTACCGGTATGCCGCGAACGAGCCGTGAAAAATAACATACCCTGCAAGTACAAATGGTACTACATCCACCCCGAAGACCGGATGCAAGTAGCCTTAAGCATAGATGGAATGCTGGAGGAAGTGGAAGTCAATACCCTGGAATAATCAATAATAATTAATCAATAATCAATTCAAACATGTATTTAAATGGCACAACCGATCGCAGCTACACCAGCCAAAACCGGCAGGCGGCACACAAGTATGGTACTATTACCTTAAAACCCGACAAAGGCAAAAGCCTTAGCGAACCTTTTAAAGGCTGGTGGCAACAAATAGAAAAGGAAAAATATTTCAGGGAACTGCTGCGAGAAGATTACAAAGGCAAAGGGCAGATATACCTAACCTTTACCTCGCGCATGGACACCAACAAGGCGCGCAGGTTTTTAGATGAAGTGGCGGAGAAGGTGGAGTTTAAAATAGGAAAGGCAGAGCGGGTTACCGCTTAACTAACTTTATAGCCCTTCTCTCCTCCCCTGTCGTAATATTTAGAAAGTACACACCCGGCGCTACACCTGTAAAGTCCATATCTTTTCGGTAAGTACCTGATGTAAAAGATTGCTGATCAGCAAAAGTTCGAACATGCCTTCCACTTACATCATACAAATCAATGCTTAACTTCTCTTCTTGTTGTAAAGTAAGCTGCAACCTCGCCTTATCCATTACGGGGTTATTTAAAAGTTTTACAGATGAAAGTTGGCTGGTATTTTCCTCTATATCGGTAGCCGTACCGAACGAAAGGTCGTCCGCCCACAATACGGTACCTACGCTATTACCACCGCCTACAATTATGGCAACCGAGTCGCAGATGGCTGAATGCTGCGAGATAGGGATATTAACCTGTTGCCAGTCCACGATAGGCGAACGGTAGTCCCAAATACCGGTATCTACTAAAATACCTTGATTGTAAACATTAACCCAAATGTGCACCGCATCAAAGTTGGTAATAGTTACCCGGGTAAAAGCAGTTAGTTGTGTAGGATGTATATTGGTAATAATTCCGGTTTCAGCGTAGCCATTCATAAAAGCCTGAATAGAGTAACTGCCATTATGGCCCGGTTCGGTGCGATTAATTGTATTAGCAAAGTCCCCGCAATTGCAATTCCAATGGTCCGGGGTCATAAACTGGCCGCCAACCAAAGTCCAGTCTTCAAAACCGCTGTTGGGAATAGTTTGGGCTTTTAATGCCAATGCGCCGAGAATAAGGAAGAACAACGAGTAGAATTTTGTTTTCATACGCTTCATTTATCATAAAGGTATGTAGCAAAATTCAAATAAGTGTCATTAAACTGTAAAAGTGACAACCTATTGTTTGATCACCTTCAGTGCGGTTCGCTCGGTACCGTCAAAAATGTATAACAAGTAAGCACCCGAGGAAAGGCCTGCTAAACTTAAGTCTTCGGTATAGTCTCCTGGGTTTAGTAATTGGTTATCGCGGTAGGTTTGCATTAGCTTACCGTCCAGGTCGTAAAGGGCCACTGTTAAATAAGTGGATTGTTGCAGGGTGAACCGAAAATGCGCTACATCCTCAACCGGGTTAGGGTAAAGTTCACTTACTTCCGCTAATTTCTGGGCATAAGCATCGTTTGGGGTTGGATTAGAGATACTTGTCCAGTCACTGCTGTGTTGCGGAATAGTTGCCTGGTTTTGTGCTTTTATTTGCAGTGTTAGCGCGGTTGCTAAAAATACTGCTGTAAAGAATTTTGTTTCCATGGTATTAAGTTTTAGGTTATTAATACCGGGTGGCTACATGTTGTTTAGCTCAACATATATGCCACAAAAATCATTGACTTAGTCCAACTAAAACGCTTATCCCTGCTTGGTTTGGGTATTGGCAAGAAATTACACAGTGGGCAAAAATTACCCGCCACGCAAAAAAAATTGGATTAGGCTGACTTCAACTCAATCAACCTAATCCAACCAAATCCTTATTCAACTGATCCTACATCAGGGTAGGCGAACACCAGTGGCAAACAATAGCCCCCATTAAAGTGAAATTAATTAACCAATAACCGAAGGTAATGCCTACATATTTCCAACCTCTTAGTTCAAACGCAGCGCAGCTACCTATTAATGGCAAAGCAAAAAAGAAAGCGGCTATAGCCCCATGCACAGCGCCATGTTTATATGTACGGAAATTATGCCCATACTTGTCCATCATCATCATAAAATCAGTAAACGCCGGACCGGACCCCTGCTTAAAACCGGGTTCATTGATAACAATAGAGGCTAAATGGTATTGATGTATGGAAGCAAACATTAGCCCCATTGCCAATAATATGCCTAAAACATACAATGCAATCATTTGCACTGCCATACCGCGTTTTCCACGGTCGGCTTCGGTTAAGCCAACGGCCGCCATCCACGGTTTTGCAAATAACATTGGGCTGTACCAGGCGGTACCAACTATTAAAGGAACAAGCGCTGCAACAGCGCAAACAATTAAATTGTGCATAGGTTTAATTTTTTGGTTGGCTAAAAGTAGGCTTACTGCTACCAAAGCAATAACCCGATTATGAACATATATGGCCTAACGTTGATAAGTGTAGGCAAAAGGGTTCATTGTCAGTGTACCTTAACAGTACGCATTAACATTTGAGTAATAGAAATATGAGACTGGGGAGCCCAATGGCCAGTGAGAAGTGGATACAAAAAGCAAAATGGGCAATAACCAGTAAGCTGTGATTGCTCACTGGTTATTGCCCATTGGTACTCTGGTTACTTACTTCACAAGTTTCCAGCTAACGGAACCGTTATCGCCGGTAAGCGTTAACATATAAACGCCGTTAGCAAGTGTTGAAGGCAACGAAATGTTTTGAGTGTAGGCGCCGTTTTGCTGCAAGGTGTTATTTATAACAGTTTGCATTTGGCGGCCCTGCATATCCATTAAGCGAATGGTAATATGCTGCGGGTTATGTAAAGTGTATTTAAGCGTAGCCTGCTCATTAACGGGGTTAGGATATAAGGATGAATTTTCGAGAAGGGTAACTTCCGATATTCCTACACCGCCGCCGCCCATGTAGCGGTTAAGCGCAAGGCCGTAGTGAAGGTTATTGTTGGTGCGACCACCGGCCACAATTTTTCCATCGGCCTGCATGGCCACGGCATTAGCTGCACCACCGGCCGAGCCTTCGGTGGTGGTCTTTCCAGCACATTGGGATCCTAAGCTTAGAATTCCACGTGGACAAGTTGTCGCGG